>WNGE01000156.1_pt1 | contig 120119 bp, 110 predicted proteins | sample 5400651 | NCBI WGS metagenome assembly WNGE01 (sample SAMN13153370, study PRJNA577476) | soil metagenome | isolation source: 60 cm soil or saprolite under grassland replicate 2 | place: USA:California | collected 2016-06-15 | reverse complement strand
CTGGCTTCCCCCTCTTACGACAGCGGCTCTTACATGATGCCTAATCTCTGCTTGAAGGTTCAGAGGAAGAGAGGATTTATGAATTTTCATAACGCTTCACCAAAAAGTGGGAAGACCCAATTATACACAGGCGTCTATATTGTTAGAGGTATCCTGTCGCTGATGGTCTCTCTGTACCGGACGACAGGTGGGCGTATTGTCGGGAAGGTACAAGGATTGCCGGTACTCTTGCTCACTACCACTGGACGCAAGTCTGGAAAACTGCGAACCGTGCCATTGGTGTATCTCAGAGACGGTTCTACCTACGTGATCATTGCTGCATATGGTGGCCTGCCTCGCCATCCCGCGTGGTTTTTCAATCTTCAGAGCCATCCCGAGGCGACCGTTCAAGTGAAGAAGGTTCAGATGCAGGTGACAGCCGAGGTGGCGAATCCGGAGAAGAAGCGTGAGCTGTGGGCGCGTTTGCTTGAAGTGGCTCCTGGTATTGCGAATTACCAGAAACGCACCAGTCGCGAGATTCCGATGGTGATCTTGCACCCCAGAGACGAACTCAGAGAGAGGGACTGGCATGAAACACATACAACTCTTGCCTGATTGGATGTATCATACCATTGAGGAATCGTTTACGTGCCAATTTACCAGCGTGACAAAGAGCGGGGCGCCTGTCGCACTGCCTGTGTTTCTCAATCACTTTGATCCCGATACCGGGACGCTCATCATTTCTTCCCCAGCCGCAGTGAAGCGAGTGGAGAACGTGCGCCAGCATCCAGAAGTGGCGATGCTCTTCTCGCAGGTTGGTGCCGGGATCAGAGAGTCACCACATGTGCTGCTCGTGCAGGGGAGGGCCGAGGTAGACGATACCGACCTGGAGCAGGGGTGGAAGCGCTATTTCGCAGGCTGGGCACGGCGTCAACCCTCCGCACGTGAGACCGTGCCAAAGATGCGTCAGATGTGGCCTGGATACGTTCAACGAGCCATCATTCGTGTGCACCCAACGCGCTTTCTTGGGTGGCCGGAAGGCGATATGCAGCGTACACCCGAAGCTGTGGAGATGCATGGGGCAACGAGTGAAAATCAGAGGCCACCGGCGCTCTCTCGCCGACCGCTTCGCGGTCGGGTCACTGAAAGCGATGTGATGATCGTGTGGACAGATGAACTCATTGCCCACATCGGCTCTTACAGCCGTGCAGCACTCAGCTACATGGGAGAGTCAGGCTACCCGGTCACGCTTCCATTGCCCTTTACTTTTGATCGGGGAGAACACCACTTTACGTTCCCGAGGCCCTCGCAGCCACCGGCCATCTCGTCGGAGGCGGAAGGAGCCACTTCGATCACCCTCTTGCGCTATGATCAGCAGAGGGCAAATGAGGCGTATGTACTGTTCTACGGCCAACTCGCCAGGCATGATGATACCTGGTCATTCACTCCCACGCGCGTGGTGCTTCGGAAGGGGTTCCAGAGATGAGCCAGGCGCAAGAAGACTTCGCGCGCCCGGCATCCGAAGAGACCATCCAGCGAGTCGCCCAGCGGATACGGGAGCGCAATATCGAGGTGGTCGTCGACGACGACGGCGACCAGGCGCGCGAGACGGTGCTGGAGCGCCTGCCGGAGGGAGCCGAGGTTCACTCCGGCAGGTCGAAGACCCTCCAGGACGCCGGCATCTTCGACGCCATTCATGACGAGAGCCGCTACCATGCCCTGCGGCCTCGCATTTACAAGATGGATCGCCAGACCCAGGCGCGCGAGATCCGCAAGCTCATCAGCGGCCCCGACTTCATGCTGGGCAGCGTCAACACGATCACGGAGGATGGCGTCCTGGTGGCAGCGTCCGCCTCGTCAAGCCAGCTCGGCCCCTATGCCAGCACGGCCGGCAAGGTGATCCTGGTCGTAGGCAGTCAAAAAATCGTGCCCGACCTGGAGACAGCGCTCAGGCGCATCCACCACTACGTGTTGCCCTGGGAGGACGCCCAGATCCGCAAGATGATGAACAGGGGATCGTTCGTGGGCAAGGTCCTGCTCGTCGAGCGGGAGGGGGTGGACGGTCGCATGACCGTGATCCTGGTCCGACAGCCAATTGGGATCTAGGAGAGGTAACCCTGAGATCTTTGCAAAACCAGGCATCCATCTTACCTCACGCTCCCTGGCACTATCAAGCAACCAGAACCAGTTAGGAAGGATTGTCAGCATGAATACTCCGCAAACTCCCGACCACACTGCTCACGGTGAGGGCGGCCTGAAGATCATCGGCGCTGGCTTTGGGCGCACCGGAACCCTCTCGCTCAAAGTGGCGCTCGAAGATGTGGGATGTGGCCCTTGCTACCATATGACCGAAGTGTTTCACCATCCCGAACACACCAAAGAGTGGCTCGCTGCTGCGAGAGATCAGCCTCAGGACTGGAACAAGCTTTTCGCCGGCTATCAAGCGACCGTTGATTGGCCCGGCTGTTCCTTCTACGCCGAACTGATGGAGGTCTATCCAGACGCCAAAGTGATCTTGACGGTGCGCGACCCCGAAAAGTGGCATGATAGCGTTGTGAATTCTATCTATCAGGGACCTCAGTTCAACTGGCTCGCCCGAACGCTGTTCTCTGTTGTGGGTTTCATTTCTCCCAACTGGCGCACTATGCGCAAAATGCAAAAGGCCCTTATCTGGGAAGGCACTTTCCACGGTCGTACCAGTGAGAAAGAATATGCTATCAAGGTCTTCGAGGAGCACAATGCTGAAGTGCAGCGGCGTGTCCGAGCTGAAAAGCTGCTGGTCTTTCAAGCCAAAGATGGCTGGGAGCCGCTGTGTGCCTTCCTTGGCGTTCCTGTGCCAACTGATAAACCGTATCCTCATCTCAATGATCGTGCCTCCTTTGGCAAACCCGACGCTGAACAGATGCGCCGGATGGGCAAAAGGCCCTTTCTCTTCCGTCTCATGGCCTGGCTCAGATTTCGCAGGCGGCACCAATAGCAGCAACAATAATACTACTCATCTGAATGTACCGCTGACTCCTGTAGGCGCACACTTTAGTGGCGCACGACGCCGTACGCAGATCCGGTGAGTCGCCGTCAAGCGGCCTGCCGACGTAATGGATACCGTTGTACAGAGTGCATATTGCTAGAGATAAGGAAAAGCATGCGTATTGTCATTTTTGGCGCGAATGGTCCAACAGGACGCATCTTGACGAAACAAGCACTGGATGCGGGCCATACGGTGGTGGCGGTCACTCGTCACCCGGAGGCATTCCCCCTCCATCACGAACGTTTGCAGGTGATGCGTGGAGACGTACTTGATCTTGCGTTGGTTGAGCAGGCGGTTGCCGGGCAGGATGCGGTCCTTTCTACCATTGGTGCCCCCTTTAGTCGCAAACCTATCACGGTCTATTCACAAGGCACGGCCAATATGATCCAGGCCATGAACCATCATGGGATTCGTCGCCTTGTCGTTGTGTGTTCAGGGGCCACCAATCCCCACCCTGATTCTCAGGAAGGCTTCATCTTTAGAAGGATCATCAAACCGATCGTCGGGCGCACGCTCTATGCAGATATGTCTCGGATGGAAGCCCTGGTGAAGGAAAGTGACCTTGATTGGACCATTATCCGAGCCGCACGTCTCTTTGACACCTCGACCGTCACCCACTATCAAGTGGCTCAAGCATATATCGTCCCTGGAGGGAGGAAAACATCCAGGACGGATCTGGCGGACTTCATGCTCCAACAACTCACCGCTGACGAGTATGTGCGAGATGTCTGTGGCGATTGCAACCTTTGTTTGATTTCGTGTTCTCGCTCAGGCAGAACGAGCTGCGCCCAGCCGTTCGCGCAAAGCAGGAACCACTTTTTCGGCAAAGAGCTGTACCTGTCCCTCGCTATCGTCGGTCACTGGCGAAAAGTTGAAGCTAGTCATGCGCAGGTTCTGTATCATTTTCAGCAGTTCCTCAACCTGACCTTGACCCGTTTCCATGGAGGAAGCGAATGTGGAAACTCAGTTCGCTTGTAAGTCATACATGATTCGAACCTGGTGACTCGTCTGGAGCAATGCAGAGCCTTCCGGTCGCTTCTGACTCCTTTTGACCTGCATGGTTCCATCAAAAATCTTACCCAAGGGTTTGTGTTCAACTGGCTGTCAGGAACTCCTGGTAGCCCTCTCTGCTGGCGCGATTGGCGTGGGTGTTGGGCCGCTGATCACTTCTTCCTGCCACTGCTCCTCCCTGGTTCCCAGCAGATGGGCCTGGATCTTGCGCATCCCTCGCTGCAGGGTGCGGATTTGTAAGGGCTGATACCGCCCAGGGGAGCATCGCTGCAGCTCCCGGAAAATGTCGCCGCTACTCCGTTCGGGGTTGGCAATCAGCCAGGAGATGATCTGTTCCCACTCCCCTTCAAAAGGGTCTTTGTGGGTACGCCGCCAGCCCAGGACCCGTTTTCTCCGCTCCTGCTCTCGGTACAGGGTCTCGAGCCCTGCTTTCGGAGCGGCAGCATTCCTCTCGGCAGGAAGCCTTCCCGCTGTACACTGTTCTACCGAAAAGACATTGGATCGTAGACGCAGCGCACTTTTTTCCCGCCCGCGTGGTGGAGAGGCCGCGCTGACTCTGTTTGCGCTGAGAGGCCAACAGGCGATCCGCTGTCGCTGCGCTCATGGAAAGCAGTTGCCTTCGGCACTCGTCCGAGATGTCCAAGTGCTCATGCCGCTCCAGTGCCTTTAGCAAGGTGGGCAGGAACAGAATCAAACGTTTGGAGCAGATGCGGTTGGCTGTATTTCAGACCAGGAACAGCGCGTGTTGGACTTCTGGCCCGTAATGGTTTGAACGCTTGTAAGCTGGCGCGTGTAACACGTCCTCCGCATGGTTGAGCAGCCACATTCCATAGCGGCGATGATAGCCCGTAGCTTGGGCAAAGACATCCAACAGCACACGTTTTTGGGCACACGAAGCCTCGCGATACTGCGGGGCTAACTGCTTGAGCAATGCACGTCTGCTCTGAAGATTCACGCTCTCTCCCACGTTTGCCTCCCAGGAATTGGTCTTACGCAGAACCGTTCTGCTCCAACGACAGAAATGCCACTGATTGCCTCTTGAAAAATCTGCCTCAGTGAACACATGATAACAACTTCCATTCCGTTGTGCCAAGCAACATAAGAGAAGAGGTGATCTTGTTGCAGAGTTGGAAAATACTTCGAGTAGAGGTAGATTTGTGAAGAGTCCAAAGGCAGATTTTTCGTGAGGCAATGCGCCCTGACAAAAGATGTCACGCGCATTTTTTGGCGCTTTTGGCAAAAGATGTCACGTGCAAATTTGGTGTCTTCGGCAAAAAGTGTCGCGTCCTGACGAAGGCAGGATTTCCCAAGCTCAGGGCGCTCTAGAACAAGCTTACCAGAACTTTTGTGCGAATTCAAGGGAGGCAGGAGGTCTACTCGTTCGTCAAGCGTGCAAGTGATCTTCTCCATAGACCGCTTCCTCTGCGAAAGGGGAGCAAGCTCACCTGGTCCTCTTACATTTGACCTAACAGTATGTTAGTCTGATGGCTTTTGAGCAAGCAGCCTAGTCATCGATGAGCTAAGCTCCAACTTTAGAGTCTCCATTTTTTCCGGGACAATTCCACCTTTCGCATTGCCAGAAACGTACACGAAAGCAGGACGAACGAAGTTCGGGACCAGTCACGCGCGGAGAAAAAGGGGATAAAATCCGACCCGTGGGTACGATTTCTCGTGAAGGAATGCGCTACCCTCCATGAAAGGCCCTTTCAATTGACTTGCTACCAAAACCGAGATGAGTTCATAGCATACTTCTACATCTCGTTTTTCCTAGCAACCGCAAAAACTCTTGATTTTTAACAAGGGCGGATTTGTTTGAGCCAGTAGATGAGACGCTCTCTATGGTTGCGCTCCTTGTACGCTTGACGATCGAACCGGTCCCCTCGGTTGCGCATACTTTTATCAGGCTGAATAGTGGCCTATATCAATCAACCCAAGTCGGTAGGCAACTCGTTCAGCATCGTTGAGGTGAAGAAGCGCGACGGTCGCGCGACCACTGGCGGTCATGCCTTCGATACGACCTCCGTTGAGGCGAAAATGGCGCTTCCAGCTCTGCTTACGTGGATTGAAGAGGAGGACGACTTTCTGCGATGCCGGGTCGACGGAAGCCAGGTCTGAGCCTTTGAAACGGTTACAGTAAAAGCAGGCCCACGCCAGATTCTCAAGCGATGTCGCTCCACCGTGTTTTTCAGCAATCACATGGTCTGCTTCGTGGATGAGGCAGTATTCACAGCGTCCCTGCGCACGCTCCTGCACCTGGCGCCGTAAGCGTTCGGGGACGGAGGGTTTCCTGGCCATACCCTTACGATGCCTGCGGTCTCAATTGTCGCTGGGCCTCAAGTTTGACCAGCTCCATCAGATACTCAATCACCACATAGCTCTCGAGCTCCTGGCGTTCCTCTTCGGTAAGCGCACCTTCCCGCTCGACCTGGATGAGCTCGTACGCTCGTTCAGCCACCTCGGCAGAGGGGTGGAACGCCACGATTTGTTCAGGTGTTGGATGATGCGCGAGAAACCGCGCAATTTCAGTTGCGGCCTGTGTTTTGAGAAGCACGCTCACTTTCTCCTTCTATAGTAAGGGACAACACACTCGAACGCATTGCATGATCCGTCCCTTAAGATACATCAAGAGCATATCATAGAAGTACCCTCGTTGCAAAAATACCGCGATGCGTCCTCGCGGTACTGTAAATCTGCTTTGCTGATTCTGTTGAACCGCTCTTTGATAGCCATCCACCTGGTGACTAACCTACTCCCCATCTGCTCTTGAGATACTCAGCAAACGTCATGAATTCATTCTGGTAAGCCTTGAGTGTCTCTTGATCTGAGGGCAAACCGACGATAGCCCCTTGATTTACCAAGGTGTAGCTCCCTAAACCATTTGCTTGGATCACAAGACGACAGGGCAAAGGCGTTTGCCTGTCCTCATAAAAGCCGGTGAGCAGGACCAAAAGGCGTTGACCTAATTCCGACATGGCATGAACAACGGTGTTCTTCACGGCAAGGGCCTCTTGGGATAAGGGCTGAGTTTCCATGATACTCACGTATCGGGGGACCAAACCAGCCACTGCTCTTTGGGGTATGATCGTGATATAAGGGAAAGCCGCTAGACCGTCCAGGTGCCCCCTGCAACTAAACAGTGACCCGATCCCCAGGATATTGAGCGCGAGCTCACAGTTGAACATATCACGATCGTAGTGCTCCCGGCCTTGATCTTGATCCAAATCTCGAAAATGTTCCTCTGCCTGTGCCCATGAGTTGAGTTCGACGTACACCACCATGTTAACTTGCTCCTTTCCTTCCAAAGACGGTGTCGTACCTGGTTCTCAAGACGGCGTCCCCGTATCGCGTGCAGCGGCGGGGTGATGGGAGGCGTCTCATGCATCCCCCACTCCGCCAATCTCAAACGAGGGCAGCGCGGCCTGCAGCAGCTGTTCCAGCGCAGCGGCTCGTGCTGGGGAGACACCGGGGACCGTCGAAAGCTGGGCGGCGTCAGCACTCAGCAGGTCGTGCAGACTGCTAAAGCGCGCGCATACGGCTCGCGCTGTGACAGGGCCGATACCCGGCAGCGATAGTACGATCTGCATCTGCCGCTCGGGCAGGGAAGCCCCACGCCGCCCTCGCGAAGGGCCGCGAGCCGAGTGCTCATCCTGGCACTGTTTTGCTGCAGCATAGACCAGGTGCGCGGAATCTGCCGGTCCGTTGCTGGGCAGGATCGGCACGCGCATGATAGCGGCGATGTAGCAGAGCGCGCCGCGGATGCTTTCAGGGCGCATCTGGGAGTGATCGACGCGCAGCGGGTCCCCCTCCAGTAGGAGGATGGGCGCGAAGCGACTCCTCCGCAGCGCGGCCAGCTGCGCAAACAAGCGTCCCTGCGCCAGACTACCGAGAAAGTCGCTCCCGGTTTTGCGTTCGATGACCCGGCATGGATCGCCTCCCACATCATAGTCGCCCATGCGCAGAGGGACCACCTCAATGTGTACCTGCGGCATAGCGGCCAGGAGCGCGGGGATGCCAGAGCGTTGTTCTTGCGTGTCGATGCGAATATGGTTCGCAGCAGGCGGCTGTTTCGGCATAGCAGGTTTCTCGTTTCTAGGTGGATGGCTCCGGCACTTCGTGCGACATCTGTGTTCTCGCTGCTTTGATGTCGTGGAGGCTGAGGCCTCCCTCCTTTTTGATTGAAGCGCGTCGTAGCACGTACGCCTTTCTCACCTATGATAGCAGGCAGACCTCTTCCTCACCTCAAGAACTTTCACGAGATCCTCACGAAAAAATGACAGCATACGACGTTTCCCTCCACCTGACGCCCCCTGCCATTTCCACAATCCGGCGGCCCTGCAGAATGTTCGTGAGGATCTCGTGAAATTGTGTGAGCCAGGGCTGAGTTTGGTCTGCTATCATTGGCACAGAGAATAGGACGAAAATTCCGTTTCCCTTTTTGTCTCGCTGCCAGAGAATAGCGCTTCAAAAGAAAGCAGAGCTGAACAGCATTTGCAACGGAAAGGAGAAAGGCGCATGCAGCACTGTGCGCCCGGCTTAGGATAGAATTAGCGATCAGGAGGAGGAATCGGTCAGGAACCCGCCCTGTAGAACGGGGCAGGCTTGCGCATATCTGTGTAAGCCTCTCTCTTGACCAGTCTCGGTCCGGTCACGGACTCCGTTGCGAGCGAATGCATAAGCATGTCCTGGTGCTTCACCAGCCCGGACCTCTGCGGAGCAGCATTAAACGAGTTGAAGGGGTAAAGCCAGTGTGCTGCTCATATGAAACCGCTCAGCAACATTGACGAGGTGAACATTACCCTGGAAACAGGAGGCCCATTTCGGGCAATAGCAAAGGAAAAAGCGATGTCACACGTCTTTGTGTTGGATTGCGCGAAACAGCCGCTGGACCAGGTGCATCCGGGGCGCGCCCGCCTGCTTTTGAAGCAAGGCAAGGCAGCCGTTTACCGACGTTATCCCTTTTGCATCATCCTGAAGCACCTGGTGGAGCGACCGATGCGCCACCCGTTGCGTGTCAAACGCGATCCTGGGAGCAAGACCACGGGCCTCGCGCTGGTCAATGACGCCGATGGAGCAGTGGTGTGGGCGGCAGAACTGACGCATCGCGGGCAACAGATCACGCGCGCCCTGCACAATCGTCGTGCGGCGAGGCGCAACAGAAGACAGCGCAAGACCAGATACAGAAAGCCACGCTTCGAGAATCGCCGCAAACGAAAAGGGACATTGCCGCCTTCGCAAGAGAGCCGGGTGTGTAACACCCTCACATGGGTATGTCGACTGATGCGGCTCTGTCCGGTGAATGTTATCAGTCAGGAACTGGTACGCTTCGATACCCAGGCCTTGGAGAACCCGGATATCGAGGGTGTGGAGTATCAGCAAGGCCAGCTTGCAGGCTATGAGGTACGCGAATATGTTCTGCTCAAATGGAACCATCAGTGTGCCTACTGTGATGCGCGTGAGATACCCTTAGAACTCGACCATATCTACCCACGCAGTCGGAACGGCTCCAATCGGGTGAGCAACCTTACTCTAGCCTGTCATGGCTGCAATCAACGCAAAAGCAACCAGGATATCCACGCATTTCTCAAACACGATTCTGCTCGTCTGGCCCGTATCCTGGTCCACATGAAAGCGCCGCTCAAGGATGCAGCAGCGGTCAATACGACGCGATGGGCACTTTTCGAGCGCCTCAAAGCATGCGGATTGCCCGTCGAGTGTGGCAGTGGAGGACGGACGAAGTACAATCGCGAAACCTTAGGAATGCCCAAGACGCATTGGGCAGATGCGGCCTGTGTAGGGGCTAGCACACCCGAACGCCTCGATGTACAAGGTGTGGTGCCGCTTCAGATCACGGCGACGGGGCATGGCAACTGGCAAATGTGTCGTATGGACCGGTACGGCTTTCCGCGAACCGCTCCTAAGCGGCATAAGTGCGTCCAGGGATTTCAGACGGGTGACCTGCTGCGTGCGGTGGTGAATGATGGGAAGAAGGCGGGCACTTACCTGGGCAAAGTTGCGGTGCGCACATCAGGAAGCTTCAATATCGCGACGAGTCACGGGACTGCACAAGGGATCAACCATCGTTTCTGCCGACTCATCGCTAGAGCCGATGGGTATAGCTACTATCAGAGAAAGGAGGGGGCGTTTCCACCCGCTTCGTGAACGCAGTCGGGTCTCGACGCCCGGTTTCTGATGAAAGGCCTGGACTTTTTAGAGGACGTGGACCATGAACGTAAGGCCGCGATTTATGCGGCAGCGCACGACGGCAAAATGAGGAATTTCGCCTATCACGAGGATCTCGGCGAGTGCCGAGAGACGTTTTCCCGCTTGCTTCACGCTGTGCAAGAGGGGGAGATCGGGGTGATTCTGACCCCTGAGGCCGCCTGCCTGGCGATTGAGACGTCGCCTGGCTGGATGGAGGCGTTCATCGAGGCTGTCAAAGAGCACACAGTCCTCATTGGTGACCACGGACACGACCTGGTCTACGACCTGCGCGAGGAAGAGGATGAGACGCGGTTTCGCGGCATCTATTCGCCAGACGAATACGAGCGGGAGAGGAGCGCGCCCCGCCCTCTCGCCGACGCCATCGCGCAGAGTCCCTTCGCGGCCGCCTACATCGAGCGCGGCGAGAACTGGTTCCTCATCACACGCCTCGAGGGCCAGGAAGCGGACGCTCCAATCTATAGTCTTTCCAGCGGGGCTAGAGGGCAGGACGTGGACATGTTTGGGATGGGACGATGGAAAGACCTCCTGGATGCCCTGGCACCCTATGGGATTAGCGAGCAGGGCGGCTGGTGCCCTGTTCCCCCGGAACGCAGAGACTGGCTCTCCCGCACGCAGCAACAAGAGGACGCTATGACTGAGCAAACCTCTGCCGCCATGAAGCCGCATTGGGGTTCTCTGCCCAAAGGCGCGCACCTGAGAGTGATTCTGCCAGGGCGCGGGAAGGTGCAGGGCAAGAAAAGGCGGAAAAGAGGAGGGAGGAACACATGAGAGAGACCTCTTACATGACGCGCGAAGAGTACGAGCTGACGAAGGTGGTGCTGGAACGCTCCGACGTTCCGGCCGAGGCCATGGCCCTCCTCTCTGCCTGGATCGAAGGAGAACATCTGCTGCTAGATGACCGGGAGGGCATCGGGGGTATCAACTTTAGCCGGATGGATGCAAAAATCATGGCACCGCTGCCGCACATCGTCGCCTCTTTTTTCGCGCGCCGTCCCTACAAGCGCAAAGCCGGGTACTACCCCAACTGGAACGGCTTCTACCTGCTCCTGTACCGGGATGTGGATGAGGGCTGGAAGCTGCTGCGAATAAGAAGGGATACCTCCTACGCGCAGTTTGTCCCGCTCTTCGCAGCCAGAAACAAGGCGGTGGAGGAGATCAACAGGCTGCGAGGCAAGGAATAGTGCCGTCGGGACACCCGACCGCCACTGAAACGAGCGAAAGGAGAGGCAGCGGAACATGCCAGAGCAGCGTTCCTTAACGGTCAACGTCAACGCTCGGTTCACCGTTGACGCGGGATCCTGGCAGGAGTGCGTTGAAGAGGATCAAAGACCCTACCGGCTCGTCTCGCCCCCGCACACCACCATGTACCGGCAGGTCCTCTCGTACTTGGAGGAAACCACAAGAAACGAGAAGGGCCCACCCAAATCTCAGCTGCACTTTGGAGAAGTGGCCATCGCCACCGTCGCGATATGCATCCGCTGGGGGTCGTACTTCGCTGTGCTAGCCAACCACGACCTGCCGCAGTGGGCTGCCTCGTACGATCAGGAGGTCAGCTGCATCGGTGATGGGGAGATGGCCCGCATCAATATCGAGGCGTCGGCGGCCCTCTCCGGCTGGCTTGACCTCATGCGGGCGGACCAACCACACTTCCGCAAGCTGGTCAGAGCCGCCCTGCGACTCCTGCCTTTCCCCATCGCGCAGCTCGACGGGTCGACCTACTACGACCGCTTCCGGGCGTTTAGCGCCTTCAATTCGGCTCAAGGAAGAAGCTATCTCTTGGAGGCCTATGCGCGGGACTTCGGGTCGGAATGGTTCGAAAGACAGAAGGCGCGCGTTCTCGTCAACCCCACGCGTACCCTGGCCAACAGCATCCTCAACGAGCACTGGCGCAACGAATCGGGCATCGAGGATGTCCACGCCGGGACCATCGCTCCCCCGCGGCCACTCTTGCAGTGCCGCCTCAGATCAGCGCAGGAAGCGCTGCTGATGCAGGAAACGACGGAGCTGTTTGTGCCGACGATGCGCGCCCTCTATCATGTCTTCAGCAAACCGAGCGAAGAAACATGGCCGGAACAGGCGCTTCCGTACGCGATTGCCTTCAAACCTCCCGCCGATTGGTCTCTGGATGAGCAGTCGTGTGAGATCGCCATACCAGGTGCGGAGCCACGGTAGCCTTTCTTCACATGCCCTTGTCCCAGACCGGTGAGAGGTGCTTGCTCTGCCGTGATGCGCGCACTACCCGGGTAGCTACTCCTGGCTCAACCAACAGGGAGCGTTGCCTGTCTGCGGGATCGGCGGCGCGGCAGGCAGTACCGGTAGGAGGATGGCGTCTGGCCGCCGAGGCGGCCAGCAGTGATGGTCATCCGGACTCCTTTCACGCCGAAGTTGTCCCCGAGGTATCCCGATGCCATATCCTGCCGCACCAGGGGCAGCGACTGCACCCCCGCCGCGGCGTAACGCTCTCCCTGCTCACGCAAGACGAGGCCTTGCCGGATGCGGCGCGCGAGCTCACAGGTGTAGACGGCGGGCTCGGCCTGCTCCTCCTGGAGCATGTCTTCAGTATACTGGTAGAGGTGGAGCGCCTCCTGCCGCCTCTCCTGCTCTACCAGCAGGACCATCAGGCGGCACAGCGCGTCCTCGTCGGTCGGGTCCTCTTCCAGCGCGGCGAAGAGCAATTCCTCTGCCAAGCCCACCCGCTCATCCTGGAGATAGAGGTCGACCAGCTTGAAGAGCACCCTGTGCCGCGCACCGTTGATCGTGTGCCGCCTGCCCCGTGCCCATTCAGCGTACAGGTCGTCCTCGAGAAACTCGCCCACGTCGAGGGCATGCGCCTCCTCGAGCAGAGGAAGCGGGTTCTGCCCCTGGCACTCCGCCCGCATCGCTGCCGACACAAGTGAGACAAGCGCATCGGCGTCTACCCAGATGCGCTGCTGCCCGGCCAGTTTGAAGATCGTTTCCCCTCCGCTGCGCAGCGTGAGCAGCAGGCTTCCCACTTCGCCCGTGCGCAGGATGTGCCGCCGCAGCACGGACGCCGCCGAGTCGAGAGCGTGAGCCGCGTTGATCGCCTCGTGGTCGGACCAGATGGCCTCGATGAGTTCATCGCGCGATGCCCGGCGGTTCGGCCGGCACAAGAGCACCTTCAAAAGTGCCATCGCCGGGCCGCGGTTGCTCCACTCGCGTCGCTCGACGAGCGCGTAACGCGGCGGCTCATCCTCTATCCGCGAGGGCATACGTACGAGCCGCTCGAGGGAGAATTCCCCCAGCGTGGTGATCCGCACCAGCGGATGTCTGGTCTGATCGTCTTCAGTTGCACCCTGCATCGCTTGCCTATCTCCTCTTCCGGCCCTCCGGTTACCACTGAGCAACCCTTCGTCCACCAATTGTATCAGAAACGTTCGTCGGCTGAACGAGAAAGTCGTGATTCTTCGTGAGTGAGTCGTGATACGGATATCCTGCTCTTGCCACTCGCTCGTCTAGCTTCCTCGCTCCCTCTGGCTTATTCTTCCACGGGTGCCAAAGAGTGGAAAGGGATACCTCTCATTCCACTAGGACCACTTTCCTGCCCACCTGAGGGCGTGTGTCCTCACTCATAGCCATATGCCGTGAGCGAGTCGTGAATTCCCAAGAGGAGCCCACGAGGGATACATGCTATGCTCGCTGTGGAGATCGGCAATGGCGGCCCAACCCAAACAGGCACCAGGCAACGAAGCAGCAAGGAGGAACGGACGTGACTGGGCAGTTGCGAATCATCGTGCTGGACAGCTCGCCTACGACGCGCAAGATCCTGGAGATCATCCTCCACCGCGAGGGCCACCAGGTCGCCTGCTTCGATGATTCGCACGAGGCGCTTCGCACGCTCTCCAGGCATGGCCCCGCCGACCTGCTCTTGCTTGGCCTGGACCTGCCTGACATGGACGGTTTCGAAGTGCTGAAGTACCTGAGAGGTGAGCCGCGCTTCCAGTCGGTGGGAACCATCGCACTCCTGAGTGAGCGCGATGGGGTCCTGGTCCGCTTGAAAGCCCGCCTGGCGGGGGCAAAGCAGGTGGTGACGAAGCCGCTCGTGCGGCAGCAGATCGTCGACCTGGTGTCGGCATACCGACGGGAGAGGACGACAGCCCAGGAAGCAAGTCGGCGAGTGGGAAGTACCGCCCTTGAAGGCTGTGAGGCTACCCCGCGTCTAGAAAAGGAATGAGCCTGGTGGGACAGCCGATTGGCGGGCCATATGAGGTCCCGCCCGAGACGATCCAGCGCATCCCCTGGTTGCGCAGGAGGCTCCTCTGCTGGTTCGCGCGAAACGGCCGCTCGTTTCCCTGGCGCGAGCCGGGCAGGACGCCGTACGAGGTCGTTGTGGCGGAAATCCTGCTGCAGAGAACGACCGCGGCCGGGGTTGCGCGGGCTTACAGATTGTTCGTCGATCGCTACCCCTCGTGGGCCTCCCTTGAGCACGCGCAATTGGAGGACATCGAGAACGTACTCAGGCCACTCGGGCTCTGGCGGCAGAAGGCGCTGGCATTCCAGCATCTGGCACAGTCCATTGAGACGAGTGGCGGCGTCGTACCCCGCACGCGCAAGGAGTTGGAGCGCCTGCCGGGGATCGGCCCCTACACGGCGAGCGCGGTGCTGGCCATCGTGTACGGGCGAGCCGAGCCGCTCCTCGATGTCAATATGGCCCGCCTCCTGGGTCGCTTCCTCGGACCATGCGACGGCACCGAGGCGAACCGCACACGGACGCTGCGCGCGCTCGCTCTTCGTCTGGTGAGGAGCAAGCGCGGGCTTGAGGTGAACTGGGCGGTGCTCGATTTCGGGGCGCTCGTCTGCCGCAGCAGGCACCCGCTCTGCCCCGGGTGCCTGCTGCGGGCCAAATGTCACTATGCCAGGTCCCGGCGGCTCCAGCCTACTTCCAGCGCAGGTGTTCTTTGAGGCTGACGAAGCGCTGGTGGCCGATGATGATGTGGTCGACCAACTCGATATCCAGAATGCGCCCCGCCGCCAAGAGCTGCTTCGTCGCCTTGATATCCTCCGGCGAGGGCGTCGGGTCGCCGCTGGGATGGTTATGGCAGAGGATCAGGCCAGGGCATTTGCGGATGATGGCGGGGCGGAAGACCTCGGCGGCGCGCAGCACCGAGCTGTTGGCGGTCCCCTGGTAGAGGCTCACCTTCTCGACCAGCTGGCCCCGGGCATCCAGCAGCAGGACGCGCGTCTGCTCGGCGTCCAGGTAGGCCATGTCCATCATCACCAGGTTGGCCGCATCCTGTGGGGTGGTGATCTGGTAGCGTTCATCCATCTGCACCAGGGCCAGCCTGCGCCCGAGCTCCAGGGTCGCCTTCACCTGGGCCGACTTGGCTTCGCCCATGCCGTGTTCGGCGCACAGCTCGTGGAAATCGGCCCGCACCAGCCCGGGCAGCCCCCCGTACTTGGAGAGCAGCTTATTGGCCAGCTCCAGAGCGTTGTCGCCGCGCGTGCCGGTGCGCAGGATGATGGCCAGCAGCTCGGCCAGCGAGAGCGCCCCCGCGCCGAAGTGTTCCAGGCGTTCGCGTGGGCGCTCGTCGCTGGGCAGCTCACGCACGGTGGCGTGGTAGTGCAGCCGGGTGTGCGTATAGGAACCGTCGTCGATTTCGCGGGAGAGCATCGTCAGTTTCCTCCTTGACAGCGTAGTGGGTCTCCCTCATCTATTCCAAACACGACCTGATAAAAGTGGAAATGCCGAATGCTCTCAATGTGACCCGAAGAGGCAGTACGTCGCTTGACGCTGTTTGCTAAAAATAAATAGGAAGACTGTACAATAGTGTGTATCTTTGAATATAACGAGTGCGAGTGCGCTTTTTCATCCCCGGGTCTTGCGATCCTTTCTGTTGTAGCGGTTACCGATATTCTTTGGCATAGTAAACATCACGATCCTCGGGACCTTCAATCGTGTCGGGGACACAGGATGTCGTCGAGCCTACCGGTGGATATCAGTACCTGACAAAAAGGGCTGCACGGAGTTGCTTGCCGTGGGCTTCCATGAGCGAAGCGAGTTGGACTTTGGCCAGGCTTTCCGGCGCATCCAGCAGGTGGAGCGCATACCTGCTCAGCGCCAGTTCCAATTCTTCGGTGGTGCTCGGCCCACGCCCTTCCGCACCATTTGATGAGCCATCACGTTTTTCGCCACGGCTCAACTTGCGCCCTGAACCACTGGACCACGCGTTGCCAGTCTTGATCAGGGATATCAGCGTACCTGGCAACTCCAAACGCCTCCTTCAGGCTCTCATACACCGTCCCGTATGGTTTCCCACTCAGTTCATGTACCTGCTGGACATATTTTTGGACCGCACGCTGGTGGTCCGGTGTCAGTGTCGGTGGGCCCAGGCGCTCCAGAATTTCAGGAATCAGGTTGGTGACTTCCTCCAGGCCCTCTAAGCGAGATTCGACACTTCCCCGCCAGGTTTCGATATCATGCTGCCAGTCGATCCATGCCACCATCTGTCGGTGATACTCACGCCACACCTCCAGACCGGCATCATCAGCCGGTGGAGCAGGTTTGAGGATCTGCTCGGCAGGAACCAGAGCTGTTGGTGGGTCTGCCACTTTGGGGGATTGCGCCCAGGCGTACAGCACATCCACGACTTCTCGCTGATAGCGCAAAATTTCCGGGCGGATCTCCTCTCGCACTCGTTTGGGATCAATGCCAGCAAGCCAGAATGGAACAGCTCGCAGCACCAACGTCGGCATGATTTGTGGTCCGCCCTCGGTTTGGATCTGGATATACATCAGGTCATCGGCAATCGCCTCCGTTCGTTTGATGCGCCTCACCTGGCTGGTCGGCTCCAATTGCAGGTTGTCACAGAAATGGCGTAGGACAACGCCAGGGCGACCGTCAGGCAAACGGACGACTACGAGAGGCTTTTCATAGAAGATGATGGTTTGCTGTTCAATCGGCACGAGTGGTGATGAATCCTGCTCTTGCTCATCGCTCATAACACACCTCTTGGAAGGGGCTGCCATGATGGCAGCCCCTTAGGATCCGCAACTTGGACCTGGAGTTTGGTGACAATACTCATCGCGCGGCTCCAGGTCCGCTTTCCGTTCGATAGAGTGACAACCGAGCGCAAGCTGCGCCTTACTGCGGCTATTTTAACAGGCTCCCATCATCTGCACTTCATCTACCCTCACGAAATACTCACGAGCTTTGAGAGACCCGTAAGCTAGAAAAGCCGCTCCGCTCCCCATAATGCCCGTGAGCAAATCGTGATTTCTCGTGACATAGAGCTGAGTGCCATCTGATATGCTCTTATAGAGATATGACCCCCTTGTGGCGATGCCCCTGCCGCCAGAGCTAAAAAGGGCGGTATCCCGGCAAGCGCCTGGGCGGGGACACCTCGTAGAGGGGGGCACCACTGACATGGTTTTGAAGAGTCTTAGTGGGAGTGGTCTTCATGGGAAAGCAAGGTCGTTTAAAATTTGCCGATGTCTGGGTCAACCAGACGACGCTGGGGAAGCAGTTCGGGTTGTCGGCCATAGCGATGGGAAAGAAGCTCAAGGAACTGGGCTTGCGGAACGATGATGGTAATCCAACCACCCTGGCTCTTGGCAATGGTTACTGCACCCCGACGCCGCTGAAGGATGGCACACCATTCTACATGTGGAACAGGCAACAGGTCGAGGAACTCATGCAGGCGCATGGCTACCAAAGACTCGAACCGCAGGAGGTCAAAGTCCGTGAGCTGGCGGAGAGCTGGGTGCAGGTTCACAAACAATGGCAGGAGGCTGTCTACAGCGTCGAGGAAGAACTCCTCACCGAGGAGGCACGCGACATCAAGAAGGAAGCCAGGCGTAGAGGCTTGACCGAACGGGTCAATGCGCTGCTGCGCGAGCGGAAATTCGAGGGCGAGCTCCTCAGCTAATGGCAGGTGAGCACGAGCGGGGTGGTGAAAGCGCTGCTGCGATTGTGTCATGGTGTCCTCGATTGGAAGGAATGTGCGCGCCCATGTGAATTGGCTCGTTCGTCTCAAAGGCGGCCCTGGCCGAGTACTATGTCATCGCCAGTATGAAAGATCGTCTCGGCCTCCTGTAGACAGAGTCAACTGAGTATTCCGGGCAATTTGACCACGTAGAAGCCTTACTGATGCAAATCCTTGCGCGTCTTCCTGAGAAACTGTGACAGACACCGTTTCGCCTTTGTTCATAACGCTTGCTTCCAAGTCAGAGTGGTGAGCAGAATGGTCTCAAGAAAAGAAGGAATGCTCTGGTTCACGGGCAAGAGAATCAGAGCATTTCTTAGGGGCTCCCTCACTGTGCACTACTCCGTGGAAGATCATTTGGGAATCGTTGTGACGGCATACCCAGTGTGCGCCTCTATCACCTCTGGGACGGTGGTGGCATTCGTGTAGGACACCTGAAGGGTTCCGTGAGGGCTTTTTGCATCGGCGATCTCTCTCCCCACGGTCACCGTCAGATTACTGAAGCCTAACAGCAGCGGAGAAAGCGCCTGTTGTGCATCCTGCTCACCATAGAGCTCAGTGAAAAGCTGGAGGGCGTGTTGTCGGCAGACCAGGAAGGTTTGATAGACTGCAAAGGCACCAGTTCGCTGCTGCTCCAGAGCGGAGAGGAGCATGTGATCTTTTTCAACCGGACCTTCCGCCTCAAGGAGGCCTTCCGCATCGACAAACGAGTCGATCTCATAGTCGGGAGAGGCGCCACAGCTACACTCCTCGTCACCCGCATAGGACCGCATCCAACAGAGCAACATCACAAATGGCAAAGGGAACGGCACAGTGTTGACCAGACTGGGTGAACGCCTGGGAGGACGCTTTTTCTGTTTGATCGTATGTTTGTTCATCACTTTGCTTACCCTCTTTTCTTTTGTGAGAAGTGTTACCCTCGTCGGGCAAACGCACATCGTAGGTTAAGGGCTGGAGAGCACAGATTGTGCGCATCGCAACAACTTCTTTTGCTTGTGGGACCCCATCCCAATGAGTCGTCAGCTGAACGAGGCGATGAGGCTAACACATCCTCGGTCAACTCCTCTCAATTCCATGACTGATCTCGGCTGCAGTGCAATACATCTACTCTCTTTGGGTCGCCAAGCCTCATAGCGGCATTACCATCGGTGATCTCTGCCAGAACTGTTCTTTTTGTCTTGCACGAATCCGGTTAAAAAGATTGGGTTAATCAATCATAGTCTATCGACAATGGTGGCAAACCAGGCCGACCGCGTTGCACCTGGGCATTGGGGCCGATGTGTAAATTTTCTAGAGGAACCTCAGGACAACTCCTGGCCGGCCATCGGGCAAACGCACCATAATGACAGGCATGCCGTAGCATGTCAAGGTGTGCTGCTCAATCAGGATCACTTCTTGCTCGTCGCTCATCTATCACCTATTTCAAGGGTCGTGTACTGTACACGCCTCCTCTGCTCGCACCGGCTTGATAGATTGGTCCTTCTGCTTCAATAAAGTGAGACTGATTCAGGAAGCACTCTCCTCCATGAATGATACGGGGTAACCTCACCTGGGCCTCGACAATTTTCACGATTGCCTGCAATGTGCATTCCCTGGCGAAAAGCTTTCGCATTTGTCGATCCAGATCGGGAGCGGAGCTGAAAATGGCCTGCTCTTTTCACCAGGTCTCATCGCTCTGGTTCTGTGTCTGGTGGTGGAACAATTGGTCCTGCGAGTGCAGGTACTGTTTGACCGAAGCCATGCCCTCATACCACCGCACTGCCTCATCCGAATTTGACCCTATGGTTGCTCTAACGCCAATGCACAGGAGAACAGATCTGAATGCTCTGCCGAGAAAAGTGAGGAGAGCTATGTCCAACCGGCTGTTTCATTCCCGTGGACGACAGCCAGATGGCGAGCATGGAAATAGCTCACAGCCTTCTCGCTCACGGCTTGAGTATATAAAGAACCCAAGGATCACTCAAGCGGGCAAAGACAATGCGCAATCAGGGCCCTGTGAGGCCAGCCTCGGTGAGGGCACGCTCCAGGAGGTCCCGCACCCGCAGCGCGTCGGCCCAGTGACGCAGATAGGCTAGATCAAGAGAGGCTCCCTGCCTACCTATGATGCCAAGGATGTCGTTCCACTGGCGTGCAGAGGAACGTCCGCCCATATCAAACCACTCGAGCTTGGTTAAGATCGCATCCTCCGCCGACGCGATGCGCACCGGGTGTGTGCCTGCTTCTAAAAGGTGGGGTTGGGCACGGCGGGCTTCTTCCCTGGTAAAGGCGCGCTGCTTGAGCGGGATCAGGTCCAGCTTGAGCATGGTGTTCAGGTGGATCACGTTGTAGAGATGCCCATGGCGGATCGCGGCTTGCCAGGCCTGCTCGTCGACGTAATAGTCGCTCTGAAGCGCCTGGACGAGAGCATGTACCTCATCGGGCCGAACGTCGGCGATCACGTCCACATCCTGTGATTGACGCGCCAGGCCGTGCAGCGAGCTGGAGACTGAGCCCCCGATGTAGTAGGTGATGCCGAGTCGATCGAACGCATCGACCAGCGGGGTGAGCGCCTCGATCACATCATGATACAGTGACATCGATGGGGAATTCCTTTCTCAGCACCGCGGCTCTTGCTACCACAGAGCAAGCACCAGGCATCCAGGTTCCGCGTCTGCTCACGTGCCGCAGGTCTCCAACTCAGGCAACGGCCAACCCAGCGTCCACGAGCGCCTGCCCCCAGGTTTCCGCTCCATCGAGCGCGTCGGCCCACCGCTCGAGGAGCGCCAAATCGAGGTTGGGTCCCTGCACCTTAAGCATGCCAAGGATGTCGTTCCACTCGCTATCGTCTCGCATCCCATCGCTGCGGGAGCGTTCATTGCGCCGGTAGCGCTGCAGCTTAAACAGGATCATCTCGCAGGCCGAGGCCACCCACATAGGCGGGTAGCGCACGTCGAGCGTGTAGGCAGCGACCAGCGGACGCATGGCGGTCTCAAATGCAGACGGTCGCGGCAGGATCACATCGACCTTCAGCAGCGTGTCCAGATGGATCAGCGAGCACGGCGTGCGCATCAGCACCGCCTCGCGCATCGCGTCCTCGTCCAGAGCGTAGGAGTGCTTGAGCAAGGTCAGCAGCGGAGCAATGGAGGGTTCGGGCAGGTCCACGACTAGATCGACATCCAGGGCGAGCTGCTGCATGCCGTGCAGTGAGCTGGCAATCGAGCCGGAGAGATAGGAGGACAGGCCCACGTGGTCGAAAGCCCGCACAGCGGGTTGCATCGCGGTCATGAGATCGATGGGCTGCATCTGCCAGAACTCACGCCTCTCCAGCGCCTCCTGCACGCACTGAGCCAGACCGGCGCCGTAGCAGTTCAAGACGACCTGAACAGCTGCCTCTTGCTCGCTGGCCTCACGATGGCGCTCTCGCCACGCGTGCAAGCTGGACCACAACGCGCTCTGCGTGAGCGACTGCACGAGTCGAAAGCGCTTGCTCATGGGAGCCCTGCGGATCAGCTCGATCATCACCAGCTCGGTCTCTGGATGTGTATCGATGGACTGCGTTCTCATCTCCTGCTCCTTCTAGAGAGAGTGTACGAGTAATCCTCTGACAAGTCAAGGTGCCGCATTACCTCACGAAAATCTTTCGCCATCTACCTCATTCGCTCTCTTCGCTCCTGTTCTGTGTCTGGTGGTGGAACAATTGGTCCTGCCAGCGCAGATACTGTCTGACCGGGGCCATGCCCTCGTACCCCAACAATTCCTGTAACCCCCGTGGGCTTCCTCCTGCTTGCAGATACCGGAGGGCAAAACTGTGGCGTAAAATCTGAGGACTCATGGTGGTATCACTGATTCCCGCTCGTGCGCGGAACCGAGCAAACACCATGGTCACGCCATTCCTGGTGAGCGGCTGCTTACCCTTGGAACCGAACAGTGGATCCCCACCAGCTTGTCTTCTCGCCAGCCCTCTCTTTGACGTCGGCTTCATATGCTTCAGGTAGGAGCGCAGGTGGCCCAGGCAGGTCGCCCTGAGGGGCATCTCGCGTTCTTGGCCTCCTTTCCCCCTCACACGCAGCAGGCCTGTGTGTTGGTCAAGATCAGCGAGACGTAGCGCGCACAGCTCAGAGACCGTGATCCCCGTCTCAAAGAGCACCCAGAGGAGGGCCTGATCGCGCGCGGCCATGCGCTTTGCACCAGGCGCTCTCGTTTCCCGGGAAAAACTCGCTCGCATCATCTGGTCAAAGATCTCTAGCGATACGACATGAGGGAGAGGGACGCGGGTCCGAGGGAAGGCTCGTTCGCTCATGGGAGAACACGAGAGCATTCCGCGCTCGACTAGCCACCCGAAAAACGCCCGCGCCGAGCGCGCATAGGTCTCGATTGTAGTTGCTGCACGCGGTGTTCCTCTCGTGGTTGGCGCCTGCGTTAGAAACGCCAGCCAGCTAGAGACGGTTGTTTCGGTGATCTGATTGACCAGGAGGAGGTGACGCTCGGTGATCACAAACTGTTGGAAATGAGCGAGCGCCATCTGGTGCCATTCAAGGGTTTTCGGGCGATGCTCGACGGTGCGGTGGGCTTGGAGATACTCCTCAACCGCTCGTTCGATCGTCAGGCGCTGACCTTTCTCTGGCGAGGACGGATGAGCGGCAGACGGTGATGAGGCGGCGGGAGGTCGCCGGGCGAGCTGGCCTGTTTCAGGCTTCGCGGAAGTCAGGGCCGAAGTGGCCGGGCTCTCAGGCGCCGGACTGCAGGGCTTCAGCTCGGCAGGGAGAGACAGGATCGCCTGAGGTTCTTCTGGTAATGCTGCTCCCTCATGCCTCAGCAGCAGATGCGCCCGCATCTTACGCATGCCCCGTTGGAGTGTGCGCAGGTGTGAGAACTCATAGCGCCCGGGGAACAGGGACTGAAGTTCTCGCAGGATGTCTCCGCTGCTGCGCGTCGGGTTCGCTTGCACCCAGGCGAGAATCTGCTCCCACTGCCCGGCGAAAGGATCTTTGCTGGTCCGTCTCCAGTCCAGAGCATTCGCGCGCCTCTGCTCCTCCTGGGGAACCTCACCCGTTTCACTTCCTTCCGGGAAGGCCAGCCCTGCTGCGCACGCAGCGAGATCAAAAGGCACCAGCGATGCCGGCGGCGCTGGTTGGCCGGCGGAGGAACGGACGGCTTCACAGCGCAAGGTCGCCTGCTGCAACTGTTCCACCTGCTGGAAGAGCCGCAGGGGGTCGAACGCTTTCCCGATGGTCCGCAGCTCCTGCTGCTGAGCAGGGGACAAGGCCCCGGAGAGTAGCACGCGTTGCAGCGGCGTTTTGGCTGCGTCGTAGATCCGGCGGATTTTTCTTCCCTCGACCTGTTTGGACACCAGCTTCATCGATGGTTGGAAGCAATTCACATACCAGTGCAAAGCGCGATATAACTCGTCGAGTTGCCGATACGCGTGCTCCCCCATCAAGCGCCCATGGCCCACCACCTGGCGCACGACCACCCCATTTTTCTGCTCCACAAAGCACTGATCCCGTTTCTCATAAGGGCGTCCTCGCGTGAAGGTAATCTGCTCACGCACACAAAAGTCAGCGACTTCTTCGTTGATAAACTCCCCACCGTTATCGGTATCCAGGCCCTGGATAGGAAACGGGAAGAGCGCTCGGGCGCGTTGGAGAGCTGCCAGTACCGCCTCTCTCCCACGGTTGAGCAAGGGAAGACATTCCGTCCAGCCGGTTGCGACATCGGTCAGCGTGATCGTGTACAGGCAACTCCCCTCTAATCGCCCTCCACAGTGGGCCACCAGATCAACCTCGAGGAAGCCCGGTTTGGCCTCGTCCCACTGGGCGAACGTCCGAATAGGGATCTGCTGTTTGAGCAGGGGACCGGCTTTGGTGGTCGAACGGCCATGGGGGTGAGTATAGCGATGGGCCTGCAACAGGCGGTCTGCGGTAGCTACGCTCATCGAGAGGAGAAGGCGACGATGTTCTTCGTTCAACTCAAGGTGCCCGTCCTCCTCCAGGGTCGCGACGATGCTTGGCAAGAACGGCATTAAGCGTTTCGTGCAAATGCGGTTGAGCGTCTTCCAGGCCAGCACCAACGCCTCTTCCACCTCGGGCCCATAGCGGCGGCGGAGTGCTGTCGGCGGCGCGAAGACCTCCTCGCTATGGTTGAGCAGCCATTGGGCATATTTGCGCACATACCCGGTGGAGGTCACGAACTCTCCCAGAATCTGTTGCTTTTGGGTCCCCGACGCCCGGTGATACGCTGGCGCAACCTGCTGGAGCAAGACCCGTCTCGCTTGCATCCTCAATTCGTTTCCCACGTGTTCCTCCTGTCAGTCAAGCAACCGGAGATCGCGTGCGACAGATCCCTTCCGCTGCCTCACGCCCCTCTTCCTTTTGTCGGGAGTATAGCGGTTGAGGAGTGGTTTGGCCAGAGGTGATCAGCCCGCTTGTGACCTCGTGGCAGCGCCACTGGAAGTCAGGGAGAGAAAGATTATGAGGGACCAACAAAGGAAGATTTTGGTGAGGCAATGCAAGGATAGCGAGGCAGATAGTCGCTGTACACCTTTTTGCGCAAAACAAAACCGCCTACTCTGTCACCTTTCACCGTTCGGTTGTTACAAAACAGCTTCTAAGGCTCTTCCAGAGAGACGGTTTAAAGATAAGAGCGGGAGACGGGGCTCGAACCCGCGACAGCCTGCTTGGAAGGCAGGAACTCTACCACTGAGTTACTCCCGCATATTCTAACGCAAAATAGAAGATCTATTGCTTCAGGTCGGGGTGCGCGGACTTGAACCGCGGACCTCATGGTCCCAAACCATGCGCGCTACCAACTGCGCCACACCCCGCTTACACGCTACAACTTGAACGCACGCGCAATATAGCACGCTACTAGCGATATGTCAAGTATTAGTGGTCCTTCTTTCGACGGTAACGAAGTTTGAGCATGAAAAGATTCCAACGAGTTGAAATACTATTCAAGGGATTACGCCGCATCGGCGTCACATTCCCAGATCCTCCAGATTGCCTCGGAGAGTGGGACCGCGACATGAATGGCAAAATAATAACTATGCCAAGGCAGACAGCACCAATAACGGCTATAACGCCAGTGAAAATATCTGCTCCCCCATGCGCAAAGGCCCAGCCACCGGCAAAGAGAGAAGCGCAAACCGCAATCGCAAGACACCACTCCGAGACGCCAAAATGCAAAGATGGCTCACTACGTCTACGCACATTTGAACGCGAATCCGATTTTCGGCGTATTCGCCCGCCTAATTTCTGACCCAGGCCTGGCTTAGGCTCAGTTCGCTCCATATTACGTAAGATTTCTTCGATTTCGCGCTCGTATTTATTTGGCATTGCAGTTCTCTTCCTTGAACTCGCCAGTACTTCCTTAATGTAATGATACCAACTTCTAAGCGCTGATACAAGAGTTTAGTATCTCAATTGTATCATATCCTGCGAAATTCTACGAAACTTCTTCGTCCAAATACTATCACTCTCAATCTATTCGGAAAGTAACCTCATTCCCTTCCTCATCTCCATTTCTTTTAACAACACTTCTTCCTGGTAAGGTGTGAGCCACTTCTCGCCCCCGTTTAAAGACATGTAAGCGCGTAGGAATAAGACGTAGAGCCTCGAAAGCTGAAGGCGCATCAAGTATAAAGAAATCCGCCGGTTTGCCCTCCTCAATACCGTATGAATCTTGAATGCGTAGAGCCTTCGCAGCATTCGCCGTGATCAAGTCAAACACATCATTAATTTCTTCATATCCGCTCATATGGCAAAGAAAAAGCGCCAGTTGGGCAGCCGCAAGCATATCACCTTTACCTAAAGGAAACCAGGGATCCATAATCGAGTCGTGACCAAGCGCAACATTGACACCACCTGCCAGCAATTCTTTGACACGAGTAATGCCTCGTCGTTTGGGATACGTATCAAAACGACCTTGCAACACAACGTTATCAAATGGATTGGCGACAACATTCATCTGTGCACGCGCCAGTAGACGAATCAGCTTAAAGGCATATGCGTTATCATAAGAGTGCATAGCTGTACAATGGCTTGCTGTTACTCGCCCTTGCCACCCTTGCTCAAGCGTATCGGCTGCCATCACTTCAGTAAAACGAGAGTGTGGATCATCGGTTTCATCACAATGAACGTCGATGTCTCGGTTAAACTCTTTCGCTAAATCAAAGGTGTAGTGCACTTCCTCTACACCCATATCACGGGTCCACTCAAAATGTGGAATGCCTCCAACAAGATCGCAACCTAACTCGATAGCTTGACGCATCAACTCCCGCCCATTTTGGAAAGACATGATACCATCCTGTGGAAAAGCAACAAGCTGCAAGTCGCATATATCACGTACCTCTTCACGTACCTCAATGAGGGCACGTAACGCGGTTAATGCGGGATCACACACATCCACATGGCTACGGATGTGCAGCGTACCTTGCGCTACCTCCCAGCGAACCTCTTCCAGAACCCGACTCTTTACATCCTCACGTGTCAAACTCGGTTTGCGTTCACTCCAGATTTGAATTCCCTCCAGCAGTGTGCCAGATGAATTGTAACGCGGCTGTCCCACGGTAAGTACGGCATCCAGGTGAACATGCGCGTCAATAAATGGAGGTGAAACGAGCCTGCCAGCGGCATCAATCTCGTGAATAGCGCTATCTGAGGAAAGTTCATTGGCGATTCTGGCGAATTGTCCGCCCTTCACGGCAATATCAATGAGACCATCACGACGATGCAGGTGAGCATGGCGGATAATTAGATCGTATTGCATACTATGTTCCTCTCGTACCACCTGATGGTACCAAATAGAGATGTTGCAAACGGAAGGCAGGCGGGTTTGACCGCCTGCCTCAGTAAATCGATATATATGAAGAAGCTACTCGGAAGTAGTACTCACCTCACCTCGTGGGCTTCGGTTGATCTCGATACGCCGCAAGATCAGGTAGGAGATGCCTGCAAACACAACGGCCAGTTCGAAGCCTACATCCATACCATAAGGCTGATTGATCAAGCCACCTATAGGTCCAGTGATAGGTGTCGTGTTCCCGTTTACTGTGAATACCTGAGCAAAACCAAGGCCGGCACCTATCAAACCAATCACCATAGACACTATCGCAGCCCAACCAACTGGGAGTCTACTGGCCGTATTCCAATCATCGACATTGTACCGCCCATGACGGAATACAAAGTGTTCGATGATGAGAATGATTGCATAGGGACCCAGCCAGTATGCAACGAGAAGCATGAAACTCTCCAGAGTTTGATTAAAGTTACCACCAATAGCAACCAGAGTAATCGCAATTGCGATATACACAATTGCCCCTATGAGCGTCCACACATAGCGCGGGACACTCATAAACCACTTCCCGAGAACCTGCATAGAGAGACCAAGGCTATAATCATTCGGAATATTGTTAGCAACTGTACTGAGAGCAAGCAAAGCAACGAGAAATGTTCCAAAGCCGCCTAACGGAGCAGCAACACCAGCCAGTAAATTGCCACCACCCTTTGGTACCCAACTGGTAAACGCCATACCGATCGTTTCTAACAAAATACAAGGAACGATAACACCAAGGAAAGTAAGCCAGAAGATGCGTCCAGCCGGTGTCTCCTCAGGCTGGTTGACATTGTAGTCGGCAGCGTAGGAACTCCATCCTGTAGCGAAGCCAAAGATTGCGCCACCAAATGAGATGAACCCTGCAATTTCAGCCGCTCCAAATGCAGGTGTAGGTATTATGTGCATGTGCGGAACTGCTACAACCAGCAGGATCGCAAATATGATGGCCATGGGGATCCAGGCCCAGCGCTCGTAGCGATGCACGTACCTGTAGCCATAAATGCTGACCACAGTTGTAAGAATCGCGATGACAAGAATTCCTAACCATACAGGAACAGCGTTATTAGTCAATGAATTGACCAATTGACCGCCGATAATGACGTTGACAGTAGACCAACCAATGCAGGCAGCCACATTGAACAGTGCCATGATGATGCCACCTATCCAACCGAAAGAGAAACGAGTGATGGTCATCTGGCGTAAACCCAGTTTGGGACCAAGAGTCGAGAAAAAGGCAACGGGTAAAACACCAAGTATGTTGAAGATAATAATAACAGCCAGGCCATCCCAGAAACCTAGTCCAAATGCCAGGTTAGCTATCGCTCCTTTCTAAACCCTGTTCTTCTGGTATGGCGATAATATCTGTAGCCATTCGTTGTTCTCCTGAGAAAAAAACTATCGAATATTCGGTAAAAACACCTTTATTAGTACTTGCCGGTCGAACCACATCTCATCAGAGATGCCAGGCTCTCAGAAGTTCTCCACTCTTCTGAAGAACTACGTAGAACAGTCTTTTTCATCTGGCGTATAACAATACCAGTTGTACGAATTGAAAAATTACGTACAAAGTACTGCCAGGGAGCAATCTATATCTCAAGTATACCAGAATCAACGTAAAGTAGCTAGTGAATTTCTCTGAATGGAATTGTTCAGATTAAAAATTCGAAATCAATTTGGTTGAGATTATCAAAGATTAGTAAAATCATAGTAAAAACTCTAGACGTGGTATCCGAAAATATGTACAATGGTTGTTATATACATATCGGCTATACATAACATGCTAACAGTGACACATTTCTTGATAACTTCCCATGTTGATGGATAGCTTCTCCTTAGCAACTAGAGCAAGAGGTCGGCATGTCTTCCAAAGTAGTCTCATCGAAAGAGAACGCATTTAACATGACTGAACAAACAAGTGAGCAACTGAGTGTATTGAATAATGAACTGAGAGCAGCGCTAGAGGCTCACACTCAGGAGAATATGCTGCTCAATGAGGTTATTTCAACAGTCGGCTCGACTCTTAAACTTGATGAAGTACTGGGACATCTGGTAGATATCGTCGTCCGAGCTATACCCTGCCATGCTGCTTTCTTCTACCTTTATGATAAAGATAAGGAGCGGCTTACTCTTGCAAGCACAAATCAACAATATAAGAAGCTTGTTGGTAAAATTGAAATGGCTCTGGGAGAAGGTATTACCGGCTGGGTTGGAATGCATCTCCAACCTGTAATTCTTAAAGAAGGAGCGTTGAACGACCCTCGTTTCCGTTACTTTCCTGAGTTGGAGGAAGAGAAGTTTCAGTCTACAATGACAGTCCCCATCCTTGCCAAAGATCGTCATCTCATCGGAGTCATTACCCTCCACACAGTCGCTCCCTATGAATTTTTGGAACAACACCAGACATTCTTAATCAATACAGCCGCACTCGTGGCGGGCGCAATTGAAAACGCCCAGCTCTACGAGAATACACAACATAAACTCAATATCTTAACTACACTTTCGGTAATGAGTCAGACCATTAGTTCTGGACTTTACCTCGATGAAATGCTGCGTTCACTTGCAACACTGACCTTACAAATTATCGAGGCTGATCTCTGCGTGATTATGTTGATGGATCAAGCAAAAGGGCGCTTAATAGTTCGAGCCTCTTCTCCCAATCTGAATGACAGGGCTTTAAACCTACAACCTATTGACGTCGATCGTAATGTCTGGGAACAATTACGAGAATTCAACTCACGAGTTCAATCACCTGAATTGAGCGCACATGCATTAGAGCGGTTGAACCCTTTGAAGGACTCTCAATTTAAAACTTTGCTTTCAGCTCCTTTGATTGCCGGTACTGAACACTTTGGTTTGATTAATTGTTACTTTAGTAAAACGCGCCGCAATACATCCGAGGATCAAACATTATTAAGCACGATTGCAAACCAGATTGCGTTGGCAATTAAAAATAGTCACCTGGTCGATATGCTAGCACAAAAGAATCTGGTCAAAGGGTTCTTTGATGATCTGATGCATGGAGCATATGACTCGGAGGACTCCCTCCGACAACGAGCGAATTTTATTGGATGTGACTTAACTAAGCCGCATACTATTGCTATGATTGAAGTTTCGCATCTGGATGAAAGCGATACCGGAGAAAATGAACGCCCTGGTTCAAATTCTTCCAACAGACCGCTTGCAGATACTCTTCTCCAATCAGAAGAAGATCGTCTTGTGATACACAAACGTATAAGTGGACAAATACGGCGTCGCATCCAGGACAATTACCCTGGCTCGGTCCTTTATGAGCGCGAGAATCTGCTTACATGTATAATCTGTCTGAGCAAAGATCCAACAGCAGCACGTTTGAAAACATGGCTAGGAGATCTTGGACGCCAGATGCGTACTGAGCATGGTATTCGCCTTTCAATAGGCATTGGGAACCAATGTCAAAACATTAGCGACTATCGAAGAGGATTTGCTGAAGCAAGCGAAGCTCTACAAATGGGGCAAAATCTGAATCGCGATGGTGGCGTTACGCATTTTAATGATCTGGGCGTCTACCGTTACCTCTATAAGATCGCACGCATGGATGATCTGAGAGATATGTACCAGGATCAAGTGGCACGTATCGCCACTTATGATCGACGAAAAGGAACAGATTTGCTAGACACATTGGAGACTTACCTGGAAAGCGCAGGCAACCTTACCAAAACCTCTAACCGGCTATTTGTGCACAGAAATACGCTTATCCAGCGTCTGGAGCGTCTGCAAACATTATGCGATATTGATCTACAAGATCGCAGTAACTGGCTTACACTTCAAGTCGCTATCAAGGTCTTCAAACTGCGCTCAAATGGAATTTAACAAAACTGGTTCGAAATAAAAAAATCTGGCATCCTTTCGTGGATGCCAGATTTTTCCCAGATGTACCCACTTAAATCATTGCAGCCAGGCTACTTTCAACTTCATCTTCAACGTCTCCCTTTTCAGTAAGACGGCCGCCTTTTAATGGGATCTCTTTCAAGAAAAACACCGCTATCAAGCCAACAATCATCAGTCCCAGACTTAATACGAAGACATTATGAATACCCTGTGCCAGCCCTACCTTTACAGCTTCAATAATTTGATGAAGCATTGCTACAGACTGGGGTCCCATAGCCTCAGCATGAGACTGTATCTGCGCCAGCGTAGCCGGTGAGAGTAGGATCTGTGGGTTGTTAAATGCAGCCAGGAACTGTGCCGGAACAGCGTGCAGTATAGCAACCGGTAACGCGCTATGGAAAGCGGGCAGATAGGCAGCAGTCATGACTGAACCCATTGCTGCAAGGGCAATCGTACCGCCAATCTGGCGGAAAAATGTCAGGGCTGCAGTTGACTGCCCAATCTTGGTCGGCAATGCATTCTGCACAATCAATGTGTAGAGCGACATTCCAATACCTAAACCAAGACCAAGTACCAGCATGGCTAGCAATACATCATTGTTTGTCGAATTGACATTCAGGCGTGCCAGCAATACTACCCCTACAACACTGACCAGCATACCCAGAATTGCAATCCACTTGTACCTACCCAGACGCGAAACCAACTGACCTGAAACGATGCTACCGACGACTGAAGTCAACATCAATGGCGTCAGTATGAGACCGCTACTGGTAGCAGATGAACCAACTACGCCTTGCACGTATAGCGGTATAAAGAAGATACCGCCGAATAGAGCCATACCAAAGATAGTTGTTATCAGTGTAGAAACACTAAAAATGCTATTTTTAAACAGGCTCGGTTCAATAATCGGTTGCCCGCCACGCCTCTCTAGCCAGGCTTCGTAAATGATAAACGACACAAGCGCGATGAACGCCACACTGAATAGACCAAAGACCTGTGGTGATAACCAATCGTACAGGCTGCCAGCCCAAGTGAATCCGAGAAGTAGCGGAACAGTTCCCAACACAAGTAGCGCCGCGCCAACATAGTCAATCGAGACTTCCTTGGCTCTCCCACGCAGTGTTGGCATCAGAAAAATTAATACGAGCAATGCTGCAATACCGATTGGCAAGTTCACATAGAAGACCCAACGCCATGATGTGTTCTGAGTAATCCATCCACCTAAGGTTGGACCAATGATAGCTGAGATCCCCCAAACACCTCCGGTAACACCTTGCCATTTGCCACGCTCGCGCGGTGTGAACAAATCGCCGACAATCGCGATTGCAATAGGCATACAAACAGATCGGAGAGTTTCCCATAAATTGGTACCATTACGGTAGATGTGAGCAAGTATGCAGTTGAAACCCAGGTATAACGATCAAAACCATGCAGATCAGCAATAACTCGTGGCATAGCTGTTGAGACGATTGTCTGATCCAGCGAAGCTAGCAACATGACCATAAGCACGCCAAACATGGTTAAGAGGGTTTCTCGCCGTGAGAAGCGAGGTTGCTCGTAATCTTCCACTACTTTACCTGGTTGATCTGATGTTAAAACAGCAACATCAGACTGTTCTGATATAGTTTTCATTACATAATCCTTTAGATAGTACTGATTCCTTTGAAGAATATTCGCTTAAGATTCTTCGCAACTTCCCCTCCCGACATCTGCCCCTCAGTCATTAAGCGATCATAACTCTTTGGTGATAATAAACTATAGAATGCGCTTAACATTACCATTGTCGGCAATGTAGAATCAAAATCTCCTGCAGCTTTTCCTTCCTCAAACAGAGAGTTCAAACGCGCCGAAAGTTGATCCCATATTTCACGCAAACAACCTTTTTTCTCGACCAATAGATGCCTTAACCCGGCACTATTACTTATCGAAAAGAGTAGCTGCATACGCTGACTTATAATCCCACCATGCATCAAATCGAATATAGCCTCTATTTTTTCTCGGGCCGTTAATGTTGAGTCCATGGTTGAATCAATATATTGCAATAACTGCTGCATGTCGCGTTCAAAGATTGCTATAACCAGATCCTCTTTACTTGGAAAGTGAAGATAAACGGTACCCTTTGCAATGCCAACACGAGCAGCAATTTCATCGATAGATGTTTCGTGATATCCTTTCTCCATTAAGACTTCTTCGGCTGCCTGGAGAATGAGAGCTTCACGTTCCTGGCGCTGCTTTTCTTTTAAGGAACGAGGAGCAGTTACTGGTTGCATCATTGCATCTCCGCGGAAAATGACTAACAAATTATTCTCTGACATTGAGAACAAATTTTGACTCCCTAGTATTCCATATGACTTATTAGTCATTATTTTACATGAGAGTCAGAGAAAAGTCAAGGAGAATTTATTTGGGGTTCTTTTGTTGGGATTCTTACTGAAGGCTTATACTATGAAGTACCTTCTTATTCTACAGCTACACGTTTCTCTTTATCCAGTGATACTATAGATCGTTCAGCATGACTATGATTACAATTCTCCCCCACCTCCATATGGCAGTACAAACCATTCACTGCGCAGTATGTCTCCTGATGCGGATCACATTCAAACTGGATGGTAACGTGACCGATGTGATACTTATCGCTAAGCATCGTATTCAAAGAATGCAAAATAACTGAGCTGTCACTGGGAGGTACATCAGCAATGAGCGCATGACAGGATAGAGCATACATATTACTGGTGATGCTCCAGACATGCAGATCATGCACATCCTTTATGCCCTTAACACTCTTCATATCTTTGACCAGACCTGGCATTGAAACATCTTTAGGCACAGCTTCAAGAAGTATGTCAGTTGTTTCACGTAGTATACGCCAGGCGCCTATAGCAATGAGAACAGCAATGCCAACAGAAAGCAGAGGATCAACAATTGTCCAGCCTGTCAAGAGAATGGTGATACCGGCAACGATTACACCTGCCGATACCCCAACATCTCCAAAGACATGCAGCATAGCGGTGCGCACATTCAGATTATTGGCTTCCTTCTTCAGACCAAAACCAATGATGAGATTGATAACGATACTAATTCCTGCAGCCACAAACATGATGAGCGGCTGAACCGATTCTGGATGTTGGAAGCGCTGTACAGCCTCCAACAAAATAGCAAAGGCAATCACAATTAGCGTCATGGCATTCACCATTGCTGCCAGGATGCCAACTCGGTGATAACCAAAGGTCTTACGCGCGTTTGGAGGCCTTTCTGCCTGCACTGTGGCAAACCATGCCAGACCTAACGCAAAGATATCGGTTACAACGTGTCCAGCATCAGAAAGCAATGCTAGCGAATTTGCTAACAAACCGCCTACTAGTTCAGCAATCAAAATGATTAAAGTCAAGAAAAATGCTAAACGCAGGCTATTTCTGGCCAGCCCATGAGTGTGATTATGTCCACTATGTCCATTGCTCATGCCAGCGCCTCCGCTTCACTTTTTTTGGAGGAGATAGATATTTCATTTGTGTGTGTCATACCTAGCTCAAGCAACAGCCGTATATGCTCATCAACTAATCGATAATAGACTATCCTACCGACTTTGCGCATTGCTACAATTTGTTGATTGCGCAAAACACGGAGTTGATGCGAAATGGTGGTATCATCTCTGCCAAGACCCGTGGCTAAATCACCAACGCATAATTCACCAGATGGCGCGCGAAGCAGTGCATACACAACCTGCAAGCGTGTAGGATCGCTGAGAACGGCAAAGAGGGAGGCGATGCGCATTGCAGTGTCAGTAGTCAAAACATTACGCCTGACCGCAAGCATATGTTCTGTATGGATTGAGCGTCCCTTATATATGCTTTCCAAAGCTATATCATGTGCGTTTGCAGCAGGGAGAATGCTCTGTTCTGTCTCAACTGATTGTGATACCATGCAACCATCCTGTTCTTCCAATGAATACCTGTACAACCATGCAACTATTACTACATGTAATATAACATATCAGTGCAGAAAAGGCAACATGTTTGCCTTGCACCTGACAGTTTCAGCATGCTACACTAGAGTGTGTTTAATTCATCTGTGCGCACAACTGATACAGCCCGGCGACGCCTAAGGCTACGCCTCACCATACTCTACCTGGTCATTGCACTGATACTACTTTTCCTGAGCGTAGCAGGCAATTATCGTTTATTAAGCCAGGTTGGACGGACATTTACGTGGGATTTGTGGCTTGAGAGTTATGGGCTGACATTTATCGCGGGTCTATGCTGGATAATAGTTGGTTTTATTCTGCTTGCCAGGGCACAAAATTGGACAGGGGTTGTAGAAGGTATTACCTTGCTGCCTGTAGCAATCCTATTTTTACTCTTTAGCCATTGGGGTAACGTTCAGCAGGCTTATCCCGCTGATTTCGTTTTTCAATTCTTGTGGACTCCTGCATTTGCGTTACTTGGGGGCGCATTTATTCAACTGAGCCTGACATACAGACCGGAGGCGATGCGCGAGTCTCATTCCCCTCGTTTGGCCATAGATGTACTACCCTACTTACCTTTGATTGCATTACTGGCTTTCGACATATTTTCATACCTTTTTCGTGGTAGTGTTCCAGGACGTCTCCAGTTCATTTTATCGCTTGGCTATGCCGTATTCGGTGGCGTATTCAGTCTTGCTATCGGCATTACCTCATTGCTCCGCATTAGCGGCTTGCTACCTGGGACACCTATTTCCTCAAGTATTCGTCGTCGTCTGGGCGACTTATTAATCCTGTGGATTTGTGGCATAGGTTTGGGGTTTTGTCTCGGCATATTGCCTGTTTTACTAACCGGCAAACCGCTCTTACCTCCACAAATTTTTTATATCCTCGCTGCCATCTATCCATTTATTTTGCTATACGCTTTACGCTCGTTACGGATGATAGATTATTTGCAATTCACAATTGAACAGCGTGAACAATCGCTTGTAGAGCAACAAAAATTGACCGAAGAATTACGTAAAACAAATAGCGAACTCAAACAAGCGACATCGTTGTTGCTACATGCCGATGCACATCTTCGTTCCCTCCTTTCTCAGCGAATTCACGATCAACCTAAACAACAAGCCTTACGTATACGCTCATTACTAGGCCATTGGCAGTATAAACTGAGAGTTGAAGCTGAACAAAACCCGACAATCAAGAATTTCGCGCAGCCCATCATCGAGGCATTGGGTAAAGTACGCAAGATAAGCGAGGAGTTGGAAGGCGATTTACGAGGACTACAACTACTCGTCGAGGATGCTTATCAGAGGCGTAGTTTGGGGTTGAAATTGCACCTGGAGAAATTAATTCGTGAAGACCTGCCTCATCTACATCCAGAATCTCCACTCAAAGTACGGCCAGAATTATGGGCTTTAGATGAATTGAGTTATGACCTGGAACAAACACCCACCGGTGAAAATTTTGCAGAAGCTATCTCCTATACCGTGACTCAGGCTTTATTGAATATTTATAATCATGCAGGCGCAAGCTTTGCAACAGTGCGATCACTACGTGTCAATAATAATCTAGAAATTTATATTACTGATGATGGACGCGGCTTTGACCCAGGCGCCATTTCTACCGAAAAAACAAGTTTGTTCAAGGCGCAATTGAAAGTTCGTGAGGCCGGAGGGACGCTTACAATTAGCTCTATTACTCGTCCACAATCACAACATGGTACCACTATCATTATGCGTTTGCCATTCCCAAACAGCAAACGACCACTGAATACCAGACCACTTCCAAGCTCTAAAGTACCAGGCATATAGGTAAGTCTTCCATACTTCGTAATATACCACGCTATTATTCTGATTGATATCGCTCTATCCTGCAAAAGCGATCACCAGAATACCCGCAAAAATGAACATGGCGCCAACCAGACGTATAGCCCCAAAGCTTTCTCCCAACCACCGCCATCCGACAAACGCCGCAAAGACAACGCTTATCTCTCTCACAGATCCAGCATAACTCACTCGTGCAATCGTATAAGCCTTCAATGCCAGCATGTAAGCCAAAAGAGTAAAGAGACCAACCAGTGTAATGCGTAACCAGTTTGCGCGCCACTCGTTAGCAATAGCATCGTTCCCATAACGCTTCACAACTGCTGGCGTAATGAATAGGGCAGCAAGCGCAATCACCAGAACAGTATATGGTAGAGGGGATACATGATGTACAGCGGCGCCATCTATAGCAGTGTAAATTGATATACAACACGCAACACCTAAAGCCAGGGCAAGGGCACTCTTACTGAACCCCGATGTCTTGCGTAAAGTCCACCAGGTCTTTCCACCTACAATGATTAAGCCAAACACGAGTAGAGCAATTCCAATAAGCCCAAAGAACCTTGGGCGCTCTCCGAGGAAGAATGTTGCCCAGATAAGCAGAAAAGCCGGAGCAGCACCACGAGCCATTGGATAGACAAGCGAAAAATCACCATTCTCATAAGCACGAATCAGGGTAATATAGTAAATCGCTTCTACAAGAGCGCTGCTAATAAGATAAGGCCATGTAGTGACAAGCAATAATGGACTTGTCAATAACAGCGGGGAAAAAATAATTGTACCGACAATTAATGAGCACCAGATAAAAACCTGCTTTTCTTTTGCTCGCTTGACGAGCAGGTTCCAGGTCGTATGCATCATCGCAGCCGCCAGTAGTAATCCTAAGGCGGTCAGTGACATGGAATGAAATCTCCTTCGTTTTCCTTACACTATGCTAATAGGATAGATATTATATCAATACCTATTCAGGGTGTCAGCATAGTTGAGCGGTCGGTGCCTGGTATCTACGTGAAAAACGGTGCGATTTTCTCGACCTGACGGAAGTCGAATACAAATGGTGTCGCTTTGCCAAAATAGGAAATCAGTACAGTTACTTTCTTCTGTTCCCTGTTACTTTGGCTGACTGTCCCAATATACTCGGTGAATGGACCCTCAACAATACGCACACTTTGGCCTTGGGAGAAATTATACTTCGCCTCCTCAGGCTCCTGCATTCCAAAAGGATCAGCTGTCATAGGTTGCTCCTCCTCTCTGGCATTGAGCTTCAGTCTTCTCTGAGCTGATTCTATCTGTTCTGTCAATGAACATTTCGACGAGGCTTTCTATCATTTTGTGGGAAATACCCTTCAGGTAGGGGCGAGGGGGGTAAGGAGTGGCTGGGTGGGCCTTCATAGTCGCCCACCGTCCCCCTGAAGAACGTAGATCCTTCGATGAGCAAGCAGGTATGGGTTATGATTTGTTCAAGAAAGGAACACCGGCGCCGATCAAGGCAGCGTCAGAACCAAGGCGAGAGGGAACAATCTCGAGCATTTTGCCAATTTTCGCGGACGACTTTGCCACGAGCGAACTCCGAACATTGGCAATCAAGAGTTCATTCGCACAAAGCACACCACCGCCCAAAATGAGCACGTCTGGCTCATAAATGTTGATGTATTTGGCAGTCGCAGCACCTAACCAGCGCCCTACTTCACAATATACTTGCAATGCGACTAAATCTCCACGCAACGCTTCTTCTGCTAGCAATTGAGGGCTAAGATGTTCCCGATTGCTCAGGCGTCGTATGAGATTGGTCTGCTCCCCCCGACGCAAAGCTCGTTGCACCATTTTTTGCATAGCCTCCATTGAGAGAAGCGAATTAATACAACCATATTTACCACAACTACAACGCGGACCGCTCATGGAAACTGGTAAATGACAAACATGACCTACATATGCATGTTCAGATGTCTCAAGTTTGCCATCTATAACAAGCGCAGCGCCAACCACAGTATTCACATTCAAAAAAAGTAAACGACGAAATCCTTTGCCCGCACCGAAATGATATTCGCCCACTAACGCTGCATCGACATCAATAAGTAATTGGGCAGGTATATTATAGCGAGCCTCGAGGAGATCACATAGAGGGAAACCGTTTAACGAAGGCAGAATTGGAATCGTCTGTGGACGGCGAGCTGTCAGGTCAAGGGTACCCGGAATACAGATACCCAGACCAGATATAAGCATGCGTTCACATTTCGCATGCATCAGAACAGTCTCAATTGCACGGAAATAAGGCTCGAGAGTAGCAGAAGCAGGACGTTCTCTAAGAGTCTTAGCATAAAATCGATGGTGTATCTTGCCATGATGATCCACCAATACAATAGTAGCTCTACTTCGAGTAATCTCCACCCCTATCGCTACTTGCTTTTCGGTTTTCTTTTGGTGATCCGGCACTGATGACTCTATTATGTTCCAGCATTTATATAGAACTTTTGTTCTATATTTTACAGCCTACAGTAACAGATATAAACCATAATTGCGACACTACATGCAAGAAAAGTATACTGAGTGATAAGAACATTTGTCAAGATCAAATGTTCAATCAATGAGCATATATCGCGAAGAATGTGCAGAGTCTCGTTGCAAAGATGCACAGATACGCTTTGTCTGAATATAGACAAAAGCACAATATGGTACAATAACCCCATATTTACAGTCCTTTATTTCTTTGAAGGAGGATCATATGGCACGAGTAGCAATGTATCTTCAAGATAAGCATGAAATCCGCGAAGGCATGCAATACGCACAATACGCCGAGCAACGCGGATACGAAGCCATATGGCAGGCAGAGTCACGCCTTGTCCGAGATGCTATTGTACCAATGGCTGCTTTTGCTGCTGTAACATCGCGCATTAAAGTCGGCAGTGGCGTCCTGAACAACTGGACACGCAATATTGGGTTACTCGCCTCAACCTTCTTGACACTTGATGACCTCGCACCAGATCGTATCATCTGTGGAATAGGTGCCTGGTGGGATCCACTGGCAAAAAATGTGGGTATTGAACGCAAAAAACCGTTAAAAGCAATGCGCGAGACTGTTGAAGTAATGAAGCGATTGCTCAATATGGAACGTGTAACTTTTCATGGTGAATTTCATAATGTGGAAGGTATTGAGCTAGATGTTATCCACGGACGCCGCGAACCACGTAACGTACCTATCTACATCGGTGCTACACAAATGGGTATGATGGAACTGGCGGGCGAAATTGCCGATGGGGTGGTGCTCAATTATTGCGTACCGCCAGAATATAATCACAAGGCCTTAAAGCACATAGAAATTGGCGCCAAAAAAGCTGGACGCAATTTGGAAGATATTGATCGACCTCAGTTGATAGTTTGTTCAGTTGATTATGATCACCAAAGGGCGGTACAAGCAGCAAAAGTATTGCTTACGCAATACATCGCACAGCAATCTCACATTGCCGAAGCGAGTGGTACACCTCCCGAAACCGTGAAGAAAATACAGTCCATTCTAGGGTGGCCAGCAACCAAAGAACAGATCTATGAAGCAATGCAGTATGTACCGGATGAATTGATTGAGCGCATTACTGCCTGTGGAACACCAGATGAAGTCCGGGCGAAAGTAGAAGAATACAATCGCAACGGCTGCACCTGCCCAATTCTTTATCCACTGGGCGATGATGTGAAGCTAATGATTGATACGTTTGCGCAAGCATAATTTATAATTCTAGCAGGGAGCATTATCGTGGCCGATCATAGCAGCAAAAGCAACAGGAAACAAAAAAAATCTCCGATATTGGGTCAAAGCCATAGTCTGTCTGACATTGAGGGAGAGATGATTCAGCAGATGATTCGCGAGGAACAGCATTCCGCGCGTGAATTGTACATTCCCAAGGAGGATCTCGCACCGGAAGCAACAACTCAGATGTCTCCCGAGGTAGCACAAGTGATCGCGGATAGCCGAGTGCAAATAATCTTACAAATGTTTAATCGCGACTACCTCTATGGCCAGGGTCGTTTTGACGAATATAAGGACGGGCTGATTCTTAAATGGGGAGATGGCTACTCACGCAAGCACATATGGACCAGTGTCGAAAACGGTAACTTGTTATTTGAAATCAGCCATTTCAAGAAATGTGACAAGCCATATTGTAATGGTACGCACCATGTGCTTTCACGTGAGCTATATACAAATATGGATCTGATTAATCAGGAACTTGGAGATCTCTTCCGTAGACCTGTACTTGAACCGCCAGATGACTAGAAGTAATGCAACATGACAGCACATATACTTGCACTCGAAAAGGATCTCTTCTTCTCGGTGAAAATGCGTGATACACTACGCCATCATGACATAGAGGTAAAAACTGTACGCAATCTGCCAGCTTTCGAAGAACGTCTGACAGCAAAAGACGAGGAGTTACTTGCACTGGTTATTGTGAACACAGCAACAATCGGTGTTGACTGGGAATCAGCCATCCGCAAGGCTCGAACAGCGGGTCTAAAAGTGCTTGCTTTCGGTTCACATATGGATTTAGAGGCACGCTCAAAAGCTCTCGAGGCAGGAGCGCAACGAGTTGTTGCCAATTCAAAATTTACCAGCGACATGCCAGGTTTGGTAAAACGTATGCTCGATGAGCCTGATGCTTCTTCCCTTAATGAGACAGATTCAGAGCCTGAAAGTGCCATATAAGAGGCGATAACCCCAGGGAATTAGCAAGAGCCCTTGTCCTAAAATACGCTTCTGGTATGGCTTATTCTGAGAGTGGTAAGTCCAGTGATAACGAAGAAAATCTTTGTGTGACCGAAGTGGAGTTCGCGGTATTGACCGCATATTGTGATAACGAGGGCGATGTGCGATCCGCCTGCTCATTCATTCTCCTTTTTTACAGAAAAATAGGCAAGACAAAAGAGGCCTTTCTACCTGTTATATATATGTAGTAAAGACCTCTTTTTTCTCATGCAACAATCGGCTCAGTGCTAGTAGTAACTAATGTCCACAACCGCAGCCTCTTGCTTCACCACCACCACTTGCTGTCTTAAACGAGTGACCACAACCACAACTCGAAACAGCATTGGGATTATTGACAGTAAAGCCAGCGCCCATCAGGCTATCAACATAGTCAATTTCGCTACCATCGATGTAACCCATACTCATCTCATCTACCAGGATGTTAAATCCACTGATAGGTATGACGGTATCGCCATCTTGCTCTTCGTCAAGAGTCATACCGTACTGGAGACCGGAGCAACCACCACCTGCGACAAAAACGCGTAAAGCAAGGCTGGGGTCGTTTTCTTGCGCAAGCAATTCACGCACTTTGTCAGATGCGGCAGGCGTCATATTAATGATGCTTGTCTCAACTACAGATTGCTGGTTTTGCTCAATCATATTTTTTGCCTCTCTGTTCGGGCCAAAAGTTAGCCGAAAAAATCATGCTATAGATACCTTAAAGAAAAGATACCGTTGGACGATCGTTAATGTTTCCATCTGCCAGTATTATATACTGCAAAAAGTGAAGCGTCAAGGATGTTGGATGCTCAATACTATAAAAAGTGAAGTGTACGGCAACTACATCATCACATTGCAAAGCGTTGCTGAACACGAACTACATTCACAATCAAATCTGGAACATCTGGACTTGAACCAAATAGTTTTTCTGTACGGCGTTCTTTACCGGCTGCGATACGTGAAATGGCATTTGCAAGAGGCCAATCCTGAGCTATAAGATGAGCGCCTAATCCGCTAATGATGGCTGTTGCAAACGATGAGCCACTCCAATCGGCCCAACCAGATACATTTTGCTCGCCACCGGGAAAGGTGGGTGCGATATAGACCCCCCTCACAGCTTCAGGTAACCCATTTGCATCTAACATTCCGTCATTATCTCCTCCAAATGTGGCTACACCAGCATTCATAGGGGGCATACATGCAGCATTCGCAAAAATCGAGGGGGCATAGCGGCTGTTGACCGAAGCTACACTTAGTGTTGTCTCATAACGAGCCGGAATTCGCGGCGGACGTGGCTTTTGTCCCTGTTTATTCGCGAGAAATGAGTCGTTACCTGCCGCAGCCACAATCAGTACATTATGAGCATACAGGCTCTCGAAAAGCAAGCGTAATCCCTCCTCGATATGAGCAAGAACGCGCACTGCTCCAGCCAATTGTGTACTCGGCCATTGACGGTGATCAAACCACACATATGGAAGTCTACGAATATCGGGCATGATGTTCAAGCTAAGGTTGATTACAAGGCGCCTGTTAGCGCTTGGACCCAGTTCCGCTTCCAGGTCTGTGAGTGCTGCAAAGATATTATACAGATCACCCCCCCCATAGTCATTGAGAATCCGAATGAGTCGAATTTGTGCTCCCGGAGCAACATCTCGAATGAGTCCAGTCACAAATATACCGTGATCAGCCATTTTATAATAAGCGGGTTGGCTATAGAGATCATGGCCTGTACTTACATCACTAATGATCGGATAACGATCATACTCAATCTCCAAAAAGCCAGATTCATTTCGCAGGTCTTCTGCAAGACGTTGTAATAGGCGATTTCGTCTGAATTCTGGACGCATTGCAGCATTTATCACACGATCCGGATGCTGAGCGGTATCCAGGACTGCGATGAGGACATCTTCCGCACCCTCAGGATCGAAGGGTAATCCTGTATCAAGAAAGGAAATATGCCAACCTACAGGGAGACTGTCTGCTGCAGCAAGGTCGAGTTGAGGTGCTGGGCGAGGAGGAACAGCAGGCCCACCATCACTATGGAGTTGCGGTGCAACAGTTACCAACCAGTTAGGCATCGCGGAGACAACGTTCAATCCCGCTTGTGCCAATTCTTCCAGATGCGCCTGCAGATATGAAAGTGCCAAAGGCATCGGATCAGTATTGAAAGCGCCTACATGACGCACATGAAAAAAGATGGCAATATATGGCTGCTGGCGATGAAAGCCGAAAACAAATGAACGACGAAGTACAGGAGGCAGAGTAGGTATATCACTCCATCGGCCATAGGTACCGTATGGTTCAAGTATCATACTGTATCGTGCAAGCAAGGAATTTAACTGGCTACGAATCTGTTCAACTAACAAATCCTGCGTATCTGGATTTGGTCGCCGGTGAAGTCGTACCACCACCACCATCTCTCCAGGCACCCAATAAAAAAGCTCGTCTGGAGTTCCCATCAACTCTGTGGAATTACGAGGCATGCAGGTATTCCCCCCTATCCTCAATTTGATCTTGAATTGTGTGAAGTGCTATCTGCACGTATTGTGCAGAAGTGAATGTTATTGTTTATACAAATTATAGCAGGTACAAGCTTGAACTAGCAATCAGCAAATATCCTAGCAGCTACCGCGTCAATTCTTGTAATTTCCAGCTCTTATCAACGCTTACTCCATAATGCCAGCACCTGTAAAGTATGTATCACCAACTGCTCTAATGGATCTATCGCTACATATTCTGCTATAGAATGCTCATTGACAACTCCGGTCGAGATGGTGAAAGCTCTAATCGTGGGGCGAAAGCCGCTTGTATCACTACCAATAAACGTTGGTTTCATGTACAATTCCAGGCCCCGCTGCTCAAAAATAGTGCGATACGTCTGCAAGAGAGGTTCTTGGGGGTCTATCTCGTATCCACTGGAATGTGTCTTAAAGCTGATATTTGCATGCCCGCCGAAACGCCTGGCAGCCTGTTCAAAAGCATCTTGTATAGCTTGTTTGTACTGTTGACGCACCTCTAATGGCTCAAAACTGCGTAGCTCTCCCTCGATAGTGACATTATCGGGAATAGCATTGCGTGCATTGCCTCCGATAATTCTTCCGACATTTATACGGGTCTGATCATTATCGAAAGATCCATGAGGGTAATTGGCTGCGCGAAATATCTCAATAGCATGTACTGTCTGAGCTAAATCTTTGCCTGGATGTCCTGTGTGACCTGTAATCTCGACATCAAAAGCCTCATACGCTGCGCCTCTGGAGACAACAATACCCGCCTCGTAGGCATTGTCGAAAACAATTCCATCTGTGACATGCCATGGAGTACTGTCAAAATTCGATGCTCCACACATCCCAGCTTCTTCTTGTACAGTGAAAACGATCACCAGGGGTGGATGTGGCAACCCTTGTTCAATCGTACGTCGAACAACTTCCAGGATAATCGCAATCCCAGCAGCATCATCTGCTCCAAGATTTGTAGTGCCATCACTAAAAAGGACCCCATTTCGGAGTATGGGCTGGTGTCCAAGGCCAGGTAGGACACGATCCATATGCGCATTGAGCAGGAGGGGAGCACCTTCTCCTGTCAACGTCGAGATGAGATTTCCAGATCCATCAATCGTCGTGGAAAGACCAAGTGAAGCAAGATATTGTGCCAGATGAGTGCGAATTTTCTCCTCGTGACCGGATGTACTTGGTATTCGTATGAGGTCAATTAATGTGATAGTGAAACGATCTGTAGACATGGGCACGGGCTCCTTAGTTTATAAGCGAAGTAAATATTTTATAGAGCAGTTTCGGGTAAGTCAAAATCAATAGATCGCCGGCAGAGCTGGTCCAATTCTGTCACAATGGCTACATGAGCCGGATGAGTATGATGTGCCTGCAAATGAGCCTCGTCGACAAAACGCATAATAATACCATGCGTAAACCCTCCTTGGTAGTCGCTGCGGTTTTCCCCCACAGAGATAGAAAGGATACCAGGAATCACCTGTTGAAGTGTAAGCACGTGCTGAAGAAAAGCTGTTAATTGTTCATTCGTAGTTGAAACTTTGGGTTGGATCAGGACAACATGCGTGATCATTTCAAGCAATTTCCTTCTTTCTGCTTTTTCGCTATTCTATCATATCGAGCAGGTGTGTCATCCTGAGCGCAGCGAAGGATCTGGTTCAATGGGCAAAGGAAAGGACGAACCACATGGCACGTGGAGGTGTCATCCTGAGCGCAGCGAAGGATCTGGTTCGATGGGCAAAGATGCTTCACTGCGCTCATGCAAGGCAAGAGGGTTCCCCCGATGCCAACAATTGACAAATAACCACTTATACCATTAGAATTAGACATAACAAAGAACTCATCATCATTATTTGGAAGCCTGATTTCTAGGTACAAAAGGTATATATGTATCAATGGCCATAGATTTCAACAATACACCGAATCCAACAACTACTCCACCAGCGGTGTTTGTGGAAAGACTCAGCTTTCGCTATCGTTCCCTCGATGATGAGCCACAGCCAAAACGGCAGAAAAGCGCACATGAAGCAGAGACTATCGAGTTACCACAAACTATAGAAGATATCTCTTTCTCCCTACCTGCAGGTAAGCTCATGCTTATTGCAGGCCCGAGCGGCTGCGGCAAAAGCACCCTGCTGAAATGCCTCAATGGACTCATCCCACATAGCTATAAAGGAACCCTCAATGGTGAGATACAGCTTCATGGGCGCTCCATAAAAGGCCAATCGCTGCGTGACCTCGCACTACAGGTTGGTACGATGCTACAAGACCCTGATAAACAGATCGTTGGCAGCACAATCGAACAAGAAATCGCATTTGGCATGGAAAATCTGGGAACTTCTCGTTCAGATATGCATCAGCGTGTTTCAGACGTCCTCAATCAATTGAAGTTAGAACACTATTTTGGGCGACTCACCTTCGCGCTTTCAGGCGGTCAGCGCCAACAGATAGCTGCCGCAGGCATTCTCGTGATGCAACCCTCGATCTTCCTGTTCGATGAGCCATTTGCAAACCTGGACTCCCGAGCTGTAGATAAACTGGAGGACCTCATTAAAGAATTGCTGGCAAATGGTAGCACTGTCATCATTGTCGAACATCGTGTAGAAGAAGCTTTACGTCTCAAGCCGGATAAAGTGCTGCTCATGCGCGAAGGCCGCCAGATTTTCTTTGGCGACACACCACAATTTCTAGAGTTGGCAGATCCGACGCAAGTCAAATTACCCATCGAGTCCACTCTGCGCTCACTACCTGATTCTACACAGGTGCGGAACTTGCTCATTCAGCCGATCACCATCGTCCAGGGGAGCAAGGCAGAGTCGAACGACCCAATCCTCGAATTCGAGGATGTATATTTTCGTTACAGCTCGTATTCAGAAGAGATTTTGCATGGTATTTCCTGTCAGATACGACGCGGTGAGACGATAGCATTGCTGGGCCCCAACGGATCTGGCAAAACCACACTGGTAAAACATGCATTGGGTCTACTTAGACCAATCAAAGGTAGGGTACGGCTCTATGGAGAAGAAACGCGCAATTTGAGTGTTGCGCAATTGGCATCGCGCATTGGGTACGCCTTCCAGAACCCTGGAGCTATGCTCTTTGCTCCATCTGTGCGTAAAGAAGTCAGTTTTGGACCAGAGAACCTGCGCTTTTCTCCAGAACGCATCAAAACAGCGGTGCAGGAGACGGAAGAGGCACTGAATATAGCGGAATACGACGAACGCTCGCCTTTTTCACTAAGTTATGGACAGCAGAAGCGAGTAAGTATCGCCTCCGTGCTTTCAATGCAGGGCAAGATTCTACTGCTGGACGAACCGACGGCAGGCCAGGACTACCGTTCCTACGTTTCCTTTATGGAGTATTTGCGCAGTATAGCCAACCTCGATGCTCTACTGATCATCACTCACGATCTCGATCTTGCACTGCGTTTCACGCAACGTGTTTTGCTCTTAAAAGAGGGCAATCTCGTGGGAGATGGACCACCTTTGCAGGAGCTGGCCGATGCAGCTCTGTTGGAGGAGTGCAACCTGCGTCCCACCTCATTACTACAGTACTTACTCGCTGAACGTAATGCTGTTGCATAGATTCTGAAAGGTACGAAAGGAGGTGCCATACTTTTCATTTTCCTGATATTAATCTAAGTAACTTTCCCCGGTCAACTGTTAGAAAGGAGTTACACTCGTGGCAGTAACAGAAAAACGTACCGCTTCACAGATATGGGGTGTTGGAGTCCGTCAGGTGGTCTATATGGCTCTTGGTGCCGCCCTTTATGCCGCCCTGAGCATTCCCACTAACCTCATACCAATTCCAAGCGCTGGAAATGTCTCACTACGTCCAGCTATTGTTATTCCTTTATTCTTCGGCGTCGTCTTCGGTCCCGTTGTTGGATTTTTCACGGGTGCCATAGGTAATACCATCGGCGACTTAATCTCTGGGTATGGTATTGTTTGGTTCTGGGAGATCGGGAACGGTCTAGTCGGCCTCATTGCAGGCCTTGCGGTGTACTTGACATTCGGCCGTTACAATAATGCCCGAAATATCATTATTGCAGAGATTTTCAGCGCCATCGGAATAGTCGTCGGAATCGCCTTTGCAGCCTACAGCGATATTTGGGTTTACAAGTTGACCTTTGCAGGATCAACAAGTGAATTAGTTGCTGCAGCTGGAACTGATCTAATCAACGGCTTGATCCTATTGCCCATCTTGCTGATTATCTACAATGCAGCCATGAGACGCACGGGACGTGCGTAGGGATATAGTTTAACAAAAGAGATGAGAAGCAGAAAAGATTTCTGCTTCTCACTCTCCACACCTGCAGGGAAATCCTATGCTGATTAATTTTCCATACATTAATCGAGACAGTCCCATCCATCGATTGGACCCAAGAACTAAAATACTTTTGCTTCTAACCTTTAGTCTCGCTGTTGTGCAAACATCGAATTTCTGGTTCATCCTAGCAGGATTACTCATTGCACTGTTTTACTATGGCCAGGCTCATCTCAAATGGTCAGAAACGAAGCAAACGTGGAGATTCATTATCACTTTTGTAACGATTGTAACAATTTTTAATTATGTTATTTCGGGTGGAGCTGTGGAACAGGGGGTGGATCTCAGCAATCAACATATTCTCTTCAGCATTCCATTTATTGGATTCAAACAAGGATTTCCTTTTATTGGCCCTTCACCAGTGACCTTTAGCGTCCAGAGCATCACATTTTTGATGACACAAGCTATGCGCTTCTTCAGTATCGCTCTATTAGCCGTGCCAATTTCTTATACTACTGCTCCTGATCATTTCGGTGTAGCTTTCAAAGGCATGGGATTACCCGACAAGTTTGCATATGCGGTTGATCTTTCATTCCGCTTTTTGCCAACAATAGTACGCGATTTCGGTACGACGCTCGATGCACAAAGGGCTCGCGGTTATGAGATTGATAAGTTGCGTGGAGGTATTTTCGGTAAGATTGCACGATTGGCACCGATGATTGTGCCTGTCGTCATTGGCTCAATTTTGGGTGCGGAGGATATCATTAACGCAATGGAGCTACGCTGTTTTGGCATCGGTAAGCGCACCTGGTTTATTAAATTACGTGCACGTCAAATTGATCGCGCCTTGATTGTGTTGGGTATCCTCAGCTTTGTAGCTATTACCATCCTCAATATTCTTGGCTATTTCTACTCTCAAGGACCATTGCACGTTTTACATACCCAGGGTATACCACCTTTCTTGTTACAATAGGATATCCAGGGGTTCTCACAACTTGCTTCTTCACCTGGCCAGGCTCGCACGCGAGCCTGGCCAGGTGAAAGTGTGGAAGGGTTTTGTGCGCCTGCAGGCGCACAAAACCCTTCCACACTTTCATATGAGCGCGCAGCAGGCGCGCGGAAAACAATAACATATTGATTTGTGAGAAGCCCAGATAGAATACCCTTGAATGGCATAAAACCTACCTCTATTGTGTTATCATTGATAGAATAAACATGTTGATGGAGAAGTGAGGAATATTCCTATCATGGCAAAATTACATGACGTAATTATCATTGGATCTGGGCCAGCTGGCTATACCGCAGCAATCTATGCCGCGCGAGCCAATCTTTCTGTTTTGATGCTTCAAGGGTACCAGGTTGGCGGTCAATTAATGCTCACCAGCGACGTTGAGAACTATCCAGGCTTTGAAGAGGGTATCCTGGGTCCTCCAATGATGGAGAAATTTGAAGCGCAGGCCCGGCGTTTTGGCACCGAGTTGATACCAGAAGATGTAATTTCTGTCGACTTCAGTAAGCGCCCGTTTAAAGTGATAACCGATTCGGGTGAATATGAGGCTCGTGCTATTATTATCTCTACGGGCGCTAGTGCAAAGTGGTTAGGATTGCCAAGCGAACAGCGCTTGCAGGGTCGTGGGGTAAGCGCCTGCGCCACCTGTGACGGCTTTTTCTTTAAGAACAAGGATGTAGCTGTCATTGGTGGAGGTGATACTGCAATGGAAGAGGCAACCTTTCTGACGCGTTACGCCAATCATGTCACTGTCCTTCACCGCCGTGATACACTTCGAGCCAGCAAAATCATGCAAGACCGCGCATTTAAAAACCCTAAGATTAGCTTAATCTGGGATACAGAAGTAACCGAAGTGCTGGGTGAAAATGAAGTGACGGGTTTGCGGATTCACAATGTGAAGACGGATGAGGAAAGTATCCTGCCTGTACAGGGTTTCTTCCTGGCCATTGGACATAAGCCTAATACCGACCTGTTCAAGGGCATCCTTGATATGGATAAAGTTGGGTATATAATCCCGGTTGAACACACAATGACCAATATTCCAGGCGTTTTTGCCGCCGGAGATGTAACTGACCATCGCTATCGTCAGGCAGTCACCGCGGCCGGTGACGGCTGTCGCGCTGCAATAGACGCAGAACGTTGGCTCGAAAGCCTGGGTGAAGATTAATATTGTAGGGGTGGGGCAAGCCCCACCCTGTTTTCTTTACCCCCCACCTTGACTTCCTCTATCCTGACCTGTGCGCTAAATTAGGTCATTTGACACATTGTAATAACTGTCCTACCTCAGTATAATTATCACAAGTCTACATCCCAGGCTTGTGATAATTTTTTCTAGCATTTGCGAGAGGGCCAGCGCACATGAAAGTTACCGACAACCCCGGCGGGGTCGCTGCCGCAAGTCCCTCCAGTACCGCGACACTGCGGGGCGTTTCCCTCTTCGACCAGATCAACATTAACGTCTTCTGGATTGCAAACAATTTTCACTGGCAAGCTCTTTTAGCTATTGTCATTCCCAGTATGGTGGTAAAGTATCTTGGTAATGCCAACAAGGATATCAATCTCACCTTAGTCATCATCTGGGGAACGCTGATAGCTGTGGTCGTCAATCCCCTGGTTGGATCTATCTCAGACTATGTAACATTCCGCATGGGACGCCGCCGCCCATTTTTGATTATCGGCACCGCGCTCAACGTCGTTGTACTCATCTTATTCGCGTTCTCGCCTACCTGGTTCTCTTCTACCACACTCCTGGTGACTTTTACAATACTTTTCCTCCTCCTGCAGTTCACCAATAATGTTGCTAATTCCCCCTGGAGCGCAATTATTGTCGACAAAGTTCCGCAGTACCAGAGGGGCGTAACAAGCAGTTTTTTTGGTCTTTTTACCCTTCTTGGATTGATCTTTGGATCGCTCATAGCTGGACTTATCGTAAACAAGAACAATACTTTGCCTTTGTACAACAATGAAATCGTGCAGATTTTCTTGCTGATTGCTATTGTGCAAATCGTTTTAGTTGCCTACACAGTAATCACTGTCAAAGAAACCCCACTCTCGGAACATGCTACATTTCACCTGAGCACAGTATTCAAGAAGTTTCTCTTTAAGCCCTCACAATACCCTGACCTCTCATGGGTACTACTTGCACGATTGCTTGTAATGATGGGCATCTGGGGAATATTCTATTTCCTACAATATTACTTTGACGATGTATTGGGAGGTCCTGGAGTAAAAACCATCATTTTTGGAGGTGCCTTCTCCGGCGAGTTTTTCTCCGGCGCGCTTTTCCTGCCGGCTCTCATGCTGACGGCGCTGCCAACTTCACTTATTGCTGGTTGGATCTCCGACCACAAGGGACGCAAGTTGCTGGTCTATCTCTCAGGTGCGATGATGACAATTGTTTGCGTCCTTTTCATATTCTTTCAAAGTCAATATGGCGCTCTCTTTGCTGGAGCTTTCTTCGGAATTGGTTATGGAGCATATACCAGTGTTGACTGGGCGCTGATCGCTGATGTCATACCGCCAACCAATGAAGCTGGCAAGTTTCATGGCATATGGTCAGCTATGGGCATACTTCCACAGGTAATTGGCATTACTATTGGTGGCATTATCTTACAACTCTTGCGTGGCCTCCCAAACCATTTCGGATACGTCACGCTTTTTGTTGTAACTATAGCTTACTTTGCCCTTGGTACCCTGGTGATTAAACAGGTAAAAGGTGTGAAATAAGAAAAGCAAAAGAACGCGTCCCTACTACTCTGTCCAGCTTGATTTGACTCCAGGAAATGTAGCGACATCCCTCGGATGCGCGGTTCCCAACTACGGAGTTGATTTCTAGGGACGCGTTCTTTTACTCTTCTTACTGAATAGAGCCTTCGTAGATACCTATCACTGTATCAAGGAACTTGAGAGCTTCCGGCTTTTTGCGCTGGAACGAATTGCGGCCTATGATCGAGCCAAAACCACCGCCATCACGGATAGCGCGCACCTCTTCGAAGAACTTTTCATCCGCAGCGGCAGCACCACCGGAGAAAATCACGATACGGCGACCATCAAAGGCGCTCTGTATGACATTACGCACACGATCTGCCAGCGTAGAGATGGGGATCTCGTATTTCTGGTAGACCTTCTGCGCCTCGGCCAATTCGACCTTCTGACTGGGCAATTTGACCTTAATAATATCCGCTCCTAGCTGTGCCGCTATCTGAGCTGCATACGTCACCACATCAACGGCAGTCTCACCTTCTTTACTTATACTGCTGCCGCGAGGATAAGACCAGACAACTACAGCCAGGCCAGCCGCCTTCGCTTCTGAAGCGAGTTCACGTAACTGCTGGTACATTTCAGTGCGCTCTGCTGATCCTGGATAAATCGTGAAACCTACAGCCACACAACCCAGGCGCAAAGCATCACTTACACCAGAAGTGACCGCTGAAATAGGATCTCGCTCGTCATTTAAAAGGTCATGATTATTACATTTCAAAATAAGGGGAATTTCGCCACAGTAGTCGGAGACGCCTGCTTCCAAAAAGCCAAGCGGCGCGGCATACGCGTTGCAGCCAGCTTCAATAGCCAATTGGAAGTGATAGCGCGGATCATAACCCACAGGATTCGGTGCAAAACTTCGTGCCGGGCCATGCTCAAAACCCTGATCAACCGGTAAAATCACCATCTTTCCTGTGCCACCCAGGCGACCATGGTTAAGCATACGCGCCAGATTGGTACGAATTCCAGGGTTCTCGCTGGCATACCAGCTTAAAATTTCACGAATGCGATCATTCATTGGTTTGTTCCCTTTCTCACTTTTCGACAAGCGCCAGGATTGATCACAGTGGTGTGATCAATTGTATTGTATCACCTGTAAAAGCCATATAAAAACTTTGATGGCTTCCTACCACATGACTGAATGAATGCTTCGAAGGCAGTATATTTTTTCTCACCATCCTTTTTAGAAACAAATACCCATCACAATACAGATAATACTAGAATAACGGGGAAAAGATTATTTTAAGTGCTACACATGCAATTGACAAACATATCCATAGTTACTTTAGACAATTTGGCACGTTTTTATACAAAGATAGGGAGAATATACGTTCATCTACTTAAGAGTGTGCACAAATGTGCTTTGTGGTATGGAATGATTGGTGGAGAATTGTGAATGATGCTCTACTCTAAAGGAGAGTATATGAAAACGAGTGGCAGCAATTTCGAGCTTATCATGCAAGAAGTGCTCAAACAAAAACAACTATCGGAAGATTTACAATCGGAGAATGATGAGCTACATCGACAGCTTGCCGAGCTACGTGAAGGACGTGGTATTTTTGTTGATATCCTTGGCAAACGTTTTCCGCTGGTTGATGTACCTGTAAGTGATTCTCCCAATAGCATAGTTACACCAGGCGCTGATCTTTCTCTTCAAGAAACAACCGAAATCCTGAGTAAGTCTTTGGCATCCTCAACGTCTGAAACTCCAGTACCAGCATTAGATTCCTCAGTCGAAGAAGTACAGGAAGATCTACCAACTTATGTAACCCCCACAATGTCATCATACCTTGAGGAAGCTATGCTTGATGAATTTTCGGCAGCAGCTACCCGAGAAATGGGACAAGTAGCTGTTTGGTCTGGTCCCATTACAAATCCTCCAACCTTTGACGAAAAGGAAAAAGAAAACCTTCGTCGTGAACTATCTGGAAGCTTTTTATTGGAGTAATTGTCCCTCCTCTTACTTTTTACTGTATCTGAAAAGTCACTGAATTTGCATTAATTGGTGGACTTGATTGTTGTGCCAGCATTAACAGCGTAAACGAGGTACCTCCCTGTGGAATCGCAAAGGTAACCATTCCAGTCCCATTACTTTGAGATGCAACCGAAGTAGGAAATGTGAAGTCTGAGGGTGGACTTTTACTGTCACCAGATTGAAGGCGCATAAAATCACCAGGAAACGCAGAAAAATTGTTTGCCGATGAGTTAATAGCTTTTAGCGTACCGATAACATAGACCATTCCTGTCGCTGCTTGTTGGCCATTCGCACTCAAGCTTTCACTTGCTGAAGCCAGGGTCCAATTCTTTCCCGCATACTGGAAAGTTGAATTCGGCGTAACAGTCTTGGACTGATATTTACTCAAGTCAGCACCAGCTACAAGTGGAATATTCATCTGATTCTCAGTAGCCGAACCAAAGCGGAGTATAAGCTTACTCAGGTCAATATTTTGATTGGTCACTGCAAAATCTATCCAGTTATCTCTAGATATACCTGCAGCAGGGCCTTCAAAACTCTTTTCGTTACTTGGGGCAATGACTGAACCATCAGGCATGATTAACCTGATAACATCACCATACGAATATCTTCCATTATTCGTGGTTGAGTTAGATTCCATCGTTGCAACACGCACTCCACCTTGTGGGGTACTTGAGTCATCGGCAAAACTTCTTGCCTGCTGAACAGAGACGAGAGTGATATCAACACTCGAATAAGTAAACTTCAAGTTTAAGGGCACTATAGCAGGTCCACCTATGTTTGGTGTATTACCATTACTACCAGGCGTGGTAACACTTGTTGGAGTTTTGCCACTAGTACTCGGTGTGCTCTGTTGCCCGCTGGAGGTATTCCCGTTCTGATTACTTCCCGTCGAATTCCGGGACCTGACGACATAGAACGCGCCAACACCTCCAACCACTAACACCAGAAGCAGTACTACGCTGGTAACCAGACATCCCCTTGAACGTTTGGGGGCTTGTGCATATGCAGGCACAGACCCTTTGGCCTGTGGAGACGGTGTGTAATAGGGTGATGCTGGTGCCTCCTGTGGCGTGGAAATGAAAGAATCAGGTGGAGGTGGGGGCGGTATGACATCTGCGTCGGTTGCTTGCGCATAGAACTGATCACCTGATGTTGGCACAATGGAATAACTTGCTCCAGATACACCTGGTGTTTCGGAGCTAGATATAGGCATAACCGGCGTGAAGCCAGGAGTATTTGCATTCGGCGTAATGATTGTAGATGCTGTAGCACCGGTATTATTTACAGGCACCGAAACTTGCGGCTGCGAACTTTGTGCTTGGTCACTAACCAGAATCTTTTGATCGCTTATTAATGTTGTAAGTGCATTCGCTTCGACACTTGTAGTGGAGCCGCAATTCGTGCAAAAGCGATGACCTGCCTCAAGCGGCTTGCCGCATTCCGAACAAAAGCGTGGTGATGACAAAGTTATACTCCTTTGAGGATAACTATAACAAATAGCATACATCTTTAATGTGCAGTATTGTAACAGCAAGCAAGGAGAATGTCTATAAAATAGGATCACTTCTCATGTACGACAAATTCGCCAAAGGTACTATGGCAACTGAAAATCCGTCGAGTCTTGATCACCGCTATCGCCTTTTTGAGGATTCAGAACCAATGTAAATGATGTTGAGTGCTGAGGCACCTGAAAGCTGACCGTCCCAGTAATACCATTTGCTCCCACATTAAAAGCTACTGGAATTGTTGTATGCTCAGGCAAAGCAGAAGTATTGCCATACCGCAAACGCATATACGCATAAGGTGAGCCAGGGATTGCAACTTGCGAAAGGGTATTATCAACTTTCAGCATTAAAGTTACGTAACGCATCCCTTTAGCAGCTTGTTGGCCTGATATACTCAAGCTCGAAGTTGCACCGGTTAGCGTCCAATTCAGCCCAAAATATTGCATTTGCCCATTTAAATTGATAGATTTGGGTTGATATTTGCTCACATTCACATTTCGCACAAGTGGAATAAGCATTTGTGCCTCGTTTGTAGCGCCTAATACGAATGTAAGTTGATTTACAGCATTATTCGTAGGTACAGCAAAATCTACAACACTTGTTTGAGATGCTCCTGGAGGGACTCTTACTACTGAGTTTACATTAGTTGGGCTAACAAGAGACTTACCCGGCACCATCAAACGAGCAATAGTAGCATAGCTCCAAACCACGTTGATGCTTGTTGGATTGCGTTCCTGAAGGTTCAAACGTACCATTCCATTCGAGCTAGTATTGGGATCATTGAGAAAACTTTGCGACTGTTGAACATTTAGAATAGCTATATCAACACCAGCATATGGAACGGATAAATTGATTGCCGTGGTTGTAATAGATGGCTGTGTGATAACAAATCCTGGCAGCGCTACTCCTAGAAAACCAGCAAAGGCATACACAGCAGCCCCAAGCGTAAAAAGCAAGAACACTACCAGTAGCATAAGCTCTCTTCTACCCATTTTTCTCCTATTTTGAGTATATGGATAAGGAGAATCCTGCTCACCTTTTTTAGGTAATGAATGTATACCAGAGCGTAGAGATTCCAAAGCTAAACCACATGTGGCGCAAGTACCCGAACTTGTGACTATAGGTGCTCCGCATCGCGGACAATAACGAGGGAGAACCTGTGTCATAGGGTGATAAGTCTCCTTTCGAGGGAACCATACAACAATACTTCATTATTCATCCATTTTAGCATAAGTAATGCGAATGGCTATTAATGAGAAGCAAGAGAGGCTACATGTATTGGGTGCTACCCCATGGAGTGCCGCATTCAAAGCAGAATCTGGCCTCTTCAATCTGAAGAAATGGGGTACCACAATTTGGACAGAAATGCGCCAGTCTAGCACCACAATAGACACAATATTTCCAGTGGGCCAGAACCTCGTACTGGCATGAAAGGCACAATTTAACTTGTGCAGCAGGACGTGCCATAAAACTACTACCTATCTCTATCTTGCGATCAAAACGACCAGGATGCAAAAGTGCCGGGCCAAGGCCATCAGTATGACTGGTTGTAGCAATAACGACCATCGCCGGATGGTAGTCAAGCCCATCTATCTCTACCACTAATTGTTTCAACCATTGTGCACGTTCTTGCTTTGTAGAGAGTCGCTCCACGGCATCGAGATTGTCAATAAAGAGAATACAAGGAGATGACTTTTTGGCTTGGCTAAAAATATGCTCTATCATATTTTGACCTCTTTTGGAAGGCTCACTATTCTTAAGCAAGTTATACTCATCCATAGGAAAATCAAGATCTTCTAAGGACAAAATATCTGAGTCAAGATCGTTAAGCAACCCAACAAGTGTCGACATAGATAGATAAACGAGAGGCACAACTGCCTCACCCGCTGTAGCATGTACAAGTAGGGTTCTATCTGTACAAGGATGACCAACAATAAGCACTCCATACAAATATGCTCTCATCGAACGTTGAAAATTTTGTGGCTTCCTTAGAAAATCAACCACTTCTCGTAAATTGTCCTTAGCTCCATCCAATCCCTGGATATCCGCAAAAGAAATGTTAGGACGTTCAAACCCCCTTAAAACTCGCCTCAGGGAGTTTTTATTGAATTTTGTAATGCTTTGTTCTCGCACTCGAGAATGTATAAGTTGGTCTATGTAACTTGTATAAGCAGGACCTTCCACCTCCATCAAAGATGCAGGCAACGCGTCCTGAGTGGATAATAAAAGAACAAGTAAAGGCTGGATGCGCGGTTGACGTAAAGCACTCAATAACAGGTGCTTTGGAAATATCAATGAAGAGTTCATTTGTGACGCAAATGATAAAGCCCATTCAAAGCAGACAAGTGATTCTCTGGAAAAATGGAGATTATCCGTTGTGCCTGCATAATCGGATATACCAAAGATTTCTGCCACTTGCGCTTGAATCTCCTCTATATCCAACCCTAAACCCCTCAGTACTTTAGCTACTTCAACATCAGCTTGTGTAAGCACTCCAAGAAAAAGGTGCTCTGGATACACTTCTGGTGCATTCATCTTAATTGCTTCGTGCTGGGCCTGGCGAATTTCTGCTTGTGTTGAGGGTGCTAATAGATCAAAATCGAATAGTTGGTTTTGTTTCTCGTTTGTAATCATGTCCAACGTATGCTCCTCAGGTTATCCTCTGTATCGCTTTTCGCCGCTAGTACTTTAAACATTTATCCCATACTATGGTTAAAATTTTACGTCATTTCAGCCCATATTCAAAACAGAACCATGTAAAAAACCTGGCTAGATCATAAACGTGATATAATAAGAAAGCCATTGGAAAGAATATTCTACTTATCAACAAGGAAACTCACATCATGCCAGAATTTAAGGTAGAAGCACCATTTCAGCCTACAGGAGACCAACCAGATGCCATTGATCAACTGGTTGAGGGTATCAAAAAAGATTTTAAATACCAAACGCTACTAGGAGTGACAGGCAGCGGTAAAACCTATACTGTTGCCAAAGTCGTAGAACAGGTACAAAAACCAACTCTAGTGCTTGCTCCAAACAAAACTCTGGCCGCCCAGCTCTACAGCGAGTACAAAGAGTTCTTTCCAAACAATGCCATCGAGTACTTCGTCTCTTATTATGACTATTATCAACCAGAGGCCTACATTCCACGCACAGATACGTATGTCGAAAAAGAGAGTATGCTCAATGAAGAAATAGAGAAACTGCGTCTCTCCGCGACGCGTAGTTTGTTTGAACGGCGCGACGTGCTTATTGTTGCATCTGTATCGTGCATCTATGGTCTGGGAAGTCCAGATGAATATGGTGAGGTGGTACTAACCCTGAAAGTAGGAGAAGAGCGACGTAGAGACAGGATTCTGCGTCATCTAACAGAAATCCAGTATGAGCGCAACGACACTAACTTTATACGCGGACGATTCCGCGTTCGCGGTGATGTGCTCGAGCTGTTCCCCGCTTATGAGGATGTAGCTGTACGCATTGAGTTTTTCGGAGACGAGATCGAGCGAATGACCGAGATTGACCCGCTCACAGGTGAAGTGCTTGGGAAACGGCAGCGCCTTGATATCTACCCGGCCAAACACTGGGTTACAACACAACAACGTTTGAATCATGCCATCGAATTAATAGAAGACGAACTGCAAGTGCGTTTGCAGGTATTGGAGGATGAGGGCAAGCTACTTGAAGCAGCACGCTTGAAACAGCGGACTAATTTTGACATCGAAATGCTGCGAGAAACCGGATTCTGCTCAGGTGTCGAGAACTACTCGCGCCATTTAGCCGGGCGTGGAGAAGGAGAGCAACCTTGGACACTGATGGATTATCTCCCAGAGGATTTTCTACTGGTTGTGGATGAATCGCATGTTGCACTACCGCAGGTACGAGGAATGTTTGCAGGTGATCGTTCGCGTAAGCAAGTACTTGTTGATTATGGCTTTCGCCTTCCGTCTGCGCTCGATAACCGACCACTCACATTCACAGAGTTCGAACGAGAAATTAAGCAAGCGCTTTTTGTTTCCGCCACACCCGGCCCTTACGAATATGAGCATAGTCGGGCTGTCATCGAGCAGGTTATTCGTCCAACAGGCTTGCTTGATCCACAAATCAGTGTACGACCTACTAAAGGACAGATTGATGATCTCCTCTCAGAGATCCATAAACGTGTTGATAAAGGGCAGCGTGTGCTAGTCACAACCCTGACCAAGAAGATGGCCGAAGACCTGGCTGACTATATGCAAGAACTCAGTATCAAGGTTCATTATCTGCACTCAGAGATTGATACAATCGAGCGAGTAGAGATCCTGCGCGATTTACGTCTGGGTGTCTATGATGTCGTTGTTGGTATTAACCTGCTGCGGGAGGGACTCGATCTTCCAGAAGTATCTCTTGTTTCAATACTCGATGCAGATAAAGAAGGCTTCTTACGTTCAGCAGGTTCTCTCATCCAAACAATTGGACGTGCTGCGCGACATATAGAGGGTAGTGTAATCATGTACGCCGATACAATCACTAAGTCAATGCAACGTGCTATTGATGAGACCAACCGTCGACGTAAGTTGCAAACCTCTTTTAACGAAGCGCATAATATTACACCTCGTGGCATCAAGAAGGATGTGAAGACACTTTCAGAGCGTATTAAAGCCATGAGTGGAGCAAACGCCGAAACTCTTGATGCTAAATCTATCGCTGTAGCTCTGGCCGGCATTCCAAAAGATGAAGCGCTGCGTTTAATTAAGGACCTGGAATCTCAGATGCGTGCTGCCGCCAAGCAGTTGGAGTTCGAGAAAGCTGCCCAATTGCGCGACCAGATAATTGAGATACGTCGTTCGATGATCGAGTAATTTCCGATCAGGATATGTTTTGAAGTTCGTTACAAGGGTAGAGGCGTTTTATGAATCCGTTTTTTAGAATAAGGAAACAAATCTCGCCAGCGTGCCATGTAATTTCAACAGGGATCGACTCTCTGTGTATAAGCAATAGATTACGCCTTTTCACCTTGTTTCAGCCCATTATATTCAGCATAATCATCATTCTTTTTACTGCATGCGATAGTAGTGCTAACACTCCTTCAATAAACAATGCCAAACAAACACTTTCAACCAGCAGCGGCAGCACCATTACATACAACACGAGGCCACAAGATGTTCTCATTCGTACATTTTATGGAGGCGGAAAACTGGGTACATTTGAGATGAGTCCAGAAATAAGCATATACGGTGACGGAACCTTTATCCTCGGGCCAGGATTGCAAATGCAACAGGGAAGGCTTCAGGCAGTAGTTCTGCAACAATTGCTGCATAAACTGCTGGATATGGACGGACTGCTCAAGTTAAACAAGCAGCAATTTTATGACATTCCAGATCAGAATGCAACAGTGTTACAATTGATGCTCAACGACAAAGAATACACATATCTCTATGGACCCTTTGGCAATAGGCAAGAAAGTGCGCAGGATAGAAGCGAATACCAACGCCTGGGAAATGCTCTTACTACCATTACAGAGGCGCTGGTTGGACCTACGCATTCGTACACGAGTCAACAGATGGTTCTACTCGTTCATCAAACATTTTCCCCCGATCTCAGTCAATCTATCCCCTATTGGTCTTTTCAAGATTTCACATTGTTCCAACTATCCACCTTTGAGTGTGGCTTGATACCACCTGATTTGACTGGCCCCAATGCGGAAACAGGTTGTCTAACCTACACTGTGCCTCACACTGCATTATTGCTGAAAGCTCAGCAACTTCAACAAATTAAAACGCTTCTCCACGGACAAGAACAAGCTGTATTTCTTGAAAAGGGAGCGTACTATAGTGTTACCTTAAGACCTTTGCTTCCCGACGAGATAGGGCAAAAGGCGCTTGCTATGTTTGGTAGTCAGGAGTTAAGTTACACTGGTGTATCACTCGCTGAGGGACCTGTACCTATACCAACACTCACGCCTTGAACAGGAACTCACTATCGCTACTCCAGACGCAATGTGGTATACTACATGCAAGGCGCTAACTACATACATTCCTTCGGACGGATAATCGGAATAATTAGCGCGTCAAAAATCAGGTGCGAGTGCGGAATGCCCGGCGGGAAACACATAATGAATCTTGACAATCCGTCCACCTCGTAAAAAGTAACCTCCACTAAGGCCAATTTGGAAAGGACACATGACCAGAGATTTCAATAATCAACGGCGAGAAGACCCACAATCGGATTCTCGCGGTTCATCCTCACGCAGGTTTGAAGAGGAGCGGCCTTCACGCTCTGCACGACCTCGTCTCAATCGCGACATGGTAGATCGCGCATGGGAAAACGGAGCACGCCAAAATCACGCTGATTACCGCACACGTAGTGATAGTAACAGTCATCCGCCTCGTGATAACAGGCGACCTAACCAACCTACCAATCGGTACTCCGCCCAGACTAGTAGCAATAGCCGCAAACCTTATGGAAATCGACAAGATAACTATCGATCTGGTGAGCGTTCTCCTCGAAGTAACAATGGGTCTCGGCCTCGCACCTTCGAATCAAGCATGCGCACATTTGACGATCAACATTACAACCAGTACGAGCACCGTGGCTACTCGAAACAACCCTATCAAGATGACTATCGTCCAGGTAATAGTGGGAATCCTCAGCATCCTAATTCACGTACACAATATCAAGGTCGAGATCAATACAGGGGCCCCCAACAGCGCGAATTTGATCGCAACACATCATCGCCTCGCAATTTTGACCGTGACCAAAGACAAGCTCGAGGCTATGATCGCGACACGAGACAGCCTCGCAGTTATGATCGCGATAAGCGGTCTTCTCGTAATGCTTCAGGACCCGATACACACAATCCACGCTGGCAGAGTCGTCCGGAAAGGCGGCAGAATAATTTTTCAAATAAGTCTCATGAATATACGCGTTATGAGGCAGCACAGGAGTTATTCGAAGGCGACTACGAGCATTTTGACAAAAGCAACTCTGCTCAACCTCACACACATCAAACCAAAGTTGACAAATATGCTCCGCAGCGACTAGACGAACATAATGTCACACGCTTACCCGATGGCCGGGTTTTGAAAGGTACACCTGACGAACAGCACAGAGACGCCGAATTCTGGACCGAGATTGCACAAGAGTCAGGTGAGTTGTTTAAGCAGGTTGAGTCGTCACATATCCAGGAAGCTACTACAAAAGATCCTGCGGACCTTCCAAATGCCGCTTCTACAAAGAGAAAACCAAAACCTCGTGCTCACACTGCCAGTGATTCGACGCGAGAAAGAAAAACTACCAAAGCCAGAGTGAGACAAAGTACACCCAAACCACGTTCAACAGGCCCTAAACCATCGCAACGCGGCTATAAGTGGCCAACGCCAGAAGAATAACATTCTAGAGCTCTCGCTATGCACATCAGAACAGTTCTAGGAGATATTGCCCCAGAAGAGCTTGGAATCACATTAGGTCATGAGCATTTACTCATCGACCTACGTGGATTGTGGGACAACCCTCCCATTGAACGGGCATATCTCATCGACCAGGAACCGACCCTGGAGAACCGCGGTGAGTTGATGCGAAATCCCTATGATTCCAGGCCTAATTTACTCATCGACGATCCTGAGTTGTGCATTCGCGAACTCATGTATTATAAGGAGGCGGGCGGGCAAGGGCTTATCGATATGACCACTGTAGGCATCAAACCTGATCCGCAGGGACTATTCGAGATTGCTCAGCGTACAGGTATATATATCGTAGCAGGTTGTGGATACTACCGTCAACCACTCATACAAGTGGCGTTACACGAGCGTAACATAGAGCAAATCTCAGATGATCTACTTCGTTGGCTGACTGAGGGAATGTACGATACTACAATACGTGCGGGTTTGATGGGAGAACTGGGTACCAGTTCTCCCATTTACCCATTTGAGGAACGTCAACTACGTGCTGCTGCACAAGTACAACGTCAGACAGGTGCGAGTATCAATGTACATCCACTTATTTGGGGTCATGAACACTTGCACATTCTGGATATCTTGGAAGAAGAGGGTGCCGATCTTACTCAAGTTGCCATCAGCCACTGCGATGAGCTTATCGAACCAGAGTGGCATGCACAAATTGCAGAGCGAGGAGCAGTGCTCTCATTCGACACGTTCGGCTCGGAAACGTATTACGATCGTAGTTTCGAACACGAGCCTCGAGATACTGATCGTATTGATTGCGTTTTGCGGCTATTGGAAAAAGGGTATGGTTCTCAGATAATGCTAGCGCACGATATTTGCACTCTTATACAGTTTCGTCACTATGGTGGCTGGGGCTGGGATCATCTGCTCAGCAATATTGTACCGCGTTTACGTCACGCTGGCGTTTCACAGCAAGAACTGGATGTGATGTTCATTGAAACACCCAGGCGCCTATTAACATTCTCGGAGTAAAATATATTCATGCTTTATCCTAGCTACCTCAATCTCTATGAGACAGGCGAGTTGGCAGAACGAGCTGCCGCTGCCTGGGAGATTTTACGCAGTTGCACCATTTGCCCGCAGAATTGCCGTTGTAACCGCATTGCTGGAAAAACGGGCGTCTGCAGGTCTGGTACAGAAGCCATTGTCGCATCGTGGAATGTCCATCGTCGAGAGGAACCTCCTATCAGCGGTACACGAGGAGCTGGGACAATCTTCTTTGGCTATTGTCAGGCTCGATGCACGTATTGCCAAAATTTCTCTTTGAGCCAGGGAGGGTTGGGGCATCGTGTTGGTCCCGAACGTCTGGCAGATATGATGCTCTACTTGCAGAAAAAACGCTGCCACAACCTGGATTTTGTGACACCAACCCACTTTGTTCCGCAGATACTTGCAGCTCTGGTTGTTGCCTGCGGCAAAGGTTTGCGTCTGCCAATTGTTTATAACTGCGCTGGTTATGAAAATATGGAAACACTCGCATTACTAGACGGTGTCGTCGATATTTATCTACCGGATGCTAAATACTCGGACAACAAAAATGCCTTACGAACCTCCAAAATGCCTCACTATGTTGAAGCCAATCAAACCACTCTGCGTGAGATGCATCGACAGGTTGGTCCGCTACAACTAGATGAAGATGGAATAGCTCAACGTGGACTTCTTATTCGACATCTTGTAATGCCTGAGGACATTTCAGGGACTCGCGAAGTACTTCACTGGATAGCTGAAGAGTTGGGTTCTGATACACCCGTAAGTCTTATGGATCAGTATTTCCCAGCCTGGAAAGCAGTGAACGACCAGGTCCTGAATCGACGTCTAAGTTGGAACGAATACCGTTTAGCCCTAGATGCTCTGGAAGAATTTAATTTAACTGCGGGATATGTTCAGGAAGACCTGATGGAGCTAGATACAACGTCAATTGTTTGATTACTGCTTCGCACCCCCTCCCATCTCATGGTTGAGACGTGCTATAATCTTACACAGCAATAATGATAAATGAACCGGCAACGTATTTGAGAGGCGGTTTACACTAGGAGCAGACCGCTTCTTGTTTTAGTGATTTGCACAAGATGCTCGAAATGGAGAGCCCCTAATGAATGATACGGCCACTTTGAGCCACCTACTTGCCAGTATCCAGCCTGATCTCGATCAGGTGGATGCCACTTTTCAGGAACGAGCTATCTCCGGACTCGACATCCTCAATTCAGCATCGATGCACGCGCTGGGATCGCCAGGTAAACGCCTTCGGACTGCGCTCACACTGCTTTCAGGCAAACTGCATACCTATCGTTTTGATAAATTGCTCCCTCTGAGCGTAGCTTTCGAAATGGTTCATCTCGCAACACTCATTCATGATGATATAGTAGATAGTGCGCTTACTCGCCGTGGCAATCCCACGGTTAATGCGTTATGGGGTAACAATATAGCTATTTTGCTAGGAGATTACTACTTTGCCAAAACGGCAGGATTAATTGCTGATATCAATGATAATCGCATTGATCATCTCTTTTCAGATACCGTTGCTACCGTCTGCGAAGGCACAATTATGGAGATGATGACCTCAGGCCGTATCGATCTTACCGTTAAGAGTTACTATGAAAAAACCAGCCATAAGACTGCCTGTTTGATTGCTGCCTGCTGTAAGGGTGGCGCCATAGTTAGCCAGGCATCAGATCAAGAAATTGAGTATCTTCATAGATATGGCATGAATCTTGGAATCGCCTTTCAAATTATCGACGATATTCTAGATTACACTGAAAATCAGGAAACAATTGGAAAACCAGCAGGAAATGATTTACGGCAGGGCATGGTAACATTGCCTTTGATCTATGCTTTACAGGAACAGCCCAAGAATGGACACTACCAGGAGGTACACAACTTGCTGAATGGAGCAACCCATAGCGAAGAAGAAATACGCACTATTGTCAACTGGGTTGTTACTGGTTCTGGTGTGCAGCGCTCACTTTTCGATGCCAACATCTACGCTAATAAAGCACGAGAGGCTCTGACACACTTCTCTCCATCGAAAGATCGCCAGGTATTAGGTGAGCTCATCGACTTCGTTGTAATGCGTAAGCATTAAGAAATCATTTGGCTCAAAACAACAACTACAACTAGAACCACCAAAATTAGACTCAACAAGACGGCTGCATTCATGGTATCATTTCCCGCCCTCATGGGTGGCAAATCTTCTGGCTTGGGAAGTAATAATACCGGCTCTTCCGTATCATCATTGGTATTCAATAAGAGTGGTAAAACCTGAGCAACCTGATCAGTAGTGTGCTGCACAGGTAAATCAGTTTGTTGTCCATTTTTGGAAACGAATGTTGGACTACTATTCTGAAAAACTGGATTACTGCCTTTGCCAGATACGAGCGTTCCGCTTACTGAATGCATGGCCAGTAGATCCTGACGAAGCTCGGAGGGGCGTTGATAGCGTTGATTAGGAACAGTGCGTAGCCCCCTTGACAGAATTGCATCAAAAGCTGAAGAAACGTTGGGATTGATCCGTTGCGCTTGAGGAATACTTCCACTTATTCCGGTTGGAGCACTGCCCGTCACAGCATGATATGCAGTGGCAATTAATGAATACAGATCTGTCCGTACATCCACTACCCCTCGCAAGAACTCTGGTGCGGTATAGGCCGAAAGGCGGGTACGCTCCATACCGGCAATATATTGTGTTGCGCCCCCGGCAAGAACAACTGAAAAGTTGGTAAGGATATAATGCGAGTTGTTACGGCTCAGAACGATATGTTCTGGGCGTATCAAGCCATGCACTAACTGGGGAGATTGTTGCGATAACAATTCCAATACATCCGTGAGTTGCAGGCAGCATTCGATTACCTCTTGCTCTGGCAGGGTGCGTCCACTATAGCGCATATGCCCAATTAAGGTTTCACCCTCAATAGGTTCAAAAACAAAGAAACTTCGACCCTGATCGCTAAATGCATCCCAAAGGCCGGGAATATGTGGATGTCTGCCCACAGTAGCTAGAGCCATTGTAGCAGTATGTAGGATAGACTGGGTCATAACTGAAGTATTTTCGGGTAAGACCACTTCAGTGATTATCACCTGTGATCCTGCCCGATGGGCATCTTTACCAATCCAAACGGCTTCAAAAACTCCTGATAACCAGTCCTGCCGCTCTTGTAATTCTCGTAGCCGATAACGGCCTCCACGCAAAAGAACCCTCGGCAGGAGAGGCCGGGTATTCGATGCCATGACATTGGATCTTATAGGGGTAAGTGTATTGGGTATTTGCTGAAATGAACTAGCAGGACGAGGTACCTGTTGATTCGTTATATTCCTGTTGGAAGGTTCAGATGGATACTGACGCATTGGCGATTGTGGCTGAACCGGTGTCTGCGAGCGGCGCAAATCCTGTTGAGGATAATTCGTCGATCGATTTGCCGGATATGCTGGTAAAGAACCCTGTCCTTGTGCGCCATTTGTATATGCTAAAAAATTTGTACCGCCCATTCCTGTTTGTTGCGTACTTTGAGGCACTCCTCTCAGTACATTCTTCTCAAAGGTAGGTTTAGGAAAAGTCCTACCAGGTCGGGAAGGTGAGTTAGTAAACCCATAATTTGGGCTTTGAGTAGGAACAGGAGTTATTGGTCGTCCAGCAACCGGAAACCCGGGCTGAACTGGAATCGTTAATCCACCTGACTGCTGTTTCGGGTTAGACAACCCTCCTGATTGTTGACTGCTCCTCTGAGATGCATTTGATTGATTTGGGAAAGATCCTGACTGACCAGCCGTACGTACTACAAACCCGCAACGAGTGCAAGCCCCTTTCGTTGCATCCCACTCATTACCACAACGCGGACATATCATGATGTACCTCTCTCTGTGCCCCAATGACCAGCACTAACTTCTAGTAGCATATACCTTGTCGTGCAGAGGTGTGTGTTGTCCCCACACAACTTCTCTTTTTACTTCCCGCAACAGTTTCGCCGGATTACTAAATAAGGTCAGTTCATCAACAAAATCCGAGGTGACGATTGACCTCGGGATCATGCATTAACATACAGGAGCATGTTCTCTCAACTTGTATAGTAGAGTAGAACATGTAATACTGTCAATACTAAATACCCAATATTACTACTGGTCTACGTTCCTATTTTCTGAGATTGCGGCCTATGGGTGCTAACTTCCCTAAAAATTCCTCTAAGGCTTTAGCAAGCTCAAAGAGTTGTGTCGCCTCAACTACTGATACCTCGTGATTCGCATGGGCAACTTGATAGAGTAATTGAACAGCCGGATGCTTTGTGGCGGTACTTGTTTCATTTACAACGGAGCCAAGCAATGAAGCGCGCATAGCATCTACGCTAGCATTTACTTCATCTAGGTTTGCAATATCTATGAAGCTCGCAGCTTTGGGTTGGTTTTTCCCGTGTCCACCTCCTCGACTCGCCTCCCATTGGCGGCGGGCCTGTTTTCCGGCAGCGCAATAACAAAATTCAGGTTGCTCCGAATCTGAGTTCTGTAATCCTGTATCGTCGCAAATAGGGCAAATAGGCATTAATGGCCTCCTCATTCTCAGTCTGAAATCGTTCTAAATGTACCTGCACTATACCATATCACCCATGATTTGTGATATGTGTAATCCGATTTCCGAGTAATCCAAAAACGAAACTAAAACGTTTTCCTAAACGTACAAAAAAATTGCCTGATCAATGATATCTACTCTCTAATGTAGTACAGTTTAGTGTAAAATGTGGAAAGACTGAATGGGAGTTTTTTTATTAGGAAAGGAGGTCGGTATATTCCCTATCAGGGAATTGCCGTAAACTAGTATGGCAAACCTCAAGAGCCACGTTAACTCAGATGCACCATTATCCGTGAGGAATCTTATAGCGAGCCGATTTTCTCGTCATCCCGAACGTTATTTCGAGATATTTGGCGTGCTGCGAAAATATGAACTGCATCACATAGCAGCCCAATTTATGAACCATCAACATGATGATGATGATTTCTCGCTTGAAGAACATCACGAGGAGGAGGAAGAAGACCATGCCGCTGGATTGACTAGCGCGCTTGAAGAACTGGGACCATGTTTTATCAAGCTAGGCCAATTATTGAGCACCAGGCCAGACTTATTGCCACCGAACTACATTGAAGCCCTCTCCCGCCTCCAAAATACGGTTAAACCCGTGCCTGGTGACAAGATAACCGCAATTATCGAAAGCGAATTGGGCGCACCAATCTCTGAATTATTTCAATCGTTTGACTGCGATCCACTAGCCGCCGCGTCTATGGCTCAGGTTCACCGCGCCTTCCTGCCCGATGGTAGCGAAGTCGCTGTCAAAGTACAACGTCCAGGTTCCCGCCAGAGAATCGAAATCGACATTGAAATCCTGCACGAGGTAGCACGCTTTGCAAGCAGATTTACACCTTATGGGAAACGCTATGGCTTTCTACAAATCGTTCGCGAATTAGAACGTAGCCTTAGTCAGGAACTCGATTTTCGGCAAGAGGCTGAAAGTACCCGTCTGATAGGCAAACAAATTTCTGATTTTAAACTCCTCACAACACCTACGGTTTATAGTGAATACACGACACGGCGTGTACTTACGCTCAGCTTTGTCCATGGCAGACAACTTGCTCAAGTCAGCCGCGAAGAGCTGGATGCGCTGGATTCGCGTTCCATTGCTAAAGAATTGCTTTCAGCTTATCTCAAACAGATGGTTATAGACGGCGTCTTCCACTGTGATCCCCATCCAGGTAATATCTTCCTTGCTGATGACGGTCGGCTTGCGTTGATGGACTTTGGCATGGTTGGACGGTTCGATGCCGATCAGAAAGACAAGATTATACTCCTTCTGTTGGCTTTCTCTGAACGCCTGGGTGAGCGTGTGGCCGACACGTATCTTGAAATGATTGAAATCCCCAAAGATGTAGATCGCCGGGCTTTCACGCAAGACGTTTCTGCTCTTGTTAGTCGCTACCATGATATGAGCGGCGGGCGAATGGCTATAGGAACGGCTTTGCTCGACTTGACGAAATTGGCACAATCTCACAGCACTCCTGTGCCCACTTCAATGACATTACTGGGCAAGGCAATGCTAAACCTTGACGGCACAATACGTGTTTTATCTCCCGAACTCGATCCTGTTCAATTGATCCGTGACTATATGTTGAAGGTCATGGAAAAGCGAGTCATTGGACAGATATCACCCGGACGCGTATTTGCATGGGTGATTGACATGAAACGCCTCTTTGAGAATACACCCCGTCGTACCGATATGATCATCGATAAACTGGCAAATGACCAACTCACCTTACGATTAGAGGTTGATCACCTCGATGAGGCAGTAAAAAGTATGAATCGGGCCGCAAATCGATTGTCGCTTAGCATCATAATGGCATCGATGATCCTTGGTGGTAAGTTAGTAGTTGACACCCTGGGTAAAACTGAGAAGCGATCAAGACGAAAAAATCGTCACTAACACTCATGAAAAGGATCTCGCGTAGGGGCGCTTGCGCCGCCCTGGTGCCGACACGCGCGTGGGGACACTTGCGTCGCCCACTCGTTCCCTTATGTTATGTTGAGTGTAACATTCAAGCACACCTACGAAAGGCGCTGCTGTCCACTTAAATAATCCTTGAGCATATCTTCACAATCGAAAGCCATATGCCCAAAAACTTCTTCTGGTAAGCGCCAGCACGGTTCTCCTTCACCAGAACCGTGCTGCGATCCACTGATAATAGAGCCTTTATAGGCGATGGCAATTGCCCTAAAACGAGGATCTCGTCCGAGCTTAGAGTAGACACCAACCAGGCCGATCAGCTTAATTTCGTAGCCAGTCTCTTCGCGCACTTCACGCAGAACGCACTTCTCTATTGTCTCCTTGTGACGAACTATGCCTCCAGGTACGGTATAACCTAAGCCATCAGATCGATCTATGAGCAAAATCTTGCCGTCCTGCTCAATAATGGCACCAGCACCCAGCAGTGGAGAAATTTGTCCAAATGTAAAAAGAACAATCACCCGATAGGCCAATCCCGCCAACCAACCTTTAATTTTCTCTTTCATCGTTAGACAAATCTCCTTAACACTCAAAAAATATGGTTCTACAGTATGTCTGCTAGTATAAGGGGGCCTGATAATTTTGGCAAGGTTGCAAAAGCATAAGAGCATAAGAGTATAGCCTCGGCTCCATTCTTGCGAACCTCTCAATATAGCAGATATCCTGGGGTATAATAATGAAAACTCGGTTTTTACAATGTTAACGACCTGGGAGTAATACATGTACCGCCTACTGGCAATAGACCTCGATGGAACCCTTCTCACCCCTCTACCCCACAAACACATAACTCCACGAACATATAAAGCGCTGCGCCAGGCTTTTGACGCAGGCATGGTAATCGTAATTGCAACAGGCCAGACTCTGTCAGTTTTACAAAATATCTGCGCCGAACTGCCTCTCAGCGCACCGCAGATTATAGAAAATGGAGCCATCATTGCAGATATACACAGTGGCAGCATTTTTCATGAACAACTTATTCCACCCGATCTCATCTTACCCGCACTGTCGGCGCTTCGTGCACTTGGCCTGTACCGTGCTTATCATACGTTGCATCGTGTCTATGTCGACAAAGATACACCCCGAGCTCGCAACTGGTATCGCCCGCCCGTCCCACCTGTAATAGAGGTAGAAGATGTAGCTAGTCTCTACCCTCTGTCATGCATTAAGGTAGCCGGTATAGGTGAGGAAAGCACACTGCGCGAAAAGCGACGAGAACTCGAACGCATCTTTGATAGAAAGCTTTACGTTGCCCAATCCTCTTTTGACATTATAGAACTACTGCATCCTGAAGTCTCCAAGGGCAATGCGCTCAGCATTATTGCAACAGACCTGCATATCAAACCCGAAGAAATTGTTGCCTTTGGCGATAACCACAATGATATTGGCATGCTACAGGTAGCGGGACTTGGTGTAGCAATGGGCAATGCGCACGACGAAGTGAAAATGGCAGCTGATTATATCACGCTCAACAACGCCGAGGATGGCGTTGCTGTCGTTATTGAAGACCTGATATTGCCGGCACTCAGATAATCTTTAGCTCTTTTCCCACGCGCTCAAAGATATCTAAGGCCCTCGACAGTTCATCGTTGGTATGAATGGCAGAGACGATCGTACGCACGCGGCACTTATCTGCAGGTACAGTGGGAAAAACAATCCCTTGTGCGAAAACGCCTTCTTCGAAGAGACGCCTGCTGAAGCGCATCGCCAGTGCGCCTTCGCCCACTATTACAGGCGTAATTGGTGTCTCGCTATTACCTGCATTGAATCCAAGTTGCTGCAAACCACGTTTAAAGAAAACCGTATTCTCCCAGAGACGTTCAACAAGACTGTTATCTTCTTCCAAAATCTCTAAGGCTGCGATGCAGGTGGCTACTACAGATGGTGGATGTGAGGTACTGAAAAGCACAGGACGAGCGCGTTGCAATAAAAAGTCCCGCATATCCTGGCTGCATGCAACATATCCACCTAAAGCGCCGATACCCTTGGAAAGCGTACCAATCTGCAATGCAACACGGCCATCAAGTCCAAAATGGCTGACACTGCCGCGTCCATTTTTGCCAAGAACACCACTTGAATGGGCATCGTCTACCATCACAAATGCTCCAAATTCTTCAGCAAGTTCGACAATCTTGGGCAGTGGAGCGATATCGCCGTCCATACTGAAGACACCATCGGTGACGACCATTACCTTGTTTGCTCCCCTGGACTCTTCAAGCACACGGCGCAACCCCCCCATATCTTTGTGCGGATAAATTTTGCGCGGTGACTTGCAAAGTCGAATACCATCGATAATGCTGGCATGATTGAGTTCGTCACTGATGATCATATCGCCTTCTTGCATGACAGCAGAGATAACACCCAGGTTTGTTGCATAACCCGACTGTAGAGTGAGAGACGCTTCGGTATGTTTGAAACGTGCCAGCTTCGCTTCCAGTTCATTATGCAGTGTCATCGTACCGGCGATGGTACGAACAGACCCAGAGCCAACACCGTACTTCTCAATGGCTTTGATTGCCGCCTCTCGCAACCGTGGATGAACGGTCAATCCCAGATAATTATTTGAGGAAAGAGTGATAACCTCGTGGCCGTCAATAGTTACTGTAGCCTTTTGTTCAGTTTCCAACACACGAGGCCTATTGAAGATACCCTTTTCACGCAATGCATCTAACTCGCTTTTGAGATATGCCTGCAGCTTATCCATATATTACTCCTTTGTATTAAAATGTCAGCACTATTTTACCGCAATCGCCAGATTTCATAATCTCCATAGCTTCATGAATCTGTTCAAACGGAAGTGTATGTGTAATCACCTGTTTTAGATCCAGTTGGCCAGACTCAAGGATTCTCCGTGTACGATACCAGGTATCGAAAATGAGCCGACCTGAGATACCCAGGACATTCGCACCTTTAAAGATGATATCGTTCGCGAGGTCCAGCTCGACCATGCTGGAAGGAATGCCAAGAAGTGAGACACGACCACCGTTGCGCAATACCTCGAAGCTTTGACGAATCGCAAGAGGATGGCCAGACATCTCCAGCACTACATCTACACCCAACCCATCAGTAACATCGAGAATTTTTTGTACAGGATCAACCTCGCGAGGATTGATCACATAGTCTGCGCCCAAGTTTCTCGCCATCTCAAAGCGTTTATAGTTTGGTTCAATCGCAAAGATGGTAGATGCACCCGAGATGCGGGACAATCCTATCGCCCATAAACCAATCGGACCACAACCGAAGATTGCGACTGTCATATCGGCAATGTCGCCCGCAAATGTCGCGTGTACCGCGTTGCCAAATGGCTCTTGAATAGAAGCAACGCTATGATCGATTTCTTTGCCAGTTTTCCACGCAACACTCTCAGGGATGGCAATATACTGGGCAAATGCCCCGTCTCGATCTACACCTAAAATCTGCACATTACGGCAAACGTGCGCCTGCCCTGTGCGACACTGGTAACAATGTCCGCAGGTAATATGCGTTTCGGCTGTGACAAAATCACCGGGGACAAGTTCTTTTACTTCCCTTCCCACCTCCACAACTTCTCCTGCAAACTCGTGACCAAAAATGCGTGGTGTCTTCACACGGTTCTGTGCCCAGGCATCCCACTCATAGATATGCAAATCCGTGCCACAAATGGAAGCTGCTTTTACCTCCACTAGCACGTCTCGAGGACTAATTTGAGGAATATCAACCAGAGCGATCGTTGCTCCAGGCGCCGCCTCGACTTTGAGGGCCGCCTTCATTTTTCCGTTCATTGTTTACTTCGCCTCCACGAACAGCTTTATTCAATTGAGCGACCATCATCGTAGCCGCTATCCTAATTATGCGTCTTCCTTTCTTTGATTGCAAGCAATACAATTTACAGTGACTGAATAAGCAACTTGAGAATTTGTGCCGGTGTGGTTATGAAGTACCTTTGCATAGATACGATAAAGGGATGCGCACCGAACGTGTTAAAATTAGAAGCATCTACCTTGTTTAATTACAACAAACTGGAAAGATAGAGAGAACCGTATAATGACCACTGCATTTACATTGATATTCATTGCCGCACTGATTGGAATTGTGCTAACCTGTATCCTCTCCCTCTTTTCCAAAGAGGATAACCGATATATGAGAAAGCGTACTGCTACATATGTGATATGGGCTTATATGAGCCTACTCCTAATATTCCTAACCGCCTGTAGTGGCCTTACGTCCTCAAACGGGGATGTACCGCCGACAATTACAACACTGGCAATGACAGGTACCCCACAGTCGAAAGCCACATCAACTACACCAATTCCGAGTAGCACCGATTGGACTACATATCATGCCAATAACCAGCGTACGGGTTATATCCCAGATACCCCTGATCCTCACAGCTTGAGCAAAATCTGGAGCACGCAACTGGACGGCTCAGTATATGCGGAACCGTTGGTTGTCGGCAATCGAGTCATCGTCGCGACAGAAGGAGACTCTCTCTATGCACTCGACCCCAACACAGGGAGCGTTCAGTGGCACACTAATGTCGGAACTCCCGTGCCATTATCATCGCTCCCTTGCGGTAATATTGATCCGCTTGGCATTACCGGTACACCGGTTTATGATCCCGCAACGGGCCTGGTATTTGCCGTTGCGGAGATTAGCGGACCTGCGCATATGCTGATTGGACTGGATACCAATACTGGGCAGGTGAAAGTGCGCCGCCTGGTTGACACCGATGGTATGGACCCACAAGCACACCAGCAACGTGCTGCTCTCACCCTCGCGAACGGAATGGTCTATATTGCCTATGGTGGGCTTGATGGCGACTGTTCCGATTATATTGGCCGCGTCGTCGCTTCCCGTACCAATGGTCAGGGACCGCTGCTCGTTTACAGAGTTCCAACGCCACGCGAGGGAGGGATCTGGGCCACTCCTGGGCCAAGCGTAGACGCATCGGGAAATCTCTATGTCTCGGTAGGTAACGGTGCTATAACCAGTGGCCAATGGGATCATAGTGATTCCGTTCTGAAGCTATCTCCCACACTGCAACTGATAGATGCTTTCGCGCCTACAAGCTGGGCACAGGATAACGCGAACGACGCGGACCTGGGATCACAGGGAGCGGTACTGCTGCCAGGTAATTTTGTCTTTGCAGCAGGTAAAAACGGCAACGGATATTTATTGGACGCGAGTAAGCTCGGCGGTATAGGAGGATCTGTCGACGAACAGAGTATGTGCAGCTCATTTGGTGGTGCTGCCACAATCGGATCTACGATCTTTGTTCCCTGCACAAATGGCCTGCTTCAGATCACAGTTGATACAAATGGACATATGCACCAGGGATGGCAAGCCTCCGGTGGTATTTTCGGTTCGCCCGTAGTAGGAGGACACACTGTTTACAGTTTCTCAAATGGCGTCATGCATGCTCTCAACATGAACAGTGGGCAACCAGTATCCTCGTTGAATGTTGAGCCCGCGAATCGCTTTGTGACCCCAACCATCTACGGAACCAGCATTTTCATCGGCACTGGCACAGGCATCACTGCCATCAAAATCTCGTAAAACTTAAAATGTGCTACAAAGTAAACAGCCATTTGGCCTGTGTTCCTTGCGTAGAAGGCATGTATAATACAAGGTAAGATCAAAACGAGGACAATATTTTACATGCATTTACACCATGGATGGGCAATACTCTGGTTATTTCTGCTGGGGGCAATATTTGGTACTGCGCTCGACGCCTTTCATGTATATAGTTATGTCGAGCAGTATACCAGACCTGCTTTTTTGGGAGTAGCCTGGTGGGTGCCATTACTCTTTGGAATTGCCGCGGTAGCTATAGGGTATTCCCATCCACTTATCGACCCTCTTATCCATAACTTGCGTCGCCCTCGTCGACTGACAATGAGCATTGCTGAACTTGCCTGGCTTCTACTTGCCTATGTGATCGCAGCAAGCCCAATCAGCTCTCTAGCTAAGACTGTACTGCTCACTCTCATCTATTTCAACTTCTGGTTGCTGACTGGAAGAGGCTGGCAAAATTTGTTATTGTCGCTTGTGACAGCCATTACGGGTACACTCGTGGAAATGACCCTGGTGGCAGCCGGAGCATTCTCATATCTTCAACTCGGTATGCTCGGCGTTCCCTACTGGCTCCCATTCATGTATGCCTGCGCTTCCCTGGCTGTTGGAGACCTGGGACGGTCACTTATGTATAGATCTGCGAGAGGAACACTATGAAGCAATTCGATTACTCATCATTGGCACTTGACACCTTACTTGTACACAGTAATAAACTCAGTCACACCACGAACAACTCTGGAAAACCTACTGTAGAACCTATCTATACCAGCACTACTTATCTACATCTTAACGCTGAGATGCTGGACCATGCATTCAGTGGTAGCTTACCATCTGGAGAACCAGCATATGTCTACGCTCGTCAAGGTAATCCAAATGCTCAGACACTAGAAAAAGTTCTGGCTCAGGCTGAGAAAGGTGTTGGAGCAGTCGTATTTGGTTCGGGTATGGCTGCTATTCACGCCGCATTACTTGCATCGGGACTTGCTCCTGGATCAAAAATACTGGCTGCGCAAGACCTGTATGGCCCAACAATCGGAATGTTACGCACGGCTTTTGTTCCTGTTGGGATCGAGGTTGTGTTGCACGATCTATGCAGCCCCAATGTGATTGAAATCGTCAGAGCAGAGCAACCAGATGTTATTTATGTAGAAACGCTCTCCAACCCATTGGCAAAAGTAATCGACCTCGATGCCATCAGCGCAATCGCAAAAGAAGTAGGAGCAGTTAGTATTGTTGATAGTACCTTTACTACGCCATATCTAGTCAAACCGATTGATCACGGCTTTGACATGGTTATACATAGCGCAACTAAATATCTGGGCGGCCACGGTGATGCTACTGCTGGCGTCGTGATAAGCGCCCGCAATAATGTCGTTGAGCAATTGCATGGCTACGCGACAATGTTAGGCGCGATGCTCAGTCCATTTGACTCATATCTAATAACCCGTGGTCTTAAGACATTAGCCCTGCGCATGGAACGACAATGCAACAATGCTTTAGAGATCTCTCTGTTCTTACAAAAGCATAAAGCTGTTGAACATGTGCATTATCCAGGCTTACCCAATCATCCACAGCACGATCTCGCTAGCCGTTTACTCATCAATCAGCGCTATGGAGGACTACTCGCACTTGAGTTGAAGGAACAGACTCGCGAAGCCGCCTATCGTTTTATGGATAGGCTACAACTCTGCCTGCCAGCTACAACACTCGGCGATGTGTATTCAGAGGTGAGTTATCCAGCCATGTCTTCGCATCGTAATTTAACTACTGGTGAGCGCCAGAAATTCGGTATTACAGATGGTTGTATTCGCCTCTCGGTAGGGATTGAGGATGTGAATGACATCCTCCATGATCTGGATCAAGCACTGCTAAGCTAATAATCAATGCTTCCGTCCAAAATATCCCCCACGCTTATGAATCGGAGTAGGCGTGTATCTGTCCGGTTCAGCAGCGATTGCCCTTCCGGTGAGAATCGTTTCATGTGCCCACAAGATGTCTTCACCTGAGACATCAGTACGGTCTTGCTCCATCGCGCGCAGTGTAGCAGCGATACACACTTCACGAATATGACTTCCGGGCTGCTTAAGTAGCTGTGAAGCTAGCGGCGCGTGCTCTTCCTCGCGATATGTAGGACCAAGAAAATGTTTGAGAAAACGAATAGCAAGCTCAACTTCTTCAACCAGACCTAGTTCAATTATGGCATCTATACGTCCCGATCGATCGCGAATCCGAACATCGATCTTCTCGGGTTCATTACTGGTTGCTAGCAATAACGTGCCCGCGGGATTATCAGGTGTACCTACCCCGTCCAGAATATCCAGGACGTTTTGCAACTCAGAAGCACTGGAAACAAATATTTCAAAATCTTCCACCAGGATGAGTGCGGGGATCTTACTTTCTGCTGCTAGCTGCAAGGCGTTGGTGAGTTGCTGCCAGGCATTGGAATTACGGCTATTGGTTGGTGGGCAGATATAACTTACATATCCACCCTGTTTCGCATGAGAGGCACCTTCTACCTTGAGTAGTGTTGTCTTACCTGTTCCTGCAGAACCAATTAACAAAACTGTACGCAGACGAGGTAATTGTAAAGATTCATAGCGTTTCAACATTTCTTGACTGAAAATGTGCCGTTGCGTTGCCACATGCTCTAAGGTTTCAGCAGTGAGTATGAGATCATCGACAGTTGCCTTCCTGATAACATCCGCAATCTCATCATTACCGCCAATGATCTCAATAAAGCCGCGACGTGTATTTCTCCAGACATCATCATGCAATTCGTCAATCAAATTCAGAAAGGCCAACCACTCATCCTGGCACCCGTTGGGAATGGCTGAAAGTGTGTGTGCTTCATTGCCTTCATAATCGTAGAAATAGACCGAGAGAGCTTTCCAGCCGCTTTTGAAAGTAAAACAGATCCAGCTACATGGAGCTGCTGGAATAGCATTACGATCACCTATCTCGGCCTGCCGCAACATGTCAACTTTTAGTAACAATCCAACTTCTCTTGACGCTGCTATACCTTGAGCATAAGCAGGAGCATCAAGAAGTTCCCAACTCTTGAGTTGCCCGGAAAGGGCCTTTTTTCGCTGTTTGCCATTAGCTACTAGTTGATCAAGTAACACGGGATGGTGCTCTAATTGGATCCTTTTCTGCATTGGAGAAACGAAGATAAGTGGATTACCCTCGAATTTTAACTCTTGCCAGAGTTCTTTCAATGCTTGGACAGCGATTTCTCGGCGTTGTGTGGACATAGTCGTGTTTCTCCCCCAATGACCGATTTTGTTCAGTTTCTGACGGTAGAAGCGACTCTTGCTCTGTAGGTTTTAGTTTCTCTGTACCCTCGGAACGCTTTTATTGTGTATGTCTGACATACTTCCCAGGTACTACATCTTTAGTTTCGCCACCTTCTGGCGCAGACATTACATTGAGCAAAGTCGCGTTAGGATCAACAACCAGGTCGTTTGTAACAGAACGAACACCTGGAAAGTTTTCCGCTATTTCTCCGGCAGCGGCTTTCTGCTGACCGTTATGAACCGCTCCACTTAATCGCACGACTCCCAGACGTGGGTAGACACCAATAGGTAGATCGCGTGTCTGAGCATCTTGACCCAATGCTAGCGCCAGGTCTGCAGCTAGAGTATCATCGGCTACCACACGATTCTTAATTTCAGCCAGACCTTCTACACCTGATACCCGATCCAGCATGATATCTGAACGAAGAGCACTGGAAACATTTCCATCCAGATAAAGTACACCATCAATCACACGCACAGTGATAGCTTTGAGATCAATATGCAGCGGAGTAAAATCAAATAAGGCTGATTCGACCTCCTGCTGAAGAACACTATCTGGTCGGTAGGAAGGTAGAGAACGTAACTTTTCCTCGGCAATAGATACCGTTACCCGATTGGAGGCAAGAGCTATGATATATTCTTGCCGAAGCAGAGTATCCCCCCCTGAACGTAATTCGTGCGCAACTATATATGCCAGTTCACCGCTTGTCGGATGCACAGCTACCAACATCAGTGAACCTTTTGCAGCAGATTTTGTATTCTCAACAACGCTTTTACTGGTGAGGGTTGCGTATCCAGGCACCTGGCTTGTAGCTGCATATACATCTGATCGCATTAGACGCAAAGTTATGCCTTCTCCAGTGGCCGAAAGAACACTATCAAAAGGGAGATAGACATTTTTCCCGATTAGACGTCCTTGCTTCACTCCTATATGTGCCAAACTACGTGTCGCAGGGTCAAATAGTACTTGCGCCAATACGCCACCATCACCATCGGAACAAAATATCTTGCTGCCGAAATGGAATTTCAGCATTTCGGAAATGAGGAAAGTTTTATTCATCAATCCAACCTCGTACAAAAATAAAAATAGAGAGACGTAGCCTGGAAGCACGCTACGTTCCACTATGAAGTGTAGCACGTTGCCAACACACATGACAAGCAGGCTAAACTGGGACCTGGTATGACGCGCCGTCGCTCGCACCAAAAATAGTATCTAAGGCCTTAGGTGCGTAACGTTCGACAATTTCCTCACTTATAGCATTAGCACGGCAGATTTCTCCAAACATGCTTGCACTACTTCGTGGTATGCGCTCTTGCGTTTCAGGGTCAAGTTCAATCAGACCAAAGCGCACTCCCCAGCCCTCGGCCCATTCGAAATTGTCGACCAGCGACCAATGGAGATAACCACGCACTGGTATACCTTCGCTGATTGCCCGATGAATCATGGCGAGATGCTCTAATATTGCCTGAGGACGCCGATTGTCTAAAGCATCGCTAAATCCGTTCTCAGTAATGTAGAGCGGCTTATTACCCCTTGTACGCTGATATACTGACTTCAGCACACGGTATAAACCAAATGGATAAATTTCACCAAAGTCGATATCTTTCCCTGGGTCATTGTGAACGCTATCAGGATGTACAAAACGCCGTCCGAAAAATTCAGCAGGCCTAGTCGGATCAAAACGCACCATTTCGCGGGTGTAATAGTTCACTCCGTGAAAATCGCGAGAACCGGGGGCATATGGAATAGAAGGAAGTAACAGCTTGAGAGGGGGAGAAAAGTTACCGGTTTCCGCAGCTTGCAGTACTTCCCAGTTAAAGAATGTATCTTGTAGGCTGGCAGCGCTGCGATCAAGTGGAGAAAGTTCATTAGCAGGGTCAAAAAGGCGATAATGCAGACAATAGCCAATCTCTGCCTGTGGCTGCAGGTCTCGAATAGCGTAGAACGCCTCAACGTGAGCCTGCAACAGGTTACGCAAAACGCGCATCGTGAGTACAAAATCGTGTTCGCCGGGAGGATGCATACCCATTAGATATCCCAGGGTGGCATAAATATTTGGCTCATTAATCGTTATCCAAAAATCGCACAAGTCTCGCAACTTCTCAACAGCATATCTGACATAACGCACAAAGTACTGAATATTAGCCTCATCCGCAAAACCACCGAGTTCCGCGAACCAGATCGGGTCGGTGAAGTGATGTAATGTAACGATTGGTTTCAAAAGGCGCTTACGCAAATTCATGAGCATCGCCCGGTAACGATCTATGGCTGCACTATCCCATTGTCCCTCTGCTGGCTCGATGCGGCTCCACTCTAAGCTCAATCTTAACGCGTTGTTCTCCATTTGTTCAGCCAGCATAAAATCATGTTCAGCGTCCTCCCACCAGTTACAAGCCTCTCCACACTGTTCACCTGTGAGGATATGACCTTGTTGCTCCCAACGATACCACTGGTTGTTTGTATTGCCACCCTCACATTGATAAGATGCAGATGCGGTGCCCCATAAAAATCCCTTGGGGAAGCGCAGACTACGCTGTCTTGCCATTTGATTGAACTCCTCGGCGCCTGCTTTATAGAACTTTATTGTCATTCTGAGCGCAGCGAAGAATCTCAGATTTGATCGAACTCCTCGGCGCTTGCTTTATAGAACGAATATATCTATTTTATCACCCGATTGACATTTCCGTTTTTTTCTTTTGAAACTGTGACCTCTACTGGTCCGAATCGGGCCTGAACATGGGTCGATCGCTGACTGCCTCTTGCCCAAGAAACCCCTCTCTTGGACTGCAACCTGACCCTTTACGACATGTCTAACTTATTCGAACTCATGTTATATTACTATTTGGAATTGTTGTGATAAAATAGAAAATTGAAACTTTGATTGCATACTTCGGTATGGTAGAAAATAGTAACAATAGGCTGCTGAAGATCATCCAGAAATGCAGAGAAAAGCGAAAGGAAATCATTTCCAGTGGCTGCAATCGTCCCGGCCGTCTTAATCAACTTGTTTCTCGTAGGTGTAGTTGGCTGCCTTGCCCCACTGCTGATTTATTTCACTCGTGCCAGTGTTCTCCCTTGTGGTTGTGCTGGAAATCGTGGGGGGAATCATCATTGGTCCGCAGGTGTTGAATTTGGTATATATCGATGTGTTCCTTCGCTTCCTTTCAATCCTGGGATTATCATATCTTCTTTTCCTCTCTGGATTGGAAGTCGACTTGCAGCGGTTAAGGGGACGGGTCACGATCCTTGTTGGTAGTGGTTTCCTCATCTCATTCATACTGGCGTCACTTATCGGGTTTGGACTTTATGCAATCGGAGAAGTCACTTCACCTCTGCTTATTGCCATTATTCTTGCCTCTACCTCGCTTGGTGTTGTGATTCCCATACTGAATGACGCCAGTGAAAGCTCCACTGACTTTGGACAACTCGTCATTGCGGGCGCGACGTTCGGTGAGCTCGGTTCGATCATTCTGATTTCGCTCTTCTTTTCAAGCGAGATAACCAGTCCACTCACAAAAGTAGCTTTTTTGGGGATTTTTGCTATCCTGATTCTTTTGATTTCGCTGGTTATTTTCGAAGTACACCGGGCAACCTGGTTTATGAAAATGCTACATCGCTTCCAGGATTCGACTTCACAAATTAGCGTTAGATTCGCTCTTAACCTTGCTGGTCGGATTCGTTGGCCTGGCTTATGGATTTGGGGCTGAAGCTATCCTTGGCGCCTTCCTAGCAGGAGTTGCATTCAGATCCGTTTACAAGGAAACAACTGAAATACGCCCACTTCTTCGAGTCAAACTCGAAGCAATCGGCTTTGGTTTTTTTGTACCAATCTTTTTCATCACAAGTGGAATAGATTTCAATCTGCATGCCCTATTCGCAAACTTATCGATCATGGCACTCGTGCCACTATTCCTGATTGCTCTATTGCTCGTACGAGGCGTTCCCGCCATACTGTACCGGCGACGCCTGAATACTACGCATACAGTTATTGCCGGATTGCTGCAAGCAACCTCGCTGACGTTTATAGTCGCAGCTTCACAAATTGGTGAGCAACTTCATTTGATCTCATCCGCAATCAGTGCTGCGCTCATTGCCTCTGGCCTCCTCTCGGTCATCATCTACCCGCTAATCGCACTTACGCTCTTACGTGGTATCAAAGGTGTGGAAAAGCTGAACGAAGAAGAACCCATCACTATTTTTGAAACAATGTAACCAGAACGGCACATGGTTTAGAGAGTTTAGCATTCACTTACCGCTACTCGCAAGTGCTGTGTTCGAGGTAAAAACTGTATCGCAGCAATAGCCTGTCTGGTATCTTTGAACTGGATGCCAACCATACCAAGTGAATGCGCCGCCTCATCGATATTCAGTCGAGGGTGGCCAGGGAAAAGCCTTCCTGACAAGAGAAACAGCCCGAATAACCTATTGTTTGAATTTTATATTTCTGCTAGAATACACTTCAAAAGGAGATATGTTCATGGTCTCTAACTTCTGTCCTCATCGCGAACAGTTTCGCAATGTGCTTATGCTGCTGCCGCTGCTCTTTCTTGCTGGTTTAGTCAGTGCATGCAGCACATCGATCACATCAGGCTCCTCCCCAACACCAACTTCCACCCAGGGAATCAGAGGCATCTTTCATGAGTACGCACTCCCTCCATCACAATTTGTACCAGGAACTATCACAGCGGGGCCAGATGGCAATCTCTGGTTCACCGAAATAATGCAGAACGGGTCTGTTCAGGCGGGCAAGATTGAACGTATCACTCCAACAGGTACATTGAGTGAGTTCTCATTGCCTTCAGCAAATACTTTGGCTACCGATATCATAACAGGGCCGGATGGCAACCTCTGGTTCACCGAAGGGGACAAGATTGCGCGTATTACTCCCATGGGGAAGATCAGCGAGTTCCCCATGCCCTCAGCAAATACTTCCCCCTCCAGTATCACAACAGGACCGGATGGTAACCTCTGGTTTACTGATCAAAGCAAGATTGGTCGTATGACACTAACAGGCAAGGTCAGCGAGTTCTCACTTCCTAACCATCAGTACCCAGCAGGATCTAATCCAACAAAGGAGCCAGCTGGCTCTGCCCAAGGCGAAGCTCTCGCCATCACAGCAGGACCCGATGGCAATCTCTGGTTCACCGAAATTGGGCACGTTGGGGTTGGGTCGTCCATTGGGCGCATCACCACATCAGGCAAAATCACTGAGTTCGCCTTGCCCTCAGCAAATACCTTCCCTTCCAGTATCACAGCAGGATCAGATGGCAACATCTGGTTTACCGTAATAGGCACGAACAATGGGCCCAGTAAGATCGGAGTGATTACTCCACAGGGCAAGATTCGTGAGTTCACGTTGTCCCATTCCATCCTTGGCAGCATCACGAGAGGACCGGACGGCAATCTCTGGTTTACTGAATTCCAATACGATAAGACGGGTACCACAGCAGGGAAGATTGGAAGTATTACCACAGCAGGGAATATCAGCTACTTCCCGCTGCCAACATCTAACAACAGCCCGACAAGTATCACGTTTGGGACTGACCATACTCTCTGGTTTATCGAAGTCGAAGTTACTGCTGCTGACCCTTATGGAAAGAATGGCAAGATTGGACATCTCGTCTGATGTCCGTAACTAACTCTGCACGACAGTAAACATGGCAATCCCACTTACCATGCTTACATGTCGCCTATACAAGTTACTTCAAGAGGCGCAGAACGTATAGAAGAGCAGAAATGTATTCCCTGATGATAGTGGAGGTTTTTTTATGTCCTCATCGTATCCACCCTTTGACAATGCTTCCCCACGTTCTTGCCAGCACTGTGGGATACAACTTCCCCTCAATGAGGTATATTGCCTCAATTGCGGTACATATAATACGGCACAATCAAATAATTCTGCCACCCAGCCTCCTTCCGGTACATCCTGGGATGGAGCACCATCATCTCCAAATTACGGATCAAACTCAATTGGAGCACAACAATGGGAATAACCTCCGGTCCGGTCAACCCAAACCAACCCCTTTGGCGGATTTTCCACACCTCACCAGCCCTTTGGCACACCCAGTCAGCCTTTTCAACCCCAGCAACCAGCACAAACCAACAATTTCTCTGGAGCACCAGCGCAACCTTTCTACTCACAGCCGACAAACAATGCGCCAGGAAGTATGAATGGCTATCCTGCAGCCGGTTTTGACCAATCGCAAGCACAACTGTTGACAGGGGAATTTTCTTCAGGCGTTAACAATGTCTACTCATCGACTGGCGGTGCCAAGCCGATGGCAGGAGGATTTCAAGTAGGTAGCATGGATGGTTACAAGCCTGCCGATTTTGCTCAACCGCCAAAAAGTCAGAAACGTCCACAGCGGCGCATTGTCAGGAGAGTGCTGGCCATCCTTCTCATCATTCTCCTCCTCGTGGCAGCTGTGATTGGCGGCATAGGGGTGTACTTCTCAAATGCCATCCTCGAGGTTGTGCACTATACTCCCACCTATACCGTTGCCGTGACCGATGTGAGTGCGAAAACGGTAACGCTTCAACGCAACTCCGATACCCTGGCTCCAGGGGAGTTTGAAATCGAGTGGCCCGATGGACAGGCGATTGTCGGTCCGAGGATCTCCTCTAATGCCAGCACCGTCACGCGCCAGCTCCTTCAGACAACAGGGCCCCTCTCTCCTGGCATGTTGACCTACTGGAACAGGAACGTCTATTCGAGCAAGCTCAAAGACAGCCTGAGACTGATGATCAACGAGGTGCAAGTCCCTGATCCTCTGGGGAAGATGCCAGCCTGGGTTGTCCCCGGCAAACTCACCACCTGGGTTCTCCTGGTACATGGTCTGGGGGAGACACGAGAAGAAGCTCTGCGTGTCTTCCAGCCGCTGGCACACCTCGGCCTGCCTCTGCTGGCCATTTCTTATCGCAATGATCTCGGCTCCCGAGCTAGCCCCGACAATTTCGATCATCGTGGCGATACCGAGTGGCAGGATCTGGAATCTGGCGTCAAGTACGCGCTCTCGCACGGTGCGCACCACCTGGTCCTCTACGGCTGGTCGAAGGGAGGTGCGATTGTCGAGGCCTTCCAGCATCGCTCCTCCTATGCCCAGTATGTCCAGGCTCTCGTGCTCGATGCTCCGATCCTCGATTGGCGCGCGACGATCGCGTTTCAGGCGCAGAAACGTTCAGTACCAGAGTTCATTGCCACTGTTGCCGAGAGTATTGCCAGCATCCGCAGCGGCATCAATTTTGATGCTCTCGACCAGTCCCACCTGCCACAGACGGACATACCCATCTTGCTCTTTCACGGCACGAATGATACGTCGACGCCGATTGAGGTCAGCGATGCTTTTGCGCGTGCCCATCCGGATTTTGTCACCTATGAACGCATACCCCATGCGGGACATACCGAATCCTGGAATACAGACCCGCAGGTCTATGATGATGAACTGACCGCGTTTCTGATGCAGAAGTTGCACTTGCAGGGATAGGGGGTAATGTCGTAACCGACCCAAAACATGAGGTAAGGCCCCTAACTGGTTTCAACCCAAAAGTTAAGAATGCCAGCAGACCCAAGAGGTCTGCTGGCATTCTTAACTTTTGGGTTGAAGGAATTACTCACGAATGCCTCGGGCTGGCAGTGGACGTACAAGAGGACTCATCACCGGTACATCCTTCTTACCTCGCGGCAGGCGTTGGCGCACCAGGTAGTTTGGAGCAACTGCAAGGTCACCCTTCTCCAGAGTTACATCAGGACCAAAACGATTGAAGAACGACAGCTCGAAATTCGGCGTCTCACCTAAAGCGCCGTGAGGACAGACCTCTACACAGTCTCCGCAGAAGATACAGCGATCCAGAGCAAAGGCGTAACGTTTCAGTGTACGCTCGGCCATCATCAATGAACCTGTGGGGCAGACCTGCACACAGGCGCCACAAGAAACGCAGTCTGTATCGTGCAGGCTGACATTGAATGGAGTTGAGACAATTGTGTCAAAACCCTTACCAAACATACCGTAGCAGTCCGGACCAATCACGTCGTGACAAACACGCACACACTGTGTGCAATTGATGCACTTATTTGGGTCGCGCAGGATGAAACTATGTGACATGTCAAGTTCGTAATCGTGATAGTCACTCGGCTCACCATCATGGAAGCGGTTATCAGCCAAACCATGTTCGATACTGTACTTTTGCAGATCACATTGTCCGGCCGCTGGACATGCACATTGCAGGCAACGAGCCGATTCGCGCTCGGCCTGCTCTTGCAGGTAGCCCATCTCGATCAGCTTGAAGTTGCGATGGCGTTCCTCATAAGGAAGCATTGGCATTTTTACTTTTGGCTCGACAGGCTTGTAAGGCACAATATCAAAGAGGTCAGGTTTACGCTCTTCGAGTTCCAGGCGACGGGCCGCATCCTTCATATCCTCGCCGCTGAGAAACGCATGAATCGAACGCGCACCTAGCTTACCCTGGGCAACACATTCAATAATAGTCTTTGCGCCCATCTGTGCATCACCACCAGCAAAAACACCATAGCGATCCGACATATAGTTATGTGGATCTGTCTGGAGAGTACCCCACTTTGTCCACTTCACACCCGATTTCTCATCGAGTACTTTTTTATCAACGGCCTGTCCAATGGCAGGAATGACAGTATCGCACTCAATAATAAATTCAGAACCTGGAATAGGCACAGGACGGCGACGGCCACTGGCATCCGGCTCACCAAGCTTATTTTTCTGAAATTCAATGCCCGTCACAGTGTTGTTTTCAGTTACCACACGAGTTGGGCTAACATAGAGTTGTAGATCTGTACCTTCAGCTTCCCCATCTTCAACTTCTTCAAAAGTAGCGCCCATCTCATTGCGTGAACGCCGGTACATCGTATGTACTTTCGCTCCCAGGCGTAGTGAAGTGCGTGTACAGTCAAAGGCAGTAAATCCTCCGCCAACGACTACAACCTCATTGCCTTCCTTCACAGGTATCGGTTTGCCTTCCACTTTTTCACCGAGGTAGGCAATAGCGTTTACCACCCCATCAGCATCTTCACCAGGAATTCTCATTTCGTTACTCGTCCAGCACCCTATACCGAGATACACAGCATCGAAACCTTGCGCGAACAAATCATCGATAGTGAAGTCTCGTCCCAGTTTAACGTTAAACTGGTAGTCTACACCCAGATCCCAAACATGCTGGATTTCACGATCCATCATATCCTTTTGCAAACGGTATTCAGGGATGCCATATCGCAACATACCACCTGGCTGAGGCTGCATATCAAAAACTTTACAATAATGACCTTTGAGTGCAAGATAGTATGCACAGGTGAGACCAGCAGGGCCTGCGCCAACAATGGCAATCTTCTTACCTGTCGAAGGGTCTTTGGGATATGGATGTGGAGGATCCAGCAAGCAGGTCTCTGCGGCATGACCATGCATACGACAAATAGCAATTTCTTCTTCGACCAGAGCGCGACGGCAGGCCTTCTGGCAAGGTGCAGGACACGTCAAACCCAGGATATATGGAAACGGCAGTACTTCCTTGACCAGACGTGCAGCCTCTTTCATTGAACCCTTAGCGATCAACTCCAAATAGCCAGGAATGTCAATATGCGTCGGACAATCTATCTGGCACGGAGGTTGACAATAGGCATTGTGGTCCGAAAGCAGCATCTCCAGGTTAGTACGACGAATGTGGAACAACTCATCTGACTGCGTTGTGACCACCATTCCCGGTAGGGCCGGTGTCGTACACGAAGGTAGAGGTTGCTTTACACCCTCGATGTGTACCAGGCACATGCGGCAAGTTGCGGTCGGTTCCAACTTTTCATCATCACACATATTTGGAATATCTGTAATGCCGTTGTCGACAGCCACACTAAGTAGTGTCTGGTTCTCATAAGCCTGGACAGTCTTGCCATCGATGGTGAGTGTGAAGCCGGGTTGTCCAACTTCATTCCGTACCATCATGCTTTGTGCATCCTGAACTATCGGATTAAGGTTATCTCGGATTGATATTGCCATATATTTCCTCTTCCGAGTTGAAAATGTGTAGAGGCAGTCTCTACTTGATCTTTATGGTAAGACATTTTTTGTCACAAAACGATGTGCACGCATAGGCACGCAACTACCTGTCGGGCATTGCTGGTCTTCGACATGAGCACGAAAATGATCGGGCCAATAGCGCCTGGCGGTCTTAAGCGCATTTGGCGCCTGGATACCAAAGCCACACAATGACCCATCCGGTATATATCTAGAAAATTCATCCAACATGTCTAAGTCTGACGTGACACCAAGATCGCTTATGATGCCTTCCAGGATACCTGTGACGCGTTTCATACCGATACGGCATGGAACGCACTTGCCACACGACTCTTTGCTGAGATAGCGACTGCGTTCCATCGCCCACGCTACCATACAGGTGTTGGCCGGAAGCAACTCTATAACGCCGGAACCTACAATTGCACCAACCTCTTCCAGGGGATCATAATCAAATGGAGTATCGAGTAAAGAAGTTGGTAACGCCCCACCTTCCGCTCCACCTACAACGATGGCGCGTAGATCACCTTCTGGACGACTAAATCCTGCATGACGCAGAATCTCACGCAGCGTGGCACCAAAGGGTACTTCTACAACCTTCGGCTCGCTGTCGAGTACATAATCATACACCGTTATTACTTTCGTGCCGCCTGTTGTAGCAGTGCCAACGCTCGTAAATGCTGCCGCTTCATCACGTACAATCACCGGCACATTTGCCAACGTTTCAATGGAGTTAACAGCCGTGGGTTTGTCCCACAGACCATACTGAGCGGGATAAGGAGGACGTTGTTCAGGCATACCACGACGCCCCTTAATCACGGCAAACTGGACGGTTTCTTCTCCACCCATGAAACCCAGATCCACGCCCAGAACATTGATCGTACAACTGAAATTAGTACCCAAAATATCACGCCCAACCAGGTTGGCATCCAACGCTTGTTGTAATGCTTGCTTTACTGAAGCGATCCCTTCGAGATAGAGACTACGCGTGAAGAGATACGCTTCTGATGCTCCTACGGCATAAGCAGCTAGCATAATGCCTTCGATGACCTGGTGAGGATTGCGCTCCAACATGGAACGAGCAGCCCACGAACGCAGGTCAGCATCGTAAGCGTTGCAAATAACGTATTTAATGGGGTCATCCTGGCGACGTACAATGCGCCACTTTTCTGCAGTGAGACGGCCAGCGCCACCTCGCCCGCGCAATGTAGCATCGAGCACTTGTTGTACTACCTGCTCGGGAGTTTGCTCGCGCACAGCCTTTTCTAAAGCAGAATAACCGCCAAGACGACGGTAAGAATCGAGAGAGCGTATATCTTGCTCTCCTCGTCTACGGATCACACGATATACAGAATCAAATTCAGGCATTTGGCTGCCTCACATGATTAATATTCCCGTACACACCTCGTGTAGCGGGTGATAAGCCACGTTCAGGTTGATCGTCGCGTTTGATGCCATTCACAGCAGGCGCAGGTTTAAACTTTGGACTCAGAGTAGCTATACCAAAGATATCGCTCAAGTCGACTCCACGCACCTGTACGATCCGCTTCGCTGCCTGCAATGGCATATAACCGTACATGTCCATTATCGCGTCCAGGAGATTCGGGAGAGCACTGGCTTCTTCTGGCCAGGTCTCAAGTAGCTCATCTACTTTGTTGAGATCAATTTCTGGCTCCAGGTAATCTTTGACAGGCATTGCCACGCAAGGTGCTACAGGTTTGTTAGGATATTCTACAGCATATTCGGATACCCGCTGCGTGTAGTAGCCCGCTTTTGAAGCGCCTGAAGCAGGGGGAATCTTATGCGAAGTATATTTTTCAGCCCCATCGCGAACGTAAGATTCAAACCAGGGTCGTTCTTTCCACCGGTTCATTGGCTCAAACTCGATGGTGATTGCACGCGGCGGACAGGCTTTTTCACAAAGTAGGCACGATTCACATTTTAAGTTGTAATCTGTTTTGAGGCCTTGTTCTGCGATCAATTGGATTAGCCCACGACTGCGCGGCGGCAGTTTTGGCTTCTCGTAGGGATATAACCGGGTCACTTTGGGTCGGAAGAGGTGGCTAAATGTCAGGCTCATTCCTTCAAGTATTCCACGCATATACTACACCTCTATTTCCTTCTCACCTTGTAGTTTTAAGCCTTGCTTGGCTATTTTTTCACGCAGCTTGAGGATACCTTCGATCAGGGCCTCTGGACGAGGAGGACAACCAGGGACATAAATATCCACAGGGACGATGGTATCAACACCCTGTACTGTGTAATAACTATCGTAAAATTCACCACCTGAATTAGCGCATTGGCCCATACTCAGAACCCATTTCGGCTCTGGCATTTGCTCCCAGAGGAGACGCAGGCGCGGACCCATTTTCACTGAGACAGTACCCGCCACGATCATCAAATCCGCCTGGCGGGGGCTGGAGCGAAAGACTTCAGAACCAAAGCGAGAGAGGTCATAATGAGCCTGTGCGCTTGCCATCATCTCGATTGCGCAGCAGGCCAGGCCATAGCCTAGAGGCCAGACTGACTTGGAACGAGCCCAGTTCTGGGCCCATTGCAACATGTCCAAAAAACTGGTGAGCTGAACCGGCAGTTCCTGATCTCCTGGAATATACTCATGGGGCCCTTTTGCCATAGCAATTGGCACAGGCTTGCGTCGTATTACTTTCTCTAGCGCATTCCCATTTCCTTTATTATCAGTACTCATATGGTAAAACTCCAGTGCAAAGGTTTAGCAGTACCTATTGCTTGGTTAGTAATATAGCAGTGTCTAAAAGCAGCAAGGAGAACGATTTATGCGTCTCCCTGCTTTTCCTAAATTATAGCACGTTTTACCCACTCATGCTACAGACAACAGATTGTGATTACATAGCGTTTGACAGTTTATTAAGTCATCATATACAATCCAAATAAAGAGATGTGAAGAGGAATGTTAGTGCTTAGTATTGTAAACGAGAAAAAAGTATGAGCCCGAGGTTGCCGCGTATAACTGGGGCCGAGGTGATCCGGGCACTTCAGCGAGCCGGTTGGTCTATCCAACACCACCACGGCTCCCATGCTTATCTGAGACACCCAGAACATCCAGGTATGCGTATTACTGTTGCTGTTCATGCAGGAGAAACCATTAAACCTAAGACATTGCAATCGATCTTGAAGCAGGCAGGACTGAGTGTCACAGAGTTTCAAGAGTTGTTATAGAGGAGATTCCCATCATGAGAAAGTACACAATAATACTCGATCCGGACCCTGAAGAGGGAGGGTATACTGTAACGGTCCCTGCCTTGCCAGGTTGTATTACACAGGGCGAAACTATAGAGCAATGTATTGAACGTGCTCAAGAGGCGATCACTGGCTACATCGAAAGCCTTAAGGCTGAGGGTGAACCGGTACCAGAGGAAACTGAGCGCCCCCAGATGATCACGATAGACGTAGCAGCATAGGTAAAAGAACAAATGGGAAACTATTCTATCGCAGTACTGGCGGGTGACGGTATTGGCCCAGAGGTCATCGAACAGGCTGAAAGAGTGCTTCAAAGTATTGGCAAACGTTATGGGCATACATTCAACTTACAAAGTGCGTTGGTTGGTGTTGCAGCTATTGAGGCTGAAGGCGACGCTATTTCTGACGCAACCATGAAACTCTGCCAGCGAAGCGAAGCAATATTATTTGGCGCAGTCGGTGGCATTCCCCGCTTCGAGGGACCCAATTCAAAGATTCAGCCCGAACGCGCACTCTTTCGCTTACGCAAAGAACTAGCACTCTACGCGAATTTACGTCCGATACACCCACTTAAAGCCTTGCTCAATGCGTCCACCATCAAACCTGAAGTTCTACAAGGGACTGACTTACTGGTCGTGCGTGAGCTCACCGGTGGTCTCTACTTTGGCAAGCCAAGCGAAATTCGTGAGACTTCTCAAGGGCTGGAGGCAGTCGATACTTTGCCATACAGTGAGGTCGAGATTGAACGCATCGTACACACAGCGTTCGAGTTAGCGCGTGGCAGACGTAAAAAGGTCACATCGGTTGATAAAGCAAATGTACTGAGTACTTCGCGACTCTGGAGACGGACGGCAGACCGCATTGCACCGGATTACCCCGAGGTATCGCTTGAACACCTTTTAGTGGACACCTGCGCAATGCAATTGATCAGGCAACCCTCCAGCTTCGATGTTATAGTCACTGAGAATATGTTTGGAGACATTCTAACGGATGAGGCTTCAATGTTAGCAGGCTCTATGGGAATGCTGCCTTCAGCAAGCCTGGGTACGCGCGAAACAGCGCACGGGTTTTTGGGTCTTTATGAGCCAATTCACGGCTCTGCACCAGATATAACCGGGCAAAACAAAGCCAATCCCATCGCTGCAATTCTGTCTGCTGCCATGATGTTGCGCTACTCATTCAATCTAAAGCAAGAGGCACAAGCTATCGAAACCGCTGTAGAAAGGGTCATCGAAGCAGATTATAGAACTGTAGACTTGTATGAACCCGGTAAAGAAACTGTGGACACAAAAGAGATGGGTAGGCTAATAGCGGAGGCAATAATAGTTTAAGTATTAACCCATCATTGCTTTGGGACACGGACCTAAAGTATGCATCCTGGCTAGTATTTCTGAGAGATGTTTCTCAAATTCAGCTAGCTCTTTACTTTCAAGTCCCTGTTCACTTTTCCGCATTTCGCCGAGCTTTGCTTCTAATGAAGCTGCTTCACTCTCGTAAACGAGGCGTTGTAAATACCAGCGAGTTGCAGCACGTTCAATGCCCATATACTAATCCTTTTGGATTCAACTCCGATTGAACGGTAGCTCCATAGACAAGCGAGTTGAGGATGTTGATAAGTTCTTCATCCTGGTATGGCTTAACCACATAAGCACTAGCTCCGAGTTGCATAGCTCTCTGCTGGTGTTTTGAGGCTGCCCTTGAGGTTAAAATGACTATTGGCAGCGTTCGATACTGTTCTTGAGAACGTACAGTCGCCATTAACTCATATCCATCCATACGTGGCATTTCTATGTCGAGCAAAACCCCTGCAGGCGTTTCATTGGAAATCATCTCAAGGGCTTCAACACCATCACGAGCAACTTGGACTTCCCACCCATGTTGCTTGAGCATATTTCCCACTACACGACGTACACTTGGACTGTCATCTACAACCAGTATATGTTTACCGAAAGCCTGCATAGTAGAGGCCTTCACAGCAGGTATGTTAGGTGAAGTTGAACTAGAGCGCCCAGGAGGCAGTTCAACATTTGTTCGTGCGTCTGGCAGGAACGTTTGAGCAGCAGAACCCTGGCGAAGTTCTGGTGCAGCCTTAGTATCAGGTGAGCCACTAAGAGTACGCGGGCGAGATGAGAGCAATTCAATCAATTCAAGCACAAGCACAACACGCCCATTACCCATCACTGTGCCACCCGCTATACCATGCACTTGTCTCAAGTGCGGGCCCAGATTCTTCATCACCACATCCATTTTTCCTTTGATCTCGTCAACCACCAGGCCAACACGGTGACGATCGGTATGTACAAGTAATACAGGGGCTTTTTCGTCAGGTTCGCTTTCAGGCAATCCCAAAAGCTGCGAGAGGAAATTGAGTGGATAGAGATCATTCTGAACAATAATTGCAGATTTGCCAGCAAATGTCGATTGCTTGAAGTTGTCCAGACGCCCAATGGATTCAACCATGACAGTGGGAATTGCAAACTGGTGTTCATTGATACGAATCATCATGGTACTTTGAATAGCCAGGCTAGTTGGAAATTTCATAGTAAACGCAGTACCCTGGCCAGGTGTGGACTCTACCTCTAGCGAACCTCGGAGACGTGAAACACTATCGCGTACCACATCCAGCCCTACGCCGCGACCACTTTCTTCACTCAACACCTCAGCAGTCGAGAAACCCGGTCGGAAGATAAGTTCAATCACTTCGCTGTCACTAAGTACCTGATCTCGTTGAATAATGTTTTGCTCAATTGCAGCATTATGCACGCGCTGGGGATCTATCCCTGTACCATCGTCGCGCACGGTTATGACTACCTGATTTCCTTCATAAGCGGCTGATAGCTTAACCTGTCCAGCAGGCGATTTGCCCTTCAGTACTCGCTGTTCAGGCGTTTCAATGGCATGATTTACCGCATTACGCATAAGATGTAGCAAAGGTCCAGCAATTTCCTCAATCACAGTACGATCTACTTCTGTCTCCTGGCCTTCCAGCACGAATTCAAATTCTTTATGCTGCTTGAGAGCTACCGCCCTCGCAGTTCGATAGAGACGCGGAATCATTGTTGAGAGTGGTACCAGGCGAGCCTTCATTAAGCGATCTTGGAACGTGGTATTTAAACGATTTTCGCGGGCGAAGACGCTTTCGCAGTCTCGAATGATCGCTTCCATCTCATTGCTGAGTGTTGTCATATCCGAGATACCTTCGCTTAAACCGCGAGCCAGTTGATGGAATTCAGTGTAACGATCAAGCTCAAGTTCATCGAACTCAGCCAGGTGTGAAGGCTCAACACGATTATTTTGATTCTTGCCATTGCCACCAAAGTTATAACCCAAACTCTGATTGCCTTGACCAGGCATCACCTGCAACGAACGGCCGCTGGGCAATGTAGTAGCTTCAAAACGGCCCTCAAGTTTCTGGCCTACGTCGAGTAGTCGGGCGCTACTAACTCCAGTATCGGCTACAAGTCTCATCAAACGCTGCAAGCGCTCCTCTAATACACTGCGATTAACCAGAAGCTCACCAAAGAGGTTCACTAACTCATCCAGTTTGAGGAGAGGTACTCGCACACTGAGATCACCCCTGGTTGTTTGGTGTACACCAGCAGTATTGGATTGTGTGCTTGCAACCACATTTGTAACAGGTGCATCCGCAAGTATTGCGGATTCGCTCTCTTCAAACTCGTCTTCAATCACCTCTTCAATCGTGTTTGACAGCGAAGTCTGATCACCGAGTAACTCTGTATAGCGAGCTCGGAGCGAGGATACCGCAGCCTGGTTATCAGCTTCGGAACCTTTTTGATTTATTAATACATCCAGTGCTTCCGCAGTATCTAATATTAGGCTGACAATCGATGGTGATACATGAATGGCACTCTCAGTCACACTATCTAGCAAGTCTTCAGAAATGTGACAGAGTTCAGCAATAGCACGGAAGCCCATCATGCCAGCAGCGCCTTTAAGTGTATGTGTCGCACGCCGAATACCTTGTATCGGTTCAAGGTTAGTTGGCGAATTTTCCAGAGCAGCGACATACATGCTGATGGTTTGCAGGTGTTCTTCCGCCTCCAGACGGAAGATTTCGTTAGCCTCTTCACCGAAATCGCCGCCAAATGAAGCTGTTGCTACTGTTGTTTGAGGAGGCACAAAAGTATTGCTAGGTAACGCGTAAGGTGGCGGTGTTGTCTCAGAAACTACAGGCTGTTCATGAACAGCATGACTGGCAAACTCCTCATCCTCTCCAGTAAGCTGACTGAGAAACTCACGACGAACTTCGATCTCTATCTCATTGCGCAAACGCGCTTCAATCTCTTGAAGTGTTTCAGCGGTTTGCGGACCAGAGACACTTGCCTGTAACTGCCTTTTAGCCTCAAACTCCTCACGAATTTCATCCCGTAGTTGTTTTTCTAATTCAGCTCGTGCAGCAAGTGTAAGCGGACGGACCTCATATTCATTTCGTAATTCTTCGCGTACTCTCGCTTCTATCTCAGCACGTAAAGATACGGGATCACCACGGCGCTCAAACGTCACACGCTCACGCAAAGCTTCTGATTTACCAGCAATTTGCATCTCCCATGATGTCCAACCTTCATCATGTGTAAATATGCTTGCAGATGGATTCGATTGCAACCGTTCGAAGGCATCACCACACACCTCGATTGATGAACGTAACTGTTGCAATGCAGTATGCATTTGCTCATCTGTCATTTCTACACTATTGGTCATCTGTGTTAGCAAATCAAGCACCTTTTTAAGTTTACTGTTTGCTACCCACATAACTGACAAAGGAAGATAACGCCTTACCTGCTCAGGACTATTACGTAGATTAAGCCCCATAGCCTTTCCAGCCCATTCTTCCATACGTTCGAGCGCATCTTTCGAACCATCAAGAAAACCCCTGAATTCAGCACGTTGCCCCTCAATGATAGAAGCTGATAGGCGCAATTGAGCTAGCGTTCTCTTCAAAGAAGAGGCCTGACTTTCTAAAACCTGTGCTTCTTCTTGTAGGCCGCCGTAAATTTGAACAAATGAAAGCTCGGGTGAGTGAAGAGTGATCTCTGTTTCAGCCATCTCCGGTTGAGATAGTTCTTCCTCAACTTCTAGCTGCCTTGTGGCTTCAGATTGCTCTTGCTGCGAAGTATCCTGAGAGATATCCGTTTGCAAATCTTGTGGAACCGAATGAAGTGTCGTTCCAGCAAGCATTTCCAGAGCACTCTGCTGAGTTGCTTCAACAGGAATATTTGTTATGGTCTGGGAGGGCTGACGAGGCTGAGTATCATGAATGGGTTGAGATGTTAGATCAGCACTCTGCTCTGAAATTGGCTCTTCTGGCCAGGAAAGTTCTCCTCCTGTAGCCATTGCAGGTGTACGGAATGATGCTACCATATCATCGAGAGATGCTATTGATGTCTCCGCAGGAGGATGCATGGCAGCAATTACCTGGGCCTGACTTTCTTCGTCTGAAGACAAATTGTCCCCATTACGCGCAGATGTTTCGATCATCACACGATAATGAGTATAGTCTTCGTCGTCTTCTGCTATAACTGCATCCTCGTCGATACCATTATGAATACCATCCAGAAGTCTATGCATACGACCAAGAGAACGCTGTAAAAGCCCAATCATAGATTGATCTAGAGTAGCAAGATCATCTAATACATCACCAAGGATATCTTCCATACCATGGGCGACGTGTGCAAGACCTGGAAAGTCCATCATAGATGCAGAGCCACCAATGGTATGAACGCGACGATACGTCTCCTCAAGCGCTTCCGTGTCATCAGGAATGTGCACTAAACGTCCAAGATTTGCCTCGATTTCCGGCAAATAACTATTCACTTCTTCGATAAATGAATCGAGGACTGATAGTTTATCAAATGTATTCGACATGCTTAGCGCACCCACTCATTCTAGTTCCACGTTCTGAGAAGCAATGCTCCATCTGACTGGAACTCCGTTTGCTATTGCCCCATGTGACCATTATTCGGGAAAGGCACCTGATCTTGTCCAAATGAAGGCTGATTCTGCTGAGGGCTTCTCCAACGTTGATTTGTCGGCATTGATTGCCCTGGTTGTGATCCGAAGCTTTGCTGTCCCATCCCAGGTACCTGATTCGAACCAGGGAAAGCTGATTGATTCGGATTCCCAAATACAGATTCTGGCATCTGATTATATTGTTGGTGTCCTTCACCATATCCTTGTTGCTCGAATGCTGCCATATCTCCATAACCAGGCTGAATTCCAAACTGTTGTCCCTCAAATGCCTGTTGGTTACCATACTGTTGACCGTTAAAGTTCATCTGGCTTCCAAACTGTTGTCCCTCAAATGCCTGTTGGTTACCATACTGTTGACCGTTAAAGTTCATCTGGCTTCCAAACTGTTGTCCATCATTGAACTGCTCCCCACCATACACAGGTGTGTTAGTAAAGCCTAGCTGGGATCCAAAGTCCTGCTGGTTATTGTAGGCGAACTGATGTGCTCCAGAAATTCCTGATCCTTGAGGTTGAGGAAGTGATAGAAAATCACTTGAAAACCCCTGATTCCATTCATTCTGTATCCCCATCCCCATTTCTTGTTGGTAATACTGATCAGCACCCCCACCAGGTAATGCTGGAACACCTGTCATGCTTGGGTAGACATCCACCATCTCATTGGCATGATCAGGCAATCGAAACGTTGAGACCGAAGCTCTCAGTTGATCAGCAAGTTCAGCGAGGTAGCTTACACTCATTGCAGCTTCTTGTGTACCTACATTAGTCTGACTGGTAATCTCAGAGATCTGACCCATTGCAACAGCTACATTTTCTGAAACTTGAGCCTGCTCATTCGCAGCATGAGCGATAGTCTCAATCATTTGTGCTTGCCGTTCCACAGCAGTATAGATTGAGTTGAGGGCACGGCCGACCTCGTCAGCAAGTTGCGACCCTTTGACAACTTCCTGGGTGCTATCTTCCATTGCAACCACTGCCTCGAAAGTATCACCTTGAATGCTCTTGACCAGGGTCGCAATACGTTTTGTTGACTCTGTCGAACGTTCTGCAAGTAGACGGATCTCATCGGCAACCACTGCAAACCCACGTCCATGCTCCCCTGCCATGGCAGACTGAATTGCTGCGTTTAGCGCTAGAAGATTAGTTTGGTCTGCAATATCTTCAATAATACGAACAATCTCACCAATTTCATTGGAGCGCTCTCCAAGACGCTTGATCTTTTTCGATGTTTCCTGAACATTTTCACGAATAACCATCATTCCGTCAATAGACTGGCGCACAGCCTGTTGACCAGTATCTGCATTATGCAATGCATCCTGTGCTGCTTCAGCGCTCAGTTGAGCATTGCGAGCTACATTTTGTATGAAGATAGCTAACGCTTCTACAGCCTCAGTCGTTTGTGATATCTGTTCGACTTGAGTTGAAGAGGCCTGCGCAAGTTCATCAGAGCGATCAAGAATGCGCCGCGTTGCATTTGTTACTTGCATTGCAGTAGCTTGCACCCTACCAACAACCTTGGCAAGCTCTTCAATCATATAATTGAAAGAATCAGCCAAAACCCCAAGAGTATCTGGCGTTACTTCCGCCTGTACGCGGAGATCTCCATCACCAACAGCACTTACTTCTTGCAAGAGCTTTTCGATTTGAGCTTGTAGAGCCGCTGCATCGCTTGAGCTACTGGCAGGCGCCGCTGTTCCACCTGAGGTGAAGCCCTGGTTATCAAGTAGTGTGTTTAATGACATAGCAAGCATCGCGAATTCATCATCGCCGATGACTAAAGCTCGAACGGAGTGGTCTCCTGTTGCATTTTTTCGGCATACATCTACAAGTCCCTGAACGCGATCCAGGATTCTGCGACGCACAAAATAATTAACCAACAGTACTCCCAGTAACACGATCAGAGCGAATACCCCCACCATGTATACAACGACCGTTTGATCAGTAACTCCCTTTACTAAAATACCAAGAACAATAATAGCGATGACAGGAATAACAACTGAAACAGTGAGTCCAATTCCCAACAATGAACTTACTGTCATTCCGCCTCTATCGGTATCATTCATCCTCCAAGCCTCCTCTCGTTTGAAGCAGCATTTTGCAATATCACCAGGATATTCCTGAGATCTCAAAGCATCTCTGAGGTACTCCTAAGATCTCTAAGAATAGTGTTGCATCTTGTCGGAAAATAGCAGGCGTGCTGCATCCAACAAGATAATATATCGGTTTCCAACAAGCGCACTTCCAGAAGCATAGGAAGCCAACCATTGTGGAATACTGGCTTGACGTACATTTCCATTTATTGCGGACGAGGGAATATGTATTATTTCGCTGACACTATCTACGACCAGGCAAATCACCATTTCATTGTTTTTCACCGATAATAGGCGAGTGCGTGGATTAAAAGGCAAACGTTCTGTACCAAGAAATGCGCGCAAATCAACTACTGAGGCTATTGAACCTCGCAAGTTAATCACTCCACTGACCCATGATGCAACATTAGGAACTGGAGTCACGTCTGCAAGGCGTTCTACACCATCAATATGTTCAGCCTTGATGGCAAGCTCACATTCAAGAAGTGAGAAGACCAGGAATTGCTCACCTACGACAACTGCTTCTGTCTGTACATTTGGAAGTTCTCCTGGAGAGATCACATTCCCCGGTAACCTTCGCATGTTGCTTTGCAGATTACTTCCTAAAGATTTGACAGTGTCGATGTCTTTTTGACGCTGCAGCCCCTCTAATGTAGACTGCGATAGCCGCACTGTATCACGCTGCGCCATCTAAAAGCTCCTAAATTTACAAGAGTTGCCGAACATTGTTTAGCAGTTCATCCTCACTAAAAGGTTTCGTCATATACATATCAGCGCCTTGCCGAAGTCCCCAGGATTTATCAAGTGGAGTATTTTTACTTGTCAACAAAATTATTGGGATATGCTTGCTTGCATCCAAGCTTTTTAACTTCCGGCAGAGTTGAAATCCATTCTGTTTAGGTAAGACTACATCGAGCACAATACATTGTGGCCTCTCCTTGAAGACTTTCTCAAGAGCCTCATCACCATCCACAGCAGTTACCACATCAAAGCCCTGATTCCGTAATGGAGTCGCGATCATTGTCAACTCTGTCCAACTATCATCAACTACAAGTATCTTTTGCCCTAGCATAACAGTATACCTTTCCTTTGTTTGGGCGCAACACACATCGCCCTGTCAATGGGAAAGAATGGCTATAATGTGCGTCATTATTTTCTTTGGGAGATCTATATGGGGGAATGAACCATTCTAATATTTCGCATTTTTGTTTAATCAGCGGTTGAGACAAAGACTATCCACGATGTCTCAGACGCGAACGCATACCTTCATACTGCGGAGGCATACGTTGCTGCCAACCTACAAGATGCTTTTTCACTGTCTGGACCAACTCTACTGAGTCGAACGGTTTCGTCAAATATTCTGTTGACCCGGCAAGCCTTCCCCGCATCTTGTCAAACAAACCATCCTTCCCACTGAGCATAATAATAGGTATTGTTCGAAACTGCAAGTTTTTCCGTATTATCTGGCAAATATGGTACCCATCCATGCGAGGTAACTGTATATCAAGAAGAATGAGAGCAGGCATTTCATCCGCCACTGAGGTGAGAGCACTCAAACCATCCCCAGCAGTAATTACTCTAATACGCTCGCGTTGCAGAGTCATTTGCACAATTTTCCGCACAGTAGGACTATCGTCCACTACTAGAATCGTTGGTACTGGCTCTATCATCTATATTGACCTCCTTTGTGTCTCTGGCGACCAGTAAAGATTGCCATCACTTCGAGGGACACTACTTCTACCTGACCCAATTTGGAATACAGTCTCACTATATCGGCTGCGCATTTGTTGTGTGTTCTGTTGTGCCTTATAGAGTTGATACTGTTGAATCTCTTGATCAATTTCTGTAAGAAAGGCTTTCCAAACGTAGTTGAGTTGACGGCCCGTATGCGAATTACCCACCTCATCATTCAACAGCGTTGAGAAAACAGTTCGTAAGAATGTAGCAAGTCCCAGTACAGCTTCCCAATAAAACTCCTCTAGCTTCTCTCCTTTCACCAACTTATCCAGGTAAATGATTTCAGTACAGTCAAGCTGCCCATTTGTAAATGTCACTGTGTCCAAAATAGGATACTGCTGCGTTGCTATTAATTGCAGGGGCTGAGCAAAACGCCGTTCTAAATAACGTACAATCTCCGTGAAAGGAAGTTGGCCTCGCCCACGCAGGCTTTTCGCATAGATGCCGTGATGAATGAGCAAACCATTAATGCACTGAGATAATGTCTCGATCAGTCCGAGAAGATGTTGATCCGGGACAAGATTTTGTTGCTTTTGAGCTAATTTATGCTGACACATGATGATGATGTTTGAGAGGTCTTGCTGTAATTCTGCCTCTAATGCTGTATCAACTACTTCTATCAGGTGCAAACTTAGCAAATGATTCATGATGCGAACAACGCGAGCTTCAGGGATCATCAGAACCATAGCCATGGCTTGAAGTGGTACTTCACCATTCGCAAGACAAAGCACTTCGATATGTTCCTGGCTCAATCCCAGACTACGCACATCATTGCTTACTTCTGGTAGCCAACGAGCAACTGTCATACGCGTAAGTGAAGTTTCTCCCATTTCTTCCCACTCGTCAGCCTGGCGTAATGCTTCAAGAAGCACACTGTCAATATCCAACGGCTGCATTCGGCTTTCCATAGTAACCAATTGTCGATGGAAAGAGAAACGTCCATCTACCCAACGGAGAGCATGGCTAATTGATTGTGTGACAGCAAACTCTAGACGACGCTGCATCTCTTCGGCACTCATCCAGTTACGTTCAACTAGTATTGCTAGCGCCACCTGGAGATTACCCTGCGAAGCCTCACGTACAGCATGAGCGCGAGGTGGATCGAGTTTATTAATGAGGCAGAGCATGCTCAGTAAATCTGACTTTATGTAACTCTCTTCATGTAAAGCCATGAGTTGGCCTTTTCGCAGACTAATGGAAAGAGTTTCTGGCCCCGAGTGTACAAACAATGTACCGGTTTTCCCACTCAGTGCAAGCATTTTCAGAATAGATTGAAGACCTAGCGTCTGTAGATCTCCATCCATAATACGGTCTTGTGGCTCCATTGTTCCTCTATTTCCTTATACCTTGCGGAACAGCTTCCCGCTCCCCAGGAGAAGTCTATATTCGCATCTCACTCCCACACAATAATGAACCCTGGAAATTCCCATTATCGCAGTCTACTGCAAAACAAGTTAGACAAGCATAAAAAACACCAAAAAGTCATTAAAATTGTATTAAAGTTTCTCTTGTATCGAAATTTAGTTTGGTTATGTTTCGAGTAACGTTGTTGTGGAAATGGCTGATTGCACTTCATCTACATGTGTTAGTATCACTTGTGGACGAAATACATAACCAACTCCAGGTTCGGTTTGTATATACTTTGGCTGTGAAGGCTCCTTCTCGATTTTCAGTCGGAGTTGTCGCACATAGACCCGTATATAATCAGTTTCTTCACCATACTCAGGTCCCCAGACCGACCGTAGCAATGCACGATGCGTCATTACCTTACCAGCATGCAACATTAATTGGTGTAACAATTCAAACTCTGTCGGTGTCAGTTTCATTTCTTGAGTGCCTGCTCGCACTAGTCGTCGTAAAATATCTATGCTTACATAACCGTCTTCGGAGGTTAATACCTCTGGTTGTTGAACATTCATCCCGTCTGAAACATTCGCAGTTCGTCTTAAACATGCTCGTACTCGAGCGAGTAACTCATCATTATTAAAAGGCTTGGTTAAATAATCATCGGCTCCTTTATCCAGTGCCTGCACTTTTTGCTTTTCGTCTGTTCGAGCTGATACAACGATGATTGGAACCTGAGACCATTGGCGCACCTGCGCGCACACACTCATACCATCCATCTCACCTGGCAACCAGAGATCAAGTAAGATAAGATCCGGCTCATGAAGATGTACCAGTTCTAAAGCCTGTTCTCCGTTGTCTGCAACCAGGACATCATAACCACTCATGGTAAGATTCCTGCGTAAGATTCGCTGTATTGGCGGTTCGTCATCTACAATGAGTATGCATTTCCCTTTTGTTTTCATGAGGCAAGTAACCCCCCTATCAAGAAATAGGTAGAACAAAGGCAAAACATGATCCTCCACCGAGGCCAGGCTCGACTTTGATACGGCCCTGATGTGCTTCAATAATTCCTCTGCTAATTGCCAGTCCCAGCCCACTACCTTGTGTATCAAGACTATAAAAGGTCTTGAAAATCCGCTTTTGCTCCCCATTTGGTATACCGGTTCCATGGTCAATAACCCGCACACGCAAGTAGTAGTGAGAATCTTCGGACGTAACAACATCTTCTTCTCCAACATGAACAGTATCAATTGCGATAACAATCTCAGCATGTTCCGGGCTATGATGTACAGCGTTTTCAATCAAACAATGCAAAACTCGTTTGATCTGAACATAATCAACATAAACCATTGGCAACTGCGTTTGAAAATCTGTACGTATAGGGTGGCCCGTTAACAGCCGTTTATCATCAGCAAAAGTACTATACATAATTTCGACAATGTCACACCACTCTTTTTCGAGCACCAATGCGCCCATATCAATACGTGACATTTCGATGAAAGAATTAATGAGAGAATGCAGATGATCAGCCTCGGTATCAATGTCTTCAAGTATTTCGTTAAGCAACTGTTCATCCCATGTAACATCAGGCTGCAGAAGCCCTGTCACCGCAGCTTTAATGGCTGTGAGTGGTGTACGTAAATCATGAGAGACAGTTGAGAGCAGTGCCGCTTTGTTTTTTTCATCGCGTACCTGCTCAGTGATATCTTGAATCTGCAAGGCATTGCCTAAAAGGTGACCTTGCAAATCATAAACAGCAAAGCATATAAATTGATAATGGCGATCCGAAGGGGCGCTATTTGGAAGCATCGTTTGGGGATCAGAAAAACGATTTCTCGGCTCCTTTGCAGAATGTATATTGAAAGAAAATAGCTCCCTATCTGCAGTCACAGGAGACTCGACTTGAAATTGCTGGTGAGGTCGTTTTTGCACAGGCTCTACGGCAATGATAAAGCGAAATGTATTTGTCGGCGAAAATTCCAGTTGCGCAAGATTTCTTTGACGCTCAACAATTCCTACATCGTTTGAAGCAAAATCAGAGCAAGTAAATTCCTGTAGGTACAGACGTACTTCATCGGCATTGCGTATACGTGAAAGCAAACCTGCAAATGCATCTAGCAGAGTTAATGAGGAATTCTGAGAGTATGGAAGATAAGAATCGAAATGCAACTGGCTCTCTAAAGGCCACGATACCTCATGTAAATCGATTTTTAAACCATCTTTGCCTACTTCATGTGCAGGGTGTTGCAAACTGGCAAGGTTTCCCAACTTATCCAGGGAAACATCTATTCCACAAAATACTTCTGCTGCAGGATTCACATAAATACATTTCCCTTGTCCATCGGTAACAAACCAGGGAGTAGTCATATCGTTTCTAATACGCTCATAGAGTTGAGTTATTACTGGTGTAAGCGCAGCGCTTACATCGCCTAATAATCCAGCTCGAACCAGAGCAGCCTCAGCTGTTTCTATCAGTGTTGCAGCTTTCTGCTCCTCAAGCAAAGGTAGAACTATCCCATTAACATGATTTACATTTGTAGACGGCTGTTCATCATTGACGGTGTGCAATATATTCTGTAGATCACGCTCACTGGCAGTCAATAAGTGATCACTGATAAAACGTAAGAGGCTGCTAAATCTGACACCAAAGATCTGTTCAGACTCTTCCCTCACCCTTTTGAGCAATAGCAGTTCATCCAGTTCATCTGCTTCAAAAGAACCATACTGTTGTCGAACTGAGTCGAGTTGCTCGATTGCCTCCTGAAATCGTTTTCGCTCCCTCGCAGCTTCCAACATCATACCATTATGGATAGCAATCGTAGCCTGGCTTGCAAAGAGGGAAAGAATATCTAATTTGAGAGGAGTAAAACCTCCGGGTTCAGATGAACAGAGCAATAGTGCGCCATACACTGTTGAACCGCTCACGAGTGGAAAGCAGAAAATAGAACGAATATCAAGTTGTGAAGCAAATAACTGACTTGCTGGGAAACGGCTATCTTCCGCAATGTCATTTGAAAAATTGGGCTGACGACGATGTAAGGTAAAACCAATAATGGCCTGCTCGGTTAAAGCTACTTCACGTTCAACAATTTTTGCCAAAAAACCGCTATCCAATCCATATTGCACAACCAGTTTCAGGCTACCACGCCGTTGATCCAGGGTGATTATTGCAGAGGAAACATCCAGTGCCTTTGCAATTCCAACCACGATTCTATTGAGAATCATGGAAAGATCCATCTCGGAGGCAAGAGCGCTGGAAACATTCTTCAGTTCCTCGCGCTGCCGATCTTGTATTTCTACACTACCACCTATCTGAGCACTCTCGATGGCTGCTGCAAGGACATGTGCGACAGCGCTGATAAGTCGTTGGAGAGCTTCTCCAGCATATGCATCTTTGCGTATACTGCCTAGTTCAAGCGAACCAAGTATTTGATCTCCAACCACAAGAGGGGCGATCAACGTAGAACGCAGGTAGGGTCTTCCACTTAGAGCATCTCCACTTTGCTCAGGGGAACCATCTAAACCCTCTGGGAAGTTCATTATTTCGATATTCGCCAGATCCTGCTCATGCGGTGCACCAGGGGCCAGATACGGTCCAATCTCCGATTTATCAATAGATGTAGATTGGCCACGCTGTAATATGTTTTCAACCATCGAGTCTTTTAGGGGATGCTGGTGATAATGCGCAATCCATCCGTCCGCCTCATGTGTACAGACCACCACCCGAACTGCCTCCCTATCATGGCGTAATAAGACGATACCAAAAACATCAAAAGGGATTGCTGGCTCTAATTCTGCAGCCAAACGAGCATAATCAGGTTTTGCTCCTCGCACGCGGGAAACTATGCGAGCAACGCGCTCAACAATAGCTGATTGTTCTTGTGTTGGTGGTCGTGTCCTGATCTCCATCTATGCTTCCTGCGCTTTTTGAAAATAATTGCCACCCCTACCAAGAGTATAACGAACCATATTGTATAACCAAATATCATATTGTAGGAACTAATTAACACAACAATGCACAGTGCTACATTGTAGCACATTTTGTGTCACAATATCTTACACTTGCAATTACAAATTCAAATTTGGAGGTAGAAGTCAAAGATACTTGAAGAGTATACCATATATTTCACCACCACTGAGATCAATGAGCATAGCCCGTCAACTCAACATAGCCTTCACCCTTAACAACTTGTCCTGCGCTTTGCCCTTGAATGTTTACTGCTCCTTCCCAATAGCTATTACCTGTCGATTGAGATACTACAAGCACCTGGTCTTTCAATTCAGGTAAGAGTATGAGCGAGGCTCGTACCTTTGGATCGGTTATTTCAATCTTCCAACCAGATGGATAGTTTGCTCCTGTTACTGGACTTCTCCAGTGGTTAAGAACTGTCACGTCAAGCGCGCTTCCAGGTAGCAGAATACTCTCGGCTTGAGGTCCTATATAGCCAATGTAGCTTGATATAATCTTTCCAGTGTTATCACGAATGAGGTACAACATCATCTCAGTATTGTTAGTAAGTTGTATGCTGAACCAATCCCATCCACCACCACTTAGAGTTATGAAGTTACCCCACTGATGATCCATCCATGCCTCACCAGATACCTGCAGAGGTTGATTATGGTCAACCAATGTTCCTACAAGAGACATACGTGTGCGTGAATAATAATAGGAAAAGCCGCCTAGCCCATAAGTAATTATTCCATTCCCATTGTGTAGCGTCACAGGCTTTAAACCTTGCAGGTTGATTTGTACAGCATAATTTTCCATCTTCGCAATCAGGTGATCTGACCCATTGATACCATTGATTGACCAGTCGTTTATATGCAAATCTATACCACTGGTCGATGTGCCATCAGGTATTACCGCATTCGGTTCAGTCAGGCGACGTTGATCAAAATGGAACTCGCCTCGAGTAATATCACTGATAGCGAAGTGCGCAGCATAGATTGGCGGAAGATCCCCTCGAAGGGCCTGAAAGAAAACCAGTTCAAAACCATAGTGATGCACTTGTCCACCTAGCATGGTAGCATTCATATGGCCGGTATAATACCACCATTCTGTCAAATTACGATGCGGTGCCTCATCCTGAGGAAAGCGAATGGGCGGTAATGGAGTTGCTGTAGGCGATAAACTTACCGTAGGTAATTGAGCTGAAGTAGACACAACACCTGGAAAGCCACAAGAGGAAAGAATTACCATCAGGACAATGAGCGCTGGAACTATCCCAAAAATCTTTTTCATTGCTTACCTCCTACCTGAGCATCTTCCCCTAACACATTATGAAGTTCATCTTCTTTGCCCTGCTCTCGTTCTTGCACATCTGTGCTTTCAGCTAAAACTGGTTGACGACGCTGCACACCGACAAACGGAAGCCACCAGTTCCAATCACCAAGTAACCGCATGGTAGCAGGCACGAGCAACCCACGTACTAACGTTGCATCTAGCGCTACCGCTAGCGCCATACCAAGACCCAACGCTTTGACTAGTATCATGTCAGCAGTAGCAAAACACGCACTTACCACAATCACGATCAGTGCTGCGCTGGTGATAATTCTTCCACTGCGCTGCAAACCAAGAGCAACGGCCTTCGCATTGTCACCGGTCTGCCAGTATGCTTCCTGTATTCGCGAGAGTAGGAACACTTCATAGTCCATTGAGAGACCAAACAATGCGCAGAATAAGAGAATTGGACTCGAGGCCTCAACGAAGCCCAGCGGAGTAAAGCCGAGCACTTGATGCATCAATCCATTCTGGAATATGACAACTAACGCGCCATAACTTGCCAGAATTGAGAGCGTGTTCATCAGTAGAGCCTTGAGCGGCAAGAACAGTGAACGGAAAAACAACAGTAACACAATATAAGTGGTAATTGATACAATCATCACTGCCATAGGGAAGTCAGTGTAAAGAGAACGTACATAATCTATATTGCCTGCGGTTCCACCATCTACCAATACGGTAATACCATTCCCAGGATGAGTATTACGAATTGTCTGTACTAATTCTTGCGAATGCTGATCTAGCATTCCATATTTGCTGATAACAGAGATCATCGTGGTATTTCCGGCCACTGATGACTTGATATATGCGGCCAGGTAGGGATCGGCAACCAGTTGAGGATGTGCATACAATACCTCGTACTGATCTAATGTAAATCGAGGATCAGCACTCACTATGCTATCTACTCGTGCAACACGCGGATCCGCCTCAATACGACGCACATAAGCATAGAGATTACGAATATTGTCAGGTGTAAGCACATTACCTTTCGTCTGAACTGCTAATAGAACTGGTGTCGTCTCACGGTCATTGAAACGGCTCGCGAGTAGATCATATGCCGCACGAGAAGGCACATCAACAGGGAGAATTGAGGCATCTGGCGCAGAGAAGCGTACCATCAAGAAAGGCAATCCCAACCCGATCATGAGGAGTAGAACAGAGACAAATATGCGAACAGGATAGCGCATGACAAGTTGTGAGAGCTTGTACCAGAACCCATATTGTGGGTCGGCAGGGGCCCGATTTATCGCGCCCGTATCCGTGGTGGTCTTCTCTCTTCCCTCGCCTTCGGGCGCGATAAATCGGGCCCCTACGAGGTTGCGTAGTCTTGGAAGGCGCACAGGAAATGCGTTTACCCGTGTGCCAATAATGGCCAGAACAGCAGGTAACAAGGTTATTGCAGCAAGTACCGCTATCAAAACGACGAGTACTCCCCCTATGCCAACCGAACGTAACATAGTGATACGAAAAAAAACGAGACCCAGAAGACCAATTGACACCGTAAGACCAGAGAAAGTAACAGCTCGTCCGGCAGTGGCAATGGTGATGGCGACCGTCTCTTCAACATTACGACCGTGGGTAAGCTCCTCGCGGAAGCGACTTACAATAAACAGCGAGTAATCAACTCCCAACCCTAGACCGAACAATGTAGTGATGTTCAGTACAAAGATGGAAAGTGTTGTGATTTGCCCAAGTCCAAAGATGAGCGCGAGCGAGGCAATCACTGCTCCTCCTCCCACTAAGGCAGGAAGAACGGCAGCTACAACAGAGCGAAACACTACCAGAAGGGCAATCACCGCAAAGGGGAATGCCAGCATTTCTGCGCGCCGTAAGTCACGCTCGCTGACGGCTTGAATATCTTCGTAAAAAACCGGACCCCCCCCAATGCTGGTTTTTAAGTCAGGTACCGATTGCAAATGGTGCTCAAATTCAGGCAAGAGCTTCGGAGCGCTATCGGGATCAGGTTTGAGTAGAACATTGACATATGCAGCATGGCGATCTAAAGAAACTTGCCTTGGATTATCAGTAAAACTCACAATTCCTGTGATTTCCGACATCCTCCGTACACCTGCTAGAGCCGTTTGTGTCTCTTGTATAAATTGCGGGCTATCTGCCGTGTAATGTTGGCTAGTAAAGATAACTTGAACAACAGTCAAGTTGAGATGGAGCTTTTGAACCAGTAGGTTTACCGCTTGTTGTGATTCAACATCAGGACTCACAAAGCCGCCTGAATGTAGTACTTCACTGGCTCGTGGTGCAAATGGCAGCGATACGGCAATAGCGACCATCCAAAAGCCCACAATCAACCAGCGATAGTGGGTGGCTAACTTGCCAAGACGGTAGAACATAGAAGAACCTTTCTACAATATTTTCACATCTCGACTTAAGCCCGCCAGTGTTGTATCATGAATGTATCCTTTCATTTGCTCTGGTAACCCATACTTATACTAGTAGGCCGTTTCTCATCTTGTGTCAAGGCGTGGCATATGATGACCATCCATCCTGATGGGGGAAACGTCACTCCCGTAGGGGCGAGGGCGGTGTAGAGTGGCTGGGTGGGCCTTTATGGTCGCCCGTCGTCTCCCTTAGGGATGTCGATCCCACATGACCTGAATTTGAACAATGATTGTACCTACAAAGAGTAAAACAACCACTCTCTCACAGTGTCCCTGCTGCTCTTCTTAAGCAACAGATCTACGTCTTGTAATACGGAGTCATTCAATGGCAAAACAAACAACGAACAAGCACGAATCTAAAACTCAGACGAGTAATGTACCCGTCAAAATCATCTCAGTCAATCGTCAGGCATATCACGACTACTTTGTCGAACGCACTATTGAGGCTGGCATTTCATTAGTAGGTACTGAAATTAAATCTATTCGCGATGGCAAAGTAAACCTGCGTGGCTCCTATGCAATCGCACGCAATGGAGAATTATGGCTTGAGAACGCGCATATAGCGATCTATGAACACGGCAATCGCTATAATCACGAACCGTTGCGTAATCGCAAATTGTTACTCCACAGGCGCGAGATTGAGCAACTTCAAGCAAAAGTCGCGACAAAGGGCTTAACCCTCATTCCTCTTAAGCTCTACCTCAAAGGAGGAAAGGCAAAAATTGAGTTGGGTCTGTGTCGTGGGAAAAAATTGTATGATAAGCGCGAAGCAATTACTGAACGAGACGTGAAGCGCGAAATGGAGCGCGTAATTCGCAAAGGGTAATATGTGGCACAATCAGATAAAATTTATACAGCCATTACACCCTAGCCAATCGTGGTAATCTCCGGTTCATATTTCGCTGGTACTGGTTGAGCGCTCTCATGCTTGCCATCCTTATAAGAATACTGCTCAGCATTTCCTCCCGGTAAAAGAAACATTATCGCCAACCCAATCAGAGCGCAGACGAACATCAACGCATAAATCCAGAAAAGGCCCTGCGCCAGAGCCAATTGTAACTGGTTCAACAAATTGACAGGCAATGTACTTCGCACATCGGGAGTGAGCAACACATTCGATGGAGACAGCCCTTTAGGGAGTCTTGCCAAAACATCTGAATAATGAGCAAAGATCGGTACGAAATGCACCGCCATTTGCGCATTGAGAATTGTTCCCATTACTGCAACACCAACAGTACCACCCATAGTACGAACAAATTGGGTCGAGGCTGTCGCTACACCTCGCAGATTCCAGGGAACAGCGTTTTGCACAGCTATGACAAATGAAGTACTCATGAAACCCAACCCTGTGCCGATGATAAACATCGCTGCTACAATGAACGGTAAACCTGTATCCACATGGAAGAGCGTCACCATTCCCATACCTATTGAGGCGAATAGTGCCCCCATCACAGCTGTGAAACGATAACCAAAACGCAGGATTACCTTTCCACTCAAAGTCGATGAAATGGGCCATGCTATCAATAATGGACCTAGTGTTACTCCGGCGCTAGTCGCAGTACCTCCTTTAACACCCTGCACGAAAAGAGGAACATAGGACGTGATACCGAACATAATGACACCAAGAATAACCCCGCCAATGCTTGAAATAGCAATAATGCGATTCTTAAAGAGCGTCAATGGTAGAATCGGCTCCGGCGCGCGATTCTCCTGGTATATAAAAAGGACCAGCAACAGAGCTGCAAGCGCAAACAAAGCAATACTTGGCAGCGAGTTCCATGCCCAGTTCGTTCCTCCTTGAAGTAGCGCGAAGAGAAGCGCTACAACCCCACCAGTAAGTGTTAATGTACCGATATAATCCAATTGCAATTTCTTGCGTTCAACCTTCTCCTTGAAATAAATGATCAGTAGGAAAGCTGATAGCAGACCGAATGGAATATTGATATAGAAGACCCATCGCCAGGAGAAATGGTCAACAATCAACCCACCAAGCGCAGGGCCTAAAATGCTAGATGTAGCCCAGACACCGCTAAAAAGCCCTTGCACCCTTGCTCGTTCTTTGCTCCATTGATTGAGATGCGCCCGAAGCAACAGAACCGATGAGAAATAAAGTAGTACCAAAAAGAAAGACTGGCTTTCGCCCGAAGAGGTCGGCAAGCTTGCCGTAGATGGGAACAGAGGTGGTGGAGGTCAGCAGAATAACCCCTGAATTAGTACAGATAATCCCACAGATGGTATCAGCACTCAAAGCAATCCTTGAGGGAGTAGCATGAAACCGTTTGCGACCAGCGAGTCACTGGATATAGATTGCGTCTTCTCAGAAACAAGCAGGACATGTTCGTCAAGCCAGGTCACGACGACCTGTTAATACATATCCACAAATCTTGACCTTTCTATCCGTGCTACTGGTAAATTGGCTGAAGGTTCGGACGCAAATACTGGATCGAAGGCCTCTTGTCCGAACTTTCAGCCAATAAATGTTTGGCCCAAGGTTCGACACCATTTCCACACTCTGACTCATCTGATAACAACACACCATTTTTCATGCGAAAGATGCTTGACAGATTTCCACCCCTTGTCTTGAATATTCCGCTCCAGAAGCGGTACGGGGCAAAGGAATTCCTTCTTGTCCGAACCTTGAGCCCGATTTCCGATCATTGGAACTGATTTGTCCGAACTTTCGGCCAATTTACCTGGTAAATGAGCTGAAGGTTCGAACAAAAGTGAGCGTGGACAGCCCATATGTCGAACCTTCAGCCAAAATCTTTCGTGGCCGAAGGTTCGACATGATTTCCACTTTTTGATGCATTTTAGAACAACAGAATACTTCTCAAGAGATAGGATGCAGTAGAGATTTCCATGTGTTGCCTTAAATCTTCCGCTCTAGGAGCGGTGTGAGCTACAGAGATTCTGGCCTGTTATAAGCTTCGGCCAAAAATTCGATCATTGGGGCTGATTCCGTCGAACCTTCAGCTCATTTACCATTACCAGCTATCACTGGCTAAGTGGTAAATAGCGTGAATGTTCGACGATTTTTAAGGTCAATGGTGGGAAATTTGGGCCAATCATTGGAATCGACCATCTCTCAAGATGCAAATCCCCACCAGAAGGCTGTTACACACATGCTTCTTGTACATTCGCGGTGGAACGGACAGCAATTTTTCGCTCATGCTGAGAAAGGAAGGGCAAAAGGTGTGCATATCGCTTCTATGTGCTCTGCTAGCTCTTTGGGTGTAAATCCCAAGATTCTGCAGGAGATTTCTGTACAATTCTGCGGGTCAAGAGGCATCACGTTGGCCCGAATAGGTATATTGAAACGGCCCACAGAATCTTGAGATTTACACTTCTGATTCAGCTCTTGCTGTAATTTTACTTGCTCCCGCAACTCCTTATCCTCTTGTTGCAAAGTAGCTCGTTCTTCGTCGTTGTCCATAAGATTACTCTACCGTAATGCTGCCTCTCATGCAGCAATCAAGCTCACCTGTCAATGTACTAGCTGCTTTCTGTAGTGAATGTCTATGACACGATAGTAGTCAATGCTAATTGGTTTTGCTTTTTCAGGAGAGAAGAGCACCAGGTTCTTCCCTGAACCCATAGCACTTTGATACCGCATGCCATCATAGCCTTCATTTCGAATAATCTCGGTAAGATATTGCGTGGGTACGTAAGCAATACTGGCTTTTCTTGAATCGATAGGTCTTGCAAGCTCAACATTTAGATGCCGTAGGAGAGCATATTTATTCCTCAGCGTATAAAGATCATCATCATTTGGAAACCCAAATGGTGATGGGTTGGCTGGGCTTTCTGATAAGTCCACAATTCGAACTTGCTCAGATAAAGCAAATTCCGCTACTGATAAGGTTAGTCCTTTCTCAGGCCGTAATTCTGCAATAACCGTGTCAATGTCTGAAGCTAAGTAGAGAAAGGGAATACCCTCCGGGTTCGCACGACCCGCAGAAGCTTTATCATGGGGTGGTGCGCCTATCTCATCCAATGTATATCTATCCCTACGTCCTCGGTAAAAACTTGTATCGGCTGGCAGAAGCCTTTCAAGCTTCGGAAGCCAGGTATGCAAACCATAGCGTGGATCGAAAATCTCTGGATCACGTTCATCAGGTATAAACCTTCTTTCGTATTGCAAATGGTAGGAAAATGTATTCCAAAGGTCTATCTCGGAGCGCTCAGTAAAATTTTGTTCCCTGCTACACCAAAGTGATTCAGTATCAAATGCATATCCTCCATCTCTTATATCCATTGGATCATTGAGAATCCTATCGAGAAGCTCATCTGCTTTGCTCCAAGCTGCTTCCGAAAAAACAGAAAAGTCTTCCTGTAGCAAAGATGTGAGAAGCTCTCCGACTTCAAAAGCATTTTCATCAGGTAGCATATTGACTCCAGGAGCAGCAACTTCGTAGCATGAGAGCAAGGGTATAAACAATGATTGCAGACGGTTAGGCTCAATTACATACGTTCTTCTTGAGCCACAGTAATCACAAGAGCGATTTGGCTTCCCATTTTCCTTTATAAATCTTATGAGTTCTTGGTGAATGTCATCAAAGCAATGTATACAACAAAACATAGGTATTTTCCTCTGTAGGCGACGACTTGCTTCATAAACACTGCGAGGTCTATTTCGATAAGGCCAACCAGGTGACTCGGGGGCGGGCCGGGCACAATCCAAAAGTTTCCGGCCAAGCTGATCGTGGTGAGCTGATCGACATACTCGCTCACCTTGAAGACCAGGGGCAACACAAAGTGATCCGGTTGGCGCATCTCGACGCGCTTGCCGAGGCGCATGCTCCGCTTCCCCGGATTCGCTTAAAAAGTGACGATGGAAAAACCATCAGCTGACGTCCCTTGTTCGGCCAGCATCTGGAGATCTGGCCGCTCAGCAATATCGATCCAGATGACGGCAAAACTGAGACCGGGAGCTATCACTTGATCCACATCGTCAATCGGGATCGCGGATCTGAGCAAAAGGACGATCTCTTCCTTATCGGAAGTTTTTCTGCCCCTACTGTACAGGGACATTAGAACATCCATCAAGATACCACACGGGACATCCATCCGCAAAGAGTGACGCGCCGACAGGCGATTCTGCGCGTTTTTTCGGGTGAGGCTGCTAGATACCACGATTGGGAACGAGGGGATGAGAAGGATTCATTCCTGGAACAACCATATGACTGAGCACCAGGATACGCCTAAAAACCTATCACAAACGGTCCAGTTCACCTGCTACATCTCACCTGATTCTCTCTCGCCTGGCATTTTGCGCGCAACAACCACGATGAGCCGCACAGCATGAGAAGTCGCATCAAGCAGAGACTGCACGGCCAGTTCTTCTCGGCCTCGCGCATCAAACCACTGCCTGGGGTACTGGCGGTTGATAGCGATCCAGGCGATCGGATAACCTTTCGGCGAATTGCATAATTGTGACCAAAGCCAATCGCCATGGAGCCAGCGCTGGCTGACCATCTTTTGGGAATAGGGTGGCGAATATTTCGTCTTGATACAGCGTCCCAAGCTCATCGCGCATCTTCATAAAGGTACTGTCTTCTGGAAACACTGCTTTGGCTAGGCGGGCGGTTTCTTGGGGAATCGGTCCAATAGGTTCCGGTTTGAGTGACATGACGATTTTCTCTCCACTTTTAGACCTGAATTGCAATCTCTTTCTGAGAAGTGTCATTCTTTCTCACCATGCCGATTCAGGCAGGTTCGCCAACAGTATCAAAGAGCGGGTGAGCCGCAGAATCTTGGGATTTACACTTCGGGCATCTCATCTTTTCCCAATGATGTGGCTCTCAAAGTCATCCAGCAAACTGAGGTTGAGGCACATTTTGTTATCGTAGGACCCTACACCGCTGGGAAATGCGGTAAGGTTAGTGGCAAGAAAGAATACTGGCGGAAACCACTTGTTCTTCAAATCAAGGTCGTTCAAGCTATACGTATGTTCCAACGCAGCGTCAGGAGCGAGGTTCAGGTTTGCGATAGATGCTACAGTTCTCCAATCAGCCTCATGAGCCGCCAACTCCTCTCTGCTAAATATGTTCGCCCAAGCTGCCTCCATTAATGTTGGAAGGTCCGGGCCTTCGCCGTCGACATAGTTCGCCAACGGCTTAACGCTATTCTCATCGGGTCCGAATATAAACTCGGTAGCAGAACAGGCGATTTGGCGGTTAAAGTCGCTCAGTATTGTTGAGTTCTGATAAAGATGCTCAATAGTTGCATACCATCTACCATCTCGGTACGTCGCAATCTCTCTGAACTTTCTCGGAAAGATACCCAGAATCGTTTTGGTGTCTATCGGTATTGCCCATCCGACTTCGCCATTTTCAAGGTTTTGCGTCAGCCCAAGCCCAAGATCATTCGACACCAGAGACAGGTCTCCCTGGTTATGCAGTACCACCCATCGAGCCGCAGCAACCGGTGCCAATTGTCTTTGCAGACGCAGAATCCTGCTGAAGTTGGTATTGTCTGGCGAAATAAGCCTACTCTGTTGCAGCTCTTCTATAACGGGCATCGACTCATACCGCTTATTGAATTCCTTCCCACGAACAAACAGGCCAGTAACAAACGGTACGGCCACATGAATCCAGTCGTCAAGCGTCATCGTATCAGCGTGGGCTAAGCTATCAAGAACTCTCCCCAGCTGGTCTTCATACTTCCACTTATCGACAGTTCCTCCATCTGCAAGACTGTACAAGCCTTTTCGGTGACCTATTGTCTCAGCACTGACCAGAAGAAGTCTCTGAGCCTTGCTACTATACATCCACACTGCTCTTTTACGCACGCGTACAGTCGTGCTCAATGAGAACCGGCCAATAAATGCTGCTGGTAAGTAGTGGTGATTTGTCATTGCTTTAAGCACCACCATAGCGTATGCACTCTGTCAAACTAAGGATACGATTATAGCAGGTATATCTGTTAAATGATATGATATCTCTAATCAAATATCCCCTCTTATGCACCCAAAGCACACCCACAAACTCTAATGCTACGTTGATGAAACCGGCCAAGACACTATGGGCGACTTTTTCATTGTCACCATCGTGGTCGCCGATAGCCACCGTGATGATTTGCAGCGATGGTTGGAAGTTGTTGAGCGAGAGAGTGGCAAGAAAACCAAATGGATGAAAATGAGTGACAAAGCCCGTCATGCCTACATTGAAGCACTCGTACAGAACGAGCTTCCCGCACAGGTATACGCAAAAATCTATCATAATACGGCTGGGTTGTTTGACGAACTGGAAGTACTTGCTACCGCTCAGGCTATAAACTTAAATCGGGAAGAAAACCAGATTGGTGACAACTACAAGGTGACAATAGCGATTGACGTGGCTTCTAAAACACTGGCGCGGCGTGTCGGTCATGCCTTCCGGTTACTTGGCATTAGGATACGCAACGTGCATGGAGAGCGCAACGGCTTAAGCCCGATTATCCGGCTGGCTGACACCATTGCTGTCCGTTCCACCGCGAATGTACAAGAAGCATGCGTGTAACAGCCCTTCTGGTGGGGATTTGCATCTTGAGAGATGGTCGATTCCAATGATTGGCCCAAATTTCCCACCATTGACCTTAAAAATCGTCGAACATTCACGCTATTTACCACTTAGCGTTTGGTCTAAGAGCGTCAATGGTGGTAATTTGGGCCAAGAGCCGATCTTACACACATTTGGTGAAGGATGAGCTTGCAAGACCTCCGGTGATCGGAAAGGATACCTTCACGTTGGGAACAGCCTAGAAAAGACGAAGCCTCTGTCTCATTGCACCTGTTGAGAAAGGTGATTTAAAAAGCATGCAGGACTCGCTGACGTAACAGCGGAAATCTAGCCCTGCCGTACATCATCCGCGAGATCGCGTTTCAGTTGGTTGACTTTTCCTTCGACCAATCCATTGTTTTGAGGAAGTGTCAGTCCTGCTACCACTGCCGCTTTGTCTCGCTCAATCCCTGCGACAAAGCCCTGGAGTTCGCGAATCTGGCTCGCTCTGACTTTTTCGAGCCAGTCGCCAAGCTGTTCTCCTGTCCGTGTGCGCAGCATCCGGGCAAACTGCTGAACGAGGTCGTAGGCCAAGTCGATCTCTGGATGAAGGTGTCGAAGCGTGAGGAGTGCTTCGTGTTCATCGGCCTCCAGTTGTTCAGGCCGACGAAGGAAAAGGAAGGTCGCCTGCCGAGAGGACAAAGGGGTTGGAGAAAGGTCGCATCCTTTTGTTGCGTTCTTCTTGCCTTCAGGAAGCAAGCGAACCAGCTGCTCATGCACGGAATGATACGAGTGGGTGTAGCCACGGTCCACCAGTTCCCAATATAACTGAGCGATATTGTGGCAGCCAGCTTCCCACCGTTCACGCAGAAAGGGCAGGTGTGGATCAAGAGCCATCATACGCTGCCGCGGTTGTTGTTCGGGAAACGCCTCACTGCGCAACCAGCGCGAAACCGTGGCATGGCCTATCCCGACTTGGCTGGCAATAGCCATTTGCGAGAAGCCCTGTTTGCGTAGAGCCACAACTTGCTGGTAGCGGGCAAGGCGCTCCTCTCGCTTGGCCTGGCTCAGTTCAGCTTCCTTTGGACTCTGTTTCGGGGGCTGTTTCGATGGGGCATCGGAGAGAGGCGTGGCCCTGGACTGCTGAGCCTGGCTTGTGCGATGAGCGGCCAGATGACGTGCGAGCACTCCCTCCAGAGCCTCGCCCAGATTTTTCAGGACATGAAACCGATCCGCACATTGTCTGGCTTGTGGAGCGGCTCTAGCCGCAGCAGAAGCAGAGTCTCCTGCACGATCACGGCTCACCAGCCTGATTTCTGGATGCATACGCATCCA
>WNGE01000513.1_pt1 | contig 120173 bp, 122 predicted proteins | sample 5400651 | NCBI WGS metagenome assembly WNGE01 (sample SAMN13153370, study PRJNA577476) | soil metagenome | isolation source: 60 cm soil or saprolite under grassland replicate 2 | place: USA:California | collected 2016-06-15 | reverse complement strand
CACGATCGCCGAGCCCTTCGACTGGAACTTCACCCGCGACGACCTCGCCGCGCTGATCGAGCGTCTCGCCGCGCACAAACCTCAACTCCAGCTCGCCGCGTGATGCCGAGTGAACTTACGGCCGGGAGCACTTAGGTTCCGAATCGCTCGCGATTCCTGAAGCGATGCCCCCGGCCCTTGTCAGACGTCGGCCGCAGTCGTACCCTCGGATCGGAGGGTCGAGCGGATGGCGCCGTCATCGGACATCGTCGGGCGAGAGGTCGAGCTTGCGTCCGTCGAGCGCTTCCTCGATAGCGTCACCGCCGGACCGGTCTTCTTTGTAATCGAGGGCGAGGCCGGAATCGGGAAGACGACAATTTGGGACGCGGGCGTGGCGCGCGCTCGCGAGCGTCTGTGCTGGGTACTCATGTCTCGCCCCGCGGAGTCAGAGACAAAGATGAGCTACGCGGCGCTCGGCGACCTCCTCGACCCGGTTCTCGAAGAGACGTTGCGGCAGCTGCCTGAGCCGCAGCGACGTGCGCTCGAAGTCGCGCTGCTCCGGACGAAGGCAAAGGGTGCGCCTCCCGAGCCGCGGACCGTCGGGGTCGCAGTGCTCAACGTCCTGCGAGCGCTCGCCAAGGTCGCGCCTGTCGTCGTCGCCGTGGACGACTTGCAGTGGCTCGATCCGTCGTCGGCGCGAACGTTGGAGTTCGCCCTGCGCCGCCTCGAATCGCTTCCGGTTGGCCTCCTCGCGACGTGGCGAAACGGCCCACGCCGTGTCGGAGCAATCGCACTCACGGGCGCCGAACGCGTCCCGGTCGGGCCCCTGGACGCGGCGGCACTCGACCCGGTGATTCGCGCGCACCTCGATACGGGATTCGCGCCGCCGACGCTGCACCGGCTGGAGAAGGTCTCGGGAGGAAATCCGTTCTACGCGCTGGAGATCGCTCGAGCGCTCGTCCAGCAGGGCGGCCAGATGGCGCCGGGCGAACCGCTGCCGATTCCACACGACCTCGACGAGCTCGTCGGACGGCGCCTCGCACGACTCCCGTCCGGAACGCGGACGGCGCTCGTCGCGGCAGCCGCGCTGTCGCGGCCGACCAGTGCTCTCGTCGCCGCGGCCACCTCCAAGGGGGACGAGCTCGACAAGGCAGAGCGCGCGGGGGTGATTGCGATCGACCGGGAGGCGATCCACTTCACCCACCCCCTGCTGGCGGCCGCGGTGTACGCGTCAGCGACCGCGAACGAGAGGCGGGTGCTCCACCGGCGGATCGCGGACGCGGTCGAGGATCGGGAGGAGCGCGCGCGTCACCTTGCGCTCGCAGCAGAGGGTCCGGATGAGGAAGTCGCCGCCGCGCTCGAGGCCGCCTCGGTGGCCGCACGAGGCCGCGGCGCGCCGGAGACGGCCGCCGAGCACGCCGAGCAGGCCTGGCGATTGACACCCCCTGATCGCGTCGAAGACGTCCAGCGGCGAAAGATCGGCGCAGCGGACCATCTGCTTCATAGCGGGGATCACAGACGCGCGCACACGCTGATCGACCAGGCGATCTCCGCGCTGGACGCGGGTCCACTGCGTGCACGCGCCCTCGTGACGCTCGGGCTGATCCAGGCGCACGCGTTCAATCGCTGGGACGAGTCCATCGCCACCCTGGAGCAGGCGCTCAAGGAGGTCGGTGACGACGAACGCCTCCGAGCCGAGACCGAGCGGCAGGTTGGCTGGTCGTCGGCCGCGAGGAGTCGGGCGCTCCAAGCAGAGCCACACGTCGGCGCCGCTCTCGAGCTCGCGGAGAGGCTGGGTGACCGTGTGCTGCTCGCCGAGGCGCTCGCAGCCTATGCGAGTGTCGAGTTCCAGCGTGGCCGAGGCTTCCGGCGCGACCTGATGGAGCGCGCACTCGCGCTCGACACGTCTTACGAGCACGCCCGCATATTCCGCCACCCATACTGGGCGCTTCGCACGCCCCTCCAGTGTTCAGGCGACCTCGCCGGAGCGCGGGTGGCGCTCGAGACTCTGCTGCGGCTCGCACACGAGCGAGGCGAGGAGAATGCGCCTCCGTGGTTGCTCTGGGCCTTGAGCGAAGTCGAAAAAGAGGCCGGGGACTGGGATGCCGCTCTCCGACTGGCTGACGAGGCGCAGGCGCTGGCCGTGCAAACGGGACAAGAAACGCCCCGTCAGAACGCTTTCGAGACGCGCGCGGAGACCGAGGCTCACTACGGCAGAACGGAGGCGGCTCGGAAATGGGCGGAGCAAGAACTCACGTCGGACGGTGAGCATTGGGGGGCTCAGATGCTTCTCGGGTTCATCGAGCTCTCGCTCGAGAGGTCCGCAGCCGCCGCTCGCCACCTGGCGCCGGTCTTGAAAGAGGCGAGGCGCCACGGCGTCGATGATCCGTCTGTCTATCCGTTCTGGCCCGACGCGATCGAGGCGCTCGTCGGCACTGGTGAGCTCGATCGGGCGGAGGAGGTGTTGGAGTGGCTGGAGGAGCGTGGGCGCATGCTCGACCGGCCGTGGGCGCTCGCGACCGCCGGCCGTTGTCGTGCGCTGCTGTGCGCGGCGCGGGGGGATCTTGCGAGTGCTCTGGAGAGTGTCGAGGCGGCGCTGCGCGCGCACGAGCGGTTGCCGCAGCCGTTCGAGCTCGCGCGGACGCTGCTCGTCAAGGGACGGATTGCGCGCCGTGCGAAGCAGAAGCGCATGGCACGGGAGGCGCTCGAGCAGGCGGTCGAGATCTTCGACCGAATGGGGGCGGCGTTGTGGTCGAAGCAGGCGCGTGGTGAGCTCGCGCGGATTGGGGGGCGCGTGGCGACTGGCGACTTGACCCCGACCCAGAGCCGCATCGCGGAGCTCGTCGCGAGCGGTCACACGAACCGTGAGGTCGCGGAGGCGATGTTCGTGACGGTCAAGACCGTCGAGGCCAACCTCTCGAAGATCTATCGCAAGGTCGGCGTCACGTCGCGGCGGGAGCTTGCGCGCGAGCTTCGCTCCGGCGCTCCGACAAAGGCAGACAAGGGGGCAAAGCCCAGGCAAACGTAGGGGAAACCTCCACTTTCGACCGACCGTAGGACGCCCTACCTTCGGAGCCATGCCGTCACGGCCGAATCGGAGGAGGGGCGTTGGGCGCGCTTGCCATTGAGCAGCCGGTTGGCTCGGTCGCGATCCGCGCGCTTGGCGGGTTCCGGGTGTTTCGGGACGGCGCGTCGGTGCCGCTGCGTGAGTGGCAGTCGCGGAAAGCGCGCGATCTGCTGAAGCTGCTGGTGGCGCGCCTCGGCCGGCCTGCGCCGAGGGAGTGCTTGCTGGAGGCGCTTTGGCCGGAGCAGGACCCGTGTCAAACGCGGCCGCGTTTGTCGGTGGCGTTGAGCACCGTGCGGGCAGTGCTCGACCCTGGGCGCCGGCTCGACCCGGAGCATTTCGTGGCCGCGACCCGAGACGTGGTCGTGCTCGAGACGGGAAGGATCGTATTGGATCTCGAAGCGTTCCTGGCGCAAGCCGACGCGGCGCTTGCGCTGGTCCGCGGCGGTGAAGAGAAGGACGGGCTAGTCGCCTTGGCGGTCGCCGAGGCCGCCTACACCGGTGACTTCCTCGAGGAGGATCTCTACGAGGAATGGGCAGTGGGGCCCCGCGAGCAAGCGCGCGCGGTCTACCTGTCGGTGGTGCGGAAGGTGATCGAGCTGGCGGTTGCTCGCGAAGACCACGACGCGGTCGGTCGCTACGCGTTGCGGCTGCTCGAGCGCGACCCCTACGACGAGTCGGCGCACCTGGCGCTGGTCGCGTCCCGCACCGCCGCACTAGCGCACGGCGAAGCCCGGCGCGCCTACCACGCCTACACCGCGCGCATGGCCGAGATCGACGTCACGCCGGCGCCGTTTCCCAAGGGCCAGCTTAAGCCCACTTTAAGGCCCACTTCTTAGTTTCCCGGCGCATGAACGACGACGAAGGAGGCTGAAGCAGTGATTGGCACGGCACGCATTCTGCGGTCGAGAGCACTGGCGTACGCGGCGGCTGCGATCGGTGTCGTCGCGTTTGCGGCGTCGGCTGTAGCCGCGAGCGCTGCCCTCACGGTCACGATCACCAGCGGTCCATCCGGGACGACGTCCGACACGTCGGCGGTGTTCGACTTCAGCGCGAACGCTCGCGACGCGAGCTTCACATGCTCGCTCGACGGTGCGGCCGCGACCGCTTGCTCGTCTCCGAGGACGTACCGCGCGCTCGCCGTCGGCGCGCATGTGTTCGACGTGACGGCGAGTTCCGGTCGCGAGCGCGCCAGGGCGAGCCGGTCTTGGACGGTGTCGTCGCAGGGTCCGCCGCCGCCGCCGCCGCCGCCGCCGACACTCCCGTGCGGTCAGAGCCTCGGCCAGACCAAGATCTGCTTCGACGATCTTCCGCCCGGCACCGTCGTCGGGACGCAGTACAGCAGTCTCGACGTCGTCTTCGGGGTCACTCCGACCGGCCCGAACACAGTCGTAAAACCGTTCATCGCGGCGAATCCGCAGGCGCACTCAGACGGGCAAATCCTCAAGGTGAACGGCTGCGGCGGCGAGTTCTGCAACGACACGATCCACGGGCGGTTCTGGCACGCGCACAAGTACGTCCGCGTGTGGGCTGGAGCCGGAACGATGACGAAGCTCACCGCCTACGACGGAAACGGCTACTCGATCGGAAGCGCCACGAAGCTGGCGGGCTCTGCGGTCGCCACCGAGCTCCAGGTCTCCTCCAGCACGGCACAGATCGTCTACTTCACGATCAGCGAGGACGCGGCGGATTGCTGCCAGTACGCAAACCTGGCTCTCGACGATCTCACCTACGACACGCCCGACCCAAATGCGAAGCCCGACTTCGGGCTCGCCTGGAGCGCGACCTGGGGGGACAACAAGCTCGCCGTAGCCGCCGGCGGCTCGTCCTCGACGACGATCTTCATCACGCGGTTGAACGGCTCGAGCGGTCCGATCGGCTTCGCGGCCTCGGGGCTTCCCGCCGGCGTGACGGCGTCGTTTTCGCCGCTGAACGCGAGCACGGGCACGACGAGCGTGCTTCTCAAGGTGAAGGCATCGTCGACGGCCGTGACCGGAGGTCCGCCGATCCCGATCACCGTGGTCGGCCACCCGTGGAACTCGTTCGCGGGCTCCACCGACCGTACGCTTCAGGTGCCGCTTCTGCTCATCCTTGGCAACTTCGACGCCCGGGTCACCGGCATTGACGTGACGCAGGGGATCCAGTCGCAGGTGACGCCGTACTACAGCGGGTCGAACCTGTCCCCGGCGATGTGCAAGAACTTTCCGTCGCTCAGGTGGACGAACGAGGATCCGCCGACCCTTTCGTACGACGCCACGCAGCCAGAGGTGGTGCAGGGGCTTGGCGGCTCGACCACAGTCGAGGTGCCGTTCTACGTGCCGTTGGTGGCGGACCGCCGCACCGTCGTGCGCGCTTACGCGGACCTCGCGTATCCCTCGACCGGCAGCTTGTCCGGCGTGAAGATGCTGCTCTACGGCTACGCCGAGAGTCCGAACGCTCTCCAGGTAGGCAAGCCGCTTCCCGGAAGCCCGCTGTCAGCGGAAGTCTCGCCCGCGAAGCTGATCCCAGGGGATATCTGGACGAACTGCGTCGCCCGCGCCAACCCGAACGCGTACACGTTCACATTGCCTGCGTCGTGGACGGAGGGGCGGATCAAGCTCAAGGCGAAGATCTTCCCGGAGGACGTCGTGTACATGCAGGACGGCGAATGCGGCAGTCCCGCTTGCACGCCCAACAACGCCCAGACGCTCGCTCACGTGCTGTTCGAGCCGATGCCGACCGTGACGGTCACGCCCGTGCTGATGTGGTTCAGCGGCGCGCTCAGTGCCGCCGAGCCGGGCGCGGTCTTTGCTGACGCACGCTATTTCTCGCCGTCTCCGCTCGTTTGGGCCGGCGGCTCGGACAACTCATACGCAGCGTTGATCGACATCCAGGACATCGAAAGCGACGGGAGCCTGAACACGAACAAGCTCCGCTGCAACGCGCTCCTCGACCGACTCGAGAGCAACTTCCTGTGGTCACCCGGTGCCCCGGCCCCGGCGCACGGCGACATGACAGTGGGCGTGTTCACGGCGGCCGCCGGCTGCGCGGGAGTCAGCGAGAGCGGGGTCACTCTGCCCGCCTCGGGTGAGGCCTGGAGCGTTGTCAACGCGACCCGCCCCAGGAAGTCCGTCGCCCACGAGCTCTTCCACGGGTTCGGGCGTGTTCATGCGAGCAAGGGCTGTAACGGAGGCAGCAACGGCCAGATCGGGGAGCCGTGGCCCCCCGACCAGCAAGGCGACATCCACGGCATCGGCCTGGACACCCGGTTCGGCTCGGGCCCCGGGTCGGCGCCGTATGCACCGATCGTCCCCGCGGCACTACTGGCGGGCAATTTCTCGGTCGGGCAGCAAAACCGCTGGTTCGACTTCATGTCCTACTGCGCAAGTGAGGGCAACTCATGGATCTCCGACGAAGGGTGGCGCGAGACGGTCTCCGGGCTGACCAATTGGGCGCAGGACTCAGGGTTGCTCCGCTTGAAAGCGCGACGGCTCGAACGTGCCCCCGAGACCGGCTCCACCGTTCGCGTGTCGGCGGTCGCAGACGGATCGCATGTTCAGATCCTCAGGGTCCAGCCGGGCGGTGGCGCCGTTTTCGGCAGCCCGACCGACTACCGCCTCGTCGTCCGTGACGGCGCGGGGGCTCTGGTCGGCGAGGCGGCGCTTCGCGGACGCTTGGTGGGCATGCACGGCGAGCCCCCCGCGTTGTTGCTTGCAGGCTTGGCCCTGGCCGACCGTGCGGCGACGATCGAGATCGTCCACAACGGCGTCGTGGTCGCGCAGCGAGCTCGCAGTGTTCATCCCCCGACGGTCGAAGTGCGGGAGCCGCGGGCCGGCGCGCACGTGGGCCGAGGTCGCACCGTCGTCGTACAGTGGAAGGCCTCCGACGCCGACGGCGACAAGCTCGACGCGACAGTCGACTACTCCCTCGACGGCGGCTCGTCGTGGCGGACGATCTTCAGCGGACGCAGGCCGGGCCGCGTCGCCCTGCCGAGCACGTTCTTCGCAGGATCACGAGACGCTCGCGTGCGCGTGCGAATCAATGACGGGTGGAACACCGCCGAAGCGGCCTCGGCGTCGTTCGTCGCAGTGGGACGTGCTCCGGCGGTGAGTATCTCCGCTCCGGCCCCACGCCAGCGCGCGCGCCACGACACAGCTCTCAACCTCGCAGGCGCCGCGTACGACGACCGCGGACAGGCGATCGCCGCCAGCCGGCTCTTCTGGTTCGACGGCCACAGACGGATCGGCGGCGGGCTCCACGCCGTCGCTTTCCGCCCGGCACCCGGGTGGCACACGATCCGCCTCGTCGCACGCGACGGCCGCGGCCGCACCGGCCGTGCATCCGTCCGGATCCGCGTGCTCGCGGTCGCCCCGCGGCTGCTCGACCTACGCGCCCCAGCGTCTGTCGGCCGGCGTGCGACGCGACTGGGCTTCGCCGTCGCAACCACGATTCCGGCGACGCTGACGGTAAGCGGCCGCCGCTACTCGGTCGGTCGGACGCTGCGGCGCGTCCACATTCCGATCCTCCCTGGCCGTGGGATCGTTCGTGTCCCGCTGCTGCTCGCGGCTGACGGCAAGGTCACGCGGACGTTGCTGGTTCTAGCGCGTCACCCGAGCGCGCAGAAGACCTCGATCCGATCGTTGGCTGAGACAGCTGCGAGTGCACCGGGTCGAGCGGCGTGCACGCCCGGTCCAAGGACGATCGGCGGGAAGATGGTCGTCTTCTTCTGCGGCCCTGCGAAAGCGACGGTTCGGTTCGCGGGCAAGACGATCCGGTATCGGAACGGCGAGTGCACGAAGAGCGGCGGGATGTTCACGGTGAACATCGGCGCGACGGTCCCGGGAGCCCAGAAGCAGAAGTACCCGTACTTCGGCCTCACGGTCGAGGGCACTCGCTCGGGCACGTACGCCCGCCAGAACCTCGGATTCGCCTATGCCGGGAGGGTGTACGCGATCGGCCAGCACACGATCGTGCTCGGGCCAGGCCTCCGGTCAGGGACGTTCACCGGGAAGTCGTTTCCGGGACTTCGCCCCGTTTCAGGCTCCTTCATCTGCTGAATGCGGCCCATAGGGCCGGATCGACTCGGCCGGCGCCCATTGGGCGCGTCGACCCGCCGGTCCAGTTTCACAAGTACGGCAGCGATCCCGAACACGACCTGTACACGCTCTACTACCAGACATGGCGGCGAGTCGATGACGGCGGTGCCCCGACTGCCGTGGACCACCCTCTGAGGAAGGCTGCGCGTGAACGTGCCGGCGCCGCCTTAAGGCCACCTTAAGCGTCATCCGGATGATCGGGGACGTGGAGACGTTCGTGATCCGGATCTGGACACCCGATGGGCGGCAGGACGATTCCGAAGCCCGCCGCCTGCGCGGGGTCGTCGAGCACATCGGCTCCGGCGAGCACGGCGCCTTCCGCGGCTCGGAGGAGCTCGTCGCGTTCTTCGTGGCGCGGCTCGACGAGCGGACAAAGGAGCTGCAGCGATGAAGCTCCGCTTCGGCACGAAGGCGCGGCACACCACGCCGAGGAACGCGCCATGAGGAGGAATCGATGAAGAGGAAGGCACTCGTCGCTCTGGCGACCGCCGGCGCGCGCGCTCGCCGCGGGCGTCGCCTACGCGACGATCCCGGACAACCAGGGTGTGATCCACGCCTGCTACAAGATCGACAACGGGCAGCTCCGCGTCGTCGACACGGGCGGCGGCGGCAGCTGCGGCCCGAGCGAGTCGGCACTCGCGTGGAACCAGACAGGGCCGCCCGGTGCGCCGGGTCCACAAGGCCCGAAGGGCGATCAGGGCCCGCAGGGACCGCAGGGCATTCCGGGGCCGCAAGGCGATCCCGGCGCCGATGGGCAGCCCGGCATCAGCGGCTACACCGTCGTGCACAACTTGACAGGAGGCGCGGACTGGAACCTGTTCGCGACCGTGTTCTGCCCGGCTGGAACGAAGGTCCTGGGCGGCGGTGCTTCCACGGACCCAGACGGTGACGTCACCCAGAGCATCCCGCTGACGCAGCCGCCCGGCTGGTATGCGTTCGCCCATAACACGGATCCCGAGCCGGGCTGGTCACTCTCTGTGACTGCGATTTGCGCCCACGTGGAGCCGTAACCGGTGGAGACGCACGCGATCCGGATCTATCAGGAGGCGCGGCACCTGAGCCCCGTCTCTTCATCGCGGCGGCCGTGGCCGCGATCGGCAAGCACATCCACTAGGCCGGGGCCTTTCTCGGACGCGTTCACCGTCGACACCTACGACCTATCCGGAGACCCAGCGCCACGCGGGTTCTCGCTCATTGCCACTTGCGGAAGCTGACGACGCCACGAGGAGGAAGCCGTGAAGAGAAACAGACTCATCGCCTTGACGACCGCCGGCGTGCTTGCGCTTGCCGGCGGCGTTGCCTACGCCGCCATCCCTGACGGCCAGGGCGTGATCCACGGCTGCTACAAGCTCAACAAGGGCGATCTCCGCGTAATCGACAGCGGCGCCTGCGCGTCAGGAGAGCTGCCGCTGTCGTGGAACCAGACCGGCCCGCAGGGGCCGGCCGGGCCGGCCGGGCCCGCGGGCCCGCCGGGTCCATCCGGCGTCGGGACCGTGACCACGCTCTCGACGGACGTCTCGGACAAGTTCGTGCCGACAGACGCGAGCTTCCACGAACGGCTGACGCTCGGACGGTTCACGACGGCCGGGGACGCAACCCGAGTCCGGATCACCTGGCAGGGACCGGTGTCGATCTCCGGCCCTGCAGCCGGCGCTTGCACGTTTCAGCTGCGTGTCGACGGTGCGAAGGACACCGGCAGCACGTCCTCCGCGATCGAGAGCGACGAGGGCGGCGACGCGACGCTGATCATGTTCTCGGACACGTACAGCGCGGCGCCGGTCAGCGACACCGCGTACTTCCAGGATCTAGCCGCCGGATTGCACTACATCACCGTCTGGGTGAGGGGCAACGAACCGTCTGATGCCTGCACGACGAACGCAGGCGTCTTCCCGATGTCGGTGGTGGTAGAGGAGCTCCCATGAGGATGCCGCGGCGGCTCGTCACGCTGGGCCTCGTTCTCGCGCTCGCGGCGATCCCGGCCGCCCCGGCGGCTGCCGGCGGCGGTTACACGATCACGGATCTCGGAACCTTCGGCGGCACGTACAGCGTCGCGAGCGCGGTGAACGACAACGGCATAGTCGTCGGCCAGGCCGAGTATCCGAACGGCGACGCGCACGCCTTTCTCTACGGCGGCGCCCTTCCTCTCACCGACCTGATGACGCTCGGCGGATCGTTCAGCGACGCGACGGACGTCAACAGCAATAAGGAGGTTGTCGGCGACGCGGCCGACAGCGCCGACCACGACCAGAGCTTCCGCTGGCCCGGCGGCGGGTCGCTCCAGCTGATCCCGACCCTCGGCGGCCTCGGCGGGTTCGCCCTCGCCGTCAACGACGACGGAGTCATCGTCGGCGACGCCAACACGGCCACGGGAGAGTTGCACGTCTACATGTACGACGGGTCGCTCACCGACGTCAGCCTTCTCCTCGCACCACTGGGCGCAACGTTCAGCGTCGTCGCGGACATCAACGCGGCGAAGGAGGTCGTCGGGCAGGCTGTCCTCAGCGGCTTCGTCCACGCCCGCGCATTTCGCTGGACGCCCGGACACCAAGCGGAGCTGCTGGGGACTCTGCCCGGAGGGAGCGAGGCCGGCGCGCGCGCCGTCAACGACAACGGCGAAGTGGTCGGGAACTCGAACAGCGGGGTCGCAGCGGACTTCCACGCGGTCGCCTGGGATGCCGCAGGGTCGATCACGGACCTCGGGAGCCTCGGCGGGTCGAACGCAACGGCTGAGGGAGTCAACGAGGCCGGCCAGGTGGTCGGCTCGTCGAGCACGGCGACCACCGACTTACACGCGTTCCTCTACACGGGCGGAACGATGACCGACCTCAACACTCTGCTGCAGGGGGGCTCGCCGTGGCTCCTCGACCAGGCAAACGACATCAACGAGACGGGCCAGATCGTCGGCGGCGGCTACATCGGGAGCGAGTACCACGCCTACCTCTTGACCCCGAACACGCCCGCCGGCACGAACGTCAGTGTCGATCCCGTCGACCAGACGACCGGAACGTCGCCTATCACGCTCACCTTCGCGAGCGTCACCCAGGGCGGAGGGACGACGCTCGCGACGAGCGCCTCCGGTCCGAGCCCGCCGGCCGGCTTCAGCCTCGGCAACCCGCCGACCTACTACGAGCTTTCGACCACGGCTTCCTTCTCAGGTTCTATCGAGGTGTGCATCGACTCGACCGGCATCTCGTTCCCCGGTCCGCCGACGCTTTGGCACTACGAAGGCGGGACGTGGGTGAACATGACGACCTCGGTGAACGGCGCGATCGTGTGCGGGTCGGTCACCTCGTTGTCGCCGTTTGCGCTCTTCGCCGCGCCGGCGGCGTCCGCATACCACCTCTGCCTGCTGTATGACCCCGACAGGGCGGCGAAGGCTGGCAGCACGATTCCGATCAAGCTCCAGCTCTGCGATGCCGCGGGTGCGAACCTCTCTTCGCCCGCCGTCACGCTCCACGCGGAGGGCGTGAAGCTCGTCTCGACGAGCGCGCCGGGCTCGCTCGCGGACAGCGGGAACGCGAATCCCGATGGCAACTTCCGCTACGACGCGACCCTCGGGGGTACGGGTGGCTACATCTACAACTTCAGCACCAAGGGACTCGCGACCGGCACGTATGCGCTCGAGTTCAGGGTGGGGAGCGACACTCACCTGTATGCGGCTCAGTTCCAGGTTCGATAGTGCTGCCGCTAACGCGACGAGGCGATCGCGATCACGGCGAGGACGGCGCAGATCGCCAGGACACCGGGGAGGCCAGTGAAGATCGCGGCGACCACGAACACCGGAACCGAGATTCCCATCGCCCCGAGCACCATCTCCTTCTGGTGGTCGCGCTTCCGTTTCAGCGCCCGCTCGCTCTCGACCGCCCGGTTGTCGAGGCGACGCTCGATCCGTTCGACGAATGCGTCGATGACCGCCGGCTCCAGTTCGGCTCCGAGCTCCTTCCGCGCCTCGATCGCAGCCTCGAGCTCGTCCCTCTGGACGACGTCTTCGCTCACGGGCACGATTGTGCGGAACGGCCCGGTGCGGATGCAAGCCCTGGCGCTATCCTGGGTCTCGATGGCCAACGGGAACGGCAACGCGCCGACACTGACCGCGAAGGATTTCAAGACCGATCAGGAGGTCCGCTGGTGCCCGGGCTGCGGGGACTACGCGATCCTGGCCGCGCTCCAATCCTTCATGCCCGAGCTGGACTTCCCGAAGGAGAAGATCGTCTTCGTCTCCGGGATCGGCTGTGCCGCACGGTTCCCGTACTACATGGAGACGTACGGGATGCACTCGATCCACGGCCGCGCGCCCGCGATCGCGACGGGGCTGTCGACCTCGCGGCCCGACCTGAGCGTCTGGGTCGTGACCGGCGACGGCGACGCGCTCTCGATCGGCGGCAACCACCTGATCCACTCGCTACGGCGGAACGTGAACATCAAGATCCTGCTCTTCAACAACGAGATCTACGGCCTGACGAAGGGCCAGTACTCGCCGACGAGCCCGATCGGGAAGCGGACGAAGTCGACGCCGATGGGCAGCCTCGACCACCCGTTCAACCCGCTGAGCGTCGCGATCGGGGCGGAGGCCTCGTTCGTCGCGCGTGCGATCGACACCGACCGCGCACACCTGACGGACGTACTGCGCGCCGCCGCGCACCACAAGGGCAGCGCGTTCGTGGAGATCTTCCAGAACTGCAACATCTACAACGACGGCGCGTTCGACTTCGTGCGTGACGACAAGACGAACCGGATCTACCTCGAGCACGGGAAGCCGATCCGGTTCGGCGAGGAGGACGGGAAGGGCGTGCGGCAGCGGACGGACGGCAGCGTCGAGGTCGTGGACGTGACCGACGAGTCGAAGCTGCTCGTCCACGACGCGCACCAGACGGAGCCGAGCCTCGCGTTCGCCCTGAGCCGGCTGACGCGGGAGGCGTCGGGCGCGACGCCGATCGGGATCTTCAGGGACGTCGAGCGCGGCGTCTACGACGAGCTGATGGCGGAGCAACTGCGCGAGGCGCAGGAGAAGCGCGAGGGCGACCTCGAGGCGCTCCTCCACACCGGCGACACCTGGACGATCTAGCCGTCTGAGAACTCGTCCAGCGGGCTGGCGTGCCTCGGCTCGTAGAGGCCGATCTCGCCGGCGCCGGGGATCTTGAAGCGCGTGAGCAAGCCGAAGCTTTCCTCGGTGATCGGCGCCACGAACTCGACGCCCTTCGCCTTGAGCTCTTCGACCGTGCGCTCGAGGTCGTGACACATGAAGAACAGCTCGTGCTGGCCGATCACTCCGGCCCACCCGGGGCCAGGATGGAGCGCGAGCTCACCCGGGGGCAGCTCGAAGATCAGCCAGCCTCCGTGCGCGTCCACATGGGGCCAGCCGAGGACGTCGCGGAAGAACGCGCGCGCCGTCTCGGCGTCGTCCGCGTAGATGATCGTATGCGCCCCGGCGATCATCTTTCGACCGGAAGGAACCATCGTTCGGGCGTAGCGCCGATGATCCCGCCGAAAGCCGCGGCGTCGAGATCCTTCGAGTCCCACGCACGCCACTCGTCGGGCGTGAGCCTGATCGTGACGTCGTCGGCGGCGGCGAAGACCGGCTCGATGCGTTCGTCGCCGAGAGCCTCAGGTGTCAGATAGCGGCGCCGGATCCGAGCGTTGATCTCACGTGCCTCGTCTCCGCGCAGGAGCTCGACCGGGCCCGAGGCGGAGACCCACCGCTCCATTCCGGGCTGCCTGCGGTCGACGACGACCGCTGCCGACGGGTTCCGTTGCAGGTTCTTGACCTTCCTGCTCGCGGAGACCGACTCGAAGTAGAATCGTTCGTCCTCGAACAGGAACCAGATCGGTGTCAGGTGGATCCGGCCCTCGGCGTCGTGCGTCGCGAGCACGGCGTACCGACGCACGGCGAGGAACGAGCGAAGATCGTCGGTCAGCTCGGCTCCCATCGCCGGAATCCTCGTCTGGCGTCGATCACCTGTCCAGTGCCCGCTCGAGCGAACGAGGTAAGAATCCTTGACCCTCACGACCGAAAGGGAGGCTGCAATGGCCATTGGTTACTACTTCTCGCCGGAGAACATGTCCACCGACCAATACGACCAGACGATGGAAAAGCTCGATCAGGCAGGAGCCGGCTCGCCGGACGGGCGGCTCATCCACGTCGTCTTCAAGGACAACCAGAGCGGCGGCCTCCACGTCTTCGACGTCTGGGAGTCGGAGGAGAAGTTCGACGCGTTCGGCCAGACGCTGATGCCGGTCCTCGGCGAGCTCGGGATCGACCCCGGTCAGCCGGAGAAGGTGGACGTCCACAACTATCTGACGGGGTAGCCCGCGCTTACAGCTTTTTGATTTCCGAGGCCTACCTGTCGACCATGTGCGGGCGGGGCCGGCCGAGCATGAGATGCATCACCACGTGACGAAAGCCGAGTCGGCGGTAGACCGATTCGCCGATCTTGCTCGTCTGCAGCCACGCAAGGTCGGCGCCGTGCTCGAAGCCTTGGCGGGCGGCGTGCGCGGTGATTGCTGCGCCGTAGCCGCGGCGGCGGCGCTCTGGGAGCGTCGCGACGCTGAAGATCGCGACGTCCCCGCCGGTCCGGTAGCCGATCGCTGTCGTCACCGTCTCGCCCTCGACCCGGCCGAGGTAGACGCGGTTGCCGTCCAGCCCCACGACTCCCCGCGCGTATAGCGCCTGCATGTACTCGAGCGGCGCGCCGCCGCCCTCTGCTGCGATCCGCGCCGCCTCGGCCAATCCCTCGTCGTCGCCGACCCGCACGATCTCGAGCTCGGGAACTTGCACATCCGCCAGCTCCTCCGGCGCGGCCGTCATCCCAGGCATGTCGACCCGCTCCGTCAGGCCGAGCTGCGCGACCTCCTCTTCCACCCGGGGATGGCTGCCCTCGCGGACCTGGACACCGCACCGCAAACCGACCTCCTCGACCTCCTGGATCGACTCGGCGATCCCCGACACCGGCTCCGACTCCACCACGACGCCGTTGAAGATCGCGATCGGCACCGCCGGGAACAGCAGCCGCGCGTGGCCCTCGCGCCGCTCGAAGCTCGCGCCCTCGACGGCGGAGTAGAACCCTTCGAACGTCGTCGAGATCGCTGCGTGGAGGCGGTCGGCCCGCTCCTCTGGCGTCAGCAGAGGCCCTCGTAGTAGACGGTGTGCGGGCCGAGGTAGCCGATCGAGTCCACCTTTCCGTGGAAGATCGCGAGCACGAAGATGTGCCGCTCGTCCCAGCGGAGGTGGATGTACCGCGGGAAGCCGCACCCCGGCAGGAGCCGCTTGCGCTCGCGCGCCCTCGCCTCACGTGCGGTCATTCCCGGCCGCGTCCCGCCCTCTGTGACGAACCGCTGCGACTGCGACCAGAAATCCGAGAGCTTCCCGGTGCGAGCGTTGATCGAGTACTGCGTCATGCACTTGGGCCCGCACCGGTAGGTGAGCGTGCGGCCGTACACGCCTCGCTTGCTCGGCCAGAAGTCCTTCTCGACCTTGAGCGGCGTGCCGAGCACGGCCCGGATTTGCGCTTCCGGAGTGGCGTCGATCCGGAACGGCCCGATCCGACCGTCCGGGTGCGCTACCCAGGAACCCGGTGACGAACCTGCTGCCGCGACGGCGAGGACCGTCAACACGATCGCCGTCATCTCGCCCAGCGCCGGAATCCTCCTTCGGAATCGACTACCTGCCCGGTGATCCAGCGCGCGTCGTCGGTGCAGAGCCAGGCGATCAGTCGCGCCGCGTCGTCCGGCTCGCCCCAGCGGCCGAGCGGCATCGCCAGCTTCGGGTCGACGTCGCCGATCCCCCAGCCGGTGTCGGTCGGCCCCGGGTTGATGGTGTTCACGGTGATGCCGCGGTCGATCAGCGCCTCGGCGAGCGTCTGTGTCGCCTGGTGGAGAGCGCCCTTCGAGACGGCGTACGCGACCTCGCCCGCCATCGGCGCGATGTGCTGACCGGACGTCATCAGGACGACGCGTCCACCCTCGCGCCCGTCGTGCTGCGCCGCGAACTCCTTGACGAGGAGCAGCGACGCACGGACGTTCTCGTGCAGGCAGTCGTCGAGATGCTCGGCGGTGAGCTCCTCGAGTGGGGCGTGGCTGCTCCGCGTGTGGTTGACGACGAGGATGTCGACGTGCCCGAAGGCCTCGCGCGCCGCGGCGAACAGCTCCGCGGGCGCGTCGGGCTCGGCGAAGTCAGCCTGAAACTGCTCGACGCGTCCCCCGGTCTCGCGTAGGCCGGAAAGGACGGAGTCCGCCTCGTCCGGATCGACGTCATACGCCTGCACGTCGTACGGCGTCCAGGCGTGAGCGAAGACCGAGGCGCCGGACTCGAGTAGGCGGCGGGAAATCGCGTAGCCGATGCCAACTCGACGGCCGACGCCCGTGACGAGTGCAGCTCGCCCGGAGAGTGATCCCGTCGGCATCTCAGGGAGAGCGTACGGCGATTAGCCACGGATTAGCGGCGCCGCCCAGGATTGGCGACAGCGATGGGGAGTGGCATGCTGTTGACCAGGACCGTGAGGGATCGACGGGGTTTCGGCCGGACGCTGGGCGCTGCTCTCGTAGCCGCGCTCGTCGTTGCGCTGCTCGGGTTCGGCGCAGCGGACGCGCGTGCAACCGCGGGACAGGGCTGCGACGCCTCCGCCTACTCCCTCTCGCTGCAGTCCCTGACCGGCCCGCCGCGGGCTGACCTCGTCATCCGGATCACGACGGCGACGCCGGAATGCGTGCTCCCCGAGACGCTCGACGACGTTCAGATCGCGATCGGCTCTCGGAACCTCGACGTCCAGGCGGTCGCATCGCCTGCGGGCGTCGCCACCGTCCACCTCGGCCGTGTGCCGCGGCTCCAGCGCGTCTCCGCGACCGTCACGTTCGGACCGCAGATCACGCTCTCCGGTCAGACGCGGACGCTGCTCAAGCCCGACCTCGTCCTCAAGGCAGTCCGGGGTCCGAAGGTGAGCCTGAGCGGTCGCGCCTTCAACCTGACCGTCACGGTCCGCGAGCGCACGAAGGACATCGCCCCGACCGCGACGGTCACCGTTTCCGCCGCCGGCGCCGTCGTCGGCACCGTTTCGGCACGGGTCGCGCGGCGCGGCCAGGCTTCCCTCCGCGTTCCGGTCACCCTGGCCATACCCGGCAGGAACCGCCTCGAGGTCAGCGTCGCCGCCGATCTCCCCGAGTCGACGGTCGCGAACAACACGGGCCGGAAGGCCGTCGAGGTGACCGAGTTCCTGGTCACGCCGGCGAACGTCGTCGTCAAGAGCCTCGCCGGATACGGCGGCCAGTTCAACCACCACGTCTACGCGCAGATCAGCCGCGATGTCGGGGTCACCGACGCGAACGTCGTCGACATGGAGCAGAAGATGCGCGCGCTCCACCCGGAGTTCTCCCGGATCTTCTTCACGCCGCGCGCCTTCGACGACCCCGACCGGATGCAGTCCTTCGTGCGCACGGTGCTACTCGCGCAGACCGCCGGGACGACGATCAACATCACCTGGCAGGGCGGGACGCTCGACGTCAAGGGCGGGAACATCCAGCGGTTCGCGAACGTCCTGATCGACCTCGTCCGCAACCGCGGCGTCACGAATCTTCGCTGGCTGACGCTCCAGAACGAGCCGAACCGGACGCGGCTCACGCCAGAACAGGTGGAAGCGGCGTACCGCGAGCTCGACCCGTACATCCAGAGCATCCGCGGCCAGGTCAAGTACATGGGTGGCGACCTCGTCCGCGGCCCCGACGTGGGCGAGCCGAACCAGCAGCTCTGGTTCGACTACATGGCCCAGCACATGGCGGACATCCTCGACGCGTGGTCGATCCATGTCTTCTGGGATTACTGGGACACGCAGAAGCTCGTCGACCGGTTAACCGAGGTGCGGACGATCTGGGACAACGAGCCGGAGGCGGGCCGCAAGCCGCTCTACGTCGCCGAGTACGGCGTGCGCGGGCTGCGCACGTTCAACGGCGTCCGTGCAGATCCCGGCTTCTGGCAGGACGGAGCGCCGATCTCCCAGACGAACGTCAGCGCCTTCCAGCATGCGTGGTTCGACGTCCTGTCGGCGCGGCTCGGCTACATGGGGACCAGCAAGTGGGACTCGTACTTCGGGAAGTACGACAACTCGACGCAGGCGTACTACATGATCGGGGACCCGCAGAGCGGGTGGCCGCTCTATCCGCTGTACCACTTCGTCCGGCTCACGACCGCGACCGTGAAGCGCGGCTGGAGCATCGTCAACGTCGACTCGGTTCCGGGCACGCGGCTACTGGCCGCCTACGACGGCCCGAAGGCGCAGCGCACCCTGATCGGGCTCGACACAGCGGGTGCGCAGCTCAACACCGCGTCGCCGACGCAGGTCTCGTACACGATCGGCGGGCTGCCGCCGTCGCAGAAGCTCCACCTCGCGATCTGGAACGAGGTCGGCGACGGCGTCGTCACCCCGTCGAAGATCGTGGCGACGGACGCGGCCGGCGTCGCGACCATCACGGTTCCGCAGCAAGGCGTCTTCGTGCTGACGACGCTCCGCCTGGCTTAAGGCGTTCCAAACCAGCTGAGCGAACCGGTGCAGGGCGGGCGGGTGACCGTACCTCCAAGACGCCTGCCCGCCGCCTTACTCCGACGGCGCCTAGGTGGCTCAATACGAAACGACACCGTAGCGTTTCTAAAAGGAGCCCACATGTCCCCCTCGCCCGAAACCATCTACCGCCGCCGCTGGTGGACGTTGGGCGTTCTCTCGCTCTCGCTGCTCGTGATCGGTCTCGACAACACGATCCTCAACGTCGCGATCCCGAGCCTCCGGGCCGATCTGAACGCCACGTCCTCGCAGCTCCAATGGATCGTCGACTCGTACCTGCTCGTCTTCGCCGGAATCCTGCTCACGGCAGGCACGCTGGGCGACCGCTTCGGGCGCAAGAAGGCGCTGGTCGCAGGCCTCGTGATCTTCGGCGCCGGCTCCGTCGCTTCGGCCTTCGCCGGTTCGGCGACCGCGCTGATCTCGACCCGCGCCCTGATGGGGGTCGGGGCGGCGTTCATCATGCCGTCGACGCTCTCGATCCTGACGAACGTGTTCCCCGCCGGCGAGCGGGCTAAGGCGATCGCGATCTGGGCCGGCGTGTCCGGGCTCGGGATCGCAATCGGCCCGGTGTCCGGCGGCTTTCTCCTCGCCCACTTCTCGTGGGGCGCCGTCTTCCTCGTCAACATCCCGTTCGTCGTCGGAACCCTGATTGCGTCGAAGTCGCTCGTGCCGGAGTCGCGTGACCCGGCGGCGCCGCCGCTCGATTACGCCGGCGCAGGGCTCTCGATCGTCGCCCTCGTCTCGCTCGTCTGGGCGATCATCGAGGCGCCGTCGAAGGGCTGGACGGCAACGCCGATCCTCGCCGCGTACCTGATCTCGGCAGTCTTCTCGGCGGCGTTCGTCGCCTGGGAGCTGCGCACGAAATACCCGATGCTGGAGATGAAGTTCTTCCGGAACCGCAGCTTCAGCGCAGCGAGCGCGTCCATCGCGCTCGTCTTCTTCGCCCTGATGGGGACGATCTTCTTCCTCACGCAGTACATCCAGTCGGTGATGGGCTACACGCCTTTCCAGGCGGGCATCCGGATCACCCCGGTCGCCGGCGGGCTCATGGTCGCCGCCGGGCTGGCGCCGAAGCTCGTCGCTCGGTTCGGCGTCCGGACAATCGTCGCCGCCGGTCTCACGGTCGTCGCGGTCTCGATGCTTCTGCTCTCGCAGGCCCAGGTCGACTCCGGCTACGGCCTCGTCGCCGCAGTGCTCGTCACGATGGGCCTCGGCCTGGGACTGGCGATGGCTCCCGCGACCGACTCCGTGATGGGCTCGCTGCCGCTCGATAAGGCGAGCGTCGGGTCGGCGATGAACGACACGACCCGGATGGTCGGCGGCGCACTCGGCGTCGCGGTGCTCGGGAGCATTCTCCACGGCGGCTACGAGTCGAACATTGGCGACGGCGCTCCGGCGGTCGCCCGCGACTCGCTCGGCGGCGCGCTCCAAGTCGGCGGGACCCAACTGGTCGACTCGGCGCGGCACGCGTTCGTGTCCGGGATGACGACGGCGTCGCTCGTCGCGGCGGCGATCGCGTTCGCCGGTGCGATCATCGCGTTCGTGGCGCTGCCCAAGGTGCAGCAGGAGCACGCCCAGGTCGTCGAGCTTCCGCTTCGGGCGGAGCCGGAGGCGATCGCGGCGTGACGGACGCCGCCCGCAAGCCCGGCCGGCCGCGCAGCGCCGAGGCCGACCGCGCGATCTTCACCAAGACCCTGGAGCTCCTCACTGATGAGGGGCTTCGGGGTCTTAGTGTCGAGAAGGTCGCCGAGCAGGCGGGGGTCGCGAAGACGACGATCTATCGACGCTTCCCGACCAAACGGGATCTCGTTCGTGCCGCTTTGGCGTCGGTGGCGGGCTTCGGACAGCTCGATCCGCCGGACACCGGAAGCATTCGCAGCGACCTCTACGAGCTCGCGCGCGCGCGTGTGGACGTGCTGAAGCGAACCAGGACCCAGCTGCTGATGCCGCGGCTCATGGCCGAGGCCGGCTCCGATTCCGACTTGCACGCCCTGATCCTCACGGTGTTCGCCAATCCCGCCCGCGATGTCGTCATTCGGGCTCTCCGGCGCGGCGTCGAGCGAGGCGAGCTGCGCGAGGACGTTGACGTCGAGCTCCTGACCGACCTGCTCGCGGGACTGACGGTCTATCGCCTCCTTTACTCGCGCGGCGAGCTGCGTGGCCTGGCCGCGCGGATCGAGGCGGCGATCGACGTCTTGCTGGACGGTGCGGCGGTAGGGTCGAGGCCTGGGCGCGCGCATTCCCGATCCGCCGCTGACTGACGGCGTCGTCACGCTGCGTCCGCCTGACGAGCGGGATCTGCCCGCGATCGAGCGCGCGATTCATGACCCGGGCGTCGTGCGCGCGTTCGGCCGGACGACCCAATCCGCGGCAGAGCTGCTCGAGCTCAATCGAAGCCGCTGGCGCGACGGTAGCGGTCCGACGTTCGCGATCTGCGAGGCCGGCAACGAGTGCGTCGGACACGTGTTTGTCAACATCGGCCCCACGCAGCGGGGGACGATCGGCTACTGGCTCCTCCCGGAGTCTCGAGGGCGAGGCCTGGCGACTCGCGCTGTCCGCATCGTCTCGCGCTGGGCGTTCGACGTACTCGGTCTCGCCCGTCTCCAACTGCTGGCGGAGCCGTCGAACGTGGCATCTCAGCGGGTCGCCGAGCGCAGCGGCTTCCAGCGAGAAGGCGTGCTCCGGTCGTACGCCGAGATCGACGGGCGGCGAGTCGACTACGTGATGTTCTCGCGGTTGCCGGGCGACGAGCCCTGATCAGGGCGAGCGGCTCGCGGAGGTCGAGCTGTGCCAGCCACAGAGCTGGCCGGATGGCGGGGGCGCGGCGTTCCGGAATCGCCCTGAATGAGTCTGAGCCGAGCTCCTTGCTCGAGAGGGAAGCTCCGTCGGGGCGTCCGACCTGTGACGGGACGGCGTCTCGCGAGTTCGCCCCTTGCGGCCTCGAGCGCCAGCTCGGCTCGTTGCGGGAAGACGCCGCCGCTCAGGGGAGGATCAGGTGGCTGTCGCCGAACTCGTGCCAGAGGTAGCCGTGTTGGAGCGCCTCGTGGTAGCACCGGTCGAGCAGGTCTTCTTCGGCGATCGCGCGCATCAGGTCCAAGTGCGACGCCTCCGGCTCGTGCCAGCCAGTGATGAGGCCGTCGACCGCGTAGACGCCTCGCTCCGGGCTCAGGACGAGATTCGTCCACCCTTCGCCCGCAATGACCGTCCCGTCGTCGGCGGCGACCGACTCGAGGGCGCGGACGACCGTCGTCCCGACTGCGATCACGCGGCCGCCCCAGCCGTGGACGGCATTTACCAGGCGCGCCGTCGTCTCGGGCACGCGATACCTCTCCGGATAGGGCGCCTCGCCGCGTTCGGGGGAGGAGACGCCCGTGTGCAGCGTCAGGGGTGCGACGTGGATCCCGCTCGCGACGAGCCTCGTGACGAGCTCCGCGGTGAAGGGGCGGCCGGCGCTCGCCATCTCGGCGCTGCCGGGCTCGAGCGCGAAAGCGTTCTGGTACATCGAGAGCGGCCACTCGCGCGGCACGTAGCTGTAGCGGATCGGATGTCCGTGCTCCTCCAGGTACTGAGCGAGCGGCGCGGGGAGCTCGAGCTGCGCCAGCCACAGGCGCCTGCCGCCGGCATAGGGCGCGACGATCTTGGCGCGGCCGCCGCCGGGGAGCGAGAACTCGTCGCCCTCACGGCCGGCGAGGTACGGCCGCTCGGTCGCGCGCAGCTCCACGATCCACCAGCGGTCGGCGACGCGATGCGGGACCGGGGTCGACAGCCGGAGCTCGAGCTTCCAGCCGTCGGAACGCTCGGCGGGTAGGGCGGCCGGCAGCGTCGCCGAGGTGTTGACCACGACCAGGTCGCCGGGCGCGAGGAAGGCCGGCAGATCCCTGAACTGCGCATGAACGATGCGGCCGTCTCGCTTGCACGCGACCAGCATGCGTACCTCGTCGCGCGCGAGGCCGCGAGCCTCCGGGGGCTCGTGCGCCTCGAGGCGCTGCGGCAGCTCGAACTGGAGGGCGCTCATGTGCGCACCGGAGCCAGGTCGCGCGCGCGGTAGCGGCCGCTCGGAAGGTGGCCGCCGATCAGCTCGAGCAGACCGGGGACACTCTCCTCGGGGGGCGGCCGGTCGGAGATGTCCTCGCCCGGGAAGGCGTCCTGGTGCATCTGCGTGCGCATGTCGCCGGGATCGACGGCGTAGACGCGCAGCTCCGGATGCTCGGCCGCCAGCACGGCGCTGAGCTGCTCGAGCGCCGCTTTCGACGAGCCGTATCCGCCCCACCCCCCGTACGCCTCGACGGCGGCGTCGGAGGTGATGTTGACGATCCGGGCTGCGTCCGCAAGCCGGGGAAGGGCGACCTGCACGAGCGCCAGCGGCGCCGTCACGTTGATCTCGTAGACGCGGCGGAGCTCGTCGAGCGGGAAATCCGCCAGTGCAGGGAGTGGGCTCGGTCCGAGGACGCTTGCGTTGTTGACGAGCAGGTCGATCTGACCTCCGGCTGCCTCGACGAGCGCGAGCCGGTGCTGGGGATCGGTGACGTCGCCGGCTACGGCGACGACGCGGTCGTGTCCGGCCCAGGCGCGCTCGAGCTCCGCGGCGCCACGTGCGTCGGCGACGACGCGCCAACCGTGGTCGGCGAGCGCGCGTGCCAGGGCGAGACCGAGTCCGCGTGAAGCTCCGGTGACGATTGCAGCGGGCATGCCGCCACCGTACGTGCGACGCGGTCCCGATTGATATCGGGAATTGGTCCTAGGACCTGCGGCCCACGTAGAGCGCCGCCTGCGTCCGGTCCGCGACCCCGAGCTTCGCGAGCACGTGCGAGACATGATTCTTGACCGTCTTCTCGGCAGCGCCGAGCTCCTGCGCGATCCGCTTGTTCGAGAAGCCCCGCCCGATCAGCTCGAGCACCTCTCGCTCGCGCGGCGTGAGCTCGTCGTAGCGATCGTCCTGCTCGCCGCTCGCGAGGGCCTCGACGAGCCGAGCTGCCACGGCAGGATCGATCAGCGCCTCGCCGTCGTTCGCGGTGCGAATCGCGCGCGCGAGCTCCTGCGGCTGCGCGTTCTTGAGCAAGTACCCGGCCGCCCCGGCCCGGATCGCCGGCAGCAGCCGGTCGTCGTCGAGGAAGCTCGTCAGGACGATCACGCGCGCCGCCGGCACGCGCTCGCGCAGCTGCCGCATCGCCTCGACGCCGTCGACCTTCGGCATGACGAGATCCATCAGGACGACGTCGGGGCGGATCCGCTCCGCGAGGGCGACCGCCTCCGCGCCGTCGCCGGCTTCACCCACCACGGCGATGCCCTCCTGCAGCTCGAGGAAGCTCCGCAGCCCTTCCCGGACGACGGCGTGGTCGTCCACGATCAGCACGCCGATCGGCTCAGCCATGCGCCGTCTCGAGGTGCACGGTCGTTCCCTTGCCTTCGGCCGAGTCGATCTCGAGGCGGGCGCCGAGCCGCTGCGCCCGCTCCTCCATCGACGTCAGGCCGAGTCGCCGCGAACGGAGGTCAGGCGCATCGGGGTCGAAGCCGACGCCGTCGTCCTCGATCTCGAGCAGGAGCCGTCCGTCGTCGCCGCGCAGGCGCACGACGACGCGGCTTGCCTGCGCGTGCCGCAGTGCGTTCTGGAGCGCCTCCTGTGCGATCCGGAAGACCTCGCGGTCGCGCTTCGGATCGCGCTCGAGCTCGAGGTCGCCCTCCAGCTCGATCTCGGTCGGCTGGAGCCGGCGGAGCACCTCCACGTGCTTGCGGAGCGCCCCGCAGAGGCCGTCGTGCTCGAGATCGGGCGGACGGAGCTCGAAGATCAGCGACCGCAGCTCCTCGAGCGCCTGCGCCGCGAGCTCCTGGAGCTTGGCGACCTGTACGCGCGCCTGCTCCGGGTCGCGGTCGAGCAGGGTCGCCGCCGCTTCCGCGTTGAGGACGAGGCTGAACAGCTTCTGGCTGACGGCATCGTGCAGCTCGAGCGCGAGCCGGTTTCGCTCGGACAAAATCGAGAGCTCGCGGCTGCGCTCGTGGAGACGAGCGTTCGTGATCGCGATCGCCGCGTGCGCGGCGAGCAACTCGATCAGCTCCTCGTCCTCCGCGGTGAAATCCGGCACGCCCTCTCGCTCGGTCAGGTAGAAGGCGCCGATCACCCCCTCGGGCGAGACGATCGGGACGCCGAGGAACGAGCGCATGTCCGGGTGACCCTTCGGCCACCAGCCGCCGAAGCGCGGATCCTGATGAATGTCCGCGGTCCGGAACGCCGTCGGCGCCTCGAGGATCGCGCCGAGCATCCCGTGCGTGCGCGGCAGCGGGCCGAGCGTCGCGATCAGCTTGTCGCTCATCCCGGAGGTCAGGAACGCGCTGAAGCCGCCATCGCCGTCGGGAACGCCGAGCGCGGCGTACCGCGCGGGCACGAGCGTGCGCGCGCTCTCGACGAGCCGCTGCAGCACTTCCTCCGTCGACTGCTGCGAGCCGATCGCCAGGACGGCGTCGCTGACGGCTCTGAGGGCTGGGTTCAGTCCTGTTTCCACGGGGACGACGATACGCGCCGTCGTCAGGACTCGGTGGCTTGCCGGGGCCCGATCAGCGTTCCCTCGGCGAACACAACCGCTGCGAGTACGGCCGTGAGCCCACCTGCGAGCGCGAGGGGCGGCAGGATGCTTTCGGCGGCGATCAGGCCGACGATGATCGCTCCGGCGGCGAGCTTCATGGTCACCCCCAAGCCGTGCGGCCCGCCGATGGTCACCGTCCGTGTGCCGATCAGCGAAAGGAGGAAGAGCAGGACGCCGCCGAGCAGCGCGATGCTCGGGGCCGTGCCGAGATGGTCGCGGTCGGCGCGCTCGATCAGAAGGCGCAGGCCTGCGCCCATCGACGCGAGCCCGATCAGCAGCGGGATGTGTGCGTAGGAGTAGATGACGACCGACATCGTCGAGCCGCGGAGGACGACGTTGGCCCGGCGGTCGAAGTACAGCCACCAGACGGCGGCGACGGCCGCGAACCCGAGCACGGCTGCGGCGGCCGAGTGGAAGCGCCAATTCGTCCCGGCTGTGCCGATCGCAACTGCGGCGACCGACTCTCCGATCACGATCAGCGTGAACAGCGCCCACCGCTCCGGGAGGTGACTGGCGCTCGTCCGCACGCGCCGATGGATCCGCGTCGTCAGCGGAGGCAGGCTCAGCTCCAGGACCTGCGCGATTCCCCAGAGGACGTAGCGCGCCGGCGTGTCGAATGCCAGCGACAGGAGCCAGATCGCCACGCCGACGCTGTAGCCGCCGCCGTAGAAGCGGATCAGCGGACGCGCCTCCGGCACGGCGCGCCAGGCCCGCCAGTAGAGCGCCAGCATCAGCGAGCGCAGGACGACGTAGGCGACGGCGAAGCCCGCACTGTGGACGCCGTTGGCGACGTCGTGGATCAGCACCGCCATCGCTGCGACCGCGATCATCGCGGCGAAGTAGGCGAGCCGGAAGGCGAGGTCGTCCGTGTCGAAGCGGTCGGCATAGGCCATGAAGCCCTGCCAGGCGACGAAGACTGGAATGAAGAGCGCAGCGAAGCGGAGGAAGCCGCCGGCCGAGTGGTCGACGACGAGCTCGTGCGAGAGCTCCGTGATCGCGACGACGAAGACGAGATCGAAGAAGAGCTCGAGCCAACTCGCATGGCGGTCGCCCTCTTCGGCGGCTGTGCGTAGTCGCGGGGGTGCGAACCAGCGCGCGCGATCGTCGGCCCTCGGCCGCTCCTCGAGGCGAATGCCCATCGACGCTGAGGCTATGCGGGCCGCGGAACCGGTACAAGAAGCTCCGAATGACCCGTTGGCCGACGTTGTGCGCGTTCTTCCTCGCGGTTACGGCCGTCACGGGCGGCTGCGCCGAGGCTGCGCACGAGGCTGCGTCCAAGGACGGCCGGATCGTGTTCCAGCGCTTCGACCCGAAGCTCGCGACGACACGGCTCTACACGGTCGCACCGGATGGGCGCGGACTGCGGGCGATCACGAAGCCCGGTGCCGGCGATGGCGGCGACTCGCAACCGGACTGGTCGCCGGACGGCCGCAAGATCCTCTTCCGGCGCTTCGTCGACCTTGGGCAAGCGAACGAGCGCCTGCACATCTTCGTGGTGGGCGCTGACGGGAGGGGTCTCCGCAACCTCACGGTCGGGAGCTGCAACGGGCTCTGCCTGACGAACGAGGAGCCGGCCTGGGCGCCGGACGGCAGGCGCATCGCCTTCGTGCGAACGATGGGGCCCATTCGGCGGGGAGGGCTGCCGCGGATCTCGGGCATCTTCGTCATGAACGCCGACGGCACGCACGTCCGCCAGCTCACGCAGCGAAAGGGCACGTTCCGCACCGAGGATCACGCGCCGAGCTGGTCGCCGGACGGAAAGCGGATCGCGTTCATGTCCGCGAACACGACGTTCCGGCCGGCAGGGGGCGTCCGTGATCTACGTCATCAACGCGGACGGCACGCATCCGAGGCTGCTGCGCTCGCTCTCTCACGCGTGGCCGGGAGCCGGCGTGCCCGCGTGGTCGCGGGACGGGAAGCGGATCCTCTACAGCACGTACTGCTGGTTCGGCACCTGCGGCCAGGCTCCGACCGGCGCGCAGCTCTTCACGATCGGCGCAGACGGCAAGAGCCCGCGCCAGCTGACGCGTGTCTCTGGAAACGCGATGGGCGGACGCTGGTCCCCGGACGGCAAGCAGATCGTCTTCATCCGCAATCCTCGAGTTGGACCGACGGGCGACGTGTACACGATGAACGCGACCGGCACGGCGATCCGGAGGGTCACGAATGCGCTCGACCTCGGGGCGCGCAACCCCGGTTGGGGAAGCTAAGCGTCGGCTCGGTGGATCGCCACACCGACCATCACGCAGCCGACTCCCGCCAGATCCAGCAAGGACGGGATCTGCCGCAGCACGATCACCCCGACCAGCGTCGCCGTCGCCGGCAGGAGGGAGACGAAGAGCGCGTACGTGGCCCGCGGTAGGCGTGACATTGCCAGCTGATCCGTGACGTACGGGATCACCGACGACGTTTCCTCGGAACGAGCATCGCACCCCGACGACGAGCGGCGTTCCGCCAAGCCCTCCTGAGGAAGTCGCGCTCGGTCGCGTTCTCGGTGCGGGCGATCGCGGCCTCGTACGCAAGCGCCGCCTCGGCGTTGCGGCCCAGGCGTCGGAGCAGGTCGGCGCGGATGGCGTGGAAGAGGTGGTAGCCGTCGAGGTCGAGGCGGTCGACCAGCGTGAGCGCCGCGTCCGGTCCCTCGACCTCGGCCAGCGCGACTGCGCGGTTGAGGGCCACGACCGGGCTCGGGGCGAGCGACAGGAGCTGGTCGTACAGCTGGAGGATCTGCCACCAGTCCGTGGCGGCCGCGGTCGGCGCGTCGCTGTGGACGGCGTTGATCGCCGCCTGGATCTGGTACGGGCCGGGCTGGTCGCGCCGGAGGCATTGTCGGACGATCGCCTGCCCTTCGGCGATGAGGCCTCGATCCCAGAGGCCGCGGTCCTGGTCGGCCAGCAGGACGAGGTCGCCGTCCGGGGTGGTGCGGGTGGCTCGACGCGACTCGATGAGCAGCATGAGCGCCAGCAGCCCCATGACCTCCGGTTCGTCGGGCATGAGCTCGGCCAAGAGCCGTCCGAGGCGGATGGCCTCCGCGCAGAGATCCTCGCGGACGAGCCGGTCACCCGAGCTGGCCGTATGGCCCTCGTTGAAGATGAGGTAGACGACGGCCAGCACGGCCCGAACGCGGCCCGGGAGGTCGGCCTCGTGCGGGACCCGGTACGGGATCCTCGCGTCGCGGATCTTGCCCTTGGCCCGGACCAGCCGTTGAGCCATCGTCGGCTCCGGCAACAGGAACGCGCGCGCGATCTCGGCGGTGGTGAGCCCACCCAGGAGCCGAAGCGTCAGCGCGACCTGGGCGGCGACGGCGAGCGCGGGGTGGCAGCAGGTGAAGATCAGGCGCAGCCGGTCGTCGCGCACGGCGACCTCCTCGTCCGGTTCGTCGCCTGCCTGCAGCAGGGCTGCCTGGGCGTGCCGGTCCTCGCGGGACCCCTCGCGGCGGAGGCGGTCGATCGCGCGGTTGCGCGCCGTGGTGATGATCCAGCCAGCCGGGCTCGGGGGCAGTCCGGTGGACGGCCACCGCTCCGACGCCACCGTGAACGCGTCCTGGACCGCTTCCTCGGCGACGTCGATGTCACCGAAGACTCGGACCAGGACGGCCACCGCGCGACCGTACTCCTCGCGGAAGACACGCTCGATCTCCGAGGTGGGGAGGGCCGGCACGCCGGGCATCACTCCTTGGCTTCGTCCTGGAACGGCCGCACCTCCACTGGGAGGGTGGTCGCCCTGGTGAGCTTGCGGCCCCATTCGAGCGCGGAGTCGAGATCCGGCGCTTTGATGATGGTGAACCCGCCGATGTGCTCCTTGGCCTCGGCGAACGGGCCGTCGGTGGTGAGCACGTCGCCGCCCTGAATGCGCACCACCGTGGCCGTGCTCGGGGCGTGGAGCCCGCCGGCGAACACCCATGCGCCGGCGGCCTTGAGCTCACGGTTCAGGGCGTCGAGGTCCCGCCTGATCGTCTCCATGACCTCGGGCGCGGGAGGGTCTCCTTCGGGCTGATACACGCTGAGCAGGTACTGCTTCATCTGACGGGTCGGTAGGTGAGCATCACACCACCGGTGCTGGTGGCCTTGGAGTCGACGAGGCTCAGCCTCCTGGCCCGGTCGGCCTCGCGGAACAGCCGCTTGCCGCTGCCGAGCACGATCGGGAACACGGCCAGGAAGTACTCGTCGACCAGGTCGTGCTCGATCAGCGTCTGCACGAGCTGCCCGCTACCGAGCACGACGATGTTCCGGCCCGGCTGCTCCTTGAGCTCGGCAACCGCATCGGCGACATCGCCTTCGATCAGCGTCGAGTTCTGCCACTCGACGCGCTGCAGCGTCGTGGACGCCACGTACTTCGGCGTGGTGTTCAGGTGCCGGGCGTAGGGGTCGTCGTCGGGCGCCGTCGGCCAGTGGGCGGCCATCTTGTCGTAGGTCTTCCTGCCGAACAGATAGGCGTCTGTCGCAGCCATGCCCTCGGCGGCGGTCGCACCGAGAACGTCGTCGAAGTACGGCCGCTGCCAACCGCCGTGCTGGAATCCGCCCTCGGTGTCCTCGTCGGGAGCCCCCGGTGACTGCAGCACGCCGTCGAGGGACAAGAACTCGATCACACGGAGCATCCTCATGGGTTCACACTCTCCTTCCGTTCACCGGCGCCGTGCCGGGCTTCTCACCCTCTATACGAACGGCTTTCGCCCAGATCGACATGGGGCACGGACCCGCCCCGGCATTTCCTAGTCGTGCACGGGCAGGCTGCGCAGCTTTGCCGGATCGATGACGACGTCGATCTCGGCGATCCGGCCCCGGGCCACCGTGAAGGCGACGACGGCGAGCGGCTTGCCGTGCGACACGACGACGACGCCCGCTGCGCCGTTGACGATCGCAGGACGCCCGAGCCCGGCGAAAGGCCGGCCGGACTTCAGCACCCGGCGGGCGACTTCCTCGGCGCCCACCTCCGGCGGCCGTGCCCGCGGCCCGACTCCGCCGGCGTCGATCCGGAAGACGACGTCCGGATCGAGCACCGCGACGAGGGCGTCGAAGTCGCCCGCCCGGGAGGCGGCCAGGAATGCGTCGACGACCCTCCGCTGCTCAGCGAGGTCGGGATCCTGCTTCGGCGTCGCACCGCGGACGCGACGCCGCGCGCGACTTGCGAGCTGGCGGGCGGCCGTCGGCGTCCGCTCGACCATCGGGGCGATCTCCTCGAACGGGACGCCGAACATGTCGTGCAGGACGAACGCGAGCCGCTCCGGCGGCGTCAGGGTCTCGAGGACGACGAGGAGCGCGACGGCGACCGAGTCGGCGAGGACGGCTTCGTCCTCCGGCCCTCCCGCTGGATCGGCGCGCACCACCGGCTCGGGTAGCCAAGACCCCGCATAGTCCTCGCGCCGGGCTCGACGAGCGCGGAGCATGTCGAGGCAGACGCGCGCGACCACGGTCGTCAGCCAGCCGGCCATGTTCTCGACGCCGTCCGTGCCGGCGCGGTTCAGCCGCAGCCACGACTCCTGCACCGCGTCGTCCGCCTCGCTCAGCGAGCCGAGCATCCGGTACGCGACCGCGCGCAGATGCTCGCGGTGCTGCTCGAACTCCTCTGCCTGCGGGTCACGTACGGCCACCGTCACAACCTCCCATTCGCATCCGTCATAGCACTGACGAACCAGACCACGACGACGTGACCTGAGGCACCGCTTGCGGTGCCGCCATCAGGACGCAGGAGCTTCGCTCATGCGTCCGTCTGCGATGCGCGGCCCGAGCCGATCGGGCTCACGGTGACACCAAGGAGGACGAACGTGATCGAAGTGAGGAAGCTCCAGAAGATCTACCCGGGCGGGGTCGAGGCGGTCAGAGGCGTCGACTTCGACGTCGCGCCAGGCGAGGTGTTCGGGCTGCTCGGTCCGAACGGCGCCGGCAAGTCGACGACGATCGGGATGCTGACGACGACGATCGCCCCGACGGGCGGGACGGCGAGGGTCGCCGGCTTTGACGTGGCGCGCGAGCCCCTGTCCGCACGCCGCGTCAGCAGCGTCGTCTTTCAGGAGGCCGTCGTCGACCGCTCGCTGACCGGCCGCCGGAACCTCGAGCTGCACGCGCGCCTCTGGGGCGTCGAGCCGCGCGAGGCGGCCGGACGGATCGGCGAGATCGTCGAGACGCTCCATCTCTCCGAGCTGGTCGACCGACCCGTCGCCGGCTACAGCGGCGGCGAGCGGCGGCGGCTCGAGATCGGGCGCGCGCTGGTCTCGCGACCGCGCGTGGTCTTCCTCGACGAGCCGACGGTGGGCCTCGACCCGCGGATCCGCGCGGAGCTGCTCGACCTGATCGCCGGCCTGCACGATCGGACCGAGACGACGATCCTCCTGACGACGCACTATCTGGACGAGGCCGAGCGTCTCTGCGACCGGCTCGCGATCATCCACTCCGGCCGGATCGTCGCGCTGGACGCGCCAGGCCGGCTGCTTGCCAAGGTCGGAGCCGAGATCCTCGAGCTGCGGGTGCGGGGGAGTGCCACGGAGGCGCTCGCGGCACTCCGTGGACGCGGCGTGGCCGGCGAGGACGCATTCGCCGTCGGCGCGACCGTGACTGTCCCGCTCCACGCGCTCACCGCGAGCGCGGCGATCGCCGTGGTCGACGAGCTCGGCCTCGCGACCGCGATCGGCACGCGTGAACCGACCCTCGACGACGTCTATCTGCAGCTCACCGGCGATCGGCTCGCCGAGGCTGCCTGAACCTGAAGGGAGAACGATGTCCGCTGTCACATCCGCAGTCGCCGTCCCTCGGCGCTTGGGGCTGCGCGCGCACGCGCTCGGCCCGCTATCAACGCTCGCCCGCCGCCGCTTCCAGCTCACCGCGCGGACGCCGCGCGAGCTCGTCGTCCCGCTCCTGACGCCGGTCATGTTCGCGCTCGTGATCGCGCCGGCGCTCAGGACGGCGCTGCACACGCCGGCGAGCTACGAGTCCTTCGTCGCGATCGAGACAGCCGGGCTGCTGATCCCGCTCAACACGATGTTCGCCGGAATCGATGTACTCGTCGACCGGCATGAAGGCGCCCAGCGCGAGCTGCTCGCGGCGCCGATCCCGCGCGCGCTGCTCGTGCTCGGCAACCTGCTCGTCGCGCTCGCGGTGACCGGGCTCCAGCTCGCCATCCTGATCGGTGTCGCGCTTGCCCGGGGCATCCACTTCGACGCGTCGACGGCCGGTGTCGGCTGGTTCCTGGCGGCCGCCGCGCTGTTCACGATCGGCATGTACGGGGTCGCGGAAATCCTCGCGAGCCGCGTGCCGAAGCAGGAGGAGTACATCGCGCGCGTGCCCGCGATCGCGATCCTGCCCTGGTTCCTGGCCGGTTCGCTGTTTCCGATCACGGCACTGCCCTCGGCGCTCGAGTGGGTGGCGAGGTTCCTGCCGCTGACGCACGGCCTCGCGCTGATGCTGCTACGGCCTGCTCGGGGACGGCACCGGCTTGCACCACATCTGGCGGCTGAGCAGCACGACCGCGAGCGCCGGCCTGAGCCTGGCCGTGATCACGGCGTTCGCCGGTCTGCTGACCTTCGCGTCGATCCGCGTCTTCACGCGCGCCGCTATTCGTTGAGGGCCGCGCAACCGCGGCGCCTCGCAGGGGGTACGAGGCGCCGCGGCCGCAGGTGCTACGCGTTGCTGCCGTCGTGATCGCAGTTGTGCGAGTTGGGCTGCGTTGTCGTCGTGGCAGTCGTGTCTGTGCTCGACGACTTGGAGCTGCCCTGGCTCGCAGCGAGGGCCGCTCCGCCGCCGCCTAACGCGGCGGCCGCCGCAACCGCCAAGAGCGCAGCGCCGCGGGTCGGTCGGAACACCTGCCACCTCCTTTCGATCGGGGACAATGTCCATAGAACCGCCTGCGCCTAAGAGGCAGCCAAGATCCGGCTGAGAAGTCCCTAAGAGTTAGTTCGCGCCCGCCAGCAGGAGCCGCTCGTCGGCCGCGGCGACGAGGTCGGGATCGTGGCTGGCCGCGACGATCGTCGTGCCGCCCTCGTGAACGGCGTCCTGGAGTAGGCGGATGATCATCCGGCCGGACAGCCGGTCGAGGTGCGCCGTCGGCTCGTCTGCGAGCAGGACGCGGGGGCCGGGCGCGAGCGCGCGGGCGAGCGCGACGCGGCGCTGCTCTCCTCCCGAGAGCCAGTCGGCGCGGCGACCGCCGAGCTTGTCGAGGCCGACCCAGCCGAGCCAGCGCTCGGCCCGGCGCGTCGCCTCCTCCTCGTCGAAGCCGCGCAGGGCGAGCGCGAGCTCGACGTTCTCCCGCGCGGAGAGGAAGTCCACCAGCGTCGAGTGCTGAGAGACGTACCCCAGCAGGCGGCGGCGGAAGCGGGCAGCCTCCTCTGCATCGAGCGAGTCGACGCGCTCGCCGCCGACCCAGACCTCGCCTTCGTCGGGGTAGTCGAGCGCCGCCTGGAGGTTGAGGAGCGTCGTCTTGCCGCTCCCCGACGGACCCGCGATCACGTGTAAGCGCTCCGGGGCGAACGTCCACGAGAGGTCGGTCACGACCGTCTGGCGGCCGTAGCGCTTGCCGACGCGATCGAGTGCGATCTCGGTCGCGCGCTTCTCGCTCGGCTCGAGCCGCTTGTCGGCGCCGACCGTCCGCGCCGGATCCTCGGCGAGCAACTCCACCTTGCCCCAGCTCGCGCGTGCTCGGACGCGGTCGCCGACGCCGGCCTCCTCGCGCACAGTCCGCGGCAATCGGAGCCAGCCTTGCTCGTCGACGATCAGGACGGGACGGGCGCCGCCCTCCGCAGCGAGACGGCCGTCGCGGATGTGGATCGTGCGGGCGCACGCTTCGGCGACTGCAGGGTCGTGCGTGACGATCAGCGCGGCGGCGTCGACCTCGGCCGCGAGCTCGAGCATCAGCTCGACGACGGCCGCGGTCGCCTGGGCATCGAGCTCTCCCGTGGGCTCGTCGGCGAGCAGGAGCCGCGGCCGCTTCGGCAGTGCCGCGCAGACGGCGACGCGCTGCTGCTCGCCGCCGGAGAGCTCGTCCGGGCGGGAGCCGGCGCGGCCTTCGAGGCCGGCCGTACGCAGGAGCGAGCGGACGCGGTCGGGGTCAGCGCGACCCAGGAGTCGCAGCGGGAACCCGACGATCTCGTCAACGGTCAGCTCCCTCGGGAGGGACGCGTGGTAGTGCTGGCGGACGATTCCAATCCTGCTGCGCCGGAGACGCCCGATCTCGGCGGCGGGTAAGCGGTCGAACGGTTGGTCGAGGATGCTGAGGGCGCCGCTCGACGGCCGAGCGACACCGGCGCAGAGGCCGAGCAGCGTCGTCTTGCCGGAGCCGCTCGGCCCGAGCACGGCGACTGTCTCGCCCGCGGCGATCTCGAGCGAGAGGCCGCGCAGGGCGGCGACGTCGCCATGCGGGGCGCGGTAGAGGTGGAAGAGATCCTCGGCCTGGACCGCGGCCATCAGGCGCGCAACCTCGGCGCGGCAGGCTCCCGGAGGGCGCGGCCGGCCACGAGCGCCGCCGCCGCGAGAATCAGGGCGGCCACGACCGCTGAGGCGGCGACCCAGTCGATGACCGACACGATCGGCGGGATCGGCCGCCGCGCCGCTCCCGTGACCGCGACGAACGCGCCGATCAGCCGCACGCCGAGGAATCCGCCCGCGAGGCCGGCGAAGATCCCGAGCGCCGAGAGCACCAGCAGCCGCAGCTGCGCACTGCGGCGGAGCGAGCGCGGCGACACGCCTAACGCCTCGTACTCCGCGAGCACGAGCCGCTCGGAGCTCAGCGCCGAGCGTGTGGAGAGCACGAGGCCGATCAGGCCGAGCACTGCGGCGACGATCCCGGTGACGCCCAGGACGGTGCGCGTGCCGGCGGCGAGGGGGTCGTTCCGCAGGCGCGCCTCCAGCCGCGTCACGGTCAGTGCAGCCGCAGTCGGCGGGCTTGGTCCGAACCGCCACCGTTCTGTCGGGGCGGCGAGGCCCGGCTGGTCCGAGTTCAACGCTGCGAAGAGCGTGTCGTAGTCGAGGACGACGAAGTTGCGCGGGTGGTTGACGATCGTCGGGAAGAGTCGAGCGCGCCCGATGACGTGCACCGGCACGGCCTTCCCGGCGACGACGAGCGTGACCAGGCCGTCCACAGCCTGATCGGCGACCGGCCCGCCGGCCAGGCCCGGCACTGGCCCGGTCTGGAAGCCCGAGAGCGGCGGCGGCAGTCCCGCCGGCGGATGCACGAGCGGCTGGAATGTGCCGCCCAACTCGAAACGCGTCCCCGCCGCGACGGGGGCGTTCCGGAACCGCATCGGGTAGAGCATGCCCGAGGTCCCGTCCGGCGACGTCGTCGGATTCCACTGCCCGATCGTGGGCAATGCGGTCCACCCGCTCGGGCCCCGCTGCTCGATCGGCCCGAGGTCGACGAAGCCCTCCGGGTCGTACTGGAACGAGACGGGTGTGTACGTCGGCTCGTACTGGACGCCGACCAGCTGAGCGTCGCCGAGCGAGGGTGCCGGGACGCGCAGCGGCTTCCACCGACGGAAGACGACGCCGAGCTCGACACGCGCGAAACGCTGGTCGGGAAGGAGGAAGTGGAGGACGACCACGCGGGGGTAGTCCGTCCGCGAGCGCGCCCAGACGCGGAGCGCGCGCACGTCGGGCGCGAGTGCAGGGCCTGCGAGGCGGACGGGGGCCGGCCGGAGCCGGCGGGCGATCTCCGGGCGCGTCAGCGCGGAGAAGCTGTCGCGCCAGCCGAGAGCGCGCGGTACCGCCGCGGCAGGCAGCGCGAGCACGCGCACGGCGAGCTGCGCGCCCGACGGATACGCCTCCCGGACGGCCCCGTCGAGCCGGAGGGCAGGCGTCCCGTCAGTCCGAGCGAGGACGCGCGACGGCGTGCCGACCGTGAACCGCGCCTCGTCGCGCGCCTGGTGCTCGATCGTCGCCAGGTAGTCGAGGCTGAACAGGGAGCTGCCGAGGGCGACGGCGAGGAAGGTCGTCGCCGCGGCGGCCTGCGTCGGGTTCCGCGCGGCGGTCACGAAGGCGAGCCGGACGAACGGCCGCTTCCGGCCGATCCGCTCCCCCAGTCGCAGCGCCGGAGGGACCACGCGCAGCAGCACGACCGCGGTCGCGAAGAAGGCAAGAGCGGGGACGAGGAGGATGACCGGCGCGGCACCGCCGCGTGCGACCTGATCGGGCTGGAGCGCTCCGGTCGTCGACGCCTGCCAGACGATCAGCCCGAGAGCCGTCAGCGCCGCAAGCTCGAGCGCGCCGACGCCGACGCCGGTGCGCCGCCGCGGCGCGAGCGATCCGAGGAGGAGCAGCGCCCCGCCGACACCGACGGCCAGCATCACGAGCATCGTCCCGAGAGGAAGGGCAGCGCCGACGAATCCGGACGGCAAGCCGCGCTGCGCCCCGACGACGATCGCCCCGATCGCCACGCCGGCGAGCGCGAGCACGGTTCCGGCCAGCCCGGGAATCAGCAGCTCGCCGGCCCTTGCGAGCTCGCGCTGCGCTCGCGTGGCCCCGAGGTTCGTGAGCTGCTCGTCTACCTGCTCCGCCTCACGGCGGCGCGCGCCGCTACGAAGGCGGCGAAGGCGAGGATCAAGGCCGCTCCTTCGCCCGCGACCAGCAGGAGTCGGTCGCGCGCGACCTTGCCGCGGTGCTCGAGATCGGCGAGGACGCCGAGCGGGGCGGTCGCCCGCACGAGCGAGTCGCCGCGGCCCAGCCGGGTGATCGTGACGCGCAACCGGTCGCGCAGATCCGCGAGGGCGAACCCGTGCACGCGTTTCGGTTCCAGGCGCGCGGTGGTGACCACCGTGCTGCCGTGCTGTTCAACGAGCGGTCCGAGCGCGCCGTCGAACGACGGGACGAGGAGCGCGTGTCTACCGAGCTCCGAGCGCTCTGGAACGAGGCCGGGACCGAGCGTCCCGCGACCGACGATGCGAGCGCGCACTCTCGGGCCCAGCTGCACGGTTGCGCCGACCTCTGACCGGCCCGTCAGCGCGAACGCCTCGCAGCAACCGGTCGGCAGCCGGCCGGCGCGAACGACGACGTCGCCGTGCGCGTCGTCCACGACAACCAGCCGCGTCCCGAGCGGATGATCCGGTTGATCGAGTGCGAGATCCGGACGAGCTGCGGCGCCGTCGTGACGTCCCGGAACCCGGCAACGGCGTCCGCGACCGGCTCGGCGCGGAAGTCGGCCTCACCCGGCAGCACGAAGTAGACAACCTGTAGCGCCCGCCGGCCGGGCGGCAGCTCGCCGAGGCGGGCGCGGACGCTCGTCTCCTGCGCATCCGCGGCGGTAAGGCTGCTCCAGCCGATCAACGCCACCGCACCGCCGAGCGCGGCGACGATCGCGGCGAACGAAAGCGGTCGCGCTCCGATCCGCCGGTACGCGAAGAAGAGAGGAGCCGCGGCGAGCCGGAGGCGCTCCACGAGCGCAGGTTACGCCGGTTGCAGCCCGCCTCCTGTTCGGAGAAGCTTGCCGCGACCAAGAGACGAGGAGGCTGCCATGCCGCAGAACCCACCCGAGGGCTACACCGCCGTCACGCCGTATCTGCATTACGAGGACGCCGCCGCGGCGCTCGACTTTCTGACCGGCGCGCTCGGCTTCCGCGAGAAGCTACGGATGGACGGGGAGAACGGGCGCCTCATGCACGCGGAGGTCGAGATCGGCGACAAGGGCGTCGTCATGCTCGGAGAGCCCGGTGAGGGCTTCAAGAACCCCAAGAACATCGGCGCCAAGGCGACGCACTCGATCTACGTCTACATCGACGACGTTGACGAGCATTACGCCCGCGCCAAGGACGCCGGCGGGACGATCCTGCGCGAGCCCGAGGACCAGTTCTACGGCGACCGCAGCTACGGGATCGCCGATCCCGAGGGTCACGAGTGGTACTTCGCAACGCACGTCCGCGACGTGTCCCCGGAGGAGATGCAGGCGGCGATGGCAACGGCGACGTAGATCGCGGCCGTTGTCCCGGCTGGATCCGCAGCCGGCCGCGGAGCTCGCGCGCCTGGTCAACGGCTACCGAATCTCGCAGGCGATCTATGTCGCAGCGACGCTCGGAATCGCCGACCTCCTGGCCGGCGGACCACGCACAAGCGACGAGCTCGCGGCCGAGACCGACGCCGATCCACGCTCGCTCTACCGCCTGCTGCGGGCACTCGCGAGCGTCGGCGTCTTCCGGGAGGAGGATGGCCGCCGCTTCGCTCTGACCGAGCTGGGTGACGGGCTGCGCTCGGACGCGCCGGAGGGGATCGCGGGCTGGGCGGCGTTCATCGGCCGTCCGTCCATCTGGCAGGCGTGGGGCGAGCTCCTTCACAGCGTCCGCACCGGCGAGAACGCCTTTAGGCACGTGCACCGCACCGACGTGTGGACGTACCGCGCCCAACGGCCGGAGGAGAGCGCCGTCTTCGACCGCGCGATGATGGCGCTCACCAACAGTGCGAATCGGGCGCTTCTCGACGCGTATGACTTCGGACGCTTCGGGGTGGTCGTCGACGTCGGAGGCGGGAACGGGACGCTCCTCGCGGGGCTACTCGCTGCCGATCCGGCGATGCACGGCGTGCTCTTCGACCAACCCCACGTCGTCGCCAGCGCGGAAGTGGTCCTGGGCGAGGCCGACGTGGCCGATCGCTGCAGCATCATCGGCGGTAGCTTCTTCGACGGCGTCCCGGAGGGCGGCGACGCCTACCTGCTCAAGGCGATCATCCACGATTGGGAGGACGAGGAGTCGATTGCGATCCTGCGCTCGTGCCAGGCGGCGGTCCCGGCCGGCGGAATGCTTCTCGTGATCGAGCGCGTGATCGACCGGCCGAACGAGGACCCCGTCACGAAGTTCACCGACCTGAACATGCTTGTCGCGCCGGGCGGTCAGGAGCGGACGCTCGACGAGTTCGGACGGCTGTTCGTGGCAGCAGGGTTCCGCCTCGTTGGCGCGACGCCGACTGCAGCCGGCCTCAACGTAATCGAAGGGACGCCTGCCTAGCGGATGACCCACGGGCCGGAGGTTAGTGCGAGCGAAGCTGCACTAACCGCAGGCCGGACTGATGCGGGCGGGGACGCGGAGCGCCACCGCCCGCACTGCCGGAAGCGGTCGCCGACCACGATCTGATGAGAGCGCGGGGCTTGGCCCCGCGCGTTTCCCGCGACGAGCGGCGTACCTGATCCCGAGCGAAAGCGCGAGCTTTCGCTCGGCCGTTTAGGGATCGAACTCGAAGGCCGCGCAGGCCGCGCAGTAGAGCACGGCCTCGGGCGGCTCGTCCGAGGTCAGGTAGATCCGCCAGCGCTCACCCGGGTCGGTCCACTCGCGCTCGCATTCCAGGCACGTGAGGCGAGCGATCTCGGTGCGCTGCTGCTGGTGCTGTTGTGGGTCGATCATGCTTCCTTTTTCGGCATCAGACGGCTGCAAGCATCCTCTACCTTCGGCCAGGATTTTGCTAGCTCGGCGAGGGCCGGGTCAGGAGCGCGTAGGTCTCGGCCTCGCGGAAGCCGAGGCGGCGATAGACGGAGAGGCCCATCGCGCTGGACTGGAGCCACGCGAGGTCGGCTCCGGCGGCGAATCCCTCGCGGGCGGCCTGTTTGGTGAGCGCGGCGCCGTAGCCGCGGCCGCGGTGCTCCGCCGGCGTCGCCACGTTGAAGACGCCGACGGTGTCGTCGACCGTGTAGCCGACGGACGTGGAGACGTCGCGGCCGTCGACCCTGCCCAGGTAGTACTCGAGCCCTTCGACCGCTGCGGTCTCCAGCAGATAGAGCGGGGCGAGGAGGTCGGCCGGCGCGCCGAAGCCGGCTGCGGCGACGGCGAGCCCCTGGGCGAGGCCGTCGGCGGTCTCGACGCGGATGATCTCCAGCTCCGGGAGCTCAGGCCCGTGCAGGTCCTCCGGCGTGGCCACCATGCCCGGCATCGGCTCTTCCGCCGTCAAACCGAGGCGCCTCGCTTCGCCCTCGAACGCGGGCGTCCGGCCTCGGCGGATCTGCACGGAGTAGGGCAGGCCCAGCTGCTCGATCTCGTCGAGCGCCTCGCCCAGAGACGCCGCGGCCGAGTCGTCGAGCGGCCACACGCCGTTGAACTGCGGAACGGGGACGAGCGGGAAGACGAGCAGGTCGTAGCCGTCGCGCCGCTCGAACCGGGCCTGCTCGAAGACGTCGCACAGACGCTCCGTCATCGTGCGCAGCGCCTCGTGCATCCGCTCGGCCTCGCCCATCGCGTGCGACCGTACTAGCTCGGAGGGTCAGACGCCGGCGGGTTCCCGTTCAGCGGCCACGAGCAGCTCGTTGAGGTCGTCGAGCAGGTCGACGAACCGGCGTTGCTCCGCCGGTGGGAGGCCCTTCAGCAGCTCGCCGACCATCGCCGCCATCCGCTTGCGGCGCCGGCGAACCTCGTGACGGCCGTCGGGAGTCAGCTCCACCGAGATCCCGCGGCCGTCGCGCGGGTCGGGGACGCGCCGGACGAAGGCCGCGCGCTCCAGCACGTCGACGGTGCGGCTCGCGGTCGCGTCCGTGGTCGCGATCCGGTCCGCGAGGGCGCCGAGCCGGAGCGGCCCTTCGTCGGCGAGCGTCAGCAGGCCCAGCGCCTGCGTGGTCGTCAGCTGGCGCGGCTCCGGGCCGGGAATCGCGCTGCGCTGCCGAATGATCACGGCGATCAGCCGCTCGACCGCCTCGGCGAGGCGAGCGTCCTCGCTCATTCCGCGACCTCGGATGTCGCGATCACGAGGCGCTCGCGCCGGCGTCGGCGCGGCGGCGTCACGAACACGGCCACGACGGCGCCGACGAGCGCCGCGACGGCGCTCGCCGCGAAGGCGATCTCGAACCCGGTCACCGAGGGATGGTTTGTGTTCCCGATCGTGTACGCGGTCAGCAGCGCCGCGCCCATCTGCCCGCCGATCACGCCGCCGACGGTGCGCATGACGGTGTTCATCCCCGTGGCCACGCCCGTCTCGGTGGGCCGCACCGCCTCCGTGATCAGCGTCGCCATCGAGGCGAACGCGAAGCCGATGCCGATGCCGAGGGTCGGCATCGCTGCCAGCACCTGCCACGGCTCGTCGTGCCAGCGGGCGATGGAGCCGGTCGTTGCTGCAACCGTGAGGAGCCCGATCGCCAGCGGCCACTTCGAACCCGTGCGCCGTGCGATCAGGCCTGCGACCGGGCCTGCGAACAACAGGGTGAAGGAGCTCGGGAGGAGATAGAGGCCGGCCATCGTCGCGCTCGCGTCGAAGCCGTAGTGGACTACGTCCGTCGGGCTCTCGACGAAGTTCGGGATCAGGACCCAGGCGCCGAACATTGCGAAGCCCGCGACCAGCGCTGTCAGGTTCGTGAACAGCACCTGCCGGCCGGCCATCATCCGCATGTCCACCATCGGCTCGGGGACCCTCAGCTCGGCGAGGCCCCAGACGACGAGCAGGGAGACGGCGGCCGCTGCGAGCCCGAGGACTCCGCCCGATGTCCAGCCCCAGTTCTCGCCCTCGGTCAGCGCAAGCAGGAGGCAGACGAGCCCGCCGGAGAGCAGCGTTGCACCGGGCACGTCGAGCCGCGACGGCGTTTTGATCGGTGATTCCGGGACGAACCGGTGGATGAGCAGGATCGAGAGGGCGATCGGGACGGCGCCGACTACGAAGAGCCAGCGCCAGGAGAAGTTGTCGACGATCAGTCCGGACAGGACGATCCCGAGTCCCCCGCCGACGCCGAAGGTCGCCGAGATCAGCCCGATCGCGACGCCGACCTTCTCGCGCGGGAACTCGTCTCGGATGATCCCGAAGCTGAGCGGGAAGACCGCGCCGCCTGCGCCCGCGAGCGCCCGGAACCCGATCAGCGCCCAGATGTTCCAGGCGAGCGTGCAGCCGATGCAGCCGGCGAGGAAGATGGAGAGCGAGATCACGAGCAGCCGCTCCTTGCCGTACTGGTCGCCAAGCTTGCCGAGCAGCGGCGTCGCGACGGAGGCGACGAGCAGGAAGACGGTCAGCACCCACGTCACCCAGGTCGGAGTCGTGTGGAGATCGCGCTGCAACGCCGGCAGCGCAGGGACGACCATCGTCTGCTGGAGCGCGAAGGCCGTGCCGGCGATCGTCAGGATCGCGAGCGTGACGTTGGAGTGCTGGCGGTGCTCGTCCAAGATCGTTACGCAGCGTAACGATTTAGGATTCTGCTCGTGGCCCTCGAACGGATGATATGAGTGACGAGGCTCTACTCAGACGGCGCCGAGCTGTACGACATCGCCTTCGACTGAGCTCGTGACCTAACGGCAGCTCTGGACGCGCCGGTCGGCCGTCACCAGCCGGTCGGCCGAAAGAGCGACGCGGGCGCGCACGGAGACCACTCCACGCCGGACGACGGTGGTGCGGAACGGCGGGCGCGAGTCGGTGGCGACCCTGTGTCCGTTGATCCAGAACCCGACCGATCGCGTGCCCGATCCGGTGACGATCGCGCGGATCGAGCAGCCGCTCCGGAGGACGCTCAATCTGACCGCCGGCTTCGTGCGGCAGCTCCCGCCCGAGCACGTCACCAGCCGGTGGAGGCGGGCGGCCAGCGAGGCCTTGATCGCGTTGTACTCCGGGTTCGCGTGCTGGCTCGTCAGCTCGTAGGGGTCGCGCTCGAGGTCGTAGAGCTCGCGTTCCCCCGTCGCGTACTCCGCGTAGAGGAAGTTACGCGAGCGGATCGCGTCGAAGTGCCCGGCGCCGGGCGTGTTGTCGACCAGCAGGTCGCGGCCGAGCTCCAGCCCGGCGTCGCGCCAGAAGCGGAGCAGGTTGACGCCGTCCTCGATGCGCTCCGGCCGCGCGGTCTCTCCCGCGGCTCCGAGGATCGTCTCCGCGTAGTCGACGTTCATCGACAGCTGCTTGCGGTGGACGCCGCGCGGCAGCGACTTGTTCCCCGTCCAGCGCATCAGCAGGGGAACCCGGATCGACGGCTCGTACAGCAGCACCTTGCCGGTGCGGACGCGGTGCTCGCCGTGGAAGAACCCGTTGTCCGAGGTGAAGAGGATGAGCGTGTTGTCGAGCTGGCCGGTCGAACGGAGCGTCTCGACGATCGAGGCGACCGCCTCGTCCACGGCCATCAGCGTCTCGCGGCGCTGCTGCCAGTTCTCCTGCACAGCCGCGATCTGCCGCTGGTTCATGAGTGCACGGCGCTGGATCGCTTGCGGCTTGTCCGAGACGTCGGCCTCGTTGAAGCTGGGCGGCTGCGGCAACGGCGTTCCCTCGAGCTTGTCCTTGTGCCGTGGTGCCGGGACTGGTGTGGCAAAGCCGGCCGGGTCGCCCGGCTCGCGCGGCCCGCCGGAGTGGTCGGCCAGGAAGGCGACCCACATGAACCACGGCCCCTGACCGGAGCGAGCTCGGATGAAGCCGTTCGCCTTGTCCCGGTAGACGTCGGTCTGGTAGCAGGACGCCTGCGGCGTTGCGCAGAACGTGTGCAGCTCGCCGTTCTCGTTGAGCGTGTAGTTGTAGTAGCGGTACGTCGTCGGGTCGACCGAGCCGTGCCAGTCCGACCAGCCCGGCGGGATCTCCCGCGGATTCCTCGTCCCGTAGCCGTTCAGGTACTTGCCGAGGTGGATCGTGTAGTAGCCGGCCTTCTGCAGCCAGACGGCGAGCGTGTTGGTGGAGTCGAGCTTGTAGTAGCCGCCCTCGGGTGCCGCGTTTCCACGAACGCCGTTGTTGTGGGAGTACTGGCCCGTCAGCAGGCTCGCCCGCGACGGGCAGCAGAGGGAGAACGAGTCGAAGTTGTTGTCGAAGGTGACGCCCTCGTCGCCGATGAGACGGCGCACGTTGGGGAGCACCTCCATCTCCGCGACCGTCTGATCGTCGGTCTCGAGGATGAGGATGTTCGGTCGCGGCGCCTGAGCGCGTGCGGCCTGTGCGTCCCCGTGCGAGCCGGTTGCCGCGACGGCGACGGTGAACGCGAGGGTCACGACTGCCGCCGACAGCCCGAGCACGTGCCTGCCTTTCATGTCCAACCCCTCCGTTGTCTACATGGAATCGGACGGGACCTGGCTATGCCCGGTTAGGCGCCTCCCAAAATCCTTACGTCGTCCGCGCCAGGCGCTTCCAATGGCTTCGCGACCCGGAGCGGCGTTGGACGGCCGCCGCGGCAAAGCCGCGTCGGCCTCTCTGCGGCGCCGCCGAGTCGGCGCCTCAGTACAAGGAAACGCTTTTCACGGCATCAGAGGAGGCGAGGAGCGGGTGCGGGCCGGGTGCCCTCGTCCCCGACCATCCACTCGCGGCCGCTCCTCGGTGGCTGGAAGCCTTTTAGAAGCCGGTGAGGTCGATGTCGATCGAGACGATCGCCCCAGGGCGGACGTAGCGGCCGCTCAGGAACGGCCATTCGGCCGCCTGCCCGAGCTCGTCCATCAGCTCACGGGCGCGCTTCTTCGCGGACTCGAACCCTTCGAAATCGCCGACCTCGATCCGCTCGCCGTTCTCGAGCCGGACGAAGACGCGGGCGCCGACGTCCGCGCGCGATGCGGCCTGGACGGGCGCAGGCGCAGGTGCAGCTGCGGGCGCCGGTGCCGGTGCCACTTCCTGCGCGACGGGCTGGGGCGTCGGCTCCGCAACAGGAGCAGGAGGAGGAGCAGGAGCCGCGACGACGGGCTCGGGCGCCGGCGCAACGACAGCGGCGGGCGCCGGTGCCGTGTTCTGCAGGCGTGCGAGGTCGTCCGCGCTGACCCAGCCATTGGCGACGACGATCTCGGCGATCGGACGGCCGGTCTCGGCCTCCTCGCGCATCGCGCTCGCAATCTGGTCGGGCGTCACGAGACGCATCCGGAGCAGCGTCGACTCGAGCGAAGGAGCCTCGGTCGGCGCGACGGGCGCCTCAGGAGGCGCGGCCGCAGGACTTTGTGGCTCTGAGCCACTAACGATTGGCTGGGGCGCCGCGGCCGGTGCAGGAGCCGGAACGAGCGGCGTCACAGGAGCTTGTGGCTCTGAGCCACTAAGTGATTCGGCGGCAGGGGTGGAGTCGACCGTCCGCAGCTGGGGGATTGGCGCCGCTGCCGGCACGGGCCCTGGGCCCGGGCTCAGCGGGGGCTCGCTCAAGAATCCAGACGTCACGGAGGACGCCGAGCCGATCGAGGACAAGTTCATGAGGACTCCTTCTGTGCCGCAGTTTCTCCGCTACATCCATCGGCCGCAGGCGGCATTTCTTGAGCCTCTACCGCTTTCGACGCGTAATCAGGCCGCAAGGCGCTCGGGCTCGACGTCCTCCACCTGCATCGGCGCCCGCTCGGTTCGCAGGAGCCGGCCGACCACGGCGGTCGCCGCCAGAGCCGCGACTCCCGCCACGAAGAACGCGAGCCGAGTTCCGCCGAAGTGGACCAGGAGACCGGCCATGATCCCGCCGAGGGCGCCTGTTCCGGCGAACGCGAAGAAGTAGAGACCGATCACGCGGCCGCGCAGGTGGTCGGGCGCAGCCAGCTGGATGATCGAGTTGGAGTTCGACGACCAGGTCGTGAAGCTGATCCCGGCGGCGAACAGGAGGAGACAGGCCAGCCAGACCGAGCTCCCGGGCGCCATCAGCAGCTCGGAAAGACCAAAGCCGGCGCTGCCGAGCAGCATGATCCGCTTCCGTGCGCGCCCCTGAGCGGCCGCGAAGAGCCCGCCGATCAGCGCGCCCAGCCCGAAGGCTGCGGAGAGGACGCCGAACGTCCTCGGACCCGCGTGCAGGGTCTGCTTCGCGAGCACCGGCAGGAGCACGTTGAAGTTGAGGCAGAAGGTGCTGATCACCAGCGTCAGCAGGAGCACGAGCATGGTGTCGCGCGTCCGGAGTGCGTAGGAGAGCCCCTCGCGGACGCCGCGGAACATCGTCGGCCGCTCGGTCTTCCCGACTGGGAAGAACTCGGACTGCCGCATCATCAGGAGGCCGGCGAGGACGGCGAGAAAGCTGACCGCGTTGATGGCGAACGAGATGCCGGCGCCGAAAGCCGCCAGCAGCACGCCTGCGATGGCAGGCCCAAAGATCCGGGAAGCGTTGAAGACCGTCGAGTTGAGCGCGACCGCGTTCTGCAGCTCGCCTCGGCCCACCATCCGGTACGTGAGCTGCTGACGCGCGGGTGCGTCGAGCACCTGCACCGTTCCCGCGAGGAACGCGATCACGTAGACGTGCCACGCCTCGACGACGCCGAGCAGCGTGATCGTCGCGATCGTGGACGCGAGCACCATGTGCGCGATCTGCGTCGCGATCACCGTCCGGCGTGCATCCAGCCGGTCGACGACGACGCCCGCGAAGAGGCTGAAGACGGTGAAGGGCAGGAACTGAGCGAGCGCGAGCACGCCGACCGCGAGCGGCGAGTGCGTCAGCGTCAGGATCAGCCAGGCCTGCGTGATCCGCTGCATCCACGTCCCCGGCAGCGAGATCGTCTGACCGAGGAAGAACAGGCGGTAGTTGCGGTGCTTGCGGACGCTGGCGAACGCGCGGCCGTTGAAGCGGAGCAGCGCCTGCGTCACGAGGGCTCCTCTTCGAGCAGCAGTGACAGCGGCTCGACGGCCGCGTCGAGCGCCTCGAGGTGATCGTGGTCGAGTGTTCCGAGCCTGGCCGCGAGCCACGCCGTCCGCTTCGACTTGACGGAGCGGAGGACGCGGTGCCCGGCAGGTGCGACGTGCAGGCCGACGCGGCGCCGGTCGCCGCCGACCTCCTGGCGCTCGATCAGGCAGGCCTCCTCGAGCCGCGCCACGAACTTCGACATTCCGGGAACGGACATCCGCTCCCGCGCCGCGAGCTCGCGCACGCCGATGCCGGGCGCGTACTTGATCTGGACGAGCAGGGACACCTGACCGCCCGTCACTCCGAGCGAGTGGATCTCGCGCCGCAGCTCGCGGTTCAGCTTCAGCAGAACCGGGCGCAGCCGATTGGCGAGAGTGGTTGTGTCGATGCGGGCAGCCAGCATTTCGTTAACCAGGTTAACTAATCGGCAGTTCCGCCCGCGGACTTTAGGAAACGGATCTACGGGCCGATAAAACGGGCCGTATGCGGCGAACGCTCCTCCTGGCCGCCGGCGGCCTTACGATCGCGGGCGCACTCCTGCCGTGGGTCGACCTCCACGTGACGGGGCTCCACGTGTCCGTCCAGCTGGACGCGGCCAAGCACGGGCTCTGGATCCTGGCCCTTCTGGCCGGCTGCCTCGCGGTCTTCGCCGCGCTCCTCGACGACGGAGCTGCCGTCTCGATCCTCGCATCGGTCGCGGCTGCAGGGGCTGCGGGCTTCGGGACGTACCGCATCCTCCACTCGCCCGGCTACGAGCTCGCCTCGGCGACGGGCATCGTCCACTGGTCGGCCGGTCCAGGCCTCTGGGCGATGGGGCTCGGTGCGGCGGCCGCACTGGCCGCGCTGTTCACCGCCTCCGACTAGGAGCTACGCGGCCGGGCAGAATCCGGGCATGGCCCGGAATCCGCTCGAGGACGTCGCGCGTGGGCTGCGCCTGCTCGGCGAGCGTCTGTCACAGGGCGGCGAGCCGGCCGACTGGATCTCCGACCAGATCGACTCGCTGCGCAAGCCGGAACCGGGGAAGTCGCTCGCCGAGCTGCAGGACGAGCTCGATGCGCTGACCGGCCTCGAATCCGTCAAGGAGCAGGTGCGGGCGCTCGTCGCCTTCCTCCAGGTGCAGGCCGAGCGGCAGCGCCACGGCCTCCCCGAGGTCGCGACCTCGCAGCACCTCGTCTTCCTCGGCAACCCGGGCACGGGCAAGACGACGGTCGCCCGCCTGCTGGCGCAGATGTACCGCGCGATGGGTCTGCTCAGGCGCGGCCACCTCGTCGAGGTCGACAGGGCAGGGCTCGTCGGCCAGTACGTCGGCACGACCGCGCTCAAGACCGACCGGGCGATTCGGCGCGCGCTCGACGGCGTCCTCTTCATCGACGAGGCGTACGCGCTGGCGCCGGCGGACGAGCGGATGGACTTCGGCCCCGAGGCGATCGAGACCCTGCTCAAGCGGATGGAGGACTTCCGGCACCGGCTCGTCGTCATCGTCGCCGGCTATCCGCGGCTGATGCATCACTTCCTCAACTCGAACCCGGGTCTTCGCTCCAGGTTCTCGCGCGAGATCACCTTCCCGGACTACGCGACGGGGGAGCTGGTGGAGATCTCGCGCACGTTCGCCGCGGACAGCGAGTACGTCTTCGGCGACGGCGCCGAGGAGGCGCTCCGGCGGGTGCTCGAGGGCGCGGCCCGCGGCGAGCGGTTCGGCAACGCGCGCTTCGCGCGCACGTTGTTCGAGCAGGCGCTGAACCAGCAGGCGCTGAGGCTCGCCGGCGTCGGCGGCGCGGAGCTCGAGGGCCTTGAGCGGTCGGAGCTGATGACGTTGCGCGCGGAGGACGTCGCCGCCGCCGCGCGGTCGCTCGGCGAGGAGCCTGGGACGGCCGAGACACGTGGCCCGTTCTGGCGCCGGCGGCGGGCTCCCTAGTACTGGTAGGCGTGCATGTGCGCGGGCCCGCCTGGGGCTCTGGGCTCGCCGCCGACGCCGCCTGCGGCGAGCGACGTCACCGCCAGGACGACGAGGCAGACGAGACAGAGAAACACGAGCCGCATGACCTCTTCGACGCGCGCCTTGTGCCTGCAGTTTGCGTAGTTCTCGTTAAGCGGTTCCGCTTTGCGGACCGTACTCTTTCTACCCCTTGACGGCCCCCGCCGTGAGCCCCGCCAGGATGCGTCGCTGCAGCAGGAGCGTCAGCGCGATCAGCGGCACGGTCACGACGATCGTCGCCGCCATGATCTGACCCCATGGGATCTGGAAGCTGCTCCCGGACTTCCCGGTGAAGGTGACGATCGCCACCGGGACGGTGTGCTTGTCGACCGTCTGCGTGAACGACAGCGCGTACAGGAACTCGTTCCACGCGGCTATGAACGCGAGCAACCCGGTGGTGACGAGGCCCGGCGCGATCAGCGGCAGGATTACCTTGTAGAACGTCTGGAAGGGCGTGGCGCCGTCGATATAGGCCGCCTCCTCCAGATCCTTCGGGAGAGCGCGCACGCGCGCCGAGGATCGCGATCTGCGGGAAGATCGTCATCGAGAGCATCAGGTAGAGCGCCGCGTTGCGTCCGCGGAAGCGGAACCGCCCCAGCGCGTACCCGGCGAGCGCGCCGAAGGCCAGCGAGATGAGCGTGACGGATCCGGCGACGATCGTCGAGTTCAGCAGCGCTCGCTGGAAGTCGCCGCTGCCGAGCACCTCGCGGAAGTTGCTCAGCGTCGGGTGCAGCGGGAAGTACTGGACCGGCGTCTTGAAAAGATCGCCGTCCGGGGTGAACGCGGAGCGGATCGCCCAGTAGAACGGGAACACCGCGTAGACGAAGATCACCGCGATCAGGAAGAGGAACGGGCCTCGGCGCATGAGCCGCCGAATCGGCTGTTTCCAGAGGCGGCGCGGCTGAGCGGCCGCCCGCGCTCTCGCAGCCTCGGCGGCCGTGCTCATCGGCCGGCCCCCGGCCGATGAGCGGGGGAAGGGGCGAAGGGGGAAACCGGGAGGTTTCTCCACTCTCTCTCCTCAGCGCACGCGGCCTGACCTGCCGCGCGCGAGCTGAGGCGTGCCTTAAAGAAGGGGGCTCGTGGGAACGCTACGCGTCCTGGTTTGACACGAGCGAGCCGAAGGCGAGCGACGCTCACTGCTCCTCCACCCGCACGAGGGTCACATAGATGATCACGAACAGTCCGATGATCAGGAAGATCGCGACGCTGATCGCGGCGCCGTAGCCGACGTCACCGGTCGAGACGATCGTGTTCTGGTCGTAGATCGCCATCGTCTGGGTGTCGAGCCGGTTCCCGAAGAAGACGTAGAACACGTCGAAGACCCGCAGCGCGTCGAGCGTCCGGAAGATCAGCGTCACGAGGATCGCGGGGCGCAGCAGCGGCAGCGTGATCTTCCAGAACTGCTGCAACTTGCTGGCTCCGTCCACCTCCGAGGCCTCGTAGAGCTCGGTCGGGATCACCTGGAGGCCCGCGAGCAGCAGCAGCGCGACGAACGGCGTCGTCTTCCAGATGTCGACGGCCGCGACGGCTCCGAGCGACGTGCTCGGCTCCGAGATCCAGGCGTGGCTGTGCGACAGCAGGTGGAGGCGGACGCCGGCGTCGTTGATCACGCCGTAGATGTCGTCGTACATCCACTTCCACATCTGGGCGGAGATCACGGTCGGGATCGCCCAGGGCACGAGCATGACCGCGCGCATCACGCCCCGCCCCTTGAAGTTCGAGTTCACGACGAGCGCGATGATCATCCCGAGCACGAACTCGAAGACCACCGTGATTACCGTGAACTTCACGGTGGTGACGACCGAGTCCCTGAACACCGTGTCGTGGATCAGGTCGCGGTAGTTCCCGAGGCCGATCCACTTGGTCGGCTCGAGGCCCGCGAGGAACTGCTCGTTCGTGAAGCTCTGGTAGATCGTCTGGCCGAGCGGGTAGATCGCCACGAACCCGACGACGGCGAGCGCCGGCGAGAGCATGATCCAGGCGAGGCGCATCTGCCTGCGCTGGAGGCGCGTCCCGCGACGGCGACGTCGAGGGAGGAATGCGCGCGGGGGTGCGGGTGTGGCGGGGACTGAGCTCATGGCGTCCGCTTAGCGCTGAGGGAGGATGGGGACGGATCCCCATCCTCCCTGAGTCGATCTCTCCTCGCCGGCCCTACTTCTTGACCAGCCGGCTCAGTCGCGACGAGATCCCGGGCAGCACGGACTTCGCGTCGCTGCCGTTCAGGATCTGGTTGATCCCCTGGTAGATGATCTGGCTGCCCTGCGCGTAGTGCGTCCCCAGGTACTTCGCGGGCCGGGTCACGCGCTTGACGTTGGCGATCTTCGGCTTCAGGTAGGGGTTCGCCTTGACGACGGCCTTGTCCCTGGCCACGGCCGGAATCGTCGGCACGTTGGTGTTGTAGATCGCGTCGAACTTCTGGGTTGCGGGGCTCGCCAGGTAGCGGACGAACTCGATCGCAGCACCCTTGTACTTGGAGTACTTCGAGACACCCACCTGCCAGCCGCCGACCGTTCCCACCGATGTGCCGCCGGCGCCGTGCGGGAGCACCGTCACGTCGAACTTGCCCTTCACCGGCGTCGTCTGGTTCGCCGAGTAGGCGTACGGCCAGTTGCGCAGGAAGGCTGCGTTGCCGCCGGCGAACGCGTTGCGTGCGCCCTCCTCGTCATACGAGGTGACACCGCGCGGCGAGATGTTCCCGACCCAGCTGCGGACGAGGTTCAGGATCGCAGTCGCCTTCGCGTTGTCGATCGTGACCTTGCCGTTGTCGATGAAGTTGCCGCCGCCGCTCGAGGCGACCCATTCGAGGGCGTCGCACGTCAGACCCTCGTACGAGTTCCCCTGGAACACGAACCCGTAGAAGTTCTTGTTCTTGTCCCGCTCGCCGTCCTGGATCTTCTTGGCCATCGTGCCGAGCTCGGCCCAGGTCGTGGGCGGATGCGTGTACCCGTACTTCTTCAGCAGGTCGGTGCGGTAGTAGAGGATCCCGAAGTCCCCGAACCACGGCATCGCGATCAGCTTCCCGTTGATCGTGTCGTTCTGGATGATCCCCTGCGCGTGCTTTGCCGCCAGGGAGGCGAGCTGCGGCTTCAGGTTCACCAGGTACGGCGCGAAGGCGCCGGTCCAGACCACGTCGAGCATCATCACGTCGATCGACGAGGACTTGGACGAGAAGTTCCGCGCCAGCTGCGAGTAGGCCGCATCCGACTCCTTCGGGTGCGGCACGACCTTGACCCTGATCCCGGTGTCGGCCTTGAACTTCGCCGCAAGCAGCAGGTCACGCTTGTGACTCGCGCCGACGGCGTTGTCGCCGATGAAGGTGATCGTCTGGCCGCCGTACTTCGCCTTGATGGCCTTCGCGTTCGCAACGGCCGGCGGCTTGACTGCGGTTGCGGACGAGCTTGACGCCGGGCCCGAGCTGCTGGCGGACAGACCCGAGGCCGGGATCAGCGCGAGTGCCCCGGCCAGTCCTGCTAGGACGATCAGTGGTCGATGTTTCACTCCACCTCTCCTTTTCCTCGATGACGGCTGCGGTCCGGATCGGGCCGAGAGTCGGCGCGATGGTAGGCATGCCCAGCCGCGTGGTTCAAGTTAAGGCAAGTGCCTCGGCGCACAGTCGCTGGAACTGTGACACGAGCTGCTCGCTTTCGCTGAGCACCCGGCCCTCGGTCAGGACGCCCGCACGCAGGCCGCGCTGGACGCCTTCGACGAGCGCCGTGTCCTCCCGGCCGATCTGGTCGTCGAAGTCGATCAGCTCGTCGAGCCATGCCTGGTCGACGTCGGGCGCGAAGAAGTAGTCGAGGAAGCGGGCGGTCCGCTCGGGCCCGGTCGGCACGATCGGTCCGCACGAGAGATTCGGCCGGCCCGGGAAGACGTTGATCCCGAAATTGGGCCAGAGGAAGTGGAACTGGCTGCGTCCGACCTCGCCGCCCGCGAGGAACGAGTCGCCGTTCGTCCGGAGGGGCCCGAACTGGCTCGAGGTAAGTCCTTCGGTGACGAGGCGATACGAATCCGGAGAGACGTCGACGGCCGCGGTGAAGCCGGGGTGCGCGACCGCGCAGTGGTAGCACTCGAGGAAGTTCTCGCAGGCCACCTTCCAGTTCGCCTCGAGCTCGAACTCCGTGCGGAGGCGGAACTCGAGCGCGTCGACGTCGAGGATCTCACCGAGCTGTGCCGGGACGGGACCGAGTGCCTCCGCGAGCGGAGCGGCCTCGGGATCGGCGTTGACGAAGACGAACGGGCCCCAAGTCTCGAGGCGCAGCGGTGCGAGCGACAACTCCTCGTCGCCGAAGCCCGGCTCCCGGTCGGAGCGGGGCGCCGCCCGCAGCCGCCCGTCGAGCTCGTACGTCCACGCGTGGTAGCGGCACTGCAGCGTCTCGCGCCGCCCCTCCCCTTCGGCGACGACGAAGCCTCGGTGGCGGCAGACGTTCAGGAAGGCGCGCAGCTCGCCGTCGCGCGCGCGGGTCACCACGACGGGTGCAAGGCCGAGCGCGCCGGTGAAGAACGAGCCCGGCTCGGCGGCCTGGCCGGCGTGGCCGACGTATTGCCACGAGCGGAGGAAGATGCGCTCGTGCTCGTGGCGTAACACGTCCGGGTCGCGATACCAGCTCCACGGCAATGTGTGCTCCACGCGGAGAACTGTAGTGTCCTCGATATGGCCGTCACGCGGACGCGGAAGGCACCGCTCTTCGAACAGTTCATGGCGGTCCGTCGCTTTTCCGGTGGACTCGCCTTCAGCAACGACGGCGCCTACGTCTACTTCGTCAGCAACATCTCGGGCCAGTTCAATCTGTGGCGCGTACCTGTCGAGGGCGGCTGGCCCGATCAGCTGACGGCGTTCACCGACGAGACGGTCCGCTTCATCGGCGTCTCGCCGGCCGACGGGAAGATCGCTCTCGGCGCCGACCACGACGGCGACGAGTTTCACCAGATCTACCTGCTCGACCCGGACCGTGGCTGGCCGGAGAAGATCACGGACGACCCGCAGGTGCAGCATTACGTCGGCAGCAACAGCTGGTCGCCCGACGGGACGAAGCTCGCCTACGCCGCCAACGCGCGCAAGCCCACCGACATGGAAGTCTGGATCCGCGACCTCGACTCCGGCGAGACGCGGTCGGTCTTCGGCGAGGGGATGTATTCCTTCCCCGGGCCTTGGTCGCCGGACGAGACGAAGCTGCTGACGCTCGACTTCCGCAACAACAGTGATTCGAGCGTCCACCTCGTCGACCTGGAGACGGGCGAGGAGCGCGAGTTGACGCCGCACGAGGACGACGCGCTCTTCTTCCCGGGGCCCTGGGCTGCGGACGGCTCTGGCTTCCACCTCGTCACGGACGCAGGCAGCGAGTTCCGCGGCCTTGCCTACTACGACCTCGAGTCCGGCCGCTACGACTGGCTCGACGGAGAGCCCGAGGCGGACGTCGAGGACCTGGCCGGGTCTGCCGACCACCGGTATCTCGCCTGGCTCGTCAACGAAGGCGGGTGGGACCGGCTCCGCATCCGTGACCTCGAGTCGGGCGAGGATCTGCCGGATCCGGAGATCCCGCGCGGCGCCCGCCCGCACCTGACCGGGTTCCAGCCGCCGCCGGCGCTCTCGCCCGACGGGAGCCTGGCCGCGGTGATCCTCGCCGGCCCGCGCCGGCCGCCCGAGGTCTGGGTCGTCGAGACGGAGACCGGCAGCGGCCGCGCCGTGACCGAGAGCCGGATCGGCGTGCCGGGTGAGGACGAGCTCGTCGACGTCGAGCTGGTCTCATATCCGAGCTTCGACGGGCGCGAGATCCCGGCGTGGCTCTACCGGCCGGACACGAGCGACCGGGTGCCTGTCGTGGTTTCGATCCACGGCGGCCCCGAGGCGCAGGAGCGTCCGATCTACCAGCCGCTGTACCAGTACCTGCTCAGCCGCGGCATCGCCGTCCTTGCCACGAACATCCGCGGGTCGACCGGCTACGGCAAGACCTACCAGCGGCTCGTCCAGCGCGACTGGGGCGGCGGCGACCTCCAGGACTGGGATCACGCCGTCAGGTGGCTCAAGGAGCAGGACTGGGTCGATCCCGACAGGATCGGCGTCTTCGGCGGATCGTACGGCGGCTTCGCCGTCCTCACGTGCGTCACGCGGCTGCCGGACCACTGGGCGGCGGCGGTCGACATCTTCGGACCGTCCAACCTCGTCACCTTCGCCCGCGCCGTCCCGCCGACCTGGAAGCGGATGATGAAGCGCTTCGTCGGCGATCCCGACGAGGACGAAGAGCTGCTGATCGAGCGCTCGCCGATGACCTACATCGAGAACGCGAAGGCGCCGCTGCTCGTGATCCAGGGCGCAACCGACCCGCGCGTGGTCAAGCCCGAGTCGGACCAGCTCGTGGAGAAGCTCCGCTCGATGGGCCGGACGGTCGAGTACGAAGTGTTCGAGGACGAAGGCCACGGCTTCACGAAGCGGCCGAACGAGCTCAAGGCGATGCGCCTTTCAGCAGAGTGGCTCGAGCAGCATCTGCTTCCGAACGAAAGCTGACGCTTTCGTTCGGTTTGGGTACGCCGCTCGTCGCGGGAAACGCGCGCGGCAAAGCCGCGCGCTCTCATTAGATCGTGGTCGGCGAACGTCTCACGCCGTGCGGGCGGTGGCGCTGTCGCGTCCCCGCCCGCATCAGTCCGGCCGCAGCCTAAACCGGCTTCGCCTGCTTTAGTCTCCGGCCTTGAGCGTCAGACCTCGCGGTAGCAGGCCGGGATCAGGCAGAAGAGGCCGTACGCGCGTGCTCGCCTTCCGCCTCCCCCGCGCCTTCTGGCGCGCGCGAGAATTCCCGAAACTCAGGCCTCGGCGGCGACGGCGGCTGCGAGCGCTTCCACGATCGCGGGATTGAAATCCGTGCCCGCGCAGGCGCGGAGCTCGGCGATCGCCTCGTGCACCGGCCGCGCCGCGCGGTACGGGCGGTCGGTCGTCATCGCGCTGAACGCATCGCACACGCGGACGATCCGGGCGACGAGTGGGATCTCCTCTCCGCACAAGCCATCTGGATAGCCCGTTCCGTCCCAGTCCTCGTGGCACGAGCGGACGATCCTGCCGATGTTGCCGAGGATGCCGCCTACCCTGGCGAGGAGCCGTTCGCCCTCGATCGTGTGGGTATTGATCACGGCGCGTTCCTCGGCCGTGAGGGGCCCGGCCTTGTTGATGATCTCGCCGGGGATCCGGATCTTGCCGACGTCGTGGAGGAGTGCAGCGAACTCCGCGTCGCGACGGTCGCGCGCGTCGAGGCCGAGCCGGTCGGAGACATCGAGCACGAGCGTGACGACGTCCCGGCTGTGGCTGCCCGTGTAGGCGTCGTCCGCCTCGACCACGTCGCCGAGGAGGAAGGCGGTGCCGCGATACGCGTTGCTGAGCTCGAGCGCGTGGTCGATCCGCACCTGGCGCTCGCGGGCGAAAACGCCGAGGAGGGCGGCGAGCGGGAGCATCAGAATGAGCACGGCGGGTCGGCCGTCCGCTGCCAGCGCCGTGAGCAGGCCGACCGGCGCGAGAGCCGCGTCGACGAGGAACGCCCAGCCCATGTACGGAAGGAGCGTTAGGGGCGAGACACCTGTCGCAACGAACTCTCGCCCTGCGGACAAGCAGAAGTCCACAGCCATCTGCGCGCCCAACGCGGCCACGTAGACAGGCCAGCGTTCGAGGCGCGGTCCGTCTTCGCCGGCAGCGGCGAGCACGAGGACGGGGCCGACCGCGTACCAGGAGTTCGGCAGGACGAGCATCGCGTGGTCGAGGGGGGTCCGGTGCGTTGCGTACTCGACGCTGCGCCCGGCAAGGAGCCCAGCCGCGACGGCGAGCGGCACCCAGCCGAGCGGGAGCACGAACAGCATCGGCACGAGGACGAGCTGCGTTGGCAGCGCAAAACCCGTGCCGACCTCGAACTTGACGCGCGAGGTCAAGGCATAGGCGGCGATCAGGAGCACGACCGTGGGTGCGCTCGGCGACCGATCCGTCGGGAGCAGTGCGGCGAGCGTAGCCGCGACTGCGACGAACCCCGTCCCGAAGACGAGCGCAGACCAGCGTGTGCGACTGCGCAGGCGGTGCTGCCCGCGCTCGCGCGACTCCTCGATCAGCGCGTTGGCGTCAGGATCGAGCGCAGGGGCGAACGTGGGGGCCGCAGTCGACACGTGTCTCATTGAAGTCGGCTGCGGACGCGAGCGCCAGAGCGCCACAAGGCCCAAGAACCCCCATTCGAGGGATTCAGATACCCCACCAGGGTGATGCGCCGAAAGAGTGAGCGCAGAGAGTCCGAGAGCGGCACTTTCTGGGAGATAACTGCGGCTAGGAGGGCACGACTGTGGCGAGGATCTGGCGGTTCATCGATTTGCGGCTGGCGCTGTTCGCAGCCACGCTCGTGGTAGCGGCGCTTGCGCCGTCCGTGGCTCACGCCGCCAGGCCAGGTCACGCCGACCTCCTCGGCGGCCTGATCGGCGGGAGCTGTCCGTTCCCGTCCAGCAAAGTGTTCGCGCCCTGGGGCGACAACCACGGCTACTACCTCGCCCCGAACGGCGGCCTCGAGGCCGGCTCCTACGGCTGGAAGCTCAGTGGCGGCGCCTCCGTCGTCTCGGGGAACGAGCCGTTTTACGCGAGCGGGAGCCACTCGCTCTCGCTGCCGAGCGGCAGCTCGGCGACCAGCCCCGTCACGTGCATCGGCCCGGACAACCTCGCCATTCGCATGTTCGGCGCGGACAAGGGCGGCACCGACTCCGGGCTCCGCGTGCGCGTCGTTTGGTACGGCCTGCTCAACACAGTGCTGGGGATCTCGGACTACACCACCTTCAAGGCCGGCGGCGCCTGGTATCCCACCGCGACCTGCAACTCGGAGGGAGGGTTCAACCTGATCCTGCCGCTCCTCGGCTCGACATCGGCCCGGGTTCAGCTGACACCGCTTGGCAGCGGCAGCGCCTGGAAGATCGACGACCTCTACGTCGATCCCTGGGAATCACGCGGCGCGTAGCGCTTCGAGCGAAAGCTGGCGCTTTCGCTCGACTCGAGGTACGCCGCTCATCGCGGTGAACGCGCGGGGGCAAAGCCCCCGCGCTCTCATTAGATCTGGCGGGCGGCTGCTTCTGGCAGTGCGGGCGGTGGCGCTTCGCGTCCCCGCCCGCATTAGTTCGGCCTCCGGCTAAACCGGCTTCGCTCGCTTTAGCCTCCGGCCTTTGGTCTTTCATATCTTCCTAACTATCGGCGGCGTGACGCGTCACAAATGTGGCGTCCGCTGGGCGTGGACACCCCTACAATCGAGGAGGCGATGGAGTCGACTGAGGCCGCGCGCCTAGAGGGGTCGGACCGGTTCCAGCGGGCAGCGGCCCTGGCGGAGCGCTTCCTCGACAACATCGAGTCGGTCGTCCACGGCAAGCGGGAGGAGATCAAGCTCGTCCTCGCTGCCCTGGTGTGCGGAGGCCATGTCCTCTTCGAGGACGTCCCGGGTACCGCCAAGACGGTGCTCGCGCGGGCGATCGCGCAGTCGATCGACGGGGCGACGCCGTCGCGGATCCAGTGCACGCCGGACCTCCAGCCCACCGACGTCACCGGCCTCTCGATCTTCAACCAGAAGGATCGCGACTTCGAGTTCCGCCCCGGGCCGATCTTCGCGAACGTCGTCCTCGTCGACGAGATCAACCGCGCGATGCCGAAGACGCAATCGTCCCTGCTCGAGTCGATGGCCGAGCAGCAGGTGACCGTCGACGGCGAGACGCGCATCCTGCCCGACCCGTTCCTTCTGCTCGCCACCGAGAACCCGATCGAGTACGAGGGCACGTTCCCGCTGCCCGAGGCACAGCTCGACCGCTTCTTCCTCAAGACCGCGCTCGGATACCCGGACGCCGACGACGAGCGGCGGATCCTGACGGAGCAGCGCAGCGGGCATCCCCTCCGTCTGCTCGAAGCCGTGATCACGGTCGAGGACGTGCAGGAGCTGAAGGAGGCGGTGCAGGAGGTCTACGTCGACGACCTGATCCAGAAGTGGATTGTCGATCTCGTCCGCGTGACGCGCGAGCACGAGGTGGTGTCGATCGGGTCGTCGGTGCGCGGCAGCCTCGCGCTCGAGCGAGCCGCGCGCGCGTGGGCGCTGCTGAGCGAGCGGAGCTTCGTCGTCCCCGACGACGTCGAGCGCCTGTTCGTTCCCGTGCTGATGCATCGGATCGTGTTCCGTCCGGCGTTCCTCGCCGAGGCGCGGCGCGACGGCTGGGCGGAAGCATCGGCGCGGTTCAAGGAGAGCTGCCTCGCGCTGGCGCCGAGGCCGGCCGCCGATCCCGACGGCGAGGTCTTCGCCTTCGGGACGCGCCCCGCGTAGGGCACTGACCTTGTCCGCGGCCGAGACCTTCCAGCTCACGCCCCGGCGCCGCCTGATCGGGTTGTCGTTCGGCGGGATGCGGAGCGCACGGCGCGGCACGGGCTCCGACATCGCGGGCTCGCGGCCATACCGGCCCGGCGACGACATGGACACGATCGACTGGGCCTCCTCCGCACGGCTGTCGTCGGCACGCGGTACCGACGAGTTCATCGTGCGCGAGCGCTTCGCCGAGGAGGCCCCGCGCGTCGTGGTCGTCGCCGACCGCCGGCCGGCGATGTCCCTCTTCCCGGACTGGCTGCCGTGGCTTTCGAAGCCGGTCGCGACGAGGATCGCGGCGCTGATGATCGCCGACAGCACCGTCGCCGCCCGCGGCTTCAGCGGCTACCTCGATTTCGCCGAGGGCGAGCTCTACTGGCGCCCGCCGCGGAGCCAGCACGAGGAATGGCGCCTGCAGCCACAGCGCCCGTTCGGTGCGCCGGAGGACAGCGTCACGCGCTCGCTGGAGCACCTGCTCGAGCTACGGCCGTCGCTCCTGCCCGGCAGCTTCGTCTTCGTCCTCTCGGACTTCCTGCTCCCGCTCGACGAGGAGATGTGGCTGCGTGCGGTCGAGCGACGTTGGGACGTGATCCCGGTGGTCATGCAAGATGCCGTCTGGGAGCGGACCTTCCCCGACGTCAGCCGAACGATGGTGCCTGTTGTCGAACCGCGAACGGGGCGGATGCGCTATCTGCGGCTGAGCCGGGCGGAGGCGCTCGAGCGGCGCCGCGCCAACGAGGAGCGCTGGGACCGGCTCCTGCGCACCTTCTCGACGCTCGATCTGGATCCGGTGATCGTCGACGATGCCGACCCGGCGGCCGTGCTCGCCGCGTTCGTCAACTGGTCCGAGCAACGCATGTTCTGGCGGGGCCGCCGGTGAGCCGCCTGCGCTGGCTGGCTTTGGGCGTCCTCCTCGTCGCGCTCGCGGCCGCGGTCGGCGTGGCGATGCTGGCCGGCGGCTCTGAACAGTCAGCCCCGCGCTCGATCGCAAACGGGAGGGCGCTCGCGGCGACCGCGAGCATCTCGCCACAGTCGCACCTCTTCGGCGAGCGCATCCACGTGCGGATCGACGCTGTCGTCGACCGGAGCCGGCTCGATCCCGACCGGATCGCCCTCGAGACGAGCTGGAGCCCGTACCAGCCCGCCGTCCCGCCGGTCCGGATCCGGAAGGACGTCGGTCGATTTGCGCGTCTCCACTGGGCGTACGAGCTGTACTGCGTCGTGCTCGACTGCGCTCCGCAGGCGGGATCGAACCGCAGGACTTCGTTCGCGGCCGCGACGCTTCGCTATCGGGGGACCACGGTCCACGGTAGACCGCCTGCGCTGATGACGATCTCTTGGCCCTCGATCACGGCGGTCTCGCGCCTCGACCCGATCGATCTCGAGCGGCGCGCAATCGTCCATCGGGTCGGGACGACCGGCCGGTCGCTTACGACTTTCCAGATCCCGTGGCGGCGCGACTCCGCCGATCTCGTCTCCGCGACATATCGCATCCACCCGGAGACGATCTTCTGGACGGGCATCGCCGGCGCGCTCTTACTCGTTGCCGCAGCGGGACTGCTCCTGCGGCCGTATCTGCCGAATCTCAGCCGCCGTCGCGCCGCGCTCTCGCCGCTCGAGTGCGCGCTCGCGGCCGTGGAACGGACGCGCTCCGGGGGCGACCTCGAGGCGGAGCGCAAAGCCCTGGAGCTCCTGGCTGCGGAGCTGAGGCGCAGCGGCGAGGGCGAGCTCGCCTGGACGGCAAGCGAGCTGGCATGGTCGGAGCCGGTACCGGAGCCGGAGCTCACCACCGCGCTCACGTTCGACGTCCGTCAGACGTTGGCTGCGCAGAGGAACGGCCATGGCTAGATTCCCACGGCCGCGGCGCGCCGGCATTCCGCTTGCCGACTCGCCCCTGCTTGCGCGGGCGATCGCGCGAACGACGCTCGTCCGGCTCGGTCTGCTGGCCGCCCTCGTCGCGCTCGCCGGGTTCGCCGTGTGGCGCACGGCCATGCTGGAGACCCGCACGGTCGCCTTCCTCCCGGAGAGCGCGACGACGATCGTCGTTCTCGACCAGTCACGGAGCGTCTATCTCACGGACGACAGGGTGATCGCCACGATCCTCACCCGCGTCGTCCAGGGCGATCCGCGGGTCGGTCTGGTCGTCTTCTCGGACACGGCCTACGAGATGCTGCCGCCGGGTTCGCACGGATCGGATCTGAAGGCGCTGATCCGGTTCTACCGGCCGGCCGCTCCCGGCTCGAGCATCGACCCGGCCTCGAACGTGCCGACGACCCCGTGGGACACCGTCTTCTCCGGCGGAACGAAGATCTCGGCCGGGCTCGAACTGGCGCGCTCGATGGTGGCTCGCGACCACATCAAGCGGGCGACGATCCTGCTCGTGAGCGATCTCGAAACGGCAGGCGAGGACCGGCCGGCGTTCGCGCAGGCACTGATCCGGATTCGGAACGACCCGCGTCTGACTCTGCGGATCGCGCCGCTCTATGCGATCGCCTCGGAGCGCGCCTTCGTCGCGCGGTTCGTGCCGCGCGACGCCTTCGTCAAGCCGGCCCAGATCAGGGGCCATGGCGCGGCGGAGCCGCGACGCCGGCTCCTCGCGCATACGCCGTGGGCGGTGCTTGTCGCCGGTGCGCTGCTGTTGGCCGCGCTCGCGGCGAATGAGCTGCTGTGCAGTCGCGTCGAGCTGCGGCGTCCGGTGGAGGATCTCGCATGAGCCGAGGAACGCTGGCTCGCATCGCCGGCGCGGCCCTCTGCCTGGCAGTGGCGGCGTTGTCCCTTCTAATCGCTGTCGACGCGCACGCGTGGCGGGCACGGATGACGGCCGACGACCTCCGCTTCCGTGCGAACCCGACAGACCAGGACCTGTGGCGGCCTGCGCAGCATGTGCCCTTCGGGCTCGCGAGGCGCCTGCTCGGCCTCGGCGACGACCTCGCCTACCGGCGGGCGGTGCGGGAGTTCCGCGCGGGGCGCCCCACGGAGCTGACGTTCAGTCCCTCGACGACGGCCCACCGTGCGCAGGCGCAGATCGCCCTGGGGAAGATCGGGCCGGACGATTCGAACGCGGTGCGGGCATCCGCGGAGGAAAACCTGCTCGGGGTGCTCGGCTTCTCCCTCGCCACGCAGGACAGCACCCATTCGCGCACGCTCCTCAACAACTCGGTGGCGGCTTTCCATGCGGCGATCGATCGGAATCCGCTGAACGAGGACGCGATGTGGAACCTCGAATACGCGCTCGACCAACTGAAGGGCCGCAATCCGCAGGAAGCAGGCGGACGTGACCGCCTCGGCCAGCGCGGCGAGGCCGGCCTCAAGGATCCGGGCCGGGGCTACTAGAGGCGGACCGGCGATGAGCTTCCTGACGCCGTACGCCGCGTTCCTGGCGCTGCTCGTCGTCGCTCCGCTGGCCGCGTTCGTCGCCGGAGAACAGCGGCGGCGACGTGTCGCGCTGCTGCTTCACGTCGGCGAGCCGGCGCGGATGCACCGTCTCGCGCCGGCCGTGGCGGTCACCGCCGTCGCGGGGTTGCTCGGCGCCGCCGCGACTCAGCCGACGCTCGTCAACCGCCATTCGAAGCGCGTGCGCACGGACGCCGAGGCGTTCTTCGTGCTCGACACCTCCCGCTCGATGCTCGCCTCACCCGGTCCCGGCGAGCCGACGCGCTTCGAGCGGGCGCGGCGGCTCGCGGAGCGCCTGCGCCTCGAGCTCGGCGACGTCCCGACCGGCCTCGCGTCGATCACCGACCGGACGCTGCCGCATGTCTTTCCCACGCCGGCCATCGACACCTTCGAGACCGCGCTGACGAGGGCAATGGGAATCGAGCGCCCGCCGCCGAGCGACGGATTCAGCGTCAAGGTGACGACGCTCGGCTCGCTCGCACACGTCGCGACGGACAACTTCTTCTCTGCCACCGCGCGGCACCGGTTGGTTGTCGTCTTCACCGACGGCGAGACGAAGCCGTTCGTCGAGGCGAGCCTCGGCACGCTGTTCCGGAACCCGCCGGCAGTGCGGACGATCTTCGTCCACGTCTGGGGCGCGAGCGAACGGGTCTATCTCCGCGACGGTCTCGACCCGAACTACCGTCCGGATCCCTTGAGCAAGACCACCGTGCGGCAGCTGGCGGTCGCGACGGACGGCGTCGAGCTCGGTGAGCACGACTACGACCGGCTCGTGAAGCAGGCGCGCGCCTACCTCGGCAGCGGGCCGACGAGGGTGCTCGAAAAGGAGCGTCGCCGCTTTGCGCTCGCGCCCTACATCGCTGCGTTCGCCTTCCTGCCGCTGGGGTTCCTGCTCTGGCGCAGAAATATCTAACGGCACAGAGACGTCACCCACGCGTGACGCTTTTCTCCGCACGATGGCTGTGTGAGGTTCGTTGCCGTTCTGTTCGCCGCTCTCATCTTCGCCGGCCCAGCGGCCGCGGGGAGCTTGCACCTCGCGGTGCTGCCGCCCGTCGAGGACGTCTCGCTCCCGTTCTTCTGCGACTGGGGCTACGACTGGGACGAGCGCTGCTACCGCGACGACTCCGCGCGGCTCGCGCTCGGCGGTGAGCCGGACAAGGTCTGGCGCTCGGCCCTCCGGTTCTCGCTCGGCTCGATCCCCGCCGGTGCCGCGGTCGTCACCGCGGAGCTGTCGCTCTGGTACGACCGCATCTGCGTCGGGCCGCGGAAGACGAGTCGCCCGTGCGCCGGCGACGGCGGGTTCGAGCTCGAAGCGCACCGGATCCTGACGCCGCGCTGGTTCGCCGAACGGGAGGTGGAGATCGACCCAGAGGGGTATCCGGCCTCCCTCGATCCGTTCGCGCCGCCGCAATGGGTGGCGTGGGACGTCACCGACCTCGTCGCCGGGTGGCAGGTGGGCGACGTTCCGAACTACGGCCTGCTCCTGAAGCTCGCCGACGCCGAGGAGTCGTATGACGTGCCGGGCCCGCTCCTCCCGAGCTCGAGCTACCCCGATCCGAGCCTGAGGCCGCGGCTGACCGTTTGGTACCTGCTTGGTTGAGGAGCTCGAGCGGCCGCCCGAGGACGGCCGCTCGAGTCGGTGACTACTTCAGCGTGACGTCCAACGGGAGGGTGTTGATCACCTCGCCGCCGAGCGTGACCTTCGCGAGAATCGTCGCCGCCCCCGGCGCGTCCGGGAGCTCGAGATTCGCCTGGAACCGGTCGGGTCCGGCCTCGTACGTCATGCAGACGGGAGCTCCGCCAGCCTCCACGGTTACCCCGCAAGCCGCGGCCAGCGCCGCAGCCTCCGCGTCCGGGATCGGAGCGCCGCCGGCGTTCGCCAGAGCGAGCTTCACCGGGACGGTCGACCCGCCATTGAGCGTGTCCTTCGGCAACGGCGAGAAGAAGCCGAGGACGTTGTAGCCGACCACATAGGGGCAGGCGACGCCGGTCGAGTTCCCGGCGACGTCGTGGCCGGTCAGCGACACGGTCTTGGGTCCTGCGGACGAGACGTCAGCCGGAGCGGAGAGCGTCGCGCTCGTCGGCCCGGAAAGACCGTCCGCGACCGAAGCAGTGACGTTCCCGCCGGCGCCGCCGAGCACGAAGGTCGGGGCGGGCGAGGTGCACGTCACCGTCGGCGGCGTCTGATCGATCTTGAACGGGAAGGGCACGTCGACCGCCTGGTTCCCGACGCCGTCGGTGGCCGTGCACTTGATCGTCCCGTTCATGTCGGTGAGGACGTAGTCGATCGTCGGAATTCCCTGCTTGCCGGAGCAGATGAAGAAGTCGATCCCGGACGCATCCGTCGCGGTGAAGTGCGCGAGGACACCGTCGCTTCCGCTCGAAGCGAGGTTGTACCAGCCGCTCGCGGCGATCTGATCAGACGGATCGACCGCCAGCGCGATCGTCGGCGGGGTCGTCTCGAAGCAGTCGCTCCAGTTTGCGAGAGCGTCGTGCACCTGCTCACGCAGCGGCTCGACGTACGCGTTGCCGAACGCGGTGTCGGCGGGCGTCGTCTTGCCGTCGAAGTAGCTCGAGTCGACCGCGCCGTCGATGAAGACGCCCCAGACGTACTTCCGGTCCGAGAAGCTGCCGCTCGCGCAGACCGGGACCTGGAGCCAGCCGTCCATGATGATCCACTCCTGGAGCGTCGTGCAGCTGTTGTTCAGGCACTTCCCGTAGCCGCCGCCCTTGGCGTTCTCCCTCATCGCGGCGACGAACGCCTGCTTCTTCTTGTAGTACAGACCAGGCGGCGTCTCGTCGTCGACGATCGACTTGAGCTTGTTGCCCCAGACGCCGGTGAAGTCGTAGTCCTCCTGCTCGAACATCTCCTTGCCGGCCATCCGCTCGTAGAACGTGTCGCGGAAGGTCCCGCCGAGGAGGGAGGAGTCTGCGACGCCCTCGTAGATCTTCCCCAGGTCGACGAGCGACGTGGTGTTGTCGTCGACGTTGGTGGCGCCGGAGGCCTGGCAGCCGAGGACGTTGAAGCCCGGCGGGTCGGCGCTGAGCTCGAAGTGCGTGTTCGTCATGCCGAGCGAGTTGGCCAGTGCCTGCAGGTTGGCGACGCCGAAGTAGATCATCAGCTCCTTCGTCGCCGAGTTGTTCGAGTAGCGCATCATCCGCTTGAGCGCCTCGCTCAGCGGCTCCGTCGTTCCCGTCGCGTCGCCCGGGCAGCTCGAGTCCACCGGCGGCTCGGCGTAGACCGGGATTGGAGTCGAGAGAGCGAGGCCGTTCTGCACCTGCTGCATCGCGTAGAGGTGGATCAGCACCTTGATGCTGCTGGCCGGCTCGAACGCGAAGTTCCCGTTCTTGGCGGCGATCACGGATCCGCCGACGCGCTTCAGGTAGAGACCGGTAGTCCCGCCGGCTGTGCTGAGCAGGTTGTCGACGCGGGTGGTGATCGGGCCGGGGACGTCGCCTTGCGCGACGCCGGTGAAAACAGCCGCCGCGAGGACGGCGCCTATGTAGGCGAATCGTTTTTTCATCGCTCCTCCCTCACGGGTCTGACGGCAGTCGCCCCATGACACGACCGTAGGAGGACGCGGTCGCCGTGTCTGTCGCGCGCGTCTCGCAAGGTCTGTAACGGCCGTAACAGTCCGGCGGTGCGCCGGAGCGCGAGTCCTGGCTAGCTGGCGAGCCGCACCGGCAGGCGACGCGCGCCCCACGACCCCGCCGGTCCGCGGAAGACGCCGGGCAACCGGGTTCCACAGGCCTCGCAGCGGCCGTCGTCCGTGAGCCGATAGGCGCCCAGCCGGTACCAGTCGCGCTCGATCACGCACCCGCCGCAGCCGCGGCAGTACGTGCTCTGCCCGCCTGCATCGAAGACGTTGCCGGTATACGCGTGGTCGATTCCGTTGGCGAGTGCGATCTCCCTCGCTCGCGTCAGCGTTGCGGGCGGCGTCGGCGGCGTGTCGAGCATCTTGTAGTCCGGATGGAAGGCCGTGAAGTGGATCGGGACGTCCGGGCCGAGGCGCTCCACGATCCAGGACGTCATCTGGTCGATCTCCTCGGCGGAGTCGTTCTTGCCCGGGATGAGGAGGTTCGTGATCTCGAGCCAGACGTCTGTCTCGTGCTTCAGGTACTCGAGCGTGTCCAGCACGGGCTGGAGATGGCCCGCGCAGGTCTGCGCGTAGAACTGCTCCGTGAACGCCTTCAGATCGACGTTCGCCGCATCCATGTGCTCGTAGAGCTCGACCCGCGGTTCGGGACAGATGTAGCCGGCGGTGACCGCGACCGCGTTGATCCCGCGCTCCCGGCACGCGTCGGCGACGTCGATCGCGTACTCCATGAAGATGACCGGGTCGTTGTAGGTGAACGCCACGCTCGAGCAACCGAGCGCCGTCGCAGCCTCCGCGATCCGCTCCGGCGAGGCCGCGTCGGCGAGCGTGTCGATCTCGCGCGACTTGGAGATGTCCCAGTTCTGGCAGAACCGGCAGGAGAGGTTGCACCCCGCAGTGCCGAACGACAGGACGGAGCTTCCCGGCAGGAAGTGGTTGAGGGGCTTCTTCTCGATCGGGTCGACACAGAAGCCGCTCGAGCGCCCGTACGTCATGAGCACGACCTCGCCGCCCTCGCACCCGCGGACGAAGCAGAGCCCGCGCTGCCCCTCGCGGAGCTTGCAGGCGCGCGGGCAGACGTCGCACTGCACGCGGCCGTCCTCGAGCCGGTGCCAGTACCTCGTCGCGACCGTCGTCGCCACGGCGTTCATTGTGCCCGCGATCGGGTAGAGACACGACATGGCAACCAAGAAACAGACACAGGCCGCGAAGCGGAACATCCAGAAGGCACAGGCGACCGCGAAGCAGAAGCGGACGATCGCGAACCTGCCGAAGAGCACACGCCGCGGGCTCCAGGCGGAGGCCCGGAAAGGCGCGCGCCGAGGCGGCAAGGCCGGCCACGCGCTCGAGGATCGCAACCGTCAGCAGCTCTACGAGATCGCCAAGAAGGAAGGGATCCCCGGCCGCTCGAAGATGGGCAAGTGGGACCTGATCGACGCGATCCGTAAGGCTCGCTGACTAGCGGCCCGATTCGCTCAACAGCGCGGCAAGATTCTCGCGGCAGGCCGCCAAGGTGGGGTGCGTCGGCTCGACGCTGGCCTCCAGGATCTCGAGCGCCCGCCGGTAGAGCGCTTCCGCCTCCGCAGCTCGTCCGTCGACGGCGCAGAGGAACCCGAGGTTGTTCAGCGTCCCGGCCAGCTCGGGGTGATCCGGCCCTAGCGCCTTCTCCATGATCGCCACCGCTCGCCGGTAAAGCGGCTCCGCCTCCTGCACTTCGCCGCGGCGCTGGAGAATCGCGGCGAGGTTGCCGAGGTTGACGGCGACCTCGTAGTGCTCCTGGCCGAACAGGCGCTCGAAGACGGCGACGGCGTCTCGCAGCAGCGCCTCAGCCTCCTCGTCCTTGCCGACGGCGTAGAGGATCGCCGCGAGCGCGGCGCGGTCGGCCGCGAGGTCCGGATGGTCGGGAGGGACCGCGCGCTCGCGGATCTCCACCGAGCGGCGAGCAAAGGGCTCGGCTGCCTCGAAGTTGCCGCGTGCGTGCTCGAGTCCTCCGAGATTGTGGTAGACGCTCGCCACGTCCGGATGCTCCGGTCCGAGTTCCGTCTCGAGCACGACGAGGGCTCGACCGTAGAGCTCCTCCGCCTCATCGAACCGGCCCGCGAACTTGAACGTGATCGCGAGCCCGTTCGCGACGTCGGCGACCTCGAGTGCGTTCGGCCCGAACGTCGACTCGGCCAGCGCAAGCGCCTCCCGGAAGAGTGACTCGGCTTCCCGGTAACGCCCCTGTGCTCCTCGGAGCTCGGCGAGCGCCTCGAGGGCATACACGCGGACGTGGTCGTTCTCCGGCCCTTCGGGAAGGTCGCGCGCTCCTTCGTCGGCACGCCGGAACGTGCGCTCGGCCTCCTCGCGGTCGCCGAGATTTCGGTGCGTGCGGCCGAGCAAGAGGAGCGCTCCGACGGCTTGCTCGCCCTCCAGCGCGGGGAGAGCGGCGAGCGTGAGCCGCCGTGCCTCCGCGTGGTCGCCTAGCTCGTAGGCAGCGGCGGCGCGGGCGATCAGTTCGCGGCCGCTCATTCGGTCGGCTGAGGCGCGAGCGGGACAGGAAGTGGCTCGGGCGCCGCCGTGACGCCCCCGAGATTGGCCGCGGCCGGCAACCGCCGCTCGAGGTCGAGCGCGCCGAGAGCCGCGAGCCCACAAGCGCAGATGAGGCCGACGAAGAACGCCCGGCCGTGCCCGGCTCCGAGCGCGAACCCTGCGATCAGAGGGCCGACGATGAAGCCGCTCGTCCACGCGAGCGTGAACGCGCCGTTGTAGCGGCCCCGAAGCCGATCGGGCGCGAGGTCGTTGACGAGCGCCGGGACCGTGGGCGAGACGAATGTCTCGCCGAGCCCGAGCAGCGCCATCGCTGTCGCGAACAGGAGCGCCGCCACGAGGGCACCTCCGGTCGTTGCGGCGACGAGCGTGACGGCCCACGTCAGCGCGAAGGACGCGCAGACGAGCAGCAGGCCACGGGTGCGGCGGCGTCCGGCCATCACGCGCAGCGCGAAGAGCTGGAAGACGACCACCGTCAGCATGTTCGCACCGAAGGCGAAGCCGAGCGCGCGTGCGCTGAGGCCGCCCGGGCCGGTGGCGTACGCGGGGAAGGCCGCGTGAAACTGCGCGTATCCGCTGATGACCAGCAGCGCCATCACGGCCCAGAGCTCGAGGAAGACGGGGTCGGCGAACACCTGTCGATAGCCGCCTGTCGCCGCTTCGTGCTCAGGTCGGCGGAGGCCGACGCGGAGCCGTGAGAGGACACCCGCGAAGAGAACGAAGGATGCCGCGTCGAGGACGTAGACGAGCTCGAAGCTTCGCGGCGACGCCGCGTCGACGATCGCCGCGCTGGTCACCGCACCGATGCCGAAGCCCGCGTTCAGCGTCGCGTGGTGCACCGCGTAGACGCTCGACCGAAGCGGCGGTGGGACGACAACGGCCAGCAGAGAGTCCTCCGCCGGCCAGACGAGCGAGGCGCCGAGACCCACGAGCGCCGCCGCGGCCAGCGCCTGCCAGGTCTCGCGCACGAAGACGAGCGAGAGCGCGCCTGCGGCGTTGACGAGGAGGCCGGCGACGAGGGCGGACCGGGCGCCGACGCGATCGCTCAGCCAGCCGCCGAGCGGATTCCCGACCAGCCCCGCGAGGGCGACGGTCGAGAGCGCGACCCCCGCGAGCTCGAGGTCGATCCCGCGGACGAGGTGGAGATAGACGAGGAAGAACGGCAGCGTGAGCCCGCTACCGAGCGCCGACGCAAAACCTCCCCCGAGCACCAACCACGCCTCTCGGGGGAGATCCGGGATGAGAGCGCGGAGCTTCGACACTCCCGCTCGTTACGCTAACTCGCGACTGGGCGACGCGCCCCGGCGATGGCCTGCTTGCGTCCTGGTGTCTAGCTGCTGCGAACGCCCAGGATCGTGGCGTTGTGATTGAGGCTCTCGCCGCCGCGGACGCCGAGGATGGTGGCGTTGTGGTTGAGGCTGACGCCGCTGCGCACGTGCGAGGCGTGGTTGATAGCTCCGTTCATCGTCTTCTCCTTCGCGATTGAGTGCATGGCATGAGAGTAGGAGGAGGCAGTGCCGCAGTCGTTCACGACCGCGACGAAGTGCGTGTAATGGTCGTGACAGTCGAACGGACTCCGCTGCCGGCGACTACGATCGAACCGTGCCGGTAGATATCCAGGGCGAGACGGCCGATCCGGACAACGTGACGGCCTGGTACGTGAACATCAAGGCGGTCGAGTGGAAGTCGCCGCCGCCGGTCGGCGTGGGCTCCAGGATCGCTTTCGTCGCGCAGTTCCTCGGACGCCGTCTCGCCTACACCTACGAAGTGAACGACTTCGTTCCGGGCGAACGGCTTGTCATGAGCACGTCCGAGGGCCCGTTTCCGATGGAGACGACGTACACCTGGGAGGACGCGGGGAACGGCCGCACGAGGATGACGCTACGCAACCGGGGCGAGCCGTCGGGCTTCTCCAAGGTTGCCGCGCCCATGATGGCCGCAGCGATACGCCGCGCAAACAAGAAGGACCTTGCGAGGCTGAAGACGATTCTCGAGACGTCAGCGGGCGCCTGAGCGAGCAGTCATCGGCTCAGGCCTCGAGCTCTTTGTGCGCGCCGGAGCGGATGCCGCGGATCACCTCGCGCCACGTCTTCTGCGTCCACGCGATCGGCACGCGCCAGACGTCGATGCCCGCGAAGATCGAGACGGCGAAGACGCGCACGAGCGGCGTTCCCGGACGCGGCGGCGGATCGTTCCCCCGCGCCCGCTTGTGGCCGCCGAGCGCGAAGCCGTGCAGGTCGACCTCAACGCCCTCCGGAACGTAGACGTCGATCGCGCCGAACGCGCCCAGCGCCACGATCGTGATCACGTCCCCCTCGAGCGTCGCCTGGCGGAGGTCGAAATCGATGTTGCCGAATCCCATCAGGCAGCTGACGCGCCGCCGCACGCGGATGCGTCCCTCGCGCTCGGTCGAGCCGAGCACCGAGAACAGGAAGCGGGTCGGCCGCCGGCGCGACACGACCGCCGCGCCCGCAGACGGGAGATCACGCACGAGCTCCTCGACCTCGTCGTTCGTCCGGGCGAGATATGCAGCCGACATCCGCTCGGTGAACTCCTCCAGCGTCAGCCGTCCTTCCGCGGCGTGGTCGCGCAGCAGGGCGATCGCCCGCTCGCGGTCGGCGTCGGAGGCCCGGAGAGCGGGAGTCTCGCTCACGTCAGCTGCCGACGGGCGCGACCGGTCGCTCGACCGGCTCGGTTGCCTCGAGCGCGGGAGCGGTGGTGGCCTCGATCAGGTTGCGGATCTCGCGGACCGCCACCGAGAGCGTGGCCAGGTCAGATGCGTCGCCGGCCTTCACGTCGGCGAGCACCTGCACGCACCGATCGACGGCCGGGGCGTTGTGCGACATCCACGTTCCTACCCGCTCCGCGACCGGGCCGTCCTTGGACTCCTGCAGCACATCGGCAGTGAGCGCACGATGCTCGCTCTGGAGGTCCTCCCACAGCGCGCGGCGGGCGAGCGCATCCCAGCGCTCTTCACGGGGAAGGGCCGCGATGCGCTCGCGAAGGGAGTGCAGCTCGAGCCGGTCGTCGATTGCGATGTAGACGGCCGTGACCTCATCGAAGCTCAGCCCCGTCGCCGCGGCGACCTCGACGAGGTCCAGCGCGGGGAGGAGGGATTCGAGGCGTCCGACGCGGTCGGCGAGCGTCGGCGGAACGCCGGCGCCGACGAGCTCGACACGGGTGCGGCGGGCTGCCTCGCGGTCGGCGGCGCAGAGGACGTCGTCGGCGGCTTCGGCGAGCGCCGCCGCCCCCGGCCCGAAGTGTGAGGTCGCCGCGGCGATGTCCAACGGCCGCGTGCGGTTCCGCAGCAGCCAGCGGGTTGCGCGCTCGAGCAGGATCCGCGCCTTGAGGAGCATGGCGAGCTGCGTCTGCGCCGCGACGCGGCCGTCGAGCGCTTCGATCTCCTCCCACAGGCTGGGCAGATCGAAGACGTCCCGCGCCACGGCGAAGGCACGCGCGATGTCCGGGCCCGTTGCTCCCGTCTCCTCGCTCAGGCGCAAGACGAATGTCGTGCCGGCGCGGTTCACCAGTCCGTTTGTCACCTGCGCGGCCACGATCTCGCGACGGAGAGGATGACGTGCCAAGCGCGTGCGGAAGCGCTGGCGCAGGGCGACCGGGAAATAGCGCTCGAGCTCGCCGGCCAGGTGGGGATCGTCCGGCAGGTCGGACGCGAGCAGCTCCTCGTACAGCGCGACCTTCGTGTACGAGAGCAGGATCGCGAACTCGGGCGCAGTCAGCCCCCGCCCGGCCGCCTTGCGCTCGGTCAGCGTCTCGTCGTCCGGCAGGAACTCCAGCTCGGGGTCGAGCTTTCCCGCCTGCTCGAGGCTCCGGAGGTAACGGGCGTGCACATCGGCCATCGAGGCGGCCTGCGCCGCGGAGGTGCTGATCGCCTGCGTCTGCTCGTAGTTGTCACGCAGGACGAGGTCGCCGACCTCGTCCGTCATCTCGGCGAGGAGCGCATTGCGCTGCTTCTCGGTGAGGTCGCCCTCCGCGACGATCGCGTCGAGGAGGATCTTGATGTTCACCTCGTGGTCGGAGCAATCGACGCCGGCCGAGTTGTCGATCGCATCCATGATGACGCGGCCGCCCTGAAGCGCGAACGCGATGCGCGCTCGCTGCGTGAGCCCGAGGTTCCCGCCCTCGCCGACGACGCGACAGCGAAGCTCCTCCGCATCGACGCGGATCGCGTCGCTCGCCCGGTCGCCCACTTCGGCGTGCGTCTCCTGCTTCGCCTTGACGAAGGTGCCGATGCCGCCGTTCCAGAGCAGGTCGACGGGTGCTCTCAGGAGGGCTCGGATGAGCTCGTTCGGCGTCAGGGTGTCGGCCTCGAGCGCGAGCGCCGCGCGCGCTTCGGGCGCTAGCGAGATCGACTTCGCCGTGCGCGGAAAGACGCCGCCGCCGCGCGAGATGAGCCGCTCGTCGTAGTCGGCCCAGGACGAGGCCGGCAGCGCGAAGAGCCGCGCCCGCTCCTCGAAGCTCTGCTCGGGATCGGGGTCGGGATCGATGAGCACGTGCCGGTGGTCGAAGGCGCCGAGGAGCTTGATGTGCCGGGAGAGAAGCATCCCGTTGCCGAACACGTCTCCCGACATGTCCCCGATGCCGGCCACCGTGAAGTCGGCGGCTTCGATGTCGGTGCCCAGCTCGCGGAAGTGACGCTTGACCGACTCCCATGCGCCGCGCGCGGTGATGCCCATGCCCTTGTGGTCGTAGCCGGTCGAACCTCCTGAGGCGAACGCGTCCCCGAGCCAGAAGCCGTACTCGGCCGCGAGAGCGTTGGCGATGTCCGAGAACGTCGCGGTGCCCTTGTCGGCGGCGACGACGAGGTACGGGTCATCGTCGTCGTAACGCACGACGTTTGGGGGCGGCACGACCTCGCCGCCGGCGAGTGTGTCCGTCAGATCGAGCAGCCCACGGACCAGGATCCGGTAGCACTCGACGACCTCGTCGCGGAGCGCCTCCCTGTCGCCGGGCGGTCGCTTGAGGACGAAGCCGCCCTTCGCACCCGTCGGGACGATGACGGCGTTCTTGACCGTCTGCGCCTTCATCAGCCCGAGGATCTCGGTGCGGAAGTCCTCGCGCCGGTCCGACCAGCGGATCCCTCCGCGGGCGACCCTGCCGGCGCGGAGATGGACGCCCTCCATCCGCGGCGAGTAGACGAAGATCTCGAACATCGGCCGGGGTGCGGGCAGGTCGGGAATGCCGGCCGGGTCGAGCTTGAAGGAGAGGTACGGCTTCGGCTCGCCGTCCTGGCCGCTCTGGAAGTAGTTCGTCCGCAGCATCGCCTGGATCACGCTGAGGAAGCTGCGCAGGATCCGGTCCTCGTCGAGGCTGGCGACGGCGTCGAGCCTCGCCTCGATCTCCCGGACGAGCTCGTGAACCTTGCCGCTCTTGGCTTCGTCCCGCGGCGGTTCGAAGCGGAGACGGAAGAGCTCCACGAGCAGGCGCGCGAGCTCCGGGTTCCCGGCCAGCGCCTCCTCCATGTACGCCTGGCTGAACGTACTGCTCGCCTGGCGCAGGTATTTCGCGATCGCGCGCAGGAGTGCGACCTCCTGCCACCTCAGCTCCGCACCGAGGACGAGCCGGTTGAACCCGTCGTTCTCGATCGCGCCGCGCCAGGCCTGCGCGAAGGCGTCCTGGAAGATCTGGCGGACGCGATCGACCTGGAGCTCGACGTCCTCGCCATAGTCGAGCCCGAAGTCGTAGATCCAGACCGGCGCCGCGTCGAGTGGCGTCACCTCGAAGGGCCGCTCGTCGGTGACTCTGGCGCCCATGTCCTCCAGCAGCGGCAGGACGTCGGAGAGAAGGATCGGCCGGCCCGAGCGGAGCAGCTTGAACGCCAGATGCCCGGCCGGCGACTCGAGCGGGACGTAGAGGCTCAGGTCCAGGTCGCCGTTCGGATCGAGTCGCTCGATCCGCTGGATGTCCGCGACCGCCACGCGCGGCGTGAAATCGTCGCGGTAGGCCGGCGGGAACGCCTCGCGATAGCGGCGGTACAAGGCCGCACCGCGCTCCTCGCCGAGCTGCTCGACGAGGGCATCGTGGAGGTCGTCCGACCACGTGCGCGTGGCCTCGGCCAGCCGGGCCTCGATCGCGGCGACGTCGAAGTCGCGCAGGGCCCCGGGGTCCGTGTGGACGATGACGTGGAGTCGCGCTAGCACGGACTCCGAGATGCGTGCGCTGAAGTCGACGCCGGCCCCGTCGAACGCGTCCTGGAGAATCTGCTCGATCCGCTGGCGGACGCGGGTGTTGTACCGCTCGAGCGGGAGATAGACGAGGGCGGACAGGAATCGGCCGAACGCATCGCGGCGCACGAAGAGGCGAACGCGGCGCCGCTCGCCGAGGTGGAGGATCCCGAGCGCGATGTCGTAGAGCTCGTCCTCCTCGATCTGGAAGAGCTCGTCGCGCGGATAGCTCTCGAGGATCTCGACCAGCGCTTTGTGGTCGTGACTGCCGGCGACGAATCCGCTGCGGTCGACGACGCGTTGCGCCTTACGGCGCAGCACAGGGATCTCCCACGGGCTCGCCCTGTAGGCGGTGTGCGTGTAGAGACCGAGGAAGCGCCGTTCGCCGGAGACCGCTCCTTCAGCGTCGAAGCGCTTCAGGCCCACGTAGTCGAGATAGGCGGGCCGGTGGATCGTCGCACGCGAGTTCGCCTTCGTCAGGTTGAGGAGGTTCGGCTCCCGGGCGAGCCGCCGCGCTTCAGGCGACAGCCGCGCGAAGCTGTGGGAGACGGGCTTTCGCTCGGTTTCGCGCAGGATCCCGAGCCCTGAGTCGGGCACGGACGAGAGCACGTCCTCGTCGTCCTGCACGTGGAGCTCGTATTCGCGGTAGCCGAGGAAGGTAAAGCGGTCGTCGTTCATCCACTCGAGCAGCGCCTTGGCCTCGGCGAGGTCGTCGGGGTCGATCGGAGGCGGGCGCTCGTCGAGCTCCGCGACGATGGCCCGGACCTGCTCACGCATCGCCGGCCAGTCCTCGACCGCCGCGTGCACGTCCGCGAGGACGCGCTGGAGCTCCGCCGCGAGCTCGTCGAGCGGAGCCTGCTCGGCCTGCCGGTCGATCTCGACGTGGATCAGCGACTCCGCGAACCCTTCTGCCTCCCATGGCAGGAGCTCCAGAAGCCGTCCTTCGCCGTCACGCCGAACCTTGACGATGGGATGGACGAATGCGTGGATCGCGCTCCCCCGGCGGGTGAGAGCCATCGCCACCGAGTCGACGAGGAAGGGCATGTCGTCGGTGACGATCTCGACGACGCTGTGCGTCGACTGCCACCCGTGCTCCTCGAGCGTTGGCGTATAGGCATGGACCTTGACCTCGCCGGGGCGCCGTCGCTTGAGGCAATGCCAGTGCGCTAGAGCGGCGCCGTAGAGATCGAGCTCGCCGAGGTCCTCGGGTGCGGCGTCCGCGTAGTACGAGCGGACGAAACGCTCGACGTCGCTCGCCTGCGGCCCGGGCAGTCGCTCCCGGACGTGCGCGATCGCCTTCTCGACGAGCGCTGCCTTCGCTTCCTCCGGCTTGACCGCCATCCCTTCGCCGTTCGCCTGGGGCGAAGTATGAACCGACGCGGCGGGGACTGTCAGTCCAGGCTCTCGACCCGGAAGCCCTGATCTTCGGCGACGACCAAGACGCCGGCGCCTTTGGCGATCGGGGGCACGATCTCGCCGGTCACCCCCAGCACCGCCGCCTCGTTCGTGGGGCTGTGCCCGACCACGAGGGCCCGACCGCCGTCGGTCAGCGCGTCGAGGACGCGGCCGAGCGCCGCACCCAACGTGGCGGAGTCTTCTTCGACGAGCTCGGGATCCGCTTCCCGCATCTCCTCGAGCGCGCCGCTCCCCGCCTGCCCGTACGCCTCGCGCCAACGATCTTCGCGCTCGGAGCGCAGACCGGGCTCGACCACGACTCCGCCCGGAACCCGCTCCCCGAGCGCGGCAAGAAAGCAGGCGAGCGTCTGGGTCGCACGCTGCGCGCCTGTCGAGACGAGCAGCTCGTAGCCGCCCTGCAGACCCGCCCCGATCTCCAGCGCTGCGCGCACGCCCTCGTCCGTCAGGACGTCCCCGTCGGCGTCGGTGTGCCTTCTCAGCTCGACGTATTTCGTGCCGGCGCTCACGCCACGAGCCTATCCGATCGCCGCAACCGGTTTCTGTAACCGATTGCGGTACGCTGACCAGGTGAAAACCGCCCGGCCCACGATCTACGACGTGGCCCGGCTGGCCGGAGTCTCGACGGCGACCGTGTCGCGCGCGCTTAACGGCACCGGCCAGATCGCTCCGGCGACGCGCGTGGCGATCGACGCCGCGGTTGCACAGCTCGGCTATCACCCGAACACCGCCGCCCGCAGCCTCGTCACGAAGTCGACCCAGACGATCGCGCTGCTGCTCCCCGACATCACGAACCCTTTCTACGCCGCGCTCGTGAGCGGCATCCAGCGCAGGGCGCTCGAGACGGGCCACACGATGCTCCTCTGCACGACCGAGAGCGATCCCGAGCGCGAGGAGCAGTACCTCAACCTGCTCCGCGCGAAGCAGGTCGACGGCGTGCTCGTCGACGGGCTCGTCCTGCCGCCTGACCGGATCGCCCGCTTCGTCCGCAACGGTCTCCCGATCGTCTGCCTCGACCGCGACGTCGACTCGACCTCGGTCCCGCTCGTCCAGGTCGACAATCGGCTCGGGGCGAAGCTGGCCACCGAGCACCTGATCTCGTTGGGCCACCGGCGGATCGCGCACATCGCCGGCGCGCCGGAGCTCCGCATCAGCGAGGAGCGCATCGGCGGCTACCGCGACGCGTTCGCGGCCGCCGGCCTCGAGCCGGATCCCGGCCTGCTCGCGGTCGGATCGTTCACCGAAGAGGGCGGATACGAGGCAATGCGGGCACTGCTCGACGCCGCCGAGCTGACGGCCGTCTTCGCGGCGAACGATCTCTCCGCGATCGGCGCCGTCAACGCGATCGTCGAGAGCGGCCGGCGCGTCCCCGAGGACGTCTCTGTCGTCGGTTTCGACGACCTGCGCCTCTCGAGGTTCACGACGCCGCCGCTGACGACGATTCACCAGCCGGCGCTCGAGATCGCGGAGCGCGCCACACAACTCCTGTTGGACCTCGCCGCCGGGCGGGGCGTGCCGCAGCTCCTGCACCTGCTCGAGCCCGAGCTCGTCGTCCGCGCCTCGACCTCAGCACCTGCTTGACAGCGGCCTCTGTAACCGCTTACTGTAACCGGTTCCGTGATGGCCGCAGCCCTTCACGTGGGCGTGGTCGGTGTCGGCAGGATCGGCGCCTTCCACGCTGAGACGCTCAACGCGCTCGAGGACGTCTCGTCGCTGACGCTCGCCGATGCCGACGCGGCTCGCGCGTCGCTCCTGGCGAAGGAGTTGGGCGCGAACGCAGTGGAGAGTCCCGAAGCGATTGTCGACGCCGGGGTGGATGCACTCGTGATCGCGACCACGACTCCGGGTCACGCCCCCCTGCTTCGGCTCGCCGCCGCTGGGGGCCTGCCCGCCTTCTGCGAGAAGCCGGTCGCGCTCGACCTCGCCACGATCGACGACGTCCTCGACGAGGTCGCCCGGGCGGGGACCCTCGTCCAGGTCGGCTTCCAGCGCCGGTTCGATCCCGGCTACCGTGCGGCACGCGAGGCCGTGGTGACGAATGCGCTCGGGAACCTGCTGCTCGTCCGTGCCGCCACACACGACCCGAAGCCGCCGGCCGAGGAGTACATCGCTGCGTCCGGCGGCATCTTCCGCGATCTCCACACCCACGACTTCGACGCCGTGCGCTACGTGACGGGGGAGGAGATCGTGGAGGTCTACGCGGACGGCGCGGTCCGGGAGGCGGCGTGGTTCGCCCGCCACAACGACGTCGACGCGGCGGTCGCCGTGCTCCGGCTCAGCAGCGGCGCGCTCGGGATCGTCTCCGGGGCGCGACACGATCCGCTCGGCTACGACGTCAGGCTGGAGCTCTTCGGCTCGGCCGAGAGCATCGTCGTCGGCGTCGACTCGCGGAGCCCGATCCGCTCCGTCGAGCCCGGCGCGCCGCAGCCCGGGATCGGCTATCGCAACTTCCTCGAGCGCTTCGAGACCGCCTACCGGGCCGAGCTGGCAGCTTTCGTCGACACCGTGCGCAACGGTGGCGAGAGCGCCTGCACGCTCGAGGATGCTCGTGCCGCCCTGCTCGTTGCCCTTGCCGCGGACCGCTCGCGGGCGGAGCGGCGTCCCGTCTCGATCGAGGAGGTGGCTAGCGCAGAAGCCGTCGCAGGTTGAGAATCGCCCAGACCGAGTTGGACCCGACAAAAGGAGGACGTGGACACGATGAACGACGAGGTTCTCGAGACGATCGAGGAGACGCAGCTGTCGCGCCGCGGCCTCCTCGTCAGCGGCGGCCTCGCAGCCGCCGGGTTGACGGCTCTTGGCAGGCCGACCGCTGCCGCGTTCGGCGCCGTCGAAGCCGGCACCATCAAGGTCGCCGTCGTCACCCATGGCGACACCGGCTCGTTCTGGTCGGTCTTCAAGCGGGGCGTCGACCAGGCCAAGAAGGACCTGAAGTCCCGCGGCGTCAGCGTCACGCAGGTCTACGCCAACAACGACGTCGCGAAGCAGGTGTCCGGGATCAACGCTGCGATCGCGGCCGGAGCCCAGGTGATCGCGACGTCTGTACCGGACGCAAGTGCGCTCAGGGATCCCCTCAAGAAGGCCTCGGCGAAGGGGATCGAGATCATCACCGTGAACTCGGGCCTCGGCGCATTCGACTCATTGCCGACGTACGAGGTCCACGTCGGGCAGACGGAGGACATTGCGGGTAAGGGCGCCGGCAAGCAGTTCAAGAAGGCGGGCGCGAAGAAAGTTCTGATCGTCATCCACGAGGCCAGCAACTCCGGCTTGCAGCAGCGCGCTTCAGGCGTCAAGTCGGTCCTCGGCTCGAGCAACGTCAAGGTGGTGACGATCCCGAACGCAAAGTCGGACATCCCGGGCACGAAGGCGAAGGTGAAGGCGGCGTTCAACGCCGACAAGAAGCTCGACGCCTTCCTCGGCCTCGACCCGGACGTCACGATTCCGTGCCTCTCGGTCCTCCCGAAGGGCACGAAGGCCGGGACGTTCGACGTCGGCGGCTCGATCAAGCAGATCCGGGCCGGCAAGATGTTGTTCGCGATCGACCAGCAGCAGTACCTGCAGGGATACCTGCCGGTCGTATTCGCCGTCCTGTTCAAGACGAACCTGAACACGGTCGGCAACGGCCAACCGGTGCTGACCGGCCCCGGCATCATCAACAAGGCGAACGCGGCCAAGGTGGCCGCGCTCGCAGCGAAGGGCACTCGCTAGAACCACACGGGGTGGGCGGCCGTGCGGTCGCCCACCCCGCTGAACGGAGGGACCAGCGATGGCAGAGACAGCAGCTCCGAGCGTCGCGCCGGACGAGCGGCTCGTCCGGGTCGGGCCGCTCACCCGGGTGCTCACGCGTCCGGACATCGGTGCGCTGCTGGGCGCGGTCGCGGTCTTCTTCGCGTTCGCGTACTTCGCGCGCGCGGTGAACTGGATCGGCGACCCGGCAATCGCCGCGGGGTGGACCGACCAAGCTGCCCAGTACGGAATCGTCGCCGTGCCGGTGGCGCTGCTGATGATCGGCGGCGAGTTCGACCTCTCCGCCGGCGTCATGATCGGCAGCTCCGGCCTGCTGCTCGGCTACCTCACGACGCACGCGGACATGAACATCTGGCCGGCGATAGTGATCGTGCTCGTGTTCGGCCTCGTGATCGGCTTCATCAACGGGGTCACGGTGATCAGGACGAAGCTGCCGAGCTTCATCGTCACGCTCGCGACCTTCTTCGTACTCCAAGGGGTCAATGCGGCCGGCACGCTCAAGCTGACCGGCCAGACCTCGATCGAGAACATCGACAGTGCCAGCGGCTTCGAGTCCGCCCGCAAGTTCTTCGCGGCCGACCTGACCCACTACGACTACAAGGCCAAAGTGCTCTGGTGGATCGGGCTGACGCTCGTGGGCGCGTGGGTGCTGGCGAAATCGCGCTTCGGCAACTGGATCTACAGCGCCGGCGGCGACCCGCTCGCCGCGCGGAATGTCGGCGTCCCCGTCGCCCGGACCAAGATCACCCTCTTCATGATGACCTCTGGGACCGCTGCGCTGATGGGGATCATCGAGGCGCTCGAACTCCGCTCGATGCAGGCAAAGGAGGGGATCGGGCTCGAGTTCATCTTCATCATCTGCGCGGTCGTCGGCGGCTGCCTGCTGACCGGCGGCTTCGGCTCGGTGATCGGTACCTTCTTCGGCGCCGCCATGCTCGGCATGGTCCAGCTCGGGATCATCGACTCGCAGTGGGACAGCAACTGGACCTTCACGTTCCAGGGCGGGATCCTCTTTGCCGCAGTGATGCTCAACACGCTGATTCGCAGTCGCGCGCAGAAAGCGAGATGACGATGGCCGAGGCTGCCACCAACGGCGCACCGCCTGCCACCAACGGCGCGATGCATCACCTGCTCGAGGCCGATCGGCTCTCGAAGTACTACGGCAACGTCGTGGCGCTGAAAGACGTCTCGGCCCACGTCAACGCCGGGGAGGTGACGTGCCTTCTGGGCGACAACGGCGCCGGGAAGTCGAGCTTCATCAAGATCCTTTCGGGCGCTCACCGGCCGGACCAGGGACGGTTGCTGGTCGACGGCGAGGAGGTCGCGTTCCACTCCCCGCGCGACGCCCGCGCGAAGGGCATCGCGACCGTCTACCAGGATCTGGCAATGGTGCCGCTGATGTCGGTCTGGCGGAACTTCTTCCTCGGCGCAGAGCCGCGGAAGGGCATCGGCCCGCTGCACTGGTTCGATGCTGCGAAGGCGAAGCGGATCGTGCGGAAGGAGCTGCACGAGATGGGGATCGACATCCGCGATCCCGACCAGCCGGTGGGGACGCTGTCGGGCGGCGAGCGGCAGTCGGTGGCGATCGCGCGCGCGGTCTACTTCGGCGCCCGCGTGCTGATCCTCGACGAGCCCACCTCGGCGCTCGGCGTCAAGCAGGCCGGGGTCGTGCTCAAGTACGTCCTGCAGGCGCGCGACCGCGGCGTCGCCGTCATCTTCATCACGCACAACCCGCACCACGCCTATCCGGTCGGCGACCGCTTCGTCATCCTCAACCGCGGCAAGAGCCTTGGCAACTTCCCCAAGGACGAGATCGACCAGCAGGAGCTCGTGCGCCTGATGGCGGGCGGCCGCGAGCTGGAGGAGCTCAGGCACGAGCTCGACGCGATCAAGGCCGAAGTCAAGGCCGAGGTCTGAGTGACGACCGTCCGGCTCACGGCGGCGCAGGCGCTCGTCCGCTTCCTCACGGCGCAGCACGTCGAACGCGACGGCGTCGAGCACCGCTTCTTCGGCGGCTGTTTCGGCATCTTCGGCCACGGCAACGTCGCCGGGATCGGCGAAGCGCTGTACGAGAGCCCCGAGCTCTTGACGTACTACCAGGCGCGCAACGAGCAGGGGATGGTGCACGCGGCCGCCGGCTACGCGCGCATGAAGAACCGGCTCGGCACCCTCGCCTGCACGACATCGATCGGGCCGGGCGCGACGAACATGGTCACCGGCGCGGCGCTCGCGACGGTGAACCGCCTGCCGGTGCTGCTGCTGCCGGGGGACGTGTTCGCGTCGCGCCGCCCGGACCCGGTACTGCAGCAGCTCGAGCTCCCGTGGGCCGGCGATGCGTCCGTGAACGATTGCTTCCGCCCGGTCTCGAAGTACTTCGACAGGATCTGGCGGCCCGAGCAGATCGTGCCCTCGGCGCTGCAGGCGATGCGCGTCCTCGTCAACCAGGCGGAGACCGGGGCCGTGACGCTTGCGCTGCCGCAGGACGTCCAGGCCGAGGCGTTCGACGTACCGGAAGGCTTCCTTCGCAAGCGTGTCTGGGCGATCCCGAGGCCGCTGCCCGAGGAGGCGGCGCTCGCCGTCGCCGCCGAGCTGATCCGCTCGGCGCGCCGTCCGCTGGTTGTCGCCGGCGGCGGTGTCATCTACTCGGAGGCGACCGACGCGCTGCGCACCTTCTGCGAGCACACGGGGATCCCGGTCGGCGAGACGCAGGCCGGCAAGGGCTCGCTGCCGTACGACCATCCGTCGGCGCTCGGCGCGATCGGGGTCACGGGCACGCTGGCCGCGAACCGCGTCGCAGCGGAGGCGGACCTTGTGCTCGGCCTGGGCACGCGCTGGTCGGATTTCACGACCGCGTCGAAGACCGCGTTCCGGAACGTGGACGTCCGCTTCGTCAACGTCAACGTCGCGGACTTCGACGCTCAGAAGCACGCCGGCCTCGCCCTGGTCGGGGACGCGCGCGCAACGCTCGAGCGGCTGAGCGAGCTGCTCGCCGGCTGGTCGGTCGACGACGTGTATCGCGAGGAGGCCGCGCGGCTGAACCGCGAATGGGACTCCGAGGTGTCGCGGCTGTATGCGCTCGAGCACGATCCGCCCGCGCAGAGCGCGGTGATCGGCGCGGTCAACGACGCCGCTCGGCCGCAGGACGTCGTCGTCTGCGCCGCCGGTTCGATGCCCGGCGACCTGCACAAGCTCTGGCGCACTAGCGATCCGAAGGGCTACCACGTCGAGTACGGCTTCTCGTGCATGGGCTACGAGATCCCGGGCGGGCTGGGCGTGAAGCTCGCCGCGCCGGACCGCGAGGTCTACGTGCTGATCGGGGACGGCTCGTACCTGATGCTCGCGGGGGAGCTCGTGACCGCTGTCCAGGAGCGGCTGAAGCTGACGATCGTGCTCGTCGACAACCGTGGCTTCAAGTCGATCGGCAGCCTCTCGCGCTCGCTCGGCACGGACGGCTTCGGCACGCTCTACCGCTACCGGGACAACGGTTCGCTCGGCGTCGACAGCGAGGAGTCGAAGGCCTATCTGCCGCTCGACCTTGCCGCCAACGCGGAGTCGCTCGGCGCGACGGTCTTCCGCGCCGCCACGGTCGAGGAGCTCCGCGTGGGCCTCGAGGCGGCACGGTCCGAGGAGGGCTCCGTCGTGATCGCGGTCGAGTCCGACCGCTACGAGGGCGTCCCCGACTATGAGAGCTGGTGGGACGTCGCGGTCGCCGAGGTGTCGGCGGTCGAGTCCGTGCGCGCCGCACGCGAGCGCTACGAAGCAGCGCGCCGGGACGAGCGGAGCCACGTGTGATCGACGCGGTTGTGCTGGGCCGGGTGGGGATCGACCTTTACCCGAACCAGCTCGAGACCCCGCTGCGGGAGGTGCGGACGTTCACGAAGTTCGTCGGCGGCTTCGCCGGCAACGTCGCGACCGGGCTCGCGCGCCTCGGCGTGCGCGCCGCGATCGTCTCGCGCGTCGGACCCGACGGGCACGGCGACTTCGTCCGTGTGTGGCTCGCGGGCGAGGGCGTCGACGTGCGGTTCCTCGCCACCGATTCCTACTGGCTCACGCCGCCCACGTTCTGCGAGGCATGGCCGCCCGACCGATTCCCGATCACCTTCTACCGGAGGCCGACCGCGCCGGACTGGCAGCTCTCGCCCGACGATTTCGATGCGGACGAGGTGGCGGGTGCGCCGCTCCTCTACGCGACCGGAACCGGCCTCGCCCAGTCGCCGAGCCGGGAGACGACGCTCGAAGCGCTGCGGAGGCATCGAGGCACAACGATCTTCGACCTCGACTGGCGGCCGACACTGTGGGACGACCCGGGCGCCTATCCCGCGCTGGCCGCGCAGGCGGTCGCGAGCGCCGACATCGTGATCGGCAACGAGGAGGAGGTCGAGGCCGCCGGCGTCGACGTGCCGACGCTCGTGCTGAAGCGCGGCGAGCACGGCGCCACCGTCTTCGAGCAGGGGGAGGAGACGGACGTGCCCGGCTTCCCGGTCGAAGTCGTGAACGGACTCGGGGCGGGGGACGCGTTCGCGGCAGCACTTGGTCAGTCGCTGCTCGCGGGTCTCAAGCTCGTCGAGGCGGTGCGCCGCGGGACGGTCGCCGGCGCGCTCGTCGCCGCGCAGCTCGCCTGCTCCGAGGCGATGCCGCGGCTCGAGCAGCTGGAGGCGGCACTCGTATGAGCGAGCTCCTACTCAGAGCCGGTAAGTGGGAGCAGGTCACGCCGGAGTCGGCCGGGTGGAGCCTTCTCTCCTTCAGCGTGCCCGCGGGCTCGTTCTCGGCGGCGACCGGCGACGCCGAGATCGCGCTCGTGCCGCTGTCGGGCCGTTGTCGCGTGGAGTCGGAAGGCGACTCGTGGGAGCTCGGCGGGCGCGAGAACGTCTTCGCCGGGCTGCCCTGGGCGCTCTACCTGCCGCGCGACACCGACTACCGCGTCGAGACCGAGGGCGAGGTCGCGGTTTGCGGGGCACGCTGCGAACGACGGCGGGAGCCGGTACTCGTCCGTCCGGAGGACGTCGAGATCGAGGTGCGCGGCGCCGGCAACGCGACGCGCCAGATCAACCATCTGCTCAAGCCCGAGTTCCCGGCCGAACGCCTGCTCGTGGTCGAGGTTTTCACGCCGTCGGGCAACTGGTCGAGCTACCCGCCCCACAAGCACGACGAGGACCGCCCGCCGGGAGAGGTCGTGCTCGAGGAGACGTACTACTTCAGGACGCCCGCGCCGGAGGCGTTCGCGGTGCAGCGGCTCTACAGCCCGCGCCACGGCCTCGACGTCACCGAGACAGTGCGCGACGGCGACCTGATGCTCGTACCGCACGGCTACCACACCACCGCGGCAGCCCACGGGTACGACCTCTACTACCTAAACGCGCTTGCGGGCGACCGGCGCTCGATGGCGGCTGCCGACGATCCCGACCTCGCGTGGATCCGCGGCGCGTGGGCCGACCTCCAGCTGGATCCACGCGTCCCGCTCGTCCGGTGATCCGCGTCGCGAACGCGCCGGTGAGCTACGGCGCGTTCGAGCTGACGATTGGCACGTTGCCGAACGTCCCCGGGCCGGAGCAGGTGCTCGACGCAATCGCAGCCGCCGGCTACGCCGGCACCGAGCTTGGGCCGCTCGGCTATCTGGGCGACGCGGACACGCTGCGCGAACGTCTCTACGCCCGCGGGCTCGGGCTTGCCGGCGCCTTCGTCGAGCTGCGCTTCGGCGAGGACGACCTCGCCGAGCTCGACGCGACCCTCGACCTGCTCGAGCACTTCGCCGCGCAGCCGGTCCTCTGCGACAAGGGACCGCGTGACGGGGAAGTCGACCTGGACGGCGTCGCGCGGGCGGTCGAGCATGCGCGGGGTCGCGGCTTCGAGCCGGTCTTCCACCACCACATGGGCACCCGGGTGCAGACGCCGGCCGAGATCGAGCGCCTGCTCGACGGCACCGACATCGCGCTGCTCGTCGACAGCGGACATCTGACCGCGGCCGGCGGCGATCCCGTCGGCGCGCTGCGCGACTGGCGCGACCGTGTGCGCCACGTGCATGTGAAGGACGTGCGGCTCGACGTCCTACGCGTGTCGCCCGACTGGAGCGACGCATGGCGCGCGGGCGCATTCTGCGAGCTCGGCACCGGGGACGTCGACCTCGCCGGGTTCGTGACGGAGCTGGACGGCTACGCGGGCTGGCTCGTCGTCGAGCAGGACTGGGTGCCCGGCCCGGACGATGATCCCGCCGAACAGATCGAGGCACAGGCGCGCAACCGGCGCTGGCTCGCGGAGCACGCAGGGCTCTGAGCTTAGGCCGAGCCGCTCTCCAGAATCTCCTTGAGCCGCTGCTGCTGCCGGGTAAGCGTCTTTCGGGCCTGCCGCCGAACGAGGGGCAGCACCACCTTGCCGGGGCCGTGGCCCTCGAAGTCGAGTTTCAACGTGACGCGCGAGCGATCGCCGTCCAACGGCTCAACGGTGCCCCGGGCGATCGGCCGAATCGGGCCTCCGATGCCGCGGAATCCGTAGCTCCGGGGAGGGTCGTACTCGGTTACCTCGGTGGTCGTGGTCAGCACGCGCTTGCCGAGCTTGCGGCTCTGGGCGATCCTCGTGCCCTCCCGGATCGGACCCTCCCCCTCGATGTGGGCGCTTAATACGTCCTCCTGCCATTCGCTCCAGCGCGAGACGTCGTTGACCACCGCGAACACGTCCGCGGGGGGCCGCGAGATCTCAATGCTCTGCTCGATCTGCGCCACGGTGCCTCCTCTACTAGGTAGGGGGCCTGATCATCCTGCTCCGTTCATGAGCTGTAAAGCGACCGAGGCGAGTTAGCCACACAGTTCGGCGGGCGTGCGTCTGGCCGGTTTTGTAACCTCGCGGCCGTCGCCTACCCCGACACGACAATCGATGGGTCACTCGTTCGAGGGATCCGCCGCGGCTTGCGGTTGCCCGGGCTACCTCTTATGTGGGGAGCCGCACCCCGCCTAGGTCGCGGCGTGACCGGCAGCTTCCAGCGCACGCTCGGGCAGACCGGTGATGTGCCGATCCCCGGTTACTACGACAACAACCTCGCCGCCGACGCCGCCGTCTTCAGGCCCGGCAGCGGCACCTGGCTCGCCACGCTCTCCGGGGGCGGCAGCAAGCGTTTCGACTGGCTCGGGCTGGCCAGCGACGTGCCGATCCAGAAGCGGCCCGCGCTCGCAACGCCTGCCACGCCTCCCGCGAACACCGCGCTCCCGACGATCTCCGGCACCGCCCAGGTCGGGCAGACCCTGAACGCCGGCATCGGCAGCTGGACCGGTACCACCCCCATCAGCCACGCCTACCAATGGCGCCGCTGCGACTCCACCGGCGCCGCCTGCGCCAACATCGGCGGCGCGACCGCGGCGTCGTATGTCGTTGCATCGGCGGATGCCGGCCGGACGCTGAGGGTCGTCGTGACGGCGAGCAACTCGGCTGGACAGGCGTCGGCGACATCGAACGCGACCGCACCGGTCCCGACACCTTCAGCCGGCGAGTACTTCGGCACGCTTCCCGTCGGCTCGGCCGTTCCGCGCACGGACGCGGACTGTGCGAGCCGGGTCACGCGCAATCCATGGGAGCCGCGGCCCGAGAACAACGTCGCGAATCACACCGTTCCGAGCGGACCGGTGCCGTGGAACAACGATCCCGGGTGGACCTAGCGCGTTCATCGCAAAGCGGAACAAGGTGACCGGAAACTTCACCGGCACGACCGACGAGATCATCCAGTGGGTCGCTTGCAACAGGGGAATCGACGAGAACCTGATCAGGGCGGAGGCCACGCTCGAGAGCTACTGGGTGCAGTCGACGCAGGGCGATTTCGCGAACGGGAAGTACCACTCCTTCGGCCTGATGCAGGTCAGCCACGACGACGCCAACGGAAACCTCCTGAAGGGCGGGTATCCGAACACGATGCAGGACACGGCCCTCGACGTCGACTACTACGGCTCCGAGATGCGTGCCTGCTTCGAGGGCGACTTCTGGGACGGCGGCGGCTGGCTCTACGGCGCGACGCAGGTGAAGGGCGACATGTGGGGTTGCGTCGGCTACTGGTACTCGGGCAACTGGTACGACGCCGGCGCCAACCAGTACATCGCCAGCGTGAAGAACTACTACAACACCAAGCCCTGGATCGGCTGGGGCTATCCCGGTAAGTAGCCGACGCTAACCGGCGCCCCACGAACGGAAGACGCGCGTGCTGTAGACGTGGCTCGCGGTCGTAACGGCCGCGGCCCGCTTGACCCAGGCGGCGATCGTCGCTTCGTCGAGCTGCCCGAGGTTAGAAGAGTGCGCCGGCCGAGCACTAAACGCCTCGCGAAGGGAGGACGAAATGCCACGCACCCGCAAGGCGAGAACCGTCACGAGGCAGCCCAAGGGCGCCCGCCCGGCACGCGCCCGCACCTCCCGCGTCCAGGCCGCCAAGGACCCGTCAATCGCCAATCTGAAGAAGATCGACCACATCGTCGTCCTCCTGATGGAGAACCGGTCCTTCGACCACCTGCTCGGCTACCTGACGCTCGAGGGAGGACGGACGGACGTTCAAGGCCTGACGAGCGGCATGGCGAACAGGCACGCCGGGAAGCGCTACCCGATCCACCATCTCGGTACGAAGAAATTCACGAAAGCGCAGGACCCGCCGCACGGGGGCAAGGCCGTGGCCCAGCAGCTGAGCAACGGCAACGCCGGCTTCGTCGACAGCTTCGCGGCTGAGCGGCCACAAGGCGGAGATCCGGGGATCGTGATGGGGTACTACAACGGCGCCGACCTACCGGTCTACGACCAGCTCGCGCGCGAATTCTGCGTCTGCGACCACTGGTTCTGCTCGGTGCCCGGCTCGACGTGGCCGAACCGCCTTTACGCCGTGACGGGTCAGGCGGCCGGCAGAAAGGACAACAAGAAACCGCCGATCTACGACCTGCCGTCGTTCGTCCGTCACCTCGACCGGGTCAAGCGATCGTGGCGCTGGTACACGCACGAGGAGTTCGCGACGCTCCGCATAACCGACGGTGACTACTTCGTCGGCAACTTCGGCAACTTCGCCTACTTCGACCGGCGTTCGTTCCTCCAGCCGAAGAACTTCCTCGACCACGCCGCGTCGGGAGACCTGGCCGCCGTGTCGTGGATCGACCCCAACTTCATCGATTTCAACTTCCTCGGCCCTTCGGGCTCGAACGACGATCACCCGCCGTCGGACATCGCAGACGGCCAGGAGCTCGTGTTGAAGCTCTACCACGCCGTCGCGACGAGTCCCGCCTGGCGAAAGACCCTCCTCGTCATCACGTACGACGAGCACGGGGGATTCTTCGACCACGTGCCGCCACCCGCCGCCCAGGACGACCGACCCGCCTTCCGCACGTATGGCCCGCGCGTCCCTGCGCTCATCGTCTCGCCGTGGGTCGAGCGCGGCAGCGTCTCGACGACCGTCTTCGACCACACCTCCATCATCAAGACGATCCTGTTGCGCTTCTGCCATCGGCCGGGTGGATCGATTCCCGACATGGGCGCCAGGGTCACGCATGCGAACCACCTTGGTGGTCTACTGAGCCTGTCGACACCCAGACCCGCGCCCGCCGTGGCGACGTTCCAGCATCTGATCGACCGCGCAGCCCGGCGGCGCAGTGAGGTGTTCAGGAGCAGGCTGATGGCACCGGTCACGGGTGAGGCGCCGGAGCCGTCCATGGACGACCTGAACGACCTTCAAGAGGGGATCGTCGCCGCGCGCAAGCGGCTACGGGCGGCAGGGCTGCCAGAAGGCCAGCCCTAGGTCCACGGCCTCTACCGCCTCCGCCTGAATAGCGTGACGAGCGTTCGCTGCTGCTTGTTCCTGCTCGTCATGCGGCGTCTCCCACTACCTCCGACGTAACCGTTGCTACAGCGTATGCAGCGCCGAAGCAGGGCACAGCACGCGCCACCTGGCGGCCTTTGACCCACGGCGACAGCGGGTTCCTCTCGGAGCGGCCGGCTGCGAGCGACGTGGCACGCCGAGTTACCTGGTCGGGTCTTACCTTGCACGAACACAGGCTGATGGGCTTGCGAGGAGCATGAGTCGGGCTCGCCAGGCTGCCAAGGGCCTCTTCGACGCACCGTCAGCCGAGGCGGCCGGCGAAGCGAGCAGGCGGGCGGCAAGAGGTCCTTCAGGGACCTCCACAAATCCTACCAGCCACTTTCCGCCCGGCGTCGGAAACGATTCCGGGTTTCACCACCCGCGCGATGATTGACAGCGTCCCAGGAGGTCTGTTAAAAGCGCTTTTCGTGCCGAAAACGTTACCGGAAAATAGCCGGGGAGAGGATCCAAATGCTGAATCGGCTTCGTAAGACGCGACCAGAGCGCTCAATCCGAACGCGGCTTCTCGTCACCACCGCGCTCGTCGGCGCGATCGCGGCGACTGCGCTCTTGCCCGCGGCATCGGCGAAGACAGGCGGTGCCGCGGCGGAGGCGCGCATGGCGGGTAGCGGCGTCCCGAAGCTTCCAGGCTACGAGCTGACGTGGAAAGACGATTTCAACGGCGCGGCGGGAAAGCCGGTCGAGCCCGGCAAGTGGATCTACGACACCGGCACCGGGTACGGGTGCGCCGGCTGTCCGAGCAACTGGGGCACGTTCGAGATCGAGTCGATGACGGACAGCCCGCAGAACGTCTCCTTCGACGGCCAGGGCAACCTCCTGATCACGCCCCTGAAGCAGGCGGATGGAACCTGGACATCGGGTCGGATCGAGACGCGCAAGACAGACTTTGCCTCCGGTGACCACGGCATCCTGCGTGTGCAGGGATCGATCCAGCTGCCTCAGACCGGCGTCGGGCCAGCTGCGGCCGGCTACTGGCCGGCGTTCTGGATGCTCGGCGACGGCTTCCGCGGCAACTACCTCAACTGGCCGGGCGTCGGCGAGATCGACATCATGGAGAACATCAACGGTCGGCCAACGGCTTTTTCGACCCTGCATTGCGGCGTGGCGCCCGGCGGCCCGTGTAACGAGTTCAGCGGCATCGGCAAGACCACGGACAACGCGACCCTGCAGGATTCCTTTCACACCTACGCGATGGAGCTCGACAAGAGTGTCCAGCCGAACGAGCTTCGCTTCTACCTCGACGACGTGAACTACGGGACGATCTACGCCAACCAGGTCCCGGTCGATACGTGGGCAAGCGCCACGGCGCACGGATTCTTCGTCATCCTCGACGTGGCCGTAGGCGGGTCGTTCCCCTGGGCCGAGTGCAACTTCTTCCCCCATGCAGGCGGATGCTCCGGCTCGACCCCCTTTCCCGAGGTCGTGACGCCCGCCACCGTCTCCGGCAAGCCGATGAAGGTCGCCTACGTGGCGGTCTACAACAAGAAGTAAGAACCTCTGACCGGTGCAGGGACGAAAAAGGCCTCCGCAGGGCCCTCTTTCGTTGTGCTACATTTTGTGCGTCATGAACCGGGTCGGCGTGCGCGAACTTCGGCAGAACCTCAGCGTGTACCTGCGTCGGGTCCGGCGCGGCGAGACTTTGGAGGTGACGGAGCGCGGCCAGCCCGTCGCGGTGCTGCAGCCGATCGTGGATCCGGACGATCGGTTTGCCCGGCTCGAGGCGCGGGGAATCCCGCTACGCCGCGGCGTCGGCAATCTCGCACAGCTTCCGCCGCCGGCGAAGGTGAAGCTCGACCGTCCTCTCGAGGACGTGCTCGATGACCTTCGCCAGGATCGAATCTGATCTACGTCGACTCGTCGGCGCTCGTCAAGCTCGTCGTTGAGGAGCGCGAGAGCTCTGCGCTGCGCGACCTGCTCGGGCGCGACGCCGACCAGCTCGCGAGCGCGATGGTGGAGGTCGAAGTCGTACGGGCCGTCCGGCGTGCAGTACCGGAGCTCGTACCGCAGGCGCAACGAGTCGTCTCGCAGCTCGCCGTTGTCGAGCCCACCGAGCCGATCCGTGCGCGGGCGGCGCTCCTCGACCCGGTGACGGTGCGCTCCCTCGACGCGCTCCATCTCGCCACTGCACTCGAGGTTGGCGACGAGCTCGACGGTCTCGTCACTTACGACGCACGCATGGCCGCAACGGCGAAGACATTCGGCCTCGCGGTACTGGCTCCGACGTAGGGCCGGAGCGGAAGCAACCGACTCGAACCCGCGGCCTCCGTGACGGGCCACTCCGCGGAACCGAGCCGGCTGTGCTCGTCGCCATCTCGCGGCGATGACTTTTCGCCCGGCGGCCCGTCTAAGAGGTGATGAAGCCGGCAAGGAGGCCAAGATGACCCAGCACAAAGTAGGAACGCGCGAAGAGTGGCAAGCCGCCGTCAAGGAGCTGCACGAGCGGGAGCAGGAGCTGGGCAAGCTCGACGAGGAGGTGGCGAAGCAGCGACAGGAGCTGCCCTGGGTCCCGGTCGAGAAGGAGTACACCTTCGACACCGAGGAGGGGAAGAGGACCCTCGCAGAGTTGTTCGAGGGGCGGTCTCAGCTCCTCATCTACCACCTCATGTTCGGCCCGACGTACGAGGCCGCGTGCCCCGGTTGCACCGGCCTGGCCGACCACTTCGATGCTGCTCTCGCCCACCTGAACAACCGCGACGTGACCTTGATCGCGATCTCGCGCGCGCCGATCGAGAAGTTGCAGGCCTACAAGCGGCGCATGGGCTGGCAGTTCCCATATGTGTCGTCCTTCGCGAGCGACTTCAACTTCGACTTCGACTTCGCGTTCACCGAGGACCAGATGGCGACCGGGGAGCTCGCGAAGATGGTCGCTGAAGCAGACGACTGGCTCAAAGACTGGGCGGACGACGTCGGCACCGATCTCCCCCACGGGATGGCCGAGGCGCCGGGCTGGAACGTCTTCAAGCTCGAGGACGGCGTCGTCTACCACACGTATTCGCGCACCGCGCCGGACCGCTTCCTGCTCGCTCCCTACTACTCCCAGCTGCTCGACCAGATCCCCGGCGGACGTGACGCCGACTTTCCACTGCGCCGCCACGACGAGTACGACGACGGCGGAGGACGCCCATGATCCCGCTGGCCGCTCGAAGCCGGACGACGATCCTGCTCTTCGGCGCCGCCGCCGTCGCCTGGGCGATCACGGTCGAACGAATGCGCGGCATGGACGCCGGCCCCGGCACCGACCTGGGTGGGCTCGGGTGGTATCTCGGAATCTGGGTGACGATGACCGCCGCGATGATGTTGCCTTCGGCGGCGCCGGCCGCGCGATACGTCGCGCGACTGGCCCGCCGCGTGCCGACATTGCTCTTCACGGCCGGGTACCTCGCAGTCTGGACCGGCTACGGCCTTGTGGCGTACGGCCTCTTCCGGCTCGTAACCTCGTTCGACGTCGGCTGGCTTGCGTGGGACGAGGGTGGCCCGTACGTCGCGGGCGGCGTGATCGTCGCAGCAGGGATCTACGAGCTCACGCCGTTGAAGCAGCTCAGCCTCCGTCGCTGCCGCCGCGCGCAGCACTCCCTCAGCGCGCTCCGGGCCGGTCTCGCGCACGGCCTGGACTGCGTCGGCTGTTCCGGTGGCCTGATGGCCGCGCTCTTCGCGCTGGGGGTGATGAGCCTCTTCTGGATGGCGGTCGTCGCCGCCGTGATCTTCGTGGAGAAGGTGCTGCTGCACGGTCCTCGGCTCTCGGGCGTGTTCGCGCTCACCCTGGTCGCTCTAGGAATCTGGGTCGCCGTGGCGCCGGCGAGCGTTCCCGGCTTGACCGAGCCTGATACCCGAATGATTGAGAGGAGCCCATGAATCTTCCCCCGGTCGTCTCCCAGACGGAGTGGCAAGCAGCGCGTGATGCGCTCCTTGCCAAGGACAAGGAAGCCACGCGCACACGAGACGCGCTCGCCGCCGAGCGTCGCCGGCTGCCGATGGTCCGGATCGACAAGGACTACGCCTTCGACGGGCCGGACGGCAGGACCCGGCTGCCCGACCTGTTCGAGGGGCGCACGCAGTTGCTCCTCTATCACTTCATGTTCGGGCCGAATCAGGACGAAGGCTGCGACGGGTGCTCGATGTTCGTCGACCAGATCGGCCACCTCGCGCACCTGCACGCCCGCGACACCTCCTTCGCCCTCGTATCGCGCGCCCCGCTCGCCAAGATCGAGGCGTACAAGAAGCGCATGGGCTGGACGATCCCGTGGCTCTCGTCGTTCGACAGCGACTTCAACGTCGACTTCGGCGTCTCTCCGGAGACCCCGCAGCCGGACGTCTACCAGGACGGTGAGTCGTTCGGCCTCAGCGTCTTCCTTCGCGACGGCGACAGCGTCTTTCGCACCTACTTCACGTTGCACCGCGGCGTCGAGGCGCTCGGCAGCGTGTGGACGTTCCTCGACCTGACGCCGCTCGGCCGTCAGGAGGAGTGGGAGGACTCACCCGCCGGCTACCCGCAAACCAAGCCCTACGAGTGGTGGCGCCGCCACGACGAGTACGAGGACGCCTAAGATCGTTTCGAAGGAGGCGAGATGACCGCAATCGTCGAGAGCATCGAGATCTCTCGTCGTCCCGAAGACGTCTTCCAGTACGTGACCGATCCGTCGCGCATCCCCGAGTGGCAGGAGAGCGCCGTGTCCGCGCGCCGGGAGGGCGACGCCGCTCCCGCCGTGGGCGCGAGGGCCGTCGTGACCCGGCGGGTCGGTCCGCGCGAGCGGGCGATGACGATGGAGCTCACCGAGCTGAATCGTCCGAGCAGCTGGGCCGTTCGCGGTATCGACGGCCCGGTCAGGGGGATCGTCAAGGGCACCGTCGAGCCGCTCGGGGACGGCGATCGTTCGCGCGTGACGATCGCGCTCGACTTCGAGGGCCACGGGATCGGCAGGCTGCTCGTGCCGCTCCTCGTGCGGAGGCAGGCGCGGACAGAGATGCCCGGGAATCTGCAGAAGCTGAAGGCACGGCTCGAGAGCGGCGCGTAGTTCCCACTGATTCGGCCCCGCGGTACTGGCTCCGACGTAGGCGGAGGGCGCCCGCCGACAGATGGGTGTCCATAGGCGGGAGTCGCCTTTACACCTCAAGAGATCGAGATCCGATGACGTGATCGCGAGACGCGACCGCGGGTTGCACGTCGTGCGGGGAAGGCAACTGTTCTGCGCCGACGAGGATCTTCCACGGCTCGATGCTCACGGTGCGGAGTTGACCTGTAGTCGCCCAGGGGTCGTCGGCGAGGCGGCGGTGGATCGCCGCTTCGCTGTCTGCATCGACGATCAGTAGCACGCGAACGTACCCTTGCTCGGTTCCGGCGAGCGGACCTCCAAAGAGAACGAAGCGCTGGTCTGCGAGCGTGTTCATGAAGGCTGCGTGCTCGGTCACTGACGGCTGCTCAAAGATGCCGCCGGCTTGCCAGGTGGGTCCCGCTTCGCGGATGACGGCGAAGAGACTCATGCGCGGGCGATCAGGTAGTGGTACTCGTTCTCGAGCCGGTAGCTGCCGTCGGGGCGGCGGTAGGAAGCGAGGCCGTCGACGATCGCGTTCTTCAGCTCGTGCTCGCGCTCGGGTCCGGCGAGGGTGGCGAGGCCGGCGACGGCGATCATGGCGCGCCCGAGCGTCTCTGCGTCACGGTATTCGAAGGCCCAGCTAGAGTCGAAGTCGGTCTCTGGGGTGAGGCCCGCCTGGGTTGCGAGGGCTTGGAGCGCTCCGGCTCGGAGAGGTCGGGGTCGAGCGGCGCGTCGGGAGGTCGCGGCGGCAGGAACGGCCGCACGACCTGCTTCATCGCCTCGAGGTCGCAGCGCTCGTGCGCGCCCCAGACCTGGATCACGACCGGCGCGCCGGGCTTGGCGACGCGTCCGGCCTCACGCAGCGCGGCGACCATGTCGTTGGCGAAGAAGAAGGAGTTGAAGCCGGTCACCAGGTCGAAGCTGTCGTCTCCCCACGGCAGGTCCTCCATCTCGCCGACGCGGAGGTCGGCATTCGGCAGGCGCGTGCGCGCGAACGCGATCAGCGCCTCGGAGGCGTCGATCCCGTGCGACACGCCGCCGCGCTCGGCGACGAGGCGAAGGAAGGCGCCGGCGCCGCAGCCGACATCGAGCACGCGCCACCCCGGCTCGAGCCCAGTCCGCTCCAACGCCGTCTCGTAGGTCGTGAGCTGCTGGTCCTCGCTGAGCGCCCAATCGTCGGGGCGGGCGCCCCAGAGCGGTCCCCAACGGCTCGCGCTGCCTGGGCTCACGGTTGCATGGCTGCTCATCGCCGCTCCTTCCGGTAGACTACGAATCGTAGTTATAGACTATGACCCGTAGCTTAGTCAACGACGAACTCACCCTCTTCTCCTACGAGATCCTCGGCCTCGTCGGCCGGGGCGGCGCCGGCGCACATGACCTGCTGCGCATGGCGCAGCGCGGCCGGATCCTCTCCTGGGCCGGCGAGAGCCAGTACTACGTCGAACCGAAACGGCTCGCCCGCCTCGGGTATCTCGACGCCCGGAAGGAGCCGGGCAAGACGCGTGAGCGCACCGTCTACACGCTCACCGAGAAAGGCCTCGACGCGCTCCGCGCCCGGGCGCAAACGCCGGTGCGCTTCACGCCAGTCAAGAGCGAGTTGCTCCTCCGCCTGCTGATCGCCGACCTGGTCGGCGAGGCGGCGACGCGCCAGGGGATCGGCGCCCTCCGTGAGGACATCGCCGATCTGCTCGACCGCCTCGAGCAGTCCGAGGCCAGCGCCCAGACGCTGCCACACCGGCGCAAGTACCTCCTCCTCGTCAGCGCCTTCCTCCGCCGGCTTCTCGACCTCCACCTCGAGCTCGTCGACGAGGTCGAGCGCAAACTTGCTCCGAAAGCGCGGAAGAGATCACAGCTGCACGCGCAAAAGCGCCGCAAGAGCGAGGTGTAAAGAGCGGGAGCGACGGGACTCCAATCCGCGACCTCCGGCGTGACAGGCCGACTCGGGCACGCTCTCTTCAGGGAGGCGACCTTGTAGAAGGCAAGAGAGGCGCCCCACCGGGGCGTCTCTCATTTCAGCCGAAGCTCGGAGTCGGCTCGGGTACGCGTCACACGGTGATGACGATCTTTCCTTGGGCGTGTCCTTCTCCCAGGTACCGGAAAGCGTCTGCGATTTCGCTCAACTCGTAACGCCTGTCGATGACCGGTGTCACCTTTCCTGCCTCGAGAAGGTCTCGCAGGACCACCATGTCCGCCTTGTTGAACTTCGCGATGAAGAAAACGGCCTTCTGGCTGCTAGGGACTGACGCCAGACGTAGCTTGACGATGTGACCCAGAGGTCCGATCAGACGGTTGCCCTTCGGTGCTCCGACGATCACGAGGGTCGCGTGCGGATCGAGCACGCGCTTGCACTCTGACCACGACCTGCTCCCGGCGACATCGAACAACAGGTGGTAGCGCTCGTCGCTCCGGGTGAAGTCCTCGCGAGTGTAGTCGATGACGTGATCGGCGCCGAGCGACCGGACGATCTCGACGTTCCTCGTGCTGCACACCCCGGTCACCTCCGCTCCGAACGACTTGGCGATCTGCACGGCGAACGTGCCCACGCCCCCAGACGCACCGTTGATCAGGACCCTCTGCCCTGCCTGGATCTGCCCCTTGTCGCGAAGACCCTGGAGCGCGGTGAGCGCAGCGATGGGGACGGCCGCCGCCTGCTCGAACGTCACGTTGGCCGGCTTCGGCACCACAGCTCGATCCTCGGGAGCGCACACGTACTCGGCGAAGGCGCCGCTCCTCGCGCCGAACACCTCTTCACCCGGTCGAAACTGCGTGACGTTCCGGCCGACGGCTTCCACCGTCCCCGCATAGTCGACACCCAATCTGTTGCTCTTTGGCTTCCGCAGACCGTTCGCCATGCGGGCGATGAACGGGCCTGTGAGGCCGTACCAATCCGCTGGGTTCACGGAAACCGCGCGGACTCGTACCAGCACCTCACCGTCCCCGGCGACCGGCCTGTCGATCTGTCGAAGCTCGACCACATCGGGCGAGCCGTATCTGTCCCGGACGGCCGCCTTCATCGTTCCTCTTCGAGCTGTGTCGGACTCGGGGGCCCCGGCTCCGATTCGCGTGCTGTCCTGCTGTGACGAGGGCTCCGAGGCTCGCGCTGTGACTGGTTCCATGGCTATCTCTCCTTGACGGGAGTTCCAAGAGCCAGCGCCGTCCTCCGGCCGAGCGGCGCCGGGTCGAGCCGATCCGCTGCACGGCGCAGGGAGACGGCGAGGGCGCGGCGCGTCCCCGAGGTGCCGCGCAGGCGCTCCGCCGCCGCCTCGGCGCGGAGTTGGCGGGCGCGCTCGTGTGCCGCGACGAGAGCGTCGAGAGGATCGTTGGTGAACATCGTGACCTCCAGTTCGCGTTTTGGTTTGCGGACGATCGCTCTCATCGAGCTCCCCCGCCGTTGAGGGTCAGGACGACGTTTCCGGTCTTCTGTTCCGTCTCGACGTACCTCGTCGCCTCGACCACGTCCTCCAGCGGATAGCACCGATCGACGACCGCGCGGTACTTCCCCGCCTCGATCAGCTCCTTGAGGAAGAGGACGTCCTTCTTCGTCGAGTTTGGGAGCGCGAACAGCACTTTCTTGTCTCCGATCCGCGAGGTCCACAGCGCCAAGCCGAAGTTCCGAAGCCCGTCGGTTGGGAGGTAGATCCCGCCTGGCTTCAGTGAGCGTCTGCACCGCCTGAACGAGTGCTTGCCGACCGCGTCGAAGATGACGTCGTACGTCTCGCCGTTCTTCGTGAAGTCGTCCTGCGTGTAGTCGATCACCCGGTCGGCTCCGAGCGAGCTCACGAGCTCGAGGTTCTTCGTGTTGCACACCGCAGTCACGTCGGCGCCGAAATACTTGGCCAGCTGAACCCCAGCGGTGCCGATCGACCCGGACGCGCCGTAGACGAGGATGCTCTGGCCCTCGCGGAGACCAGCCTTTCTCAGGCCTGCCAGTGCCGAGAGTGCTCCGTCGGGGATCGCCGCAGCCTCCTCGAAGGTCATATCGGCCGGCATGTGCGCGATCAGGCCGCTCTCCCGCCTGCAGATGAACTCCGCGTGCGCGCCCAACCTGGGCCCACTGGTGCCGAAGACGTGGTCTCCGACCGCGAACTCGCTGACGGCCGCGCCGACCGCCTCGACCGCTCCTGCCAGCTCGCCGCCGAGGATCCTGTGCCTCGGTCGGCGAAGACCTGCCATCAACCGCCAGAGGAACGGGTTGGCTGCGCGACGGTGGCAGTCCGTCCGGTTGACCGTCGTCGCGTGGATCCTGACGAGCACCTCGTCGTCCTCGGGTACGGGCCGCTCGACGTCCGCGAGTCGCAGAACCTCCGGAGGCCCGTACCTGTCGTGCACAACGGCCCTCATGCGGTCACTTCCAGCACGACGTTTCCGGTCTTCTGGCCGGCCTCGACGTACTTCGTCGCCTCGACCACGTCCTCCAAGGGGTAGCGCCGGTCGATTACCGCCCGGTACCTCCCTGCCTCGATGAGCTCTTTGAGGAAGAGGACGGCCTTCTTCGTGTACCGAGCGATGCCCATCTTCGCCTTCTTGTCTCCGATCCACCGGGTCAACAGGGCCACCACCGGTCCGTGCCACATGAACCCGAGGTCGGTCTCGATGAAGATCCCGCCCGGCTTCAGCGAGCGTCTGCAGCGCCGGAACGAGTGCTTGCCGACCGCGTCGAAGACGACGTCGTAGGTCTTGCCGTTTCTGGTGAAGTCTTCTTGCAGGTAGTCGACGACCTCGTCGGCCCCAAGCGATCTCACGAGCTCGACGGTCTTCGTGTTGCACACCGCCGTGACGTGGGGCCCGAAGTGCTTGGCTAGCTGCACCGCTGCGGTTCCCACGGATCCCGAGGCGCCGTAGATGAGGACGCTCCGCCCCTTCCGCAGCTCCGCATGTCGGAGGCATGACAGTGCGATGCACGCTCCGTCGCAGACCGCAGCAGCCTCTTCGAAGGTCATGCCGGCCGGCATGTGCGCCAGCGCGGCGCTCTCCCGCATGGAGACGAACTCCGCGTGCGCGCCGAAGCCCCTGACGCCGAAGACCTGGTCACCGACCTCGAACTCGGTGACGGCTGCGCCGACTGCCTCGACTTCGCCGGCTAGCTCCATGCCGAGGATCTTCCGCTTCGGTCGGCGGATGCCGGTGAAGAAGCGGGTGATGAACGGCTTGGCTGCACGGAGTCCGCAGTCCGTCCGGTTGACCGTCGTGGCGTGGATCCTGACAAGGACTTCGTCCTCCGCGGGGACGGGCCGTTCGAGGTCTTCGAGTCGCAGGACGTCCGGCGGCCCGTACCGGTCGTGGACGACTGCTCTCATTGGTTCCCCTTCCCTCTGTCGCTTGGCTGCGGGTACCGGATCGGTCCGCCGTGCTTCCACATCCGTCCTGCTCGATAGAGCTCCGCCGGCTTGCCGCCGCTCGAGCCGGGCCGAGCTCGGCGCCCGGTTGGGATCACCCAGCCGCTCTCGGCGAGTACGCTCCTTCGGAAGTTTGCGGCGTCGAAGTGCACGCCCCAGACGGCCTCGTACACGGCCCTCAGCTCGGCCAGGGTGAACGTCGGTCCGACGAATGCCGTTGCGATCCCCCTGAGCTCGAGGTCGACGCGGACACGCTCGACCGCATCGCGCACGATCCGCAGATGATCGAACGCCAGGTCGATCTTTCCGTTGAGCAGGTCCGAGACCGGGATCAGGGCGGCCGCTGCAGCATCCGCGCCGGCCACCACCCTCCCACGTCGCGAAGCACTGCGAGATACGCGATCGTTACGACGTTCATTCGAGGGTCGCGCTCCGGATCGCCATAGGCACCGAACTGGGTCAGCAAGCTCGCGGCATCGACGCCGGTCTCCTCGGCCAGCTCCCGCTTCGCCGCCTCGTCCAGCGTCTCGATGGGACGCTTGAAGCCACCCGGGATCGCCCACATCCTCTCGAACGGCGGCTCACCACGACACACGAGCAACACATGAAGCAGGCCTTCGGACATGGTCAGGATCACCACATCCCCGGTCACTGCGAACGCCGGGAACTGCGATGGATCGTAGTCCACCGGCACTCCCGCATGTCTGGTTTTGGTCGTCACGACTCTTACCCTAGCAGCAAGTTATGGTCTTGTCGACTAGAACCGATGGCGCCTATGATCGGCTTGTGGAGACCCAAGCGGCGGAGTCGCTTCTCGACGTCGACTATGCCCTCGCAACAAGCGCGGCGCAGTCAGAGAACGCCACAGACTGAAAGAGGACGCATCCTGCGTCGGCGGGGCAAGACTGGCTCACGAAACGGGAACGGTCGTGAGCGCGAAACCCGCCTGCAGCGGTACCTCGAAGCGCGCGACGCCGGCCGCGTTCGTCGTGACGGTGCCGGCGACTGAGTTCGTACCGTCACCGGTGGCGTTCCAGAGCGCGAGGTTGAACGACGTGTTCGGCGGCAGCCCGCCGATGCTGTAGGCGGACGGTGGGTTGGTGGAGGCCGTGTTCAAGTCGCGGCCGCGTGTGTCAAGGCCGACGATCGTCAGCTCGCCGTTCGGGCCGGCGTACCCGACCAGCTCCTTCTCCGGCGTGTCGTCGGAGGTGTTGCCACCGATGACACCGTACGCCGGCACGGTCCAGTCGTTCGACTCCCACGGCTCCACCCCGATGATCTGCCAGCCCGGCGCAGTGACGTGGAACAGGAGCGACATAGCGTGGTACGTCGGCGTGAGGGGCGAGCCCTCCGTCGGCGGACCGACCATCCAGTAGAGCTGGTTGTTGGGACTGCTCCTGTCGTACATGGACCAATACGCGTCCCACTTCGACGTCCCCGCGACCCCGAGCTGCGCCGAGTCGATGTTGAACCAGAGCTGCTGGAACCCCGCGATGTTCGTGCGCCAGATGTCCGTGCAGCTCGCGTCGCGGTAATACAAGTGATCTCCCACCGGGAGCGGCGGCTTGCCGGCGCACGTGTTGTAGCCGCGGATCCCGAACTCCATCATGTATTCCGGCTTCTGCTGACCCGCAGGAAGCTCCTTCGTCATGAGGTTGTAGGTGTCCCGGAGCCGGTATTCGAGGCGACCCGGCACGTCGTACCACCAGTAGATGTGCTCCGCGTAGGCGTCGACGATGTCGCCCATGTTTTCGGCGATGTACTTCAACCACGTGCGGTGGTTGCCGGCGGCGCCGCTCTCGACGAGGCCGCCGCCCATCAGATGGATCTGGTCGCGGAGGCCGCGAGCGACGAGCTGTGCGTTCAGTGCCCGGTAGAGGACGTTGTACTGCGCGAGCGTAATGCCGCCTCCGGAATTGGGCTCGTTTCCGACCTCGGCCCAACGGACATTGGTGAGGCCGTATCGCCTGACGAGCTCCTCTAGCACGTCGGCGAACTTCGTCATCGCCGGCTCGGCCGTCTCCGTCTTCGTTACGTTGCCCAGGTTCTGGAAGCTGATGTCGATCGTCGCACCGGCCTCCTGCGCGAGCTGCACGACTCTCACGAAGGATGCGTAGTTCACCTGCCAGTCCGGGAACTTGCCATTCGCGTTCCCGTCCCAGTTGTCGTTGTAGAAGATGCGCACGAGCTGCGGCTCGAGTGCCTTCACCTTGTTCTCGACGTCGCCGTAGCCGGCGTCCGGCGGCCAGGGTGTGATCGGCGCGTAGAGGTGCATGCCGAACTGCGCGCCATAACCGAGAAGCGACGGGAAGAGCACGTTCCTCGGCGTCGGGAGCTGGTGCTCCGTGACGTCGAGCGTCGCGCTCCGCGTGTTGTTCGCAACGTCGGTCTCGGTCGGGTCGGCGCCGTTCACGGTGACGGTGAGCTCGACCGGGACGGCGGTCGCGAACGTGACCGCCGCGAAGTTGACAGTGACGTGGCCGCCTGGCGGAACGACGACGGGCTTGGTCGCGCCCGGGATCGCGGACATCGAGACGACCGCCGTTGCGCCGACGTCACCGTTGCGCTCGCCGATCACGACGCTGATGACGACAGGCCTGCCGGCCAGCGCCTGGCGCGGCGTGATCTCCTCGACGACGAGATCCGGACGAAGAAGCGTCTTCGTTGTCCCGCGGAGGACGTACGTCCGCGAGGGCGTTCCGGTCTGGACGAGAACCTCGGCCTCGATCCGCCGGTCTCGCGGGATGTCGCCGAGGTCGATGTCTTTCGCGATGCCGCCCGGCGCCTCGACGTCAGTGAGGTTGCGCGTCCCGGCGAGCGTGCCATCGGCCGCGAACGTCTTGAGCTGGATCTTCTTGAGCACCTCCGGCAGCGCGCAGCCGGACTTGCCGGCGACGCTCACCGTGAGGTCGGCGCCGGCGGGGGGCCCGTCAGTGCCTTCAGCTCGATGCTGTATGGCGCCTCCGTGGAGCTCGGGCACGGGGCGGAGTTGTCGGCGCGAGCCGCGCTGGTGGCGCCGACGAACGTCGCCGCGAAGACGGCCGCAACGGCTAACGCCGCTCTCCGGCCCCACCTCCCCTTCTGCGGGTGGCGTTTCATCACCTCTCCGATCTTCATTGGTGAGTCGATGCTGGGGAGGCTAGGTCCGGACGCTAATCGCGCTCTAACCGCAGCCTGTCTCACGCGGCGGCGCCTGATTGCCCGGCGATCGTCACGATCCCGGATGCGCCTGCTGTTGCGGGGGACATCTTCGTGAGCGAGAAGCTAGCCGGGGGCTACGGCCCCGCCGTGCCAGCCGCCGCGCTGAACGATCCCGCGGCGAACGACATCCAGCCGAACGTCCGCACGAACGACACCACATCGGGGTTCGCGACTAGCGTCGAGAGACTAGGCTCGGGTCGCTGTGCAGAAGCAGCGCATAGCGGTCGTTGTGATCGCCGGAGTCTTGGCCGGCGTTATGCCCGGCCGTGCAGGCGCGGCCGTCTTTGTAGAGCTCCTGCGAGCGAGCGCACATCCCGGTGAGCTTGTGAGCGCTGAAGTCGACGCGTGGACGGCGACCCATCACCGCCGCTCTATCTCGTTCCTGAGCGATTTTCTGCGACTTTCTCTACGGCAAGAGGCGCACCACGGCGCGCACTGAGCGCGCTAAGGGGTGGGAGCGGGGCATCGCGACGTTGAGCTCCGAGAAGAACAAGCGCCTCCGGCGCCGAACCGCCTGGGTTGCCCTCGGCGGAGCCATGGCTTTCGCTCTCGCAACAGTAGTCGCCGTCGTGAGGGGCAACACGACAGCGCCAGCCCCGTCGCTCGCTCGCGCCGTCGGGCCGGTTACAGAGGTCGGCGGGGGCGGCGGGACCCCTCCCCTGCAGGCGCTCAACGACGTCTGGGGACTATCGTCACACCGCGCCACCTGCACGATGTGCCACAACGTCCGGCCGCACACGACGAACATCGAGGAAGCGGTGTGGACCCAGCGACCGGTCGTCTTCAACAGGTTCGGCGTTGCCTACCGCGACGTTCTCTTCCAGAAGGTCGCACCAGGATACGTCAGCATCTTTGATGTACCCCAGCGACGAAAGGAAGACGCCACGCGATGGCCAGCACTCCTCGCGAGCGACTCGGATGGAGACGGCTATAGCAACGAGGTGGAGCTGACGTTCGGCTCGATGCCCGGCCGCCGCAACAGCCATCCAACGCGCCCCGCGGCGCAACTCGAGCGTCGGCGCGCGATCATCGTGCGAGAACTGCGCGGCACGCAGATCGCCCGGCTCGAGCTCGACACTCGAGTCCGCCGGGTTGGGCCCGACACCGACGGAGACCGCGTCCCTGACGTGCTCGAACGCTTCGTCGGCTCGGACCCGCGCAGCCGCAACGTGACGCCGTTGGTGGCTGCCCGGCGCCTAGCTGTCTACCGCCAACTACTACTCGACGCCGGCGTTCCAATCCGCTGATCTGCACGACACCTCTCCAGCCGGTGTCCCAGGTGGAGGTACGGCCGCGCCAGGAGCGGACGTAGAGTCGGCTCGAAGTCCGAGGAGGCGCTCAACCTCCTCGCAAGCTGGACGGCGACGCTCGACCAGACGGAGCCGGCAGACGTAACCGATCGCTAAGGCCGGCGCGTGCCCGACGCCGAGCAGGAGCACGAGGACGGCGACGAGCACCAGGTCACGCCGCTAGAGCTCTCGGCCGAGGACGGCGTCGGGATCGCCGGCGGTGCTAGTTCGCGCAATATCTCCTAACGTGGCGGGTTCGCAGGACGACTCCGCCGCGGGCGAAAGTCCGGACGGGTGGCTCGGTCCAGCCGATCGTCTCTTTAGGGCGGGTCGGCTCCTTGTTACACATTGGCTTGAAAGGGGTGCAAGCCTAAAAATGAGAGGGGGAGTCCAGTGCTCCGGCGGTATAGCTCGCTGCTGGCCTGTCTCGAAGACGAGCGCGGCCAGACATACGTGGAGTACGCGCTCATACTCGTCGCGATCACGGCGATAGTTCTCGCGGGGTGGACGAACCTCGACAACGCAATCAACGCCGCGATCAGCAACGTCGTCACCGCACTCAGCGCCTAGACGAACTCGATTCGGACGTGCTGACGCTGCCCAGCGCCTTCTGGTCGACCGCGAGCGCGTCGTCTCCCCGCCTAATCTGACGCCTTCGGCGTATCACGGCGGCACGACTCCGAGCGGAGGCAGATTGAAGGATGTCGTGAGCTGTTGGCGCGTGCCAGTCTGGGCCGAGCGATATCCGCTCTCGATGATGTCGATCACGTGGCGCGCGTGCTCGGGAGTCACCGCTGTCAGCCTGCCGTCGAGGACCCATTCGACGAGCTGCATGATGTCCTCGAAGACGTGCGGCTCAGCGATGCTGCGGTGGGCTCCAACGACGTGCGGGAGGACATGCGATTGAGCATTCCAGTCGCTCGGAGGGGCCTCCGCTGTTTGCTCGCGGCCTGAGAAGTCGAAGGGCTCGCCGTTCAGGAGGATGCCGTCGATCGTCCCGTTCGTGCCGAAGTAGAGGCCGGCGGCGAACTGGTCGGAATGTCTGCCCGCGGCTGTCCCGTACGCGACTGCGAAGACGCCTCCGCCGAAGTCGAGTAGGAGGATGGTGTTGTCGTCGGCTTCCGTGGGAATCCGGCTGCCCAGGAACTCTCCCTCCTTGACGCGTATCCCTGACAGTGCGGTGACCGCGTTCGCGGGCCCGAGGATGCTCGTCAGTTGGTGCAGGGAGTAGACGGTGATGTCGTACATCGGTCCGCCGCCGGGCTTGCGGAAGTACCAGGCCGGGTTGATCGGAGCCCCTCCCAGTGCGTCGAGCCGTTCAGGCTCGTCCTCGTGGTACGCGCCGAACGCACCACCACTAAGCGCCCAAGAGAGCAGCCCGATCGCGCCGGTCTCGATCAGCTCGCGCGTGCGAGTCACCTGCGGCCGGAGGATCTCGCCCGGGGAGGCGACGATGCACAGGCCGCGCTCTTCGGCCAGGGCTATGAGCTCGTCCGCCTCGCGGACGGTGGTCGTCATGGTCTTGTTCGCGTGGACGTGCTTGCCTGCCTCGAGTGCGGCCCGGCAGTGCTCGTAGTGGAGGCCGATGGGAGACGCGACGGTGACGGCGTCGAGCTCCGCCTCGGCGAGCATCTCGTCAATGCTCGCGAAGGCGCGCGGGCCCTGTAGTGCTGCGCGGCCGCCTCGGCTCGTTCGAGCACAGGATCACATAGCGCGTCGATTCTGACCCGGTCCTCGACGTCGTCCTGGGACAAGTGGGGCAGGATGCCGCGCAGGGCCAGCGCGCCGATGCCGACCACGCCGATCCGGAGCGAATCACCCGGCATCGGTCAATACCATCACGAATCGATCGAGCGTCTACTCTACGACTCGCAGGATGATCGACGACGGCGCCAAGCGCACCTTCGACGAGCAGGGCTATCTCGTCGCACGCGGTCTCTTCGACGCCGAACAGGCCGCCTTCTTACGTGAGCACTTCATGCGGCTTCGCGAGGCGGGCGCCTATCCCGGCGATGTCGTCGGCGTCGACCCGAGCTCGGACGATCCGCTGAAGAAATACCCGCGCATGATCCACATGCATCGCTGGGACGCGGTCGCGCTCGACTGGTTGATCGAGCCGCGGCTGGCCCAATCGCTGGCGAGCCTCCTCGGGGGCATGGAGCCGTTCGCCGTGCAAACGATGCTCTACTTCAAGCCGCCGGGTGCCCGCGGACAGGCCGTCCATCAGGATCAGTACTACCTGCGCGCCGAGCCCGGTACCTGCATCGCCGCCTGGATGGCGCTCGACTCCTGCGACGAGGAGAACGGCTGCCTCGAGGTCGTTCCGGGCAGCCACGAGTGGCCGGTTCTCTGCACGATCGGCGCCGATACGAACCAGAGCTTCACGGACGTCGAAGTGCCGCTTTCCGACGACGCGGAGCTTGTCCGCGTGCTCATGGAGCCGGGCGATGTCCTCTTCTTCAACGGCTCGCTCGTCCATGGCAGCAAGCCGAACCGAAGCGATCGCTTCCGCCGCGCCCTGATCGGCCACTACATCCAGGGCGACGCCCGGGAAGTTGGGTACTGGTACCACCCTGTGCTTCGGATGGACGGCAGCGAGGTGGAGCTCGAGAAGGGCCTTGGTGGCGGTCCGTGTGGCGAGTGGGTGGACCGCGACGGGCGGCGGGCGATCGAGTTGACCGGCGTCGCCGTCGATCCGCGCACGACCGAGTAAGTCCCTGCGTGCACATCGTCACGTTGAGCTTCGATGACGGCTTCGAACGCTCCTCGATCCGGACCGCCGAGATCTTCGAGCGCCACGGGCTGATTGCCGAGCTGAACGTCCTCGCGGCCGGCCATCGGGGGCAGCCGGACGAGGAGTGGCACCGCGAGTGGCGCAAGGGCGACTTCGGCCTCTGGAACGAGCTGAAGGCGCGCGGCCACCACGTGATGCCACACGGCTACCGTCACGTGAACAAGGCTGAGGTGCCGCCGGCCGAGGCCAAGCGGCTGATCGAGGCATGCCTCAACGTGTTTCGCGCCGAGCTCGCGGGGTTCGAGGCGTCGGAGGCAAGCTTTGCTTTTCCCTACAATCGCTCGAGCCCCGAGATCGAGGCCTGGCTGGCTGGTCGCGTTCGCGCCTTCCGAACGGGTGGCGATCCGGTGATGCCGCTTCCTCAGCCCGGCCAGCAACGCGTGACGTGCGTCAGCTTCGGCCCCGAGCGCTGTGACGACCATCTTTCCCGGACGATCGGCTCCTTTCTCGCAGGCCGAGCCGGCTGGCTCTGTTACAACGTCCATGGACTCGACGACGAAGGCTGGGGGCCGCTCGGGAGCGATACGCTCGACCGCCTGCTCGAACACCTCGTCGCGCGCGATGTCAAGGTGCTTCCGATCACGGCCGCGCTCGACCCAATAATAGGAAGGCTTGACGAAACGTAACGTGAGGCTGCGCGGAAAGGCTGCTCTCGTCACCGGCACTTCGCGCGGAATCGGACCTGCGATCGCGAGGGCCCTGGCCGCAGAAGGGGCGCGGGTGCTCTGCCATGCCCGCCACGAGGCCGACGCACGGGCGCTCGCGGATGAGCTCGGCGGCGTTGCGATCGTCGGCGACCTCTCGACCGATGAGGGCATCGGCTCCGTGGCGGAGCAGACGTTGGCGGCGGTGCGAGTGCTGCACGTCCTCGTGCACAACGCGGCCATCAATCCCCGACCGCATGAGTCTGTCGACGAGGTGCAGCGAGACACCTTCCGCGAGGTCATGCGCGTGAACGTCGAGGCTCCTCTCTTCCTCACTCAGGCACTGCTCGGGTCGCTCCGCGCCGCGAAAAGCGCACGGGTCGTCATCCTCTCCTCGCAGGCGGGGCAGTTCGCGGGAGGAATGCCCGCCGACGGCCTGAGCTACAGAGTCTCGAAGGCGGCCGTGAACGCCGTCAGCGCCGTCCTCGCCACGGCGGTGCGAAGCGAGGAGATTCTCGTCAACGCAATGCATCCGGGATGGGTCAAGACGGACATGGGAGGATCCGAGGCACCTCTGTCCCCGGAGGAAGGGGCCGACACCGCCGTCTATCTCGCCACGCTCCCCGACAACGGTCCCTCGGGGCGCTTCTTCTACGAGCGTCGCGAGATTGAGTGGTAGGCAACAGTGCCTAGGGCGCGGACCGGCCGAGAGATCCGAACGCGCTGCCTCGTCAATCCGGGCTGCAGTCTCGGGGAGGGTCCGACGTGGGACCCCGACTCGCAACGCCTCTACTGGGTCGACATCCTCGAGAACCGCATCTACCGCCACGACCCCGCCGACGGAAGCACGAATTCCTGGACCACGCCGGAGCACGTCGGGTTCGTCGTCGTGAGGCCGGAGGGAGGGCTGGTCGCCGGCTTCAAGTCAGGGCTCCATCACGTGGCGCTCAACGACGACGCGACCGTGACGGCGTCTCGGATCGACCGGGTCGACGGCAATCGGGACGACGTCCGCTTCAACGATGCGACCGCCGACGCCGGGGGGCGGATCTGGGCCTGCACGCTCGGCGGAACGCCCGAGGAGCCACTCGGTACGTACTACTGCTACGACACCGAGCTGAACCGCCGCACCGTTGACGACGGCTATCTCATCGCGAACGGGCCCGCGCTCAGCCCGGACGGCCGCCTCCTCTACACGGTCGAGACGAGCGGCCATCCCGGTAGGCGGAAAGGTGTCTACGCGTCGGGCGTCACGCCGGACGGAACGCTGGCGGAGCAACGGCTGCTGATCGGCTGGGATGGATACGACTCGTCCCCCGACGGCGTCGTCACCGACCGCGAGGGAAACCTCTGGCTCGGCGAGTTCCACGGTAACGTCCTCCGCTGCTTCAGCCCCGAGGGCGCGGAGATCGCGTCCGTGCCGTTGCCGGCCTGGAACGTCACGAAAGCAGCCTTCGGCGGCGAGCGGGGCGATCTCCTCTACGTGACGAGCGCTCGCATCGAGGTGGACGAGGAGACGCTCGCCGGCTACCCGGACACGGGCGGCGTGATCGAGGTGGCGGGAACCGGCGCGCGCGGAGCGCTACTGGCCGCAGCCGCGTAAGGTCCTCGCCCGATGAAGATCACAGCCGTTGAGCCGCTCGTCGTCGACGTCGGGTCGCGGAACTGGCTCTTCGTCGTCGTGGAGACGGACGAAGGTGTGAGCGGCGTCGGCGAGGGAAGCCTGCCGGGGCATCCGCGCGCAGTCGCCGCGGCGGTCGAGGAGTACCGGGAGTACGTCGTCGGCGAGGACCCGGCGCGGATCCAGCATCTCTGGCAAGTGATGTACCGGCAGCCGTTCTTCCGCAGCGGCGCCGTCACCCTCTCGGCGATGAGCGCCATCGAGCAGGCCCTCTGGGACATCAAAGGGAAGGTCGCTGGTCTGCCGGTCTACGAGCTGCTCGGCGGCCGCTGCCACGACCGCATCAAGCTGTACGCGAACGGCCCTGGCGGCGCGACGCTCGAGGAGCTCGCCGGTAGCGCCCAGGCGCTCGTCGAGCGCGGATTCAAGGCGATGAAGACCGGCATCACAGAGCCGGTGTTGCCGATCCAGGGCGACGGCATCTTCCGCCGCGCGGCCGGGCAGGTCGAGGCGCTGCGGGAGGCCGTCGGGGCGGACGTCGAAATCGCCTGGGACGCGCACGGCCGGCTCACCCCCGCGATGTCGATCAAGCTTGCTCGTGCGCTCGAGCCGTACAACATCTGGTTCCTCGAGGAGCCGGCGCTACCGGAGAACGTGAAGGGGCTGGCACAGGTCGCGCGGGCAACGTCCATCCCGGTCGCAACGGGCGAGCGCCTCTTCACGAAGTGGGCCTTCCGCGAGGTGCTCGAGCTCGGCGGCGCGGCGCTCCTGCAGCCGGACCTCTCACATTGCGGCGGGGTTCTCGAAGCGCGGGCAATCGCCGCGATGGCCGAGGTCTACTACTGCGGCTTCGCGCCGCACAACCCTCTCGGCCCCGTCAACACGATCGTCTCGGCTCACGTCGCGGTGGCCTCTCCGAACTTCGTCGCGCTCGAGATCTGCCTCTATCCGCCGGACTGGACGCAAGAGCTGCTGACGGAGCCGCTCGAGTTCCTGGACGGCTACCTCGAGCTGTCGGACAAGCCCGGCTGGGGCGTCGAGCTCGATGTCGAGCTCTGCCGCAGCCACCCGTACAAGCCGTACAGGTTGCCCATCCTCCAGCATCCGAGCGGCGCGATCGCCGACTGGTAGGCGCGTGGCCGCGAAGGTGCGGATCGGTTTCGTCGGTGCCGGCTTCATGGGCCAGCTCGCCCACATCCGGAGCTACGCCTTGCTCCGCGAAGAGTGCGAGCTCGTCGCGCTCGCCGAGCCGCGACAGCGCACGGCCGAGCTGGTCGCGGCCCGCTACGGCATCGGGCGTGTCTACCGCGATCACCGGGAGCTGCTCGAGTCCGAGCAGCTCGACGGGATCGTCGCCTCGCAGAGGTTCACCCACCACGCCGCGCTGCTCCCCGAGCTCTACCCGCACGTGCCTCATCTCTTCACCGAGAAGCCGCTCGCGCTCACCGCGGCGGCCGGCGACCGGCTCGCGCGCCTCGCGAGCGAGAACGGCTGCGTCCACATGCTCGGCTACCACCGCCGCTCCGATCCGGCGACCGTCGAAGCCAAGCGAACGGTCGATGCATGGAAGGCGAGCGGCGACATGGGCGGCCTCCGCTATCTGCGCATCTGCTACTCGGACGGCGACTGGATCGCGAATGCGCATGTTGCGCTGATCGACGTGGGCGAAGAACCGCCGCCGTTCCCCGCCGAGGAGCCTCCGCCCGAGCTCGCGGCCGACGACGAGGCGCTCTGGGCACTCTCGAACGGCGTGAACGAGCTCGTCCACCCGCTCAACCTGCTCCGACACTTCCTCGGGGAGCGCTACCGGCTCGTCTTCGTCCACGTCTCCGGGCGGCTCTACGCCTTCGAGAGCGAGTCAGGCGTCCCGGCGACGATCGAGGTAGCGCCGTACCGAGTGACGGTCGGGCTCGAGGAGGAGATCCTTGTCGCGTTCGAGCGCGGGTACGTGCGGCTTCGCCCTGCGCCTTCGCTGGCGGTCAATCGCGCGGGCCGCCTGGAGATCTACAGCGACCCCGGAGACGGCGTGATGCCGGAGCGGATCGTGCCGCAGCTTCCCTGGATCGATCCGATGCAGGCGCAAGCGGCGAACTTCCTGCGCGTCTGTCGCGGAGAGGCCCCGCCGCCCACGGACGCCGCTGCGGGCGCCGAGGATCTGCACCTCGTCGCGGACATCGTGCGTGCCCGCGTCGAGCTTCCGGGCGCGCGCGAAGCCTTCTCCACCGACCGCGCCGAGCGCACCCGCGCCTGGGAGGAGCGGCTGCGCGCGCTAGAGGGGCACTAGGCCCGCGGCGGACCCACGCTGCCGCGCTCGACGACCGTCGTGGGCAGGTGGATGCGCCCTCCCACGGGCGCGGCCCCGTCTCCGGAGATGCGGTCGAGGAGAAGCTTCGCGGCGAGCGCGCCGACCTCCCGCATCGGCTGGCGTACGGTCGTCAGCGGCGGGTCGACGAAGCTCGCCACGGGGATGTCGTCGTAGCCGACCACCGACATATCGTCCGGAACGGACAGTCCGCGGGAGCGCAGCTCGCGGATCGCTCCCAGCGCAAGCAGGTCGCTGTGGGCGAAGACGGCGGTGAAGCCGGCGGCGCCGGAAAGCAGGCTCGCGAGCGCCTGCTGCCCGCTCTCGGGACCCCAGTCTGAAGCAGCCTCGACCAGACTCTCGTCGTAAGCGAGTCCGGCCTCGCGCAACGCTTGGCGGTATCCGTCCAGACGCTCGCGGGCGGAGGGCCACTCGGACGGCCCCGTGATGGTCGCGATCACCCGGTGGCCGTGCGCCACGAGCCGGGACGTGGCCTCGAATCCCCCGCCGCGGTTGTCCACGTCGACGGACATGAAGCCCGGGACGTCGCTCGAGCCGATCGAGACGAGCGGCACCCGCTCGACGGCCGGGGGAAGCTGCTCGAGGGTCAGCGGAAGTTGAGGGCGCGCGACGATCAGGCCCTCGACGCGACGCTCGAGCATGAGCCGCAGGTACGCGAGCTCGTCGTCCTCAGCCTCGCCCTCGACGCTGGCGACGATCAGGTAGTACCCGCGCTTACGCGTCTCCAGCTCGGCCCCGGCGATCGCCTCCGCGAAGAACTGGTCGGTCACGTCAGCGGTCACCATGCCGAGGGTGTGCGTGCGGCTGCCCATGAGGCCGCGGGCGAGTGGACTCGGGACGTACTGGAGCTCCCGGATCGCGGCCCGGACGCGCTCGCGGGTCTCGGGAGCCACCTCCTCGCGGCCGTTGATCACGCGCGACACGGTTTGATGCGAGACGCCGGCGCGGGCAGCGACGTCGCGGATCGTCGGACGGCGGCTGACATCTCCGTGAACAGTCACAACAGCCATAAAAGCACAGGCGCCCGGGCCCAGCTTTCAATTTGACGGAGCCCCTGTCGATTTGGAATGGTACCGCCCACGCTAATGTGACCAGTCACAGCTGCGCCCCGAGGAAAGGAGGGAAGCAGACCGAGATTCGACTCGTCGGGGGGTCTCCTAGAAGGAGAGAGCTTCGATGTCTCGCAACTCAAGAGTTCCTTTTCTGTTGGCCGTTCTGGCCGGCTGTTTGTTGCTCATGCTCGGCAGCCCGGCGCTCGCCGCGGGAACGAGCTACTACGTCAACTGCGCCGCTGCCTCAGACGGCAACGGCTCGTCGACGAGCCCGTGGAACAACCTCAACACCGTCAACGGCAAGACATTCGCGCCAGGCGACAGCCTGCTGTTCAACCGCGGTACCACCTGCACGGGATCGTTCGTCTTCTCGTCGTCCGGCACGAGCGCCAACCGGATCACGATCGGCGCCTACGGAACCGGCGCGTTGCCCGTCATCGACGGGACGGGCCAGAACCGGGCCGTCAAGCTGCTCGATACCTCGTACGTGACGGTGCAGGACCTCGAGGTCGAGAACAGCAGGGTTTGGGGAGTTCTCCTCACCACCGACCACGACGCGCCCGCGGTCGGCATCATGCTGAAGAACCTCGTCGTGCACCACGTAACCGGCGGGAGCTACGTGGCGATGGGCGCCAAGTGGACCGGCCTGGTCGTGTTCGCGCCGGGCATGATCGTCGAGCCCGACATGACGAAGGGATCAGGGGTCTACACCCGCAAGAGCTACTTCGACAACGTGCTGGTCGACAACGTCAACGCCTACGACACCACGTTGTGGGCCGGCATCTTCGTCTGGGGCGTTCAGGTCGACCAGGACTTCCAGTGGTCGAAGGATTCGAAGAACCAGGCGATTCAGAGCCGGAACATCACGATCCAGAACTCCACGGTTCACGACACCTACGGCGACGGCATCGCCATCTACATGTCCCACGAGGGGACGATCCAGAACAACGTCGTCTATCGATCGGGGATGGAACCGCCGCCCGAGGACATCGGCTCTCCGGTCGGTTTGTGGTGGTGGACCGCCGAGAACATGGTGGGCCAGTTCAACGAGTCCTACGACAACCACTCCCCCAGCGTGGACGGCGGTGGCTACGACATCGACTACGGCTCGACCAACAGCACGATGCAATACAACTACGGCCACGACAACAGCACCTACTGCACGAGCGTCTTCGGCTATCAAGGCGCGACGACGACCAACATCGTGCGTTACAACGTCTGCGCCGGCGATGGCACGGTGCACACGTACTTCAAGAAGAAGCCGTCCGGTGGCTTGACGACCGAGATCCTGCCCGGCCAGTCCGAGATCTACCTCTGCACGTGGGGTGGAGGAAAGCTGGTCGACACGTGGATCTACAACAACACCTTCTACGTCAACAGCACGGGCGACCCGTCCGCGACCGGTCTGTTCGACGTGTGTCCCGGCGGAGGGGACTCCGAGGCAAATGGCGTCTTCAGGAACAACCTGGTCGTCTCCGCCATCCCCAACGTGCTCGGCGACGTCGCCACGGCGAACAACCGGGCTCGCGACTACAACCTCTACTACTACACGGGCGGAACGTTCGCCGATCCGAATCCGGAGGCGCACGGCGTCTACAACCAGAACCCGCTGGTGAACGGCCTCGGCTACCACGGCATCGGGAGGCCGACAACACAGTGGACGCTCCAGTCGGGATCGCCTGCGATCAACCGCGGCACGAATGCGTGTAGCGGCCTCAGCGGCTGCTCGGTCGGGACGCGTGACTTCTTCGGTAACTCGATTCCGCTCGGCGGCGCCTTCGACATCGGGGCAAACGAAGCGGGCTAGAAACGTAGAAGCGGCAGCGACGGCTGGGGCTGCGGAACCTCGCGGCCTCAGCCGGACTAGTGCCTGAAGACCGAGCGGATATCTCCGGCCTTCCCACTCGGGCCGGCGGATTCTCACTCGATGATCTCGATACCGACCGCTGCCGCGAGCTCTCCTGCGGCATTGATGATGTCCGGCCACGGCATGCGCACGCCGCGGAGTGCCTCAGGGTTCCCCGCGCCGGAAAGGTCGCAACCGCGCATCTCGCTGCGAATGAAGGTTGCGCCTCCCCAGGTCGCACCAGCCAGGATGCAGTCGGCAAAGACGACCGACGCCAGCTTCGCGGCGTAAAAGTCGACCTCCTCCATCCGGCAACGCTCAAAGCTGACGCGCTCGAGCTTGGCGAAGCGAAACGAGGCGAGATCGATGCGGCAGTCGACGAAGGTCGCATCTTCGATGGCTGCGTCAGAAAAGTTCGCCCCTGTCAATCGCAGCTTCTGGAGCTGAACACGGCGCAGCCTGGCGCCCTCGGCGCGAACGTTGGCCCAGCTTCCATCGAGGGCTACCACGTCGCGAAAGCTCGCGTCTTTGAGAGCGGAGCCACCCAGGTCCACCTGTACGAGGCGGCTTTCGACGAGCCGCATCTCAGACGCCTCCCGATCCGAGAGATCGATCCGCTCGAGCACGCACGCCTCGAGATTGAGACCGCGAAGCTCCACCGGCACTCCCAGTGCGACGAGCTCGGCAGGAAGATCAGGCTGTGCCGGAACGGCTGGGGCCTTGGACATCGACGTGTGCGTGCTGGTGGCGACTCAAGTGAGCGATCTTCTCAAGCCTTTAGTCGGTCGGACTCCGGCCCTCGGTCCGGCGGATCGCCAGGTCGAGTCGCGCTGCCGGGACGAAGCCGTCCCAGCGCTCGCGCACGGTGCCGTCGGATCCGACCAGGAACGTCGTCGGTGCCTTCGCAACCGTGAACCGGCGCGCGAGCGTGCCGTCGTCGCGGAGAACGGCGATGGCCGGGTCGAGATTCCAGTCGTACGTGTAGTTCACGAGGTCGTTGCGGCTCGGCCTCCCCGCACCGGCGAGCTCGGCCGCATCGACGACGATCACGCGCAGGCCGAAGCGCGCGTGCTGCCTCTGCATGCTGCGCAGGAACACGATCTGCGCGCGGGAGGGGTCACCTTCGGGCGTTGCCTCGGCACGCGAGTTCAGGAACGACACCAGGACGACGTGGCCACGAAGGCCCCCGAGGCTGACCTCTCCGCCGCGAACGGCCCTACCCGCCAGCGCGGGTCCGGATGCGCCGGCCTCGACCTGCGGCCGCTCTTCCTTGCGCAGCCGGAGTGCGAGCGAGACCGTGACGATCACCACGGCCAGCGCGAGGAGGACGAGCAGAAGCCTACGGTCGGGGAGCCTCATCGTCGATCGCTCTCCGTGATCGGTCACATGGCGCCTTGACAGAACGAGTCGCCGTGGGCGATGTTACCAGTCACATGAGCTCGGTCTTGCCGAATTCCGGACCACGCCTCGGCGTGGCCTACTACCCGGAGCAATGGCCCCGAGCGCGGTGGCGTCAGGACGCCGAGTTGATGGCCGACGCCGGGCTCTCGCTCGTGCGGATCGGCGAGTTTGCATGGGCCCGCCTCGAGCCCGAGCCCGGCCGGTTCGAGTTCGATTGGCTCGACGAGGCGATCGGGATCCTCGCCGAGGAGGGGCTCGAGATCGTCCTGGGGACGCCGACCGCAGCGCCGCCGGTGTGGCTGTCCGAGCGCCACCCGGAGATCCAGGCGGTGCGGGCCGATGGGCGCACTGCACCGTTTGGGCACCGCCGGCACTACTGCCCCAACCAACCGAACTTTCACCAGGCGACGGAGCGCATCGTCGAGGCGCTCGCCGAGCACTACGGGCAGGACGCCCGGATCGTCGCGTGGCAGATCGACAACGAGCTCGGCGGACGCTGCTTCTGCGAGGCGTGCGTGGACGCGTTCCACGAGTGGTTGCGCGAACGCTACGGCTCGCTCGACAACCTGAACGAGAGCTGGGGCACGGCGTTCTGGAGCCAGACCTATACGGCCTGGGAGCAGATCCCGCTTCCCGAAGGAGCGCCGGTCCCGCTGCCCGACGGCTTCCTCCCCTACTCGCCCAACCCGGGCCTTGCCCTCGACTACCGCCGCTTCGCCGCCGAGAGCTTTGCCCGTTACGAGGGACTCCAGATTCGCGTCCTGCGTGATCGGTGCTCGCCGGAGCAACGGATCACCCACAACCTCATGAGCCTCGGCAACCGCGAGATCGATCACCGGGCGCTCGCCGAGGACCTCGACTTCGTCTCGTGGTCGAACTATCCGCTCCTCGCAGGGAGCTGGTGGCGCTCGGGCATGAGCGCGGACGCCCTGCGGACGCTGAAGGAGGACCGGCCGGTCTGGGTCCTCGAGCAGCAGGTGGGCCCCCTCGGCTGGGAGCTGCTGCGCACGCCTCGGCGAGGACAGCTGCGGCTCCTGACCTACCAGGCGATCGCGCACGGCGCCGAGGCCGTCGTCTACTTCCGCTGGCGAACGGCCCGCTACGGGACCGAGCAGCACTGGCACGGGCTGCTCGACTACGACGGCCGGATCGGTCGACGGTTTCGCGAGGTCCAAGAACTCGCAGGCGAGCTGGAGCGGCTGCGGGGCCCGCTCACCGGCGGCGGGCCCGCTGCCGATGCCGCCCTTCTCTACGACGCGGACTCGCGCTTCGCTCTCCAGGTCCAGCCGACAAACCCGGCCCTCGGCTACGAGGAGACGCAGGGCCGCCATTACGAGGCGCTCCGGCGGCTGGGGCTCGGAGTGGACGTCGTCTGGCCCGGCGCCGACCTTGCTCGCTATCGCTTGGTCGTGGCCCCGAGTCTCTACGTCGTCGACCCGGCGCTCGCCCACGCGCTCGCCGACTACGTGGACCGAGGCGGGTGGCTCGTGCTCGCACCCCGCTCCGGAATCAAGGATCGCAGCAACGCCGTCCCGGAGCGCCCTCTCCCCGCCTGGCTCGACGAGCTCGCCGGCCTGACCGTGACCGACTATGCCAGCGTCTCGGAAGGCGAGACCGTTCGCTTTGCCGGTGACGACCTCGCCGGCGAGTTCGCCGGGTGGTACGAGGAGCTGGAGCTCGAAGGCGCGGAGGCCCTCGCGCACTATGCCGAGGGCGACTTCGCGGGAACACCCGCGGTCGCGGAGCATCGGGTCGGGCAGGGCCTCGTCACGTACCTGGCCGGGGCCGGGAGCGAGGCGAGCCTCCGAGCGATCTATCGCGAGCTCTGCCCGCGCCGGGGGCTGGCCGTGGCGGAGCTGCCGGAAGGGCTGGAGATCGTCCGGATCGAGGGCACTCCGAACGGACCGCTTCTCTTCCTCCTCAACCATGCCCCCGAGGAGCGCACACTGACGGTCGACGGAGCCTGGCTCGAGCTGATCGCGGAGACGAGCGGCTCCGGCGACATCTCGCTTCCGCCCCATGGGGTCGCGCTCGTCTCGACCGCGGCAGTCCAGGTGCCAGTGCGTTCGTGAGCCTCGCCGTCGTCGTCACCGGCTCGACGAGCGGCATCGGGCGGGCGACGGCCCGGGCATTTGCCGCCGACGGGGCTGCGGTGGTCGTCCACGGCCTCGACGAGCAGGGAAGCGACGACGCGCAGGCGGAGGTGAGCGCCGCGGGCGGCGACCCGCGGTTCTTCCAGGGCGACCTACGCTCCCCAGAGACGTGCGAGGGGCTGATCGACTTCGCAATCGCCGAGCTCGGCCACATCGACGTGCTCGTCAACAACGCAGGGGCGAACTACTTCCTCGGCGCGCTCAACGCCGACCTCGCAGGCTGGCAGGACTGCCTCGACCTGAACCTGCGCGCGCCGTGGCTCTGCGTGAAGCGGGCTGCCCCGCAGATGCCGCGCGGCTCGGCGATCGTCAACGTGGCCTCCGTCCACGCCTTCGCCACCGTTCCCACTGGCTTTCCCTACAACGTCGCCAAGGCCGGCGTCGTCGCGCTGACGCGCGTGCTCGCGCTCGAGCTCGCGCCGGCCGGGATCCGCGTGAACGCCGTCTCTCCGGGCTTCGTCGAGACGCCGCTCACGGAGCAGTGGTTCGCCTCGCTCGATGACCCGGAGGCCGAACGTGAGCGCATCGCGGCTTCGCATCCCGTCGGACGGATCGGCCGTCCCGAGGACATCGCCCGCGCCATCCGGTTCCTGGCGCTCGAGGGGGAGTCGAGCTTCGTCGCCGGCGAGTGCCTCATGGTGGACGGCGGCCGGGCGGCCCAGCTGGTCGATCCCGGATGAGAGCCCGGCTCGTCGCCGTCGCCGTGATGGCGGCCTCGATCGCGACGAGCGGATGCGGAGGCGGCCAGCCGGAATGGCTGGAGTCGGCGCCGCCGGCCGAGCATGGCTTTCCCGCCGATCTCGCGAAGCGGATCGACTCGTTCGTGGACGAGCGAGGCCTCGATCTGCGCGCCGTCCTCGTCGTGACCGACGACCGGCTCGTCGCCGAGCGGTACTACCACGGCGTCACCCGCCACCGCTTCCTCCATCTCTACTCCGCCACCAAGAGCGTGACCGGGCTGCTGGTCGGCGCGGCACTGGCCGACGGGAAGCTGGCCGGCCTCGACGAGACGCTCGCCGACGCGCTCCCCCCGGACCTCCTGGCGCACGCGGACGACAAGGTCCGATCGATGACGTTGCGAGCGCTCCTCTCGATGACGACGGGCCTCGGCGAATCCCTCTCCTGGATGACCAGCGCGGACTGGGATCGGGCGATCGTCGAGAACCCCGGCTTCCTCGGGACACGCGGGTCGTTCTCCTACTCCACTCCGGGAACCCAGCTCCTGAGCGCCGCCGTCGAGCACGCGACTGGTGAAAGCCTGCTGAGGTATGCGAGGAGAAAGCTCTTCGAGCCGCTCGGGATCCTCACGCAACCTCCGGGCAAAGCCGTGTCGGGCCCGGGCCGCGAGACCGAGCCGACGTTCGGGTGGGCCCACGACGGCGGGGGCCATTACGCCGGCGGGACCGGCCTGCGCCTGCGCGGCATCGACATGGCCAAGCTCGGCCTCCTCTACCTCCACCGGGGCGAGTGGGAGGGAAAGCGGCTGGTGCCGCGCTCGTGGATCGACGCGTCGACGCGGCCGCGCTCGGACGGCGGGTTCCCCGAAGGCGACCCGTACGGGTTCCACATTTGGCTCCCGACCGAGCTCGGCCGGCGCGCGTTCCTCATGGCCGGCTTCGGCGGCCAGTACATCGAGATCCTCCCTTCGCTCCGGCTCGTGATCGTCACGAGCTCCCCGACGCGGCCGAGCCTCGCCACTCGGGCGATCCTCACGTACATCGTCGGCCTGGCCGAACGGTGACAGCCTGAGGCGAGGCTACGCGGCGATTGGCCCGGCCCACGCCCCAGCCGAATCGCACGCCGCCAGCACCCGCCGACCACGATCCTGTAAGAGCGCGCGGCTTTGCCGCGCGCGTTCACCGCGACG
>WNGE01000051.1_pt1 | contig 120671 bp, 104 predicted proteins | sample 5400651 | NCBI WGS metagenome assembly WNGE01 (sample SAMN13153370, study PRJNA577476) | soil metagenome | isolation source: 60 cm soil or saprolite under grassland replicate 2 | place: USA:California | collected 2016-06-15 | reverse complement strand
CAGCACTGGCTTGGTGGCGAACTCGATTTCGAAATCCCCGGCCGGCCGGGGATTTCGAAATCGAGTTCGCCACCAAGCCAGTGCTGGCCCAGCGCATGCTGGCCGGGCGATCGAGGCCGCGTGCCGTTCTCCTGTGTCAGTGCGGACGAGGCGTGCGAGCAGGTGAAGCACCTGCGGGTCTGGTTCGATCCTGGACGCGGCTTACGTGCTGGCCACCATCGCCGGGACGTTGTCAGCCATGCATACCCCGGCCGACTGGCGGATCGCTGCATTGCCGGCGCGGGCGTGGCGGCAGTTGTGGGGGCGCAGCCGGGGCGCAGGGAGCGGGAGTACGACTGGGCCCGGCACCCGATCCGTCGGCGGGCGACCCGGGCGCCCGCATCGACTGTTCATTCCCGAGCCGTTGCACGCGGCGCTCCACCGCCCGCGCCGACACTCTGTAGTCCGGCGCGGAGGGTGATCTGCAGTGACGGGCGGTGATCCAGGTGAGCAAATGCGCACTGATCGTGGACGTCGGGGGCGGTCGGGCCTACTATCCGGCCCTTCAGATGACTTGCTTCGGTGCGGTGCTGCGACCGAGGGCAAATGCGTAGAACTCGTCGCACCGTGATCCCTGGCGGCGATCGTCGGAGCAAGATCGGTGCCGTGCGCGCGTGGAGGTCACACGCGGGGGATCCGTCTCGCCGTGCTGGTCGCGTCGTTCGTGGTCGCCGCTCTGCTCCGGGCGCCGGCAGTGCTGGCGGTGACTCCGGTGACCTTCACGGGTCCGACCAACTTCGCCGTCGGGCCGGCCGGTGAGGAGAAGTAGGCGTGAATCCAATGCCGCCAGTTCGAGTGGTAGGAGCGGCCTCAGGGCCGGGGGCGGCCCGGTCGTAGAACGGTCCAGCGGTCGGTTGCCGGATCCCACACCTGGCGTCCTGGCCGACCTGTTCCGCCCCCACCTCAACACCGCCGTCCGCTGGACCCGCTACGCCGACGGCGGATTCGCCGAGCGGCTCCGGCCGACCCGCCGGCAGCCTGCTGATCGGCCGCCTGCCGCGTCGCGATGCAGTCGGCCCTACCTGCGGCAGGGTTGGTCTGGCCGAACCGGCCGACCGGATGGGCGACTCGGCTGTCCGCCCTACGCGGTTAAGTAAGCGCGGCGCAGAGGACCGCCTCGACCTGATCGCTCTCGGCTGCGTCGTGCTGGCTATCGCCAGGATCGTTTCCTCGGTGGGCTCGCCGTACACAATCCGGCCGACCTCCTGCACGGTGACGCCATGACCGGGGTCGTTCACCAGGTACCGGAACCCGCGGATCGCGACGGTGATCTGGTCGGTGCCGGGCACCGGCGTGTAGGTCTGTTGGAACTCCCCCCGCACCACGATGGTCTTCCCGCTGTCGTGTTCACCCACAGGTCGCGGGGGGCTCGCACGTACTGCTCCACCCGTGCGACCTCACCGTTCGACGGGTGCAGCTGCCGATCGCCGCCGGCGCCTGGCGCGGCCAGCAGCAGCCACCCGCCGGCGCCGGCGGACAGCAGGACGCAGCCGATGTCGCCGGCCAGCTCGCGGCCGGTCCGCCGTGGCCGACCTGGCATGGTCCCAGGCTAGAGACGCGGCCGCCCGCGGATCTGGTGTTCCTGGAGGCCTCGCTGCACGACTCCGGCAACGCGGTGATCCCCACCGCGACCGCCACCCCGCGTGTCATCGCGCTGACCGAGGCACGGGCCGCGGCCTGACGGCGGCCCGGGTCGACCGGCGGCGACGCCTCTGTCGCGTACGTCGATCGGCTATACCAGGCCTCGACGGAAGTCGGCGGTCACCGCGCACTGATTCACGCCGCAGCAGCCCCTGCGCGCGGCCACCCGCGAACCGGCCCACTACCTGCACCGGCAGCACGAGTCCGGCACCGTCCAGGCGGGAAAGATCGCTGACCTGGTCGTGCTCGACGCCGACCCGCTCGCCGACATCCGCAACACCACCCGGATCGACTCGGTGCTCGTCCGAGGCCGCCTGATCACGGCCGAGGAACGCCGCCGCATGCTCGCCCAGGTGGCCGCCGCGGCGCAGGCTCCGTCCACAATGGCCTCCAGCGCGACCCGGCTCCTCCCCGGCTGCGGCTGCCACGGCCTCCGAGTGGGCCGACTGCCAGCCCATCGGCCGTAATCTCCCGCGCGCCCACGCGGGCTGCCGGCCGCCCGCCCTCGCTCAGCGAGACAGTTGGGGCTGCTGGAGGGCGTGCAGCACCCGGTCGAGGACGATGCTGGCCTGCCGGAGGTCTGTCTCGCCCAGGTCGGCGCCCAGCGCGTCGGCCCAGGCTCGTTGGGCCGCCTGAATGGTGCCCAGCGCGGAGCGGCCCGCCGGGGTCAGCCGGACCAGCTTGGCCCGGCGGTGCGCCGGGTTGTCCTGGTAGGCGGCGAGGCCGTCACGGACCAGGTCGTCGGCGACCCGCTGCACGCTTTGCCGGGTCAGGTGCATCCGCCGGGCGATCTGCGCCACGGTCGCGGGGGAGTCCTGGATCTCCTCCAGGAACAGCCAGCGGGCCAGGGTCTGCCCGGCCGGCTTGGCCAGCGCCTCGCCGGCAGTGGTGAACAGCCGGATGAGGTGGACGACCTGGCCGATGAGGGTGGTGAAGGCGTCGCCGGCCGGGGTGCGCGGCGGGTGCCCATTGGCTTTGACAGTATGCTGTCGTCTTGGTAACGTTCCCACAACGACAGCATACTGTCATGTGAGGAGCCTGCTTCGATGACCGACATCAACCAGCCCGGTGCCGAGCTGCGCCCGTTCCGGATCGAGATCCCCGAGGCCGACCTCGCCGACCTGCGTGACCGGCTGGCCCGCACCCGGTGGCCGGACGAACTGCCCGGCCTCGGCTGGAGCCGGGGTGTGCCGGTGGGCTACCTCGAGGAGCTGGCGGCGTACTGGCGCACCGGCTACGACTGGCGCAAGCACGAGGCCCGGCTGAACGAGCTTCCGCAGTTCACGGCCACGGTCGACGACGCCACCGTGCATTTCCTGCACGCGCGCTCCCCGCAGCCTGAAGCCACGCCGTTGCTGCTCATCCACGGCTGGCCGGGCTCGATCGTCGAGTTCCTCGAGGTCATCGGGCCGCTGACCGATCCGGCGGGCCACGGCGGCGATCCGGCAGAGGCCTTCCACCTGGTGGTTCCGTCGCTGCCCGGGTACGGGTTGTCCGGGCCGCTGGGCCAGCCGGGATGGACCGACGGTCGGGTCGCCGCGGCGTTCGGCGAGCTGATGAGCCGGCTCGGTTACCACCGCTTCGGGGTACAGGGCGGTGACGTGGGCGCGTTCATCGCCCCGCAACTGGGCCGGCTGGCCCCGGAGCGGGTGATCGGCGTCCACGTCAACGCGCTGGTCACGTTCCCGTCCGGGGACCCGGCCGACCTGGCCGATCTCACCGACGCCGAGCAGCTGCGGCTGGCCCGGCACAAGCAGTTCCGCGACGACCAGATGGGCTACGCGCAGATCCAGGGCACCCGCCCGCAGACCATCGCGTACGCGCTCACCGACTCACCCGCCGGGCAGCTCGCCTGGATCGTGGAGAAGTTCCACGACTGGACCGACCCGGCGTACGACTTGCCCGACGACGCCGTTGGCCGCGACCAGCTGCTCACCAACGTCAGCCTGTACTGGTTCACCGGCACCGCCAGGTCCTCCGCGAACTCCTACTACGAGCGGTTCCACGACCCGCGCATGTGGGCGCCCAAACCGCGCGCCACCACCCCGACCGGCGTGGCGGTCTTCCCTACCGACGTCGCGATCCGACGCTTCGCCGAGAAGACCGACACCATCGTGCACTGGTCGGAGTTCGACCGCGGCGGCCACTTCGCCGCGATGGAGGCACCGGACCTGTTCACCGGCGACGTACGCGAGTTCTTCCGCCCCGGTGACTTGACCCCCTCGCCGGTCGGCCGATGTCTCGGCGGCGGAAGCCTGCCAGGCCCAGGACGGTCAGCGCGGCGGTGACGCCAGCCAGCCAGACCATCGGGGGCCGCGGCCAGCGCGGCGCCAGGGATCTTCGGTATGTGGGTGAACGGCGAGACGTCCAGGACGCCTTGGTCGAGTTGCAGCACCGGGCCGAACCACCCGGGGAACAGGACGGCGGCCGGCAGCGCCCAGCTCCCGGTCGCATCCGGGATCCGAGTCCGTCCTGGACACACCGGCCTCCAAGCTACTCGGCGTCATCCAGGAGCTGATGCAGGCCGGCGTGCTGATCGCCGACCGCGACCGGTTGGCGTTCCGGCACGACGTGATCCGTGCGGCGCTCTACGCCGGCGTGCCGACCTCCGCCCGGCACGCCCTCCACCTGCAGGCGGGGCAGGCGCTGACCGCCGCCGGCGCGCCGGTGGAGCGGGCCGCGCAGCACATGCTGGCCGGGATGAGCGTCGACACCCGCGTGCTTGGCTGGCTGCGGAGAGCTCCGAGCGGCTCGGCGCCCGAGCGCCCGAGCTGGCCGCCGATCTGCTCAGCCGCGCGGTCGAGCGTGCCGACGCCCGGGACGAGCTGGTCGGCCGGCTGCGCGTGGCGCTGGCCGCCGCGTTGCTGCGGGCCGGGCGGTTCGTCCGGGCGGAGGCCGTCGCCCGGGAAGCGCCGGCCGCCGGGCCGGATCCCGGCTCCGAGCCGCCGCTGCGCTGGATCCTCGTGCACGCCTGCATCAACCAGGGCGACGCCGAGGCCGCGCTCCGCGAGAGCCAGACGGCGTTGAGCAGCGCCAACCTCACCCTTGCCCAGACCGCGCGCTTCCACGGCGCCGCCGCGCAGTGGCTGCACATCCTGTCCCGCCCGGTGCAGGCGACCGCGGAGGCGGACAGCGCCCGCCGCGATGGCATCGCCAGCGGCGACGCCCAGGCCAGCGCGTACGGGCTGCAGGCTGCCGCGGGGGCCAAGCGCTGGGCGGGACGCTTCGCGGAGGCACTGGACCTGGCCGGGCAGGCGGTGGCGTTCCTCACGTCCCGGGTCGAGCTGGCCGCGCTGGTCGCCCGCCGGCCCGGCTAGGGTGGGGGCCGCGGACGCTGGACCTGCGCCAGCTACGCAGCTTCGTCACGGTCGCCGAGCGGGGCAGCTTCACCCAGGCCGCCGCCGATCTCTACATCGCGCAGCAGCACCTCCTCGATCCACACTCCGTCAACGCCGGCAGGCTCCACTCGTCAGTTGACACTAACGTTAGCAATGACTAACGTATGTCTCCTCTGCCGAAGCGAGAGAGAAGAGGAGACGACGATGGGACGACCGGTGGCGTTCTTCGAGGTGGTCAGCCCCGACCACGAGCGGGCACAGAAGTTCTACCGCGAGCTGTTCGACTGGCAGGTCGCGGCCGATCCGGAGCTGGGCGGGTACGGCTTGGTCGACACCGGCGCCGGCGAGGGGGCGATCGGCGGCGGCATCGGTCCGGCGACGGAGCCGGGCGAGGCCGGGGTGAAGATCTACGTCCGGGTCGACGATCTGGATGCCTACCTGGACCGGGCCGAGAAGCTGGGCGGACGGCGGCTGGTGCCGCCGACCGACCTGCCCGGCGACTACGGTCGGTTCGCGATCTTCGCCGACCCCGACGGCAACCCCGTCGGCCTCTGGGCCTGACGCCTCCGCATGCGGTAGGGCATCCGGTAGGAGGTGGACGACGTGGGCGAGCCGAGTGTCGGCGGCGGCGCCGCCGATCCGACGGACGAGGCGCTGCGCGCGCTGGCCGAGCCGCGGCGGCGGGCGATCCTCCGGCTCGTCGCCTACGACGAATACGCCGCCGGAGAGATCGCCGCCGCGTTCGAGGTCACCCGCACCGCGATCAGCCAGCACTTGACCGTGCTGAAGAACGCGGGGCTGCTGCACGAGCGGCGGGACGGCACCCGCCGGCTCTACCGCGCCCGGCCGGAGGGTCTGGCCGGCCTGCGTGAGTTCCTGGACGAGATGTGGTCCTCATCGCTGGACACCGCCCGGCGTCTGGTCGAAGCCGACCGGGGCATCTCCGATGCCGAGGAGGCCGCCGATGCCGGTTGACCGGCCCGGGCGTCGGCGGTGGGAACGACGTCGGACAGGCCTGCCGCGCACCCAGGGAAGTCGTCCGCCGGCGGCGCAGCGGCAGGCGGCCGAGTGGTGGTCACTCGCCCTGCGCCGCTTCCGCGACTACGTTCACCGCAGCGCCGCCGCGGCCCTCGACGCGGACCGGAGGGATGCCGATGACCCCGACCGATGAGCCGACCGGCGGCACGGTCACCCGGCTGCGCCGGCCACCGGTGCGGCAGGCGACGCTGGTGCGAAGCGACCTCGAGCACACCTTCGACACGTTCGTCGCCACGATCGGCATCTGGTGGCCGGTGCGGCCGTTCTCCGCAGGGCAGGACCGGGTCCGCGACGTGACGTTCGAGCCGCAGGCGGGCGGCCGCGTCTACGAGACCTGGGACGACGCCATCACCGTCGAGTGGGGTCGGGTGCTGGTGTGGCAGCCGCCGAGCCGGTTCTGCATGACCTGGGACATCACCGCGGTGAGCACCGAGGTCGAGCTGTCGTTCACCGCGCTCGGCCCCGGGCTGACCCGGGTCGCCGTCGAGCACCGCGGCTGGGAGGCGCTGTCCGACGAGCAGCTCGCCCAGGACTGCGCGCTGCCCGGCGGCTACACCGGCGGCGCCTACCGGGAAGGCTGGGCGATCATCCTCGGCCACCTGGTCGCGGCCGCCGAACGGTCCACGGAGACACCGTGAAGTACGTGTTGTTCTACGAGTCCGCCGACGACGTCGCGAGCAAGGCGCCGGCGCACTTCCCGGCCCACCGGGCCCGCATCGATGAGTTCCACGCCCGCGGGACGCTGCTCATGGTCGGCACGTTCGCCGACCCGCAGAAGGACGGCTCCATGTCGATCTTCAAAACCCGGGAGGCCGCCGAGGAGTTCGCCACTGACGACCCGTTCGTCCGGGGCGGCGTCGTGCGCGCGTGGCGGGTCCTCGAGTGGAACGAGATCCTCGACCCCTCCTGACCCCTCCTGACCCGGAAGACCGACGCCAGCCAGGGTGCCGGACTTCGAGCCGCTGCTCGAGGCCGCCGGGAATCTTGCCGACCGCCTCGGCGGGGCCGGTGACGAGAGCGCTCGGCGGGTGGGGGCCCGCCTGCGGGCCAGCGCCGCCCGCCCGTTGTGGCAGGCCATCGGCGGCGGGGCCGGCCCGACCGGCCAGCCGGGTCGCGGCGGGGTGGCTTGGGCAGCTCAGTCCTCTTCGGACCCCCGGTCGCCGGGCCGGAGACCGACCGGTCTCCGCCGGGCTCAGCCGACTGTCACCCGTTCGGCCCATCGGCGCGCGCACCGCGGTCGCGGTCGTGCTATGAGTACGCATCTGTTCCACCCGGTTGCCGTCCGCATGAGACTCAGGGAGAGACGATGCGTTTCTGGCGAAATGCCCGTTCGTTAGCCAGCTGTCTGGTGCTGGTCGCGCTCCTGACTCCGGCGGGCCCGCGGGTCGCTCTCGCCGACGACCCGCAATTCGTCAACTGGGCTTCGCTGCTGCCCTCGCTGACCGACGCCTACGACCCGAACAGCGACAACGACTGCGTGGCCGGCCGGCCGCACTGCATCGCCGCCGTGATCAAAGAGATGCAGCGCCGGCTCGCCCCGCTCGGCCAGTCCTGCAACCACAACGCGGTCTTCTCGCTGGCCTACCTCCGCACCACCCAGACCTTCTACTGGGCTCAGGCCCAGCCCGGTTTCTTCGACGACACGGCGTGGGTCAACCACGAGGCCGCGGTGTTCGCGAAGTACTACTTCAACGCCTACGACGGCTGGGCCAGCGGGAACCGATCCCAGGTGCCGCAGGCCTGGCTGATCGCCTTCGACGCGGCCGGCGGCCGCCAGGTCACCGGCTCCGGCAACCTGCTGCTCGGCATGAACGGACACGTCAACCGCGACCTGCCGTTCACGCTCGCCGCGATCGGAATCACCAAGCCGGACGGGACCAGCCGCAAGCCGGACCACGACAAGGTCGACGAGTTCCTCAACCTGGTGGTCGCCCCGCTGCTTGCCGAGGAAGCGGCCCGATTCGACCAGACCACCAACGACATCGCCACCCCGTACGGGCTCGGCTACACCGGCCTGTTCCAGATGCTGGTGGCCTGGCGCGAGGCGGCGTGGCGGAATGCCGAGGCGCTCACCGACGCGCCGACGCCGGAGGCCCGTGCGCTGGTCGCGCAGCAGATCGAGAACGCGGCCGCGGCCCAGGCGACCGCGATCGTGGTGGCCAACAGCTACGCTCCCCCACTGCTCACCAGCGCTGGCCGGGACGCGTTCTGCGCCGCACACAACGCCGACGCGCCGCCGCTGAGCTACGCGTTCGGCACGGCCACCGCCTACTGACCGGCGCGCCCCCTGCACGCCGGTCAGCCCAGGCCCTCCCGGAAGCCCTGCCGCCAGGTCGGGTAGCGGGGCTGCCAGCCGAGGTCGCGCTTGGCCTTGGCGTTCGACGAGCCGCGGATCGAGGTCATCGCGGCGACGCCCTGCTCGCCGATCATCGGCCGGACCAGCCAGGCCGGCAGTCGCAGCGGCGGTTTCGCGCCGATCGCCTCGGCCAGCACGGGTAGCCAGTCGCGCACCGGCGCCGGGTCGTCGTCGACGATGTTGAACAGCCCGGTCAGGTCGCTCTCGACCGCCGCCACGGTCGCCGCCGCGGCGTCGTCGATGTGCACGAACGACCACACCCCGGCGCCGCTGGCGACGACCGGAAGCTGCCGCTTGCGGATCATCGTGAGCAGTTCGCCGCCGGTGCCGAGGCCGGTGCCCGGGCCGTAGAACGCGCCGTACCGCAGCACCACGCCGGCCAGGTCGGTGGCCGCCGGGACCATCGACTCCAGCCGGCGGATCGCGGCGATCGTCTGCCGGGAGGCAGCGGTGGGATGCGGGTCGATCGGGTCGGCCTCGGTCTTGACCGGCCCGCCGGTACGCTCGTTCGGCCAGCCGGTGAAGCTCTGCGCCACGAACCGATGTGCCCCGACCGCCCGGGCCGCGTCCATCAGGTGCTCCGTGCCCTCGGTGCGCAGCCGGTTCGTCGCGGCGAAGGTCTGGTCGAACTTGCGCAGGTTGGCCGGCCCGGACAGGGCGGTGAGCTGGTGCACGACGACGTCGGGCTTGGCCGCCGTGACCGCGGCCAGGACGGAGTCGCGGTCCAGCCCGTCCAGGATCGCCGGTTCGGCGCCCAGGGCGCGGACCGCGTCGGCCCTGGCCGCCGAGCGGGTGCTGCCGATCACAGTGTGGCCGCGGTGGGCGAGCATCGGCACCAGCCGGCGGCCCAGCACACCGCTGGCCCCGGCGAGGAAGATCCGCATGGTTTCTCCTTCGGGTGGTTGACCCCAGCTACGACGGGCCGGCGCGCGCCGCCGTGACAGTCCTGCCGGCGCTGTCCAGAATCCGGACAGCGCCGGCTGACCTGCGCCGCAGCGTTCACCCCGGCGTCTCGCCAGAGGGCATGATCGGCTTGATCGAGCTGACGTCCTTCTCGCGGAACAGCGGATGGATATCGACCTCGTACCCGGCTGCTTGTTGCTCCGTCTCGACGTCTGTTCCGTGTCGTGTGCTAGACGAACTGCTGGCCACCGTCGATGTCGTAGGTGGCGCCGGTGAGCGCGGTGTTGGTCATGATGTGGACGGCGAGCGCGGCGACGTCGGCGGGGCCGACGACGCGGCCGATCGGGAGCGTCGCGCGCAGCTCGTTGCGGCGCTCCTCGAGTCGATCTCCGAGCAGCGATGCCGACAGCGGGGTGTCGACGAAGCCGGCGGCGATGAGGTTGACCCGGACCGGGGCCAGCTCGAGGGCGAGGGCCGCGGTGAACGGAGGCAGCACGGCGGTCGCCGCCGAGACGATGCCGAGGTCGCGGCTGATCCTCCGGCCGCCGGTGCCGCCCATCAGCAGCAGCGTGCCGCCGGGCCTCATCTTGCCGGCGGCGTTGCGCGCGACCTCGAGCCCGAGCACCACGTGCGAGCCGAGCGCGTGGTGCACCTGAGCTGCGTCCATCTCGAGCAGGGGCACGTAGTCCGGGCCGCCGGCGGTGACCAGCACATGGTCGATCGGGCCGGGCAGCCCGTCGAAGAACCGCTTCAGCGCTGCCGCGTCGTTGGCGTCGAAGGCCGCGGTGCTCCGCGCGTCGACGTCCTGCGCTGCCCGCTTGAGCCGGTCGGGATCCCGGCCGGTGAGGACGACGTCGGCGCCCTCGGCCCGGGCGCGTCGAGCGGTTTCGAGCCCGATGCCGGCGCTGCCGCCGATCAGCACGACGGTCTGTCCGAGCAGCTCCGGTTCGCGCTGGGTGGAAGCCGGAGTGGGTGCGCCGGTCATGACTCCTCCGATGGGTGGTGCCGGCGACCGGTCACCGGGTCGCCGCCGGCTGTCCTGCTCATCCCGGCAGCCTGGCCATCTGCGCGTCCACCGGTCTGACCGGCGGCGGCCTGTCCGCGATCTGCATGCGCAGCGCCGTCAGCGCCGCGTCGTAGATCCCGGAGAAGCTGGGGAAGGGCTGGATCGCGTCGCTGAGCGCCTCGACCGGCACGTGCGCGCGGATGGCGAGGGTCGCCTGCTGCATCCACTCACCGGCCTCGGGCCCCAGCGCGTAGCCGCCGGTCAGCCGCTGGCCGTCGGACAGCAGCGTCAGGAACCCGTTGGACTCGGCGTAGGCGTGCGTGTAGGTGGCGGTCTTCGGCACCTCGGACACCGCCGCGGTGGCGCCGTAGTCCGCTTCGAGGGCGCCCGCCGCCGCGGCCTGCGGATCGGTGTAGGTGACCCGCGGAACGGCTTCGTAGTTCGCCGGCCGCGGATCCCCGGCGATGTTCGCCGCGACCACGTCGCCCTCGTACTCGCCGACGTGAGTGAGCGGCCAGATGCCGTTGACGTCGCCGATCGCCCAGAGGCGCTCGCCTGCGCGCATGTAGGTCCACGGCGACCAGAGGAGCGGCGGTCGCGAGCGACGGCCAGATCGGCGCGAACGCATACACGCTCTCGGGCCACGGGCTTGTCAGGAGGATCGAAGGCGCGGAACGGCCGGCGCTCTCGGCGCAGCGGACCCGGACTCCGCCGACGGTCCGAAACCCGACGTGCATGGCCGTCCGCCACCGGGCGATCCTACGCCGCCACCCGCAGGCTCGGGTGTAGGTCCTGGTCGTCAACGACGATCGCGCGGGGCGCGAGGTCAGCGCACCTGACCCGGGCCGGACGCGACCGCCTAGGTACGCCCGCTGCGCTGCTGGGCTTGGGTGATGGCCCAGGCGGCGTTGATCAGGCCGATGTGGCTGAACGCCTGCGGGAAGTTGCCGATCATCTCGCCGGTGCGGGGGTCGACCTCCTCGGCGAGCAGGCCGACATCGTTGATGGCGGCCACGGCACGCTCGAAGGTCACGGTGGCTGCCTCGACCTCGCCCGCGAGTGCCTGCGCCTGCGCCAGCCAGAACGTGCACAGCAGGAACGTGCCCTCCGCACCCGCCAGGCCGTCGTGGGCCAGGGTGCCGGTACACCAGCCGGTCTTCGGCGCCGAGGTGGCCGGCCAGTTGGGCGGGGCGCCAGGCGCGTGTTCTCGCGGCGGGAGATGATGTCGTCATGACGGCCCAGGCATGGCTCAGGCACATACCCGCACCTGAGGGCGTTGCGCCGGGCCGGGGTTACACGCATGTAGTGACCGGCTCGGGCCGGCTGGTGGCGGTCTCGGGCCAGGTCGCGCTAGATGAGCGCGGCGAGGTGGTCGGCGTGGGCGACCCGGCGGCGCAGGCGCGGCAGGTTTTCGAGAACCTGCGGCGCTGCCTGGCCGCGGCCGGAGCGGGTTTCGGCGATGTGGTCAAGCTGACCTACTACCTCACAGATGTCGCGCACCTGCCCGCGATCAGGGCGGTGCGTGACGAGCTTCTCGGCGCTGATCGGCTGCCCGCGAGCACGGCGGTTCAGGTGGTTGCGCTGGTCAGACCCGAGCTGCTGCTGGAGGTCGAGGCGCTCGCAGTGGTGGAGCAAGCGGGCGCGTGACCTTACGCACGCCCGGGCACAGCGGCATGCCTACGCGCCGGGGTCCGGCGGTTGCTGCGCCAGGTCCGGGGCCGCCCAGTCGGGAGGCGCCCGGCACCGTTCGCTCGGTCCGCACCGAGTCCGCGGGAGGCGTCGCCGGAGTCGGCGCAGGTCGTCGCCGAGCGGATCCCGGTTCTGCTTGGATCGGGACATGACCGACCTCGCGGCTCGGCACGACGAGCTGCGGCCGCTGATGTTCTCCATCGCCTACCGGATGCTGGGCAGCGTCGCCGAGGCGGAGGACATCACGCAGGAGGCGTTCCTGCGGATGCACCGGCAGGGCGACTCGATCGACTCGGCCGACGCGTACGCCGTGACGGTGACCACCCGGCTGGCCATCGACCAGTTGCGCTCGGCCCGGGCGCGCCGGGAGCGGTACGTCGGCACCTGGCTGCCCGAGCCGCTGCTGACCACCGGCGAGGACGCCGACCCGGCCGCTCGGGCGGAGACCACCGACTCGCTGTCCACCGCGTTCCTGGTGCTGCTGGAGGCCCTGTCACCGACCGAGCGCGCGGTCTTCCTGCTGCGCGAGGTGTTCCAGTACGACTACGACCAGGTCGCCTCGATCGTCGGCCGGACGGCCACGAACTGCCGCCAGATCATGGCCCGGGCCAGGGCGCACATCGACGCGAACAGACCGCGTTTCGAGGTCTCCGCGCAGCGCCGGGATGCGTTGGCCGAGCAGTTCTTCGCCGCCTGCCAGGACGGCGACCTCGCCGGCCTGGAACGGCTGCTCGCCGCCGACGTCGTGTTCTACGGCGACGGCGGCGGCAAGGCTCCGGCGGTCAAGCGGCCGGTCCGCGGTCGGGTCCAGGTGGCCCGGTTCCTGCGCGGGCTCACGCGGCAGACCGTCACGTACCGGCTGCGGGTCGAGCCGGTGCGGGTCAACGGCCAGCCCGGTGCTCGGATCATGGACCAGGCCGGGGTCGTGCTGTCCGTGCTGAGCCTGCGCATCGCCGACGGGCAGGTGCAGGAGCTGCACAACGTGCTGAACCCCGACAAGCTGCGGCACCTGCTGCCCGATGGTCCCGGCCACTAGGAGAAGCGCGCCGTCATGACCGGCACGCCGGCCCGGACGAACTCGACGCTGGTGATCTCCCGGATGGGCAGCTCGATCGTGCTGCCCCAGGCCTGCGCGTCCGGCCGCGCGGTGAAAGGCCGCAACGGCAGCTCGCGGCCGTCGCCGGTCTCCAGTCGCACGGCGTACTCGCCGGGGGGCGGGGAGCGCCGGAACGTGACGTAGACCCAGGACGGGGAGCCCTGGTAGGCGAACACCGCGCCCGAGTCGGAGCCGTCCGGGCGGGTGAGCTCCGCCGCGCGCATGTCGGTGCCGTGTGCGGCGGCGAGGCTGTGCCGGAAGTCGGCGGCCAGGGCGCGGTCGTCGGCCGTCCGCCACCACAGAATCGCCGCGACCAGCCCGGCGGCGGCCGCGACCGATCCCGCCCACAGCACCGCCGTACGCCAGCGGCGGCGCCGGGGGACTGGCGGAGCGAACCCGGCCAGCACCGTGGACTCGAACCCGACCGGCGGCTCCCGCTCCGGAGTGAGCAGCAGCAGCTCGTCGACGATCTCCGCGGTGGCCGCGAGCTCCCGCTGGCAGTCCGGGCAGCCGGCCAGGTGGCGGAGGGCGCGGGCGCGCTGGTCGCCGGCGGCCACGCCGGCGGCGAGCTCCGGGATCAGGTCCCGGGTGGCCGCGCACTCCCGGTCCTCAGTCATCGGTCATCTCCAGCACCGCCCGGAGCTTGGCCAGGCCGCGGCGGATCCGGGTCTTCGCCGTGCCAAGCGGGATACCTTCCAGGTCCGCGACCTCCTGCGCGGTCAAGCCGTAGAACACGGACAGCACGATCGGCCTGCTCTGCTCCAGCGGCCGCAGGGCGCTCCGCAGCTGCTCCGCCAGCTCGTATCCCGCGCCGGGAGCGTCGCTCTCCCGCGCGGTCAGCGATCGGACCAGCACCTGCGGGTCGACCGGCCGCTCGCCGAACAGTCGAAGTGCGTCTATGGCAAGGTTACGAGTGATGGTCAAGATCCAGGTCGCCACCTTGCCGCGCCGCGCGTCATAGGTGGACGCGTGCCGCCAGACCCGAAGGAAGGTCTCCTGGACGATCTCCTCGGCGAGCGTGGGCGAGTTCACCACGGTCATCGCGAACCCGTAGACCCGGGCCTGGTAGCGGCGGACGAAGGTGGTGGCCGCAGTTGCATCCCCGGACGCGATGCCGACCAACAGCGACTCGTCCGATAAACCCACGGGGGGGTACACGTCATCTGCACCATTCCGGTTCAGCCCACCCAACCGCTGAGCCAGGGGGGAACGGCATGGAGATCAGGCCCGTCCGGCCGGAGGAGGCCGGTCGGCTGCGGGAGTTGCGGCTGCAGGCCCTCGAGGACGCGCCGGAGGTGTTCTTCTCGACGCCGGACAGCGAGCGGCGGCTGCCCATCGAGTACTGGGAGAGCTGGGCCGGCACGGTCGAGCACCGGGTCATGTTCGTCGCGCTCGACGCCGGTGTGTGGGTCGGCATGGCCGGCGCGTCCCGGCACCCGGAGAAGACCGGCACGGTCAGCCTGTGGTGGCTGTGGGTGGCTCCGGCCGCGCGCGGGCACGGGCTGGCCCGCCAGTTCCTGGAGGTGCGGGCCGACTGGGCTCGGCGGTCCGGCGCCAGCCGGCTCGAGTTGGCCGTGGCCGAGACGAACGCCGCGGCACGGGCGCTGTACCAGCGGCTCGGCTTCGTGCCGACCGGCGAGCACCGGTCGATGGCCTCCGACCCGACCCGGGTGGGCATCTTCATGGCCCGCCCGCTGTGAGCTCGAAGTACCGGGCGCACAGCCGCTGCCGGCGGGCGTCCCAGACCATGTAGCTTCCCAGGACGAGCTGCACGAGGCTTCGCCAGACGTCCTCCCACTGGTCCCGGACCCGCATCGCCACCAGCGCCCCGCGCACCGGGGCCGGGCGGTGCCGAGGCCGCAGCAGGCACGGCGCGCGGTTCGGGATCGACCGGGTGTGCGCCGCCGAGGAGTGCAGCGCGAACCGGGCCAGCACCTCCCGGGTGGCCACCCGCACCGTCACCGGTGCCAGCCCCCTGGCCGGGCACGGCCGGTTGGCCGTGACGCCGAACGGGATGTGGTTGGCCGTGCGCGCGGACAGCGCCTGCCACCGGTCCGGGTCGAACCGGTCCGGGTGCTCGAAGCCGGCGCGGTGGAACGCCGGGTAGTTGAAGCACAGCACCGAGCCGGCCGGGATGGCGGTGTGCTCGTCCACCTGGATGTCCGCCGAGGCGATCCGGTGCGCTATCCCGAACAGCGGGTAGAGCCGCTGCGTCTCGGCGATCACCTGGTCCAGGTACCGGTCGTCGCCCGGGTCGGCGGAGATTCGGGCCTGGGCGTCCGGGTGCTGGGCAAGCGCCAGCAACAGGTGCGCCATCGCCTCGGACATCTGCACCACGGCGGTGTTGAAGAACGTGCCCTGCAGGTAGAGGGCCTGCTCCCGGGTGGACAGTCCACCGGGGAGCCGGTGTGGCGAGGGGCGCCGGCGCAGCCGCTCGGTCAGGTACCTGGTCAGCCTCAACCTGGTGTCCATGTGCCGGAGGCTGCCGCACTTCAGCGCGCCGACCACGTCGTTCGCGTTCCCGACGATCAGCTCGCGGGCCTTCGGCGGGCAGCGCTCGCCGAACACCACCTGGTAGTAGAACTCGGCCCAGACCGGCATCATCAGGTCGCGCAGCCGGACCGCGGTGGGCCGCCGGACGTCCAGCTCGTCCAGCACCCGAGCCACGCACGAGGTGGCCAGCTGCTCGGCCTCCCGCTGGGACAGTGCGAGGATCCGCCGGGTGGTGCGGGCCACCTCGTCGTAGCGCGGCCCAGGTTCCAGATGCTCCTGGTGGATCTCCGCTCCCGGCGACAGCCAGTACCAGAAGAGGTCGGACAGCGCCGCCCCGCGGCTGCGCCCGTTCGCCGCCGGGTCCGAGTAGACCTGCCTAAAGTGCGCGGCGTCGACGAGGTCGCCGGGGATCGCGATCCCCTCGGCGCCGTTGATCCGGGTGAAGAGGCGCACCCGCGGCCCGACCACGGCGCGGGGCAGCCAGTACGGCAGGCTGAGCAGGGCGAGCCCACCCCCGATCCCGATCCGGGCTGGCACAGGCCCTAGCACGGACCGCCTCCGGGCGGCCGGACCAGCTCGCGGGGCACCCCGCGGACCGAGCCGCAGCCGCACAGCGCGAGCGCACTGTCCAACTCGGACCGAAGATTCTGGATCACCTGGAGCACGCCCTGCGCCCCGGCCACCGCGAGCCCCCAGAGCACCGGCCGTCCGATCGCGACCGCGTCCGCGCCCAGGGCCAGCGCCTTCACCACGTCGGTGCCGCGCCGGATGCCGCCGTCCAGCAGCACCGGGACACGTCCCCCGACCGCGTCCGCGACCGGTGCCAGCAGCTCGACCGTGGCCGGTACGGTGTCCAGCTGGCGGCCTCCGTGGTTGGACACGATGACCGCGTCCGCGCCATGCTCGACGGCCCGCCGGGCGTCGGCCGGGTGCACGATGCCCTTCAGCACGATCGGCAGCTCGGTCCGCCCGCGCAGCCAGTCGATGTCCGACCAGGACAGTCCCGCGGAGAAGACGATCCGGCGCGGCCGCCACCCGTCCGCGGGGTCCCGCATGTTCTCGCAGAACATGCCCGGCGGCAGCTCGTGGAACTCGTTGCGCAGGTCCCGCTCCCGCCGACCGAAGACCGGCGAGTCGACGGTGACCACCAGCGCGGAGCAGCCGGCCTCCTCGGCGCGCCGGACGACCCGCTCGGTGAACTCCAGGTCGGGCTGGATGTAGAGCTGGAACCACAGGTCGGTGGCCGCCATGGCGACGTCCTCGACCCGGACGGTCGAGGCCATGCCGGCAACCATGATCGTGCCGGCTTTCGCGACCGCCTGCGCGGTGGCCAGCTCGCCGTCCGGGTGCGCCAGCCGGTGGAACGCGGTCGGCGCGACCAGCACCGGCAGGTCCAGCCGGCGGCCGAACAGCTCCACCGTCAGATCCCGGCTGGTGTGTCCACACAGGACGCGAGGTAGCAGGCCGATCCGGGCGAACGCGGTCTCGTTCGCCCGCAGGGTCAGCTCGCCGTCCGCGCCTCCGGCGTAGAAGTCGTAGACCGCCGGGTCCAGCCGCCGGCGGGCCTCTGCCTCGAGGTCGGCCGGTGAGACCACGTCCATCTCGTCACACGCTCACGGGAGCGGCGAGCTGGCCGGCCAGGAACGCGCGCAGGGGCTGCCGGTGGATCACCGGGTCGTCCCACTCGTTCTCCAGGTTCTCCGTCACGTGATGCTCGCCACACAGCTCCCCGCCGGCATGGTGCCGGACCACCGGGTGCAGGTAGCGGCCCTTGGCCGAGTTCGCCGCGTCGGACTGGGTGATCCTGCCGACCGACACGTCGAACGGGTCGAACCGGTCGTGGTCCGGGCCGTACTCCAGGGTGACCGTGAACCATTGCTCCCCGAGCCCGGCGACCGGCACGTAGTCCACCGGCAGTTCCTCGTAGTAGCGCGCCGGCTCGCCGGGACCGCGTCCGGGCAGCACGAGATCGCAGAGGAAGCCGAACTGCTGCCACAGCGCCGAGGTCCGGTTGACCCTGGCCAGCACGGCGTCGGCGAGCGATGCCGGGTCGGCCGGCAGCACCCGGTGCGGCCACGGCACCCCGAAGTGCTTGCGGTCCAGGATCCGGTGCAGCGCCCGGATGCCGTACCGGAAGCCGTGGATGAACCCGCCGGTCGAGCGCTTGAAGTCGCGCACCTGCATGAGCGTCCCGGCGAAGTAGAGACCGGGCACGTTCACCGACTCCCACTCACACGTCTGCGCCGGGAACCGCCCGTCGATGACCAGGTCCGGCCGGCAGGACTCGGCGAAGATGGACGGGTCGAACCGGAACCCGGTGCACACGATCACCCGGTCGTACCGGATGTCCTTGCTTACCTCGTCGGCCCTGGCGAACCGCACGGTGACCAGGTAGCCGCCGTCCCGCCGCTCGATCCGGTCGACCGTCCCGTCCAGCAGCGCGTTCTGCGACTTGAGCTGGTAGGTGTCGAGCAGGCCGTTGTTGACCGCGCGCAGGTGGCCGACGTAGTGGGTGCGCCAGGCCATCCGGATCGACTCCGGCCCGGCGACGTGGATCACCGCCGCCGTCTCGATCAGGTTGTCCGCGGTCTCGAAACCGGAGTTGCCCTTGCCGATCACGAGCACCCGCTGGTCGGTGAACTCGTGCGGGTCGACCGAGACCGCGCCGTACTGCTCGGCCGTCTCGATCCCCGGGATCGGCGGCAGGTACGGGGTGCCGACGCCGGTCGCCACGACCAGCCGGCGCGCCTCGTGCACGGCGCCGCGCTCGTCGGTCACCCGGAAGCCGCGGTCGGTCCGGTCCACCCGGCGCACCCGGGTGTCGTAGGCGACCCGCACCCTGGTGGCGGCGGCGAAGTCGGCGAGGTAGCCGACCAGGTCGTCCGGGTCCGGGAAGTACCGCTCGGAGTACCGGGTGAACAGCAGCCGCGGGTCGTCGGACAGCAGCGAGTTCCAGTCCATCCGCAGGTTGAGCTCCGGGTCGGCCCACCCGGTGTGCGGCTTGTTGATCGAGATCAACCGACGGTGCCGGGGGAACGTCCGGAAGAACGTGCCGGGTGTCGGCCCGGCCTCCAGGACGAGGTAGTCGCGGCCGGCTCGCTCCAGGAAGTAGCCGAGCTGCAGCCCAGCCGGCCCGGCGCCGACGACCAGGTAGTCCATGGGCTCCCTCCGGGAGTCGCAGCGGGCACGGAGAGCCGCGGTAGTTGTACGGCGGCGGGGTCGGATGGGATTCACCCCGGCCGAGATTTCCGGGCGCGCCCGCTCCGGCCGCCGCCGGTCAGGCCGCGATTTCGGCGGCGGTGATCTCCTCCAGCGGGCGGCGCCGGGTCTCCACGCCGTACCGGCCGACCGCGACCGCGGCCAGGGTGACCGGGACGACGCCGAGCAGCGCCGCGCCGGTGAGGCTCGGCGGCGCGATGCCGGCCACCACGATGCCGACCCCGAGCAGCCCGCCGGCCCTGGCGCACATCCCGGCCAGGCCGGTGCCCCGGGCCCGGATCCGGGTGGGGTAGACCTCGGAACTGTACGGGGTGAGCGTGGCCAGGATCGCGCCGGTGCTGATCAGCAGCAGCACGACGAGCACCCGCAGCAACGCCGGGTGGTCGCCGACCCGGTTGCCCAGCAGCGCGAACGCCGCCAGGGTCGCCGCGTTCACCCCGGCACAGATGATCATCGTCCGGCGGCTGCTCCAGAACCCGTACAGCAGCGCCACCGCGACCACCGCGGGCAGGCCGATCAGGGCCGAGTCGGCGAGCAGCCGGTCGGACGCCGCCACGTCCAGGCCCAGGTTGCGCAGGTTGGTCGGCAGCCACAGCAGGAAGCCGTTGTTCACCAGGCCCCAGCCGATCCCGAACAGCGCCACGCCGGTGGTCAGCCCGGCCAGCGGCTGGCGGAACAGCTGACCGAACCGACCTTGCGTCTGCGCCGCGGCCGGCCGGTCGTCGTCCTCCGGGACCAGCCGGGCGCCGAACCGCTTCATGATCGACTCTGCCTCGGCGACTCGGCCGGTGCTGAGCAGGAACCGCGGCGACTCCGGGATCCACCGGTTGAGCAGCACGAACAACACCCCGGTCGGCAGCCCGATCAGCCACATGATCCGCCAGCCGAAGCGTGGCTCCAAAGTGGACGCCAGGAAGCTGGTCACGATGTAGGCGCCGGCGATGTCGCCGCCGATCAGCACCATCAGCCAGCTCCGGTGCCGGGCCGGGATCGTCTCGGCCAGCAGGGCGAACGCGGTCGGCAGCATCCCGCCGACCGCCGCGCCCATCAGGAAGCACATCAGCAGGTTCCACACGAAGCCCGGCATGGCACCGCAGATCGAGGTGCCGATGAACATCACCCCGGCGAGCAGGATCGAGGCCCGCCGGCCGATCCGGTCGCCCAGGGCGCCCCAGATGATCGAGCCGAGCACCATCCCGGTCAGCGCGACCAGCGGCAGCCAGGCGACCGGCAGGTGGCCGGCCGGGTTGAGCGGCGACCGCAGCCCGTACTCCCGGGTCATCCCGGGCAGCACGAAGCCGAGCGTGGTCGGCTTCATCACGTCGATGGTGACCGCGGCCGCCATCACCACCAGCAGCATGACGTGGCTGCGCCGGATCGGTGCCTCGTCCAGCGCCCGCACCCGGACCCTGGCCTGCCGATCCGGACCCATCCCGCCGCGCGGCAGCAGGCCGTACGCGGTCAGCCCCAGGCCCGCCAGGATGAGGGCCATGCCCAGCTTCATCGGGCCGTCCACCGGCATCCCGGCCATCATGTAGTCCATCCCCCGGGCCTGGACGTACATCGGCAGGTGCAGCAGGACGCCCAGGGTCACCGCGCAGATGCCACCCCAGAACGCGCCGCGGTGCGGAAAGACGATCATCGCTTCCACCCCTCCCGGGCCCGCCGGGCTGCCGGGCACCACGAGGTGTACGGGAACGATGCCGAGAAAGATTCAGGCGGACCGGGCCCCTGCGGTGCCCAGCCAGTCCAGCACCAGGGCGGCGACCTCGTCCGGCACCTCGAGCTGCGGCACGTGCCCGACCTCCGGGAAGACGTGGAACCGCCACGCCGGGTTGCGCATGGCCGCCTCCCGGGCCGACCGCAGCGGGACGAGCCGGTCCCGCGCGCCGTTCATCAGCAGCACCGGGGCCCGGATCGAGCGCATCGCCGACCAGTACCGCCCGCGCCGCGCGCTGACCTGCAGCAGCGACCGGGCCGCGCCGAGGAAGGCGGCGTCCAGGCCGGGCACCGCGGCGCGCCGCTCGACCAGCGCGACCGACGCGTCCACCAGCTCCGGCGGGACGACGGTCGGGTCGACGCAGCACAGGTCGAGAACCTGCCGGACCAGCTCGGGTGCGGACAGCGTGGCGCGCCGGCGGGCCAGGTAGCGCTCGCCGACCCGCGGCACGGCGTACAGCAGGAAGGTGGCCGCCACCAGGCGGTCCGGCCGGACCCCGCGGACCAGCGGCAGGGCCGGGTCGATCAGCACGACTCCGGTAGCCACGTCCGGACGGGCGGCCACCGCCAGGATCGAGATCATCCCGCCCATCGAGTTGCCGACCAGCACCGCCGGCCCGCCGGCGACCTCGCGAACGAACCGGGTCAGCAGCGCCGCGTTGGCCTGCACCGTGGCCGACCGACCGGCCGGGTAGGTCAGGCCGAAGCCGGCCAGGTCAACCGCGAGCACCCGGGCGTGGGCGGCCAGCAGCGGGGCGAGCAGGCACCAGTTCAGGTGCGACCCGCCCAGCCCGTGCACGAGCACCACCCGAGGTCCCTCGGCCGGACCGCCGAAGTCCACGTAGTGCACCGGGCCGCCGAGGTCGGCGTACCGGCTGACGCCGCCCCACGCCGCCACCTGCGGCGACCCCCAGGCGCTCGACGACTCGGGCATGCGACCTCCCCTGCTCGACACTCCCTGCTCGACGCTGGCCGGGCGCTGCGGGGCTGGCGCGGCCAGCGCCGTACTCCAGACTTCCCATCATCGTGCTCCTGCTCGGCCGTACCCTGCTCGTTCTGCCGGGTAAGAGCTCTGGCGGGGGAACAGCGCGACCGGCGCGGTCGAGAGGACGGACGGATGCGGCAGCTCACGGGACTCGACGCGGCGTTCCTCGCCATGGAGACACGCACCGTGTACGGCCATGTGGGCAGCGTGTGTGTACTGGATCCGGCGAACTCCCCCGAGCCGTTCAGCTACGAGCGGTTCCTGCGGCTGATCGAGTCCAGGCTGCCGCTGGTGCCGCCGTTTCGCCGCCGGCTGGTGGAGGTGCCGCTCGGGCTGGACCAGCCGTACTGGATCGAGGACGGCGACTTCGACATCGAGTTCCACGTCCGCGAGCTGGCCCTGCCGGCGCCGGGTGACGACCGGCAGCTCGCCGAGCAGGCCGCTCGGCTGCACGCCCGGCCGCTGGACCGCAGCCGCCCGCTGTGGGAGATCTACCTGATCTGGGGGCTGCAGGGCGGCCGGGTAGCGATCTACACCAAGGTGCACCACGCGGCGATCGACGGCATCTCCGGCAACGACGTGCTCGCCGCGATGCTCGACCTGTCGCCGCACGGGCGGCCGCCGGCCGAGCCGCAGCCGGAGGGCGCCGAGCGTGCGGTGCCGGTGGAACGGCTGCCGAACGCGCTGGAGCTGCTGGCCCGCAGCGCCGTCTCGCTCGCCGAGCACCCGATGCGGGCGGTCCGGCTCGGCGCCGGGCTGCTCCGCTCGGTGCCCTCGCTGGCCACCAACCCGATGCGGCCGCGGTTGCCGCTGGTGGACCGGCTGCTGCGGCCGGACGGCGCCGCGGCGGTGCTGTCCCAGCCCGGGTTCCGGGCGCCGCCGCTGCCGTTCAACCGGCCGATCACCCAGCACCGCCGGTGGGCGTTCCGCACGCTGCCGCTGAGCGAGGTGAAGCAGATCAAGAACGCCACGGGCTGCACGGTGAACGACGTCGTCATGGCGCTGTGCACGGGGGCGCTGCGGCGCTGGCTCATCGACCATGACGCGCTGCCGCCCGGACCGCTGGTGGCCGCGGTGCCGGTGTCGGTGCGCACCGAGGAGCAGCAGGGGACCCACGGCAACCAGGTCTCCACGATGCTCGCGGTGCTGCCGACCCACCTGGCCGATCCCGGCCAGCGGCTCGGCGTGGTGCACGGGGCGATGCGTGCGGCCAAAGAGCAGCACCGGGCCCTGCCGGCGACCCTGCTCGCCGACGTCACCCAGTTCGCGATGCCCGCGCTGGCCGGCCAGGCCGCTAGGCTGTCCGCCCGGCTGCGGCTGGTCGAGCGGGTCAACCTGTTCAACCTGATCATCTCGAACGTGCCCGGCCCGAACGTCCCGCTCTACTACGCCGGCGCGACGCTGCTGGCCTACTACCCGCTGTCGGCGATCAGCGACGGGCAGGGCCTCAACATCACCGTGATGAGCTACCGGGACCAGATGTTCTTCGGGCTGATCGCCTGCCGCGAGCTCGTCCCGGACGTCGACCGGCTGGCCGGCTACGTGCAGGACGAGCTGGCAGTGCTGGGCGCGATCACTCCGTGATCGCGGGGGTGCCGGTGGTTCGCCCCCCGCCGGCTCACTCCACGGACGAGGCGGTGGAGCACGCGGGGAACGATTCGGCTCCGCCCGGACATACGCTGGTTTCGCGGTCCCGACCACAGTCGCCGGGCTGGTCGGCCGGCACGGGAGGTTACCATGATCGTCATCGATCTGCTGGTCGCGCTCGTCGGTCTCGGCGCGCTCGGGGCGGCCAGCGGGCTGCGGGTGGTCCGGCAGTACGAGCGCGGGGTGGTGTTCCGGCTCGGCCGGGTGATGCCGGAGGTGCGGCACGCCGGGCTGACCCGGATCGTGCCGGTCATCGACAGGCTCCGCAAGGTCAACATGCAGATCGTCACGATGCCGGTCCCGGCGCAGGATGGGATCACCCGGGACAACGTGACGGTCCGGGTGGACGCGGTGGTCTACTTCCGGGTGGAGAACCCGATCACCGCGATCGTGGCGGTGCAGGACTACGGGTACGCGGTGGGCCAGGTCGCGCAGACCTCGCTGCGCTCCATCATCGGCAAGAGCGATCTGGACGACCTGCTATCCAACCGGGAGCGGCTCAACCAGGGGCTGGAGCTGCTCATCGACAGCCCGGCGCTCAGCTGGGGCGTGCACATCGAGCGGGTCGAGATCAAGGACGTCGCGCTGCCCGAGTCGATGAAGCGGTCGATGTCCCGGCAGGCGGAGGCCGAGCGGGAGCGGCGGGCCCGGGTCATCACCGCCGACGGGGAGCTGCAGGCGTCCCACAAGCTGTCCGAGGCCGCCGCCACGATGGCGGCCACGCCGGCGGCCCTGCAGCTTCGGCTGCTGGAGACGGTGGTGGAGGTCGCCGCGGAGAAGAACTCCACCCTCGTCCTGCCGTTCCCGGTCGAGCTGCTCCGGTTCCTGGAGCGGGCGCCGGGCGAGCGAGTCGAGCCGGCGGGGACCGCCGCCGGTCCGGCGGCCGAGGCACCCGCGGCGGTGCGCCCGGCGGCCGAGGCGCCCGCGGCGGTGCCGGCCGAGCCGGCGCCACCGGCGATCACCCGGACGCCGGGCAACGGCTCCGCGGATCCGGGACAGGCCCTGGCCACCACGGACGGCGCACCGCCACCGGCCTAGCCACCCTGCGGAACCTGTGGAGATCGGACCCGGCGACGATCCGTGCGTCGGCTGCGACCGCGCCTGCCAGGCCGGGCATCCGAGTCGGCCGGCCTGGCTATCGAACCTCACGCCGCCGAAGTCGCCATAGCCGCTGTCCGGTGCCGTGACCTGCACCGTCCCCGCTGGCCCGTCCTGGAGCGATCCGGGCCGGGCCGTTCCGCCTCCTGGGGCCGGTGGCTAGCTCGCGATCAGCGCCGCGACACCGTCGCCAGCAACACGCTGGCTGCCGCTGGTGTAGGCCACCCTGTGTCCGGGAGTTGCCTGGAAGCCCGCCTTGAGCATGGCGCGGGCAACCGGGACGCCGACTGGCCGCGTGATCGCGCGGGCGGCCCGGGCGCCGCCCGGTCCGCGCGGGCTCAGCCGACCACGACCCGGGCGTGCACCGTGGCGGTGCCGGCGCCGGTGCCGACGGTGACCCCGACCGCGCGTACCTGCGCCTCGGGGCTGTCCGGCGGCGAATCGGAGAGCTCGGCGGCCCGTCGCACGTTGGCGAAGAACGCGAACTGCGAGCCGGCCAGGTCCGGTAGCGCGGTGCGGAACAGTTCCGTGCTGCCGAGGGTGCCCGGCGACGCGAGCCGGTCCGCGTAGCCCGACGAGCTGGCGATCACCGTCCCGTTCGACACCGGCCGGACGACCACTCGGGCGTCGTCGCCGAGCGCTCGGAGCAGCCGCTGGGCTGCCGTCCGTGCGGCATCCACGTCGTCGGTGCGCGAGATCAGGCCGTACTCCGGCTTGTCGGCGGTCCCGCTGACCGCCGCCACCGTGCTGGATCCGACCAGCGCGGCCAGGTCGTCGGGGAGGACCAGGCCGGTGTTGTCCTGCAACGAGTGCAGCGCATCGCCGAGCCCGCTGCTCTCCGCGGCGTCGTAGGCCTGCTTGACGGCCTTGTCCGCGCCGGACAGCGCCAGCCCGAACGCGGTGTCCTCGGGCAGGGCGCCCAGCCGGGGCCCGGCCGGCTCGCCGGTCACCGCGGCCTGGTCCAGCCCGATGCCGCGGACCAGCAGGTCGGCGGTGGTGGCGGTGAACCGCAGGCTGGCCGCGACCCGGCCGTGCAGCGGGGTGGTGCCGGACGAGGGCGCTCCGCCGGTGTCCGCGCTCACCATGTCGAGTTCGCTCGCCTTGGACAGGTCCGTCCAGGCGGTGAACACGCCGTCGTCGCCGACGGTCTTGACGTCCTTGCGGAATGTGGGGTTGCCGTGCAGCGAGCCGCGTTTGGCGTCGTCGAGTGCGGCCTGGGCGACGGCCTGGCTGCGGGCCACCACGACGAGCCCGCCCGACACGACGTAGCCGATCTTGACTGTCGCGTCCTGCAGCAGCGCGTCCATCCCGGCCCGCGCCTTGTTGGCGTCGGTGCTCTCCACGACGGCGATCGGCTCGCCGGCCGTCCCCTGCGTGTCGACCGCGAAGGCGATGTGCTCGCCCAGCCACGGCTTGACGTCCGCCTCGAACTTCTGCTTGGCCTCGGTCGTGTCGAGCAGCGGCTCGATCAGGCCCTCGACCAGGTCCCTGGAGTCCTCCCGGATCTGCACGTTCGGCAGGTGCTTGAAGAACCGCAGCGCGGCGACCTTCTGTCCGGCCGGTGGGTCCAGGCTGAGCTCGGCGAAGACGACCGCATCGGCCGGCACCCGACGGTCCAGCGCGATGCTCTGGCCGGCCAGCAGGGTGTACGCAGTGACGCCGCCGGCACTGAGCAGCACCGTGGTGACGGCGGCGGTGACGATCCAGGGCAGCCCGCGGCGCCGCCGGCGCGGCGGCGGGCCGGGCGGGACGCCGTAGCCCGGGCCGAGGTAGTCGGGCGGTCCGCCGGCGCCCGGCGGGTAACCGGGCGGCACCGGGCCGGCCGGGTACTGGCCGGGGTACTGCCCGCCGGGCGGCACCGCACCGGCCGGGTGCTGCCCGCTCGGGTACTGGCCGGGGTACTGCCCGCCGGGCGGCACCGCACCGGCCGGGTACTGGCCGCTCGGGTGCTGCCCTGGGTATGGCCCGCCGGGCGGGAGGCCGGGTCTGCCCGCGCCGGGCGGCACCGGGCCGGCCGGGTACTGGCCGCTCGGGTGCTGCTCTGGGTACGGCCCGCCGGGCGGGAGGCCGGGTCTGCCCGCGCCGGGCGGCACCGGATCGGCCGGGTACTGGCCGCTCGGGTGCTGCCCCGGGTACGGCCCGCCGGGCGGGTGGCCGGGTCCGCCAGCGCCGGACGGCACCGGACCGGTCGGGTACCGGCCGGCCTGCGGCGGCGGGTGGTGCCCCGGCGGCTCGGGCCCGGGTGGGCCTGCCAGGTATGGCCCGCCGGGCGGCGGTCCGCCGGGTGCGGGCCGGTCGCGGAACGGATCTGCCGGGTGTTCCTGCGGGCTGTCCCCGCCCCCGCCGTCGTCGGACATGGCCTTCCCCCCATCGCGCCGTACCTGACCCAGAAAGCTAGCAGCCTCAGCCGACGATTACGCCAGGATCGTCCGCGTGCGTCCTGTCTGCTGCGGACTGAGGCGGGACACGGCGCTGCGCGGTTCCGGTGGCCGCTTTCGCCGAGCCGCCCCGGGTCAGTCGATGGCGAGGGATGATGGGTGCCGTGGCGAACATTGGGGATCCCGTGCGCGAGGGCGAGTGGCCGGAGTTCGATCCGGCGGACCTGCCGCCGGTCGAGGAACCGGCGGCTCCAGAGCCGGAGCCGGCCCAGGCGCCGCCGTGACCGCTGGCCGTCCAGTAGTCGGACTACCGGGGGGGTCGCCGTGAGCACCGTCGGGTTCCGCCGCTGGCGCGTCTCGGCGACCGGCGAGCTGGTGGGTCTTCGGGTGCCGTACGTCTGGCCGACCAGCCAGCAGACCGCCGCCTGCCGTGGCCTCGACGGCACCGGCTTCGGCAACTGCGCGCCGCTGCGGCTCCGGCCCGGCCACCGGGCGCCGTCGTTGCGGTCCCGCTGCGGGATATGGGCGCACCGGCAGCCGATCCGCGGCTGCCAGTGCAGCGACCCGACGTCGGCCGCGCACGGCGTGGTCGGCGCGGTGCGGCTGTGGGGCCGCTACGTCGAGCACGAGACCGGCTGGCGGGCCGAGCATGCCAGGGTGGTGGCCCTGGTCGACTTCACCGGCCGGCTCGGCGGGGGATACGACGTGCCCCGCTACCCGGATCTGGCCAGCCTCTACGGCGAGTGGGCGACCGGGGAGCTCGGCTGGGCGCCCGGCGAGTCCGCGGTGTGGTGCGACCCGGACCTCGCCCTGCCCTCCGCGGTGACCTTCCTGCAGTATGCGGCTCAGTTCGGCACGGACGTCCAGCGCACCGTGCAGCGGGTGTGCACGGTGATGGAGCCGGAGCTCAGGCGGCTGGTCGAGCGGCTGACCAAGTCGGCCGAGGAGGACCGCCGCGCCGGCCCGCCGTAACGCGGCCACGGCTGCGGGCGTCGACCCCGCTGCCCCGCCGGTCCCGCGGCCCGAGTCGCCGCGCCGGCCGGTTCTACCCACCGAGCGCCCGCGGTCCGGAGCGCCGCCGGACAGTCAGCGGTGCCGAACAGGCCGATCGACCGGTGCCGGCCCTGGCGTCCCGGGCTGCCGGGCCGGTCAGCCGGCGCAGCAGGGCGACCAGCTCGGCCAGGTCGGCCGACTCGGCCGCGCAGCGTGGGCATCCCGCCAGATGCCGGCGCACCGACTCGCTTTCCGCCCGGTCCAGCGCGTCCAGCGCGTACGCGCCGAGCGAGACGGAGACCGGGCAGCTCACCGCCCGTCCTGCGGCGGCCGGCCGGGCCGCTCGCCGGTGCGCTCCAGCCAGCCGGGCCACAGGCGGCGGGCGACCGAGCGGTCCACCCGACCGCCGAGGTGCATCGACCGCCACGCGCCGCGGTAGCCCGGCGGGAGAACCGTGATCAGGATGTGCCCGGCGAGCACCGGCGTGAGCAGGTGGGTGGACCGCCGGTGCACCCGCACCAGCAGGACGAACGCCGGTCCGCCGTGCAGCACCGCCATGCCCACCCCGCTGCCGACCAGCGCGGCCAGCCCGGCCGCGCGAGCACCAGGACCGGGACCGGGATCACCGCTGCTGCCTGGACAGGACCGCCCGCACCCGGCCGAGCAGCTCTGCCGGGCTGAACGGCTTGACCACGTAGTCGTCTGCGCCGCTGACCAGGCCGCGGGTGATGTCCGCCTCCTGCGCCCTCGCGGTGAGCAGGATGATCGGCAGCCCGGCCGTGGCCGGGCTGTCCCGCAGCGCCGCGCACACCTCGAGCCCGGTCGTCCGCGGCATCGTCAGGTCGAGCACGACCAGGTCCGGCGGGTCGGCCAGGACGTGGTCCAGCGCGGCCTGACCGTCCGCGACCGCGGCCACCTCGAACCCCGCCGCGGTCAGCTTGAACTCCACCGGGTCCCGAATGTCCGCGTCGTCGTCCGCCACCAGCACACGTGTCACCAGCAACCCCCACCCAGTCCCACAAGTAGCGAGTGTGTCACGGTCCGTACGCATTGATCACGATGCGAGAGGGGGTAGCGGTGGACCCGGCGCGAACGGGGACCCGGCCGGCCGGCCGGCCGGCGTGCCGGCCGGCCGGCGTGCCGGCCAGCCCCGTCGGCCTAGCGGAAGGCCCTGGACAGCGCTCCGGCTCAGGACGGCGCGCGGCCGGCCGATAACCGAGAGCGGAGCCGGGCGGGACGGACGAGCGGAGGTGACCGGTGGAGCTATCGCGTCGAGTGACCGTGCGCCGTCCGGGCAGCCGGGCGGTTCGGGCCGACCAGGTGCTCGACGGTGGCCTGCTCGCGGACCTGTCGCACGAGCTGCGTACCCCGCTGGCCAGCATCCTGGGCTACGCGGAGCTGCTGACCACCGGCGCCGGCGAGCTCGACCCGGACACCGAGTGGATGCTGCACGCCATTCGCCGGAACGCCGGGCGGATGACCGAGGTGCTGGACAACCTGGCCACCCTGGCCGACATCCGGCGCGGTGACTTCGTGGCCGGGCCGGACCCGGTGGACCTGGTCGAGCTGCTCGACGGCCTGCCGGCCCGGCTGTCCGCGCCGCTCGCCCAGCGCGAGGTCCGGTTCGAGCTGACCCACCCGGGTTGGCTGCCGGCGGTGTCCGGGAACGGCCGCCGGCTGCAGCAGGCCCTGGTCGATCTCACCCTCGGCGTCGCCGATCGGAGCCTGGCCGGGAGCAGGGTCTCGGTGGCCGCCGCGGCGCATCCGGGCACGGTCCAGCTCACCATCTCCTCGGACGCCTCCGGCAGCGCTCGCGGCCAGCGCGGCGTCGGGCTGACGGTGGCCAGGGCGGTGGTCGGCGAGCATGGCGGCCGGGTCCGTTCCGCCAGCACCGACGGCGGCCTGACGACGGTGGTCAAGCTGCCCAGCCGACCGACCGGCTGAGCCGCCGCTCAGATCCAGGACGGGAACCAGATGCGGGCGTGCCAGGCGTCGTAGCTGATCAGCTGGCCGGTGAGGATCGGCCACAGCCAGGCGAGGTTCACCGCGACGACGGCGACGTACCCGGTGACGCTGAGCAGGCCGACCAGCCGGCGGGTCTCGCCGGCGCCGGCCCGGCCGAGCACCCCGCCGAGCGCCAGCGTCATCCCGATGACCAGGAACGGGACGAGCGGCGCCATGTAGAACAGGAACATCGTCCGGCCCGGGATGGTGAACCAGGCGAGCCAGCCGGCGGCGAACGCGACCAGCACGCTCCACGCCCGCCAGTCCCGGCGGGTCGCCGCCAGCCAGCCGGCCCACAGCAGCGCCGGCACGAACGCCCACCACAGCGCCGGCGTGCCGACCGCCAGCACCGACCGGACGCAGCTCGACGCGCCGCACCCGGTCATGTCCTTCGGGTAGTAGAAGAGCACCGGCCGGCCGGTGACCAGCCAGCTCCACGGCCCCGACTGGTACGTGTGCGGGGTGACCAGGGTGGAGTGGAAGTGCCACATCTCCCAGTGGTAGTGGATCAGTGAGCGGAGCGAGCCGGGCAGCCAGAACCAGTACTCGTGACGCGTGTCCGCCCAGTGCCGGCCGTACGGGTTCTCCCCGAGGAACCAGCCGGACCAGGCCAGCAGGTACCCGGCGACCGGCGCGACGCCGAGCCCGAACGCCGCGTTCGGGAGGTCCCGCCGGGCCGCGGTCGCGGTGGGCCGGCGGCTTCCGGCCGACCAGCGCGCGGCGCGGTCCCACAGCACGGACAGCAGCGCGAACCCGATCAGGAACCAGATGCCGCTCCACTTGACCGCGCAGGACAGCCCGAGCAGGGTCCCTCCGGCCAGCCGCCACGGGCGCAGGCCGAGCCGGTAGGTGTCCGCCGGCCGGCCGGACTCGACCGCGTCGGCCAGCCGGGCCCGTACCCGGTCCCGGTCCACCACCAGGCAGCCGAAGCCGGCCAGCACGAACGTGCCCACGAAGATGTCCAGCAGCGCGAACCGGCTGAGCACCACGGACAGCCCGTCCAGGGCGAGCAGCAGCCCGGCCACGCAGCCGAGCAGCGTGGACCGGGTCATCCGGCGCACCACCCGGACCAGGATCAGCACCGACACCGAGCCGGCCAGCGCGGCCGGCACCCGCCAGCCGACCGAGTTGTCGCCGAAGACCTCGATGCCGGCCGCGATCAGCCACTTCCCCAGCGGCGGGTGGACGATGAACATGTAGCCGGGGTTGTTCTCGTACCCCTGGTGCAGCATCTCGCCACCCTCGGTGGCGTAGTACAGCTCGTCGAACACCTTCTCGGCCGGGAAGCCGATGCCCCACAGCCGCAGCACCGCGGCGACCAGCGTGATCACGCCGGCGGACACCCAGGACAGCACCCGGTCGGCCGGCATCGGCATCCGCAGCCGGTCCAGCCGGGACGGCGGCGCCTGCGGCTGGTCCGGGTCACCGGGCGAGGGCGGAGCGACCCGCTGCGGGGCATGTTCCAGGGTCGCCGCCATGGGCCGAATGGTATGTGCAGCGGCTGGGCGGGCCGCAGGCCTGCGGGGCAGGCCCTAGTCTGCCCGGGTGGGGACTGGGGTGCTGGTGCTCGCCGGCGCTCCGCTGGGCGACGCTCGGGACGTCAGCCCGCGGCTGGCGGAGGCGCTCGGCGCCACCGATGTGGTCGCGGCCGAGGACACCCGCCGGCTGCGCCGGCTGGCCGCCGACCTGGGGGTGCGGCTGGCAGGCCGGGTGGTGTCCTACTACGACGCCACCGAGGCCGCCCGCACGCCGCAGCTGATCGACGCGCTGCTGGCCGGCGACGACGTGCTGCTGATCACCGACGCCGGCATGCCCACCGTGTCCGACCCCGGCTACCGGCTGGTCACCGCCGCGGTGGCGGCCGGCGTCCGGGTCACCGCGCTGCCCGGGCCGTCCGCGGTCACCACCGCGCTGGCGCTGTCCGGGCTGCCCTCGGACCGGTTCTGCTTCGAGGGCTTCCTGCCCCGCCGGGCGGGGGAGCGGCGGCGGGCGCTCTCGGCGCTGCGGGACGAGCCCCGGACGCTGGTGTTCTTCGAGGCGCCGCACCGGTTGGCGGCAACCCTGGCCGACGCCGCCGAGCTGCTCGGCGCGGACCGGCCGGCGGCGGTCTGCCGGGAGATGACGAAGACGTACGAGGAGGTGCGCCGGGGCACCCTGGCCGAGCTGGCCGACTGGGCCGCCGCAACGGTGCGCGGCGAGCTGACCGTGGTGGTGGGCGGCGCGCCGGCGGTCCGCTCGGCGGACGCTGCCGACCCCGCCGCGCTGGCCGCCGAGGTGTCCCGCCGGGAGGCCGCCGGCGCCGACCGCAAGGCGTCGATCGCGGCGGTCGCCCGGGCTGCCGGGGTGCCGAAGCGGGTCGTCTACGATGCGGTGCTTCGCACACGGGACGTGACGGCTCCATGACAATTTAACCCGATTGGGTGATCTCGGCCCGCTCCGGGTCTGCGGGCTGTTGTACTTCTCGGGTGGACCGCGCGATCTCCTCGGCGGACGGCTACTTCGACCGGGTGCTGAAGTGCGTGCCGGTCGAGGTGACCGCCGTCTACGTGCTGCTGCTCAGCGCGGCCAGCACCGCCTTCGACGGCACCACGCTGCGCTGGTGGACGTTCGTGCTCTTCCTGTTCGGCCTGCTGGGCACTCCCAGCTATGCCTACCTGATGCTGGGGATACGACTCCCGGAGCAGTTGCTGATGACGACCGTGGCGTTCCTGGTGGTGGTCGCGGTCGGCGGCGGCTGGTTCGCCACGTTCTCCTGGTGGAGCGGGTTCTACCCGCTGCTGGTCACCGTCGCGTTCGGGGTTGCGGTCGCGCTGCTCGCGTTCAACCCGCCCCGACCCCGGACGGCCCGCAGCCGGGCCAGCACCCGCACGAAGGCCACCGCCACCCCGCCTGGCGCGACGCCCGACCCGACGCCGTCCCAGCCCGCCGACCAGCCGGCAGCGCCGCCCAGCCCCCGGGGGGCCGCCGAGCCGCCGGCCGGCCCCACCGCCGAGGAGGAGGACACGGCGCTGCTCCGTGTCTGGCGCGGCGTCGACCCCCCCGGCTCGGTCCGCCCGTAGGCCACGGCCGATAACCGGGCGGCAACGCTGAGCGGCGATCACTAGGCTGGGCGGCATGCCGCAGAGCACCAACGTCCTGACCGCGGTGGCCTGGCCGTACGCCAGCGGGCCGCGTCACATCGGGCATGTCGCCGGGTTCGGCGTGCCGTCGGACGTGTTCAGCCGGTACCAGCGGATGGCCGGCAACCGGGTGCTCATGGTCAGCGGCACCGACGAGCACGGGACGCCGATCCTGGTCGCGGCGGACCGGGAGGGGGTGAGCGCGCGCGAGGTGGCCGACCGATACAACGGGGTCATCGCGGAGGACCTGCGCGCGCTCGGGCTGTCCTATGACCTGTTCACCCGGACCACCACCCGCAACCACTACGCGGTCGTGCAGGACATGTTCCTGGGCCTGCTGCACAACGGGTATGTGTTCCCGCAGACCACGCTCGGCGCGATCTCGCCGTCCACTGGCCGGACGCTGCCGGACCGGTACATCGAGGGCACCTGCCCGATCTGCGGGTTCGATGGCGCCCGGGGCGACCAGTGCGACAACTGCGGCAACCAGCTCGACCCGACCGAGCTGATCAACCCGCGGTCCCGGATCAACGGCGAGACGCCGAAGTTCGTCGAGGAGGAGCACTTCTTCCTGGACCTGCCGGCGTTCGCCGACGCGCTCGGGTCCTACCTGCAGGGGCGGACGAACTGGCGGCCGAACGTGCTGAAGTTCTCCCTCAACCTGCTGGACGACCTGCGCCCGCGGGCGATCAGCCGGGACCTGGACTGGGGGGTGCCGGTGCCGCTGGACGGCTGGCGGGACCGTCCGGACAAGAAGCTGTACGTGTGGTTCGACGCCGTGATCGGCTACCTGTCCGCGTCCGTCGAGTGGGCCCGGCGGGTCGGCGACCCGGACGCCTGGCGGCCTTTCTGGCAGGGCGAGCAGGCCAAGGCGTACTACTTCATGGGCAAGGACAACATCGTCTTCCACGCCGAGATCTGGCCGGCGATCCTGCTCGGCTACTCCGGGCTGGGCTCGAGGGGCGGGCAGCCTGGTCCACTCGGGACGCTCGACCTGCCGTGGGAGGTGGTGTCCAGCGAGTACCTGACCATGGAGGGGCGGAAGTTCTCCTCGTCCCGGTCGGTGGTCATCTACGTGCGCGACTTCCTGTCCCGCTACGACCCGGACGCCCTGCGCTACTACCTCGCCGTGGCCGGGCCGGAGACTCAGGACACGGACTTCACCTGGGCGGAGTTCCTGCGGCGCAACAACGACGAGCTGGTGGCCGGCTGGGGGAACCTGGTGAACCGGTCGATCTCCATGGCCGCCCGCAACGTCGGCGCGATCCCGGTGGCGACCGGCCTCACCGACGCCGACGCCGGGCTGCTGGCCGCCTCGAAGGCCGCCTTCGGCACGGTCGGCGACCTGCTGGCCCGGTCCCGGCAGAAGGCGGCGATCGGCGCGGCGATGCGGGTGGTGGCTGAGGCGAACAAGTACCTCTCCGACCAGGCGCCGTGGAAGCTGCGCGACTCGGCCGCTGCCGAGGACCTGGCCAGGATGCACACCATCCTGCACGTCGCGCTGCAGGTGGTGGACGACTGCAAGACGCTGCTCACTCCGTTCCTGCCGCACTCCTCGGCCGAGGTGCACCGCCAGCTCGGCGGATCCGGGCAGTGGGCGGCGATGCCGGAGCTGGTGGATGTCGAGGAGCCGACCGCGGTCGGCTCGCCGTCCTACCGGGTGCTCACCGGCGACTACGAGACCGGCGCGCACTGGGAGTCGGTGCCGCTGGAGGTCGGCCGGCCGGTCGCACCGCCGACCCGGGTGTTCCGCAAGCTCGATCCGTCCATCGTGGACGAGGAGCTGTCCCGGCTGGAAGGCGCGGCCGGCGGCGCCGAGTCGGCCTGAGCGGTGGTCCCCGACCGGGTGAGCGCCCGACACGGCGGCCCGCCGCCGCCGGCACCGGAGCCGCTTCCGGTCGACGTCCTGGACAGTCACTGCCACCTCGATGCGATGGGATTGTCCACAGCGGACGAGGTGGCGGCCGCGGTCGCGGCGGCGCAGGCGGTGCGGGTGCGGCGGGTCATCACGGTCGGTGACACATTGGACTCGTCGCGTTGGTGCGCGCAGGCGGCCGCCGCGCATCCGGACGTCTACGCGGCGGTCGCCGTTCACCCGAACGAGGCGGCGGGCATCGACGAGCCGACCTACGCGGCGCTTTCCGAGCTGGCTGCCTTGCCGCAGGTGCGCGCGGTCGGCGAGACCGGGCTGGACTACTACTGGGGCAGGGTGCCGGAGGCCGAGCAGCAGCAGGCGTTCCGCCGGCACATCGCGCTGGCCAAGCAGAGCGGCAAGGCGCTGGTGGTGCACGACCGGGATGCGCACGACGCGGTGCTGCGGGTGCTGGCCGAGGAGGGAGCTCCCGACCGGACAGTGCTGCACTGCTTCTCCGGAGACGCCGAGCTGGCCAAGACCTGCGCCGATCGGGGTTACCTGCTGTCCTTCGCCGGCACCGTGACGTTCAAGAACGCGGCCGCGCTACGCGAGGCCGCGGCGGTGGTGCCGCTGGACCAGCTGCTGGTGGAGACGGATGCGCCGTTCCTGGCGCCGACGCCGCACCGCGGCCGTCCTAACGCGCCATACCTGATTCCGCTTACGGTACGCGTCCTTGCGGACATCAAGCGTGTCGAGCTTGCCGATCTCTGCGCCGCACTAGGCCGAAACGGTGAACGCGCGTTCGGCCCTTGGTAAGGAACGAGCCACAAACAGTCACCACCCGGATGGCAGACTTGGCCACCCGGGTGACCTCCGTTATGGTGCCGTGACTAATGGCGGACATGGAGAGTCACGGGCGTCATCGACACCGTGCGTCGAAGCGAGCCTCGGCCGAGGCGAGCGCCGCTGGCCGCGGCGCCGCCCGTCCCGCCAGCGGCAGCGGCGACTGGTTCGCCCCTCCCGAGTGGACGGTTGTGCCGGCGACGGCGAATGTGGCTGGCCGGCCGGGTGCGCGGTCCGACGTGGACCGTTCGCGGTCCCAGCAGGACGGTCGCCTGGTGGACCGGGCCTACCGGGTGGCCACCCCGTCCGGTGCGCGGCCCGGCCAGGGCTGGGAGGGCACGCTGCCCGGCCGCGGCGGGCTGGCCGAGCTGGGGTTCTCCGGACCGGTGCCCGGCGCACCGGTCGACTCCACTCCGGACCCGCCTGAGCACTGGGTGCCACAGCCACGGCACACCCCCGAACGGCAGCCCGCGCCGGCGCGGGTCGGCACGCGGCAGGCCGGCCGGTCGGTGCCGGGTCGGCATGCCGCGGCTGCCGGGCGGCGCGGCCCGCGGGAGTTCGACCCGACCCAGTTCGGCGGCGGGCGGCGACCACCGAAGTCGGGCTCGACCGACGCCCGCACGCCGGTGCGCCGCTCGGTCAAGGTCGCCATCTACGGCACCGTGCTCGCCGGGTTGGTCGGCGGCGCCGGCGCCTGGGCGTCGCTGGACAAGTCGGTGACGCTCAGCGTGGACGGCGAGGTGCACGGCATGCACACCTACGCCGGAACGGTGCGCGGCGCGCTCGACGACGCCGGTGTCCAGGTGGGCGACCACGACCTGCTCGCGCCCGGCCCGGACGCGCGGATCGGCGACGGCTCGGAGATCGTGCTGCGGCACGGTCGGCTGCTGCGGCTCACAGTGGACGGTCAGACCAGGACGGTGTGGGTCACGGCGACCAGCGTGGACGAGGCGCTGGACCAGATCGGCTACCGGCAGAGCGGGCTCTACCTGTCCGCGTCCCGGTCCAGGCGGCTGCCGCTGGACGGGTTCTCGCTGGAGATCCGCACGCCGAAGACCGTCACCGTGATCGCCGACGGGCACACCCGGCGGATCGTCACCACCGCGATCTCGGTCGGCGAGATGCTGGAGCAGAGCTCGCTGCGGGTCGGGCCCACCGACCGGGTGTCCTCGCTGGTCGCGGCGCCGGTGGTGGACGGCATGCGGATCACCGTCACCCGGGTGGGCTACCGCCGGGTGGTGACCAGGACCGTCGTCGCGTTCAAGGAGATCGAGAAGCAGGACCCGACCCTGTCGCAGGGCACTCGCAAGGTCATCACCGAGGGCGTCAACGGCCTGCGGGAGGTGACCCACGTCGTCACCTACCTCGACGGCAAGCCGGCGTCCAGCCGGGTGGCGTCGGTCCGGGTGCTGACCAAGACGGTGGACCAGGTCGTGCTGGTCGGCACGAAGCCCACGCAGGCCGGGACGCTGCCCACCTATGGCGGGCTGAACTGGTCCGGGCTGGCGCAGTGCGAGTCCGGCGGGAACCCGCGGGCGATCAACCCGGCCGGCCCGTACTACGGCCTCTACCAGTTCGACCTCGGCACCTGGCAATCGAACGGAGGTACCGGTCTCCCGATCGACGCCTCGCCGACGGAGCAGACCCGCGTCGCGTACAACCTGTACCTGGCGCGGGGACGCGAGCCGTGGCCCGTCTGCGGAAAGTACCTGTAGCCCACGCGACCCCCCACCCGCGGGCGGCAGCAGCGCCCCACGGTCGGCCTGTCCCCCCGGCGCCGACCGTGGGGCGCCACACTGTGCCCGCTCCTCCCGGCGGTCCTGCCCTCGCGCTCGCTCGGTGGCCGCTCCTCCCGGCGGTCCTGCCTCGTCCCTCGCGCTCGCTCGTCTGAGACCATCCTGGTGTGGACGGTCGCCTGCTCGGACCGGCCGAGATCCGCGGGCTGGCGGCCTCGCTCGGCCTGACCCCGACCAAGACGCTCGGCCAGAACTTCGTGCACGACCCGAACACCGTTCGCCGGATCGTCCGTGCGGCCGAACTGTCCACAGCGGACGTGGTGGTCGAGGTCGGCCCGGGCCTCGGCTCGCTCACCCTCGGCCTGCTGCCGGTGGCCGCCCGGGTGACCGCGATCGAGGTCGACCGGCGGCTGGCGGAAGCGCTACGGTCCACAGTGGAGGTGCATGCGCCGGAGCTGGCCGGGCGGCTGGCCGTGGTCGAGGCGGACGCGCTCGCGGTGCCCGAGCTGCCCGGTCCGGCGCCGACCGCGCTGGTAGCGAACCTCCCGTACAACGTCGCGGTGCCGGTGCTGCTGCACCTGCTGGAGCTGCTGCCGTCGGTGCGGCACGGCCTGGTGCTGGTGCAGGCGGAGGTCGCCGAGCGGCTGGCCGCCGAGCCCGGCACCCGGGCGTACGGGGTGCCGTCGGTGAAGCTGGCCTGGTACGCGGCCGCCCGCCGAGCCGGGTCGGTGCCCCGGTCGGTGTTCTGGCCGGTGCCGAACGTCGACTCCGGCCTGGTCGCGTTCGCCCGCCGGGAGCCGCCGCTGCTGCCGGCCGGGATCGGCCGGGACCAGGTGTTCGCCGCGATCGACGCCGCGTTCGCCCAGCGCCGCAAGACGCTGCGCGCTGCGCTGGCCGGCTGGGCCGGGTCGCCGAGCCGGGCCGAGGCGGTACTGCGCGCCGCCGGCATCCCACCGGCGCTGCGCGGGGAGATGCTGGACATCGCCGCGTTCGCCCGGCTGGCCGCCGCCCGAGCCGAGCTGCATCCCGACCCGGGTTAGGTTGAGGCGTGCCTCCGTCCCGCCTGCTCGGTGTGCCGGAGCCGGTCACCGTGCGAGTGCCGGCGAAGGTGAACCTGCACCTGTCGGTCGGGCCGCTGCGCGAGGACGGCTACCACGAACTGGTCACCGTCTTCCATGCCGTCTCGCTGTACGACGAGGTGACCGCCACCCCGGCCCGGGACCTCTCGCTCGGGGTCCGCGGCGAGGGGGCCGCGCTGCTGCCGGTGGACGGGGACAACCTGGTCTGGCGGGCCGCGACGCTGCTGGCCGAGCGCGCCGGTGTCGCCGCGGCGGTCCGGCTCGACCTGGTCAAGGGCATCCCGGTGGCCGGCGGGCTGGCCGGCGGCAGCGCCGACGCCGCGGCGACCCTGGTCGCCTGCGACGCGCTCTGGGGCACCGGCCTGGACCGGGCGGAGCTGCTTGAGCTGGCCGGTGAGCTGGGCAGCGACGTGGCGTTCGCGCTGACCGGCGGAACGGCGCTCGGCACCGGGCGGGGCGAGCAGCTCACCTCGGTGCTGGCCACCGGCCGCTGGCACTGGGTCTTCGCGATCGACGAGGTCGGCCTGCTCACCCCGGCGGTGTACCGGGAGGTGGATCGGATGCGCTCGGTCGGCAGCCCTCCCTCGGCCGGCGACCCGGACCAGCTCATCAACGCGCTGCGGGCGCACGACCCGGCCAGCCTCGGCGTGCTGCTCGCCAACGACCTGCAGGCCGCCGCCATCTCGCTGCGCCCGGACCTGCGCCGCACCCTGCGGGCCGGGCTGGATCTCGGCGCCCTCGGCGGGGTGGTCTCCGGCTCCGGGCCGACCTGCGCGTTCCTGGCCCGGTCCCGGGAGGCGGCCGTCCGGCTGGCCGCCTCGCTGGCGGCCGCCGGAGTGTGCCGCACGGTCCGGGTGGCCTACGGCCCGGTCGGCGGGGCCCGGGTCGCCGACCCGCAGACCTCGGCGCGCTGAGACACGACGCCGGCGATGCCCGGGTCGCCGACCCGCAGACCTCGGCGCGCTGAGACACGACGCCGGCGATGCCGACTACCGGGACCGGGCGCCCAGCTGGGGTTGCTGCTCCAGCCCGGACAGCCCGTTCCAGGCCAGGTTCACCAGGTGGGCGGCCACCTCGTCGCGCTTCGGCCGGCGTGCTTCCAGCCACCACTGCCCGGTCAGCGCGACCATGCCGACCAGCGCCTGGGAGTACAGCCCGGCCAGCTTCGGCTCGAACCCGCGCGCCTTGAACTCCCTGGCCAGGATGTACTCGACCTGGCTGGCGATGTCGTTGAGCAGGCTGGAGAAAGTGCCGGTGGTGGTGGCCACCGGGGAGTCCCGGACCAGGATCCGGAACCCGTCGGTCTCGTCCTCGACGTAGGTGAGCAGCGCCAGCGCGGCCTGCTCAAGCAGCTCGCGCGGGTGGCCGGCAGTCAGCGCGCCGGTCACCCGGTCCAGCAGGCTCTGCATCTCCCGGTCCACGACGACCGCGTACAGCCCCTCCTTGCCTCCGAAGTGCTCGTACACGATCGGCTTGCTGACACCGGCCCGGGCCGCGATCTCCTCGGTGGAGGTCGCCTCGAACCCCCGCTCGGCGAACAGGGACCGCCCCACGTCCAGGAGCTGCTGGCGGCGTTCCTTTCCGGTCATCCGGACGCGAGGCCGGTACCCACTCGCCGGGTCTGTCACATCCTCATCGTGCCAGCCGGCGCTCAGTGGCCAGTTTCGAGGCGATTCGCTCCGGCGAAGGCCAGCGCACGTCGTATGCCCAGCCGAGCCGCTCGAACAGCTCGATGACCCGGGCCGAGATGTCCAGTTGGCCGCGGAGCACGCCGTGCCGGGCCGCGCTCGGGTCGGCGTGGTGCGAGTTGTGCCACGACTCGCCGAAGGACAGGATCGCCAGCGGCCAGAAGTTCGCGGACTTGTCCCGGGCCACGAACGGCCGTTCCCCGATCGTGTGGCAGACCGAGTTGATCGACCACGTGACGTGGTGCAGCACGGACAGCCGCACCAGGGTGGCCCAGAAGAACGCGGACAGGGCACCGGCGAACGACAGGCTCCACAAGCCACCCAGCAGCGCCGGGCCGAGCATGGTGACGGCCACCCAGAGTGGGAACTGCCGCTCCACCCTGACCATGTCCTTGTCGGCCAGCAGGTCGGGGGCGAACCGTTCCTGGTTGGTGTGCTCCACGTCGAACAGCCAGCCGATGTGCGCGAACCAGAAGCCCTTGGCCAGCGCCCCGACAGTCTCCCCGTACCGCCACGGGGAGTGCGGGTCGCCCTCCCGGTCGCTGAACGCGTGGTGCCGCCGGTGGTCGGCGACCCAGCGGATCACCGGCCCCTCGATCGCCATCGTGCCGGCGATGGCCATCGCGATGCGCAGCGCCCGCTTGGCCTTGAACGAGCCGTGGGTGAAGTGCCGGTGGAAGCCGACGGTCACGCCCAGCCCGGACACCAGGTAGAAGAACACGGCGAGCACGACGTCGTGCCAGCCCAGGCCCCAACCCCAGGCCACCGGCACGGCCGCGGCCACGGCCAGGAACGGCACGATGACGAAGAAGTACAGCGCGCCCTGTTCCCAGCCCGCCTTCTGGCCGTCGGTGATCGGCTTGGGCCGGCGGCCTCCGGCCAGCGTCTCGGGTGGTTCGGCGAGCAGAGTCGCGCTCTCGGTTTGGGTCATGCGGCAGTCCCCTCATCTCATCTTCTGGGTGGAGTGGCTGTCGGCAAACCTCTACCCTTGGCTACGTTACCGTAACCTACGCCACCGTAGGTTTGGCAACAGTCAGTCGGCCCCTTGGTGACGACCGTCCGTTGGTCCGGTCGGCCCTAGGCTGGAGGGCAGCGGTGGGGGATGGGGTAATCGGCAGCCCGCCGGCCTTTGGAGCCGTGCAGTCTCGGTTCGAGTCCGAGTCCCCCAGCCAGTCGTGCTGGCCCACCGGCGGCTACCCTGAGTTCACCGTGCCCAGCCGGCGGAGGGGAGCCAGATCAAGGTGACCGACGCTCGCCCCGCCGCGATCGTCGTGCTCGCGGCCGGCGAAGGCACCCGGATGAAGTCTGCGGCGCCGAAGGTGCTGCACGGTTTCGCCGGCCGCAGCCTGCTCGGGCACGTGCTGGCGGCATGCGCCCCGCTGGAGCCGGAATGCACGGTGGTCGTGATCGGGCACGGCCGGGACGCGGTGGCTGCCGCGCTGGCCGCCGGTCACCCGGAGATCCTGCCGGTGGTGCAGGCCGAGCAGCGCGGCACCGGGCATGCCCTGCGGGTCGCCCTGGAGGCGGTGCCGGACGTCGACGGCACGGTGCTGGTGGTGCCGGGCGACACCCCGCTGCTCACCGCGGAGACGCTGCGCGGTCTGGCCCAGGCGCACGAGGACGCCGCCGCGGTGGCCACCCTGCTCAGCTCGGTTGTTCCCGATCCGACCGGGTATGGCCGAGTCGTGCGCGGCTCGGCCGGCGAGGTGCGGCGGGTGGTCGAGCATCGGGACGCGTCCGGGGCCGAGCGGCGCATCGCCGAGGTTGCGACCAGCGTGTACGCGTTCGCCAGCGGACCGCTGCGGGAGGCGCTGGGGCGGCTGTCCACCGAGAACTCGCAGGGCGAGGAGTACCTCCCGGACGTCATCGGTGACTTCGTCGCGGCCGGCCGTCCGGTGCTGGCGGTGACCGCGCCGGCCGACGAGACCGCGGGAGTGAACGACCGGGTGCAGCTCGCCGCAGCCCGCCGGGCCTACAACGACCGGCTGCTGGAGGGCTGGATGCGTGCCGGCGTGACGGTCGTCGACCCGGCCACCACCTGGCTCGACGTCGGGGTCACGGTCGAGCCGGATGTCACGCTGCACCCGCACACCCAGCTCACCGGCCGCACCGTGGTGGCCAGGGGCGCCGAGGTCGGCCCGGACACCACGCTGGCCGACTGCCTGGTGGGGCCGGGTGCCCGGGTGCTGCGCAGCCACGCCGTGGGCGCCGAGATCGGTCCGGAGGCGACGGTCGGGCCGTTCAGCTACCTCCGCCCCGGCACCCGGCTGGGCCGCGGCGCCAAGGCCGGTGCGTACGTCGAGCTCAAGGCGGCCGACGTCGGGGACGGGTCCAAGGTGCCGCACCTGTCCTACATCGGGGACGCGACGATCGGCGCGCACAGCAACATCGGCGCGGCGACCGTGACGGTCAACTACGACGGCGCGGCCAAGCACCGCACCACGATCGGCGACCACGCCCGGATCGGCAGCGACACGATGCTGGTCGCTCCGGTGACGATTGGCGACGGGGCGTACACGGCGGCCGGCTCGGTGATCAACGAGGACGTGCCGCCCGGGGCGCTGGGCATCGGCCGGGCCCGGCAGCGCAACGTGGAGGGCTGGGTGGCCCGCCACCGGCCCGCCACCCCGGCCGCCGCGGCGGCGGCGGCGGCCGGGCAGGACACCGGCCATGACGACGGCACTCGGGACGACAGCACGCGGGAGTAGGGAGCGGGCACAGTGGGCGAGGAGCGGGCATGAGTGTGATCCAGAGCCCGGGGCGCAAGAGCCTCATGCTCTTCTCCGGGCGGGCCTACCCGGCGCTGGCCGACGAGATCGCCCGCGAGCTCGGCGTCACGGTCACCCCGACCTCGGCGTACGACTTCGCGAACGGCGAGATCTACGTCCGCTACGAGGAGTCCGTGCGCGGCTGCGATGCGTTCGTCATCCAGAGCCACGCGGCACCGATCAACACCTGGATCATGGAGCACCTGATCATGGTCGACGCGGCGAAGCGGGCGTCCGCGAAACGGATCACAGTGGTCGTCCCGTTCTACGGCTACTCCCGGCAGGACAAGAAGCACCGCGGCCGGGAGCCGATCTCGGCTCGGCTGATGGCCGACCTGTTCAAGCAGGCCGGCGCGGACCGGATCATGTCCGTCGACCTGCACACCGCGCAGATCCAGGGCTTCTTCGACGGGCCGGTGGACCACCTGTTCGCGCTGCCGCTGCTGGCCGACTACGTGCAGGGCAAGTGGCCGGGCGCCGCGTTCACCGTGGTGGCGCCGGACTCCGGCCGGGTCCGGGTCGCGGAGCGGTGGACCGACCGGCTCGGCGGCTGCCCGCTGGCGTTCATCCACAAGACCCGCGACCCGCTGGTGCCCAACCAGGTGGTCGCCAACCGGGTGGTCGGCGACGTCGCCGGCCGGGTCTGCATCGTGGTCGACGACATGATCGACACCGGCGCCACGATCACCAAGGCGGCCGACGCGCTGCACGCCGCCGACGCCGCGGAGGTGATCGCCGCGGCCACCCACGGGGTGCTCTCCGGCCCGGCCACCGACCGGCTGAAGAACAGCCACATCAGCGAGGTCGTGGTCACCAACACGCTGCCGATCTCGTCCGAGCAGCGGTACGACAAGCTCACCGTGCTGTCCATCGCGCCGCTGATCGCCAGGGCGATCCGGGAGGTGTTCCTGGACGGGTCGGTGACCAGCCTGTTCGGCGGGGCCAGCTAGCGCGGGGCGCCGCTCGGCCCGCTGGTACCCTGTGCCGGTTGCCCGGCGAGGGACGCCCGACGGCTCCGTGATCGACGCGGTGTGCTGCGAGCGACCTCCCGCAGGCCCCACCGCGCAGGCAGACGAGGAGCGTCCGTGTCCGAGGTCCGAATCGCCGCCGAGCCCCGCACCGAGTTCGGCAAGGGCGGCGCGCGCCGCACCCGCCGGGCCGGCAAGATCCCCGCGGTGCTGTACGGGCATGGCCAGCCGCCCAGGCACCTCTCCCTGCCGGCCCGCGAGTTCGCCCACGCGATCCGGGGCGGCGGTGCGAACACCCTGCTCACCCTCGACCTGGACGGCAGCAGCGAGCTCGCGCTGCCCAAGGCCATCCAGCGGCACCCGATCCGGGGCGACTTCGAGCACGTCGACCTGCTCCTGGTGCGCCGCGGCGAGAAGGTCACCGTCGACGTGCCGGTGGTCCTGGTCGGCGAGGCGGAGCGGGGCGGGCTGGTCGACCACCAGCTCACCGCGGTCACGGTGCACGCCGAGGCCACGAACATCCCGGAGCGGTTCGAGCTGAGCATCGAGGGGCTGGGGATCGGCGACCATCGCTCCGCCAGGGCGATCTCGCTGCCGTCCGGCGTCACGCTGGCCGGCGACCCGGAGCACGTCGTGGTCACCGTGCTGGCCGCGCCGACCGCCGAGCAGGTGGAGGCGGAGCTGGCCGGTGCCGAGGCGGAGGCCGGGATCGAGCGCGAGGCGCCGTCCGAGCCAGCGGCGGCGCCGACCGAGGCCGGTGCTCCGGCCGCCGGCGCGCCGGAGGCCGGCGAGCAGCAGCCCACCTCCTAGCTCTCGGCTGCCGGAGACGCCATGTCCGAGGACCGGTTCCTCGTCGTCGGACTGGGCAACCCCGGCCCCGGCTACGCCGGGAACCGGCACAACGTCGGCGCCATGGTGGTCGACGTGCTGGCGGCCCGGGTCGGCGGTCGGTTCAGGTCGCACAAGGGACGGGCCGACGCGCTCGAGGGCCGGATCGGCGGCGTCCCGGTGGTGCTGGCCAAGCCGCGGTCGTACATGAACGAGTCCGGCGGCCCGGTGGCCTCCCTGCTCGGCTACTACTCGGTGCCGCCCACCCGGCTGGTCGCCGTGCACGACGAGCTCGACCTTCCCTACGGGACGCTGCGGCTCAAGCTCGGCGGCGGCGACAACGGGCACAACGGCCTGCGCGCGGTCACCCGCTCCCTGGGCACCCGCGACTTTCTCCGCGTCCGGTTCGGCATCGGCCGACCGCCCGGCCGCCAGGACCCCGCCGTCTTCGTGCTGCGCGACTTCTCCCCGGCCGAACGCAAGGACCTCCCCCTGCACCTCGACCGCGCCGCCGACGCCGTCGAGGTCCTGCTCGCCGACGGCCTGGACAAGGCCCAGAACCAGTTCAACGAGTGAGCGGCCGGGGTCAGCCGGTGTTGCGCAGGCCGGCGGCTATGCCGTTGATGGTGAGCAGCAGGGCGCGGCGGAGGGTGGGGCTGTCCTCGCCGGCGCGGCTGCGGGCGAGCAGGGCGACCTGGAGGTAGGAGATGGGGTCGAGGTAGGCGTCGCGGACCCGGAGGGTGCGCTGCAGGGAGGGTTGGGCGTCCAGGAGGTCGGCCTCGCCGGTCAGGCGCAGCACCTCGGCGACGGTGCGGTCGCGCTCGGCGCGGATGACGCCGAACAGCCGGCGGCGTGGCTCGGGGAGCAGCGAGTCGACGTAGTGCGCGGCGATCTCGAGGTCGGTCTTGGCCAGGGTCATCTCCACGTTGGACACGAACGTGCGGAAGAAGTGCCACTGCGCGTACATGTCGTCCAGCACCTGGCCGAGGCCGCCGGCGCGGGTGGCGGCCAGCCCGGAGCCGACGCCGAACCAGCCCGGCACGATCTGCCGGGACTGGGTCCACCCGAACACCCACGGGATCGCCCGCAGCCCCTCGATGCCGGCCCCGCTGTCCGGGCGGCGGGCCGGCCGGGAGCCGATGTTCAGCCACCCGAGCTGCTCGACCGGGGTGGACCCGACGAAGTACGCCGGCAGATCAGGATCGTCCACAAGCGACCGATAGGAGGCCTGCGCTGCCCCGGACACCACGTCCATCGCGGCGTCCCACCTGGACAGTCGAGCCGCTGACTGGCGGGGAGTCCGGTGCAGCACCGAGCCGCGCAGCACCGCGGCCACGGTGAGCTCGAGGTTCTCCCGGGCCAGCGCGGGCAGCGAGTACTTGTCCGAGATCACCTCACCCTGCTCGGTGAGCTTGAGCTCGCCGTCGAGGGTGCCGTAGGGCTGGGCCAGGATCGCGTCGTGGGTCGGGCCGCCGCCGCGGCCCACCGTCCCACCGCGGCCGTGGAACAGTCGCAGCCGCACCCCGGTACCGGCGGCCGCGTCCCGCAGCCGCCGCTGGGCCCGATGGATCGCCCACTGCGAGGTGGTGATGCCGCACTCCTTGTTCGAGTCCGAGTAGCCGAGCATCACCTCCTGCACGTCGCCACGCAGCCGGACCAGCGCCCGGTAGCTGGGGTCGCCGAGCAGCTCGGCCAGCAGGTCGCCGGCCGAGCGCAGCTCCTGGACGGTCTCCAGCAGCGGGACGAACCCGATCCGGGCGACCCCGCCGTGCACGTCCACCAGCCCGGCCTCGCGGGCCAGCACCGCGGCGGCCAGCACGTCGTCCACGCCGCGGGTCATCGACACGATGTACGACTCGATGACGTCCGGACCGAACCGGTCCAGCGCGTCCCGGATCGTGTCGAACACGGCGAACGTGCGGGCGCCCGGCTCGTCCAGCGGCGGCGGGTGGCCGGCCAAGGGCCGGCGGCCGGCCAGCTCCCGAGCCAGCAGCCGACCGCGGTCCCGCCGGGACAGCTCGGCGTACCGCCGGGGCTCCGCACCCAGCCGGTCCACCAGCTGGCCGACCGCGTGATGGTGTGCGTCGGCGTGCTCCCGGACGTCCATCGTGGCCAGGTGCAGGCCGAACGCGGTCACGGTGCGTTCCAGCCGGGCCAGCGGGCCGTCCGCGATCAGCTCGCCGCGGTGCGCCCGCAGCGAGTCGGCCATCAGCCGCAGCTCGGCCATGAGCTCGCCGGTGCCGAGGTAGTCCCGGGCGGGCTGGTGCGGGGTGCCGGCGGCCAGCCGGGACCGGGTGTTGAGCAGCCGGAGCCGGATGCAGGTGGTCTTCAGCCGGTACGGCTCCTCGGCGTTGAGCCGGCGCAGCCGCGGGTCCAGCTCGGGCAGCGCGGCCACGTCGGCCCGCAGGCTGTCGGCCAGCGCCGCTGAGGTGCCGACGATGCGGGCCGACGAGGACAGCTCGCCGATCAGCCGGTCGACCGCGGCGACCAGCACCCCGATCCCGTGCGTGTGCTGCAGCAGCAGCACCCGGCTGGTGACCTCCGGGGTCACGTTCGGGTTGCCGTCCCGGTCGCCACCGATCCAGGTGCCGAACCGCAGCGGCCGTGCGGTGGGCGGCAGCCAGGCACCGCAGGCGGCCAGCTCGTCGGCGAGGTCGGCGAGCAGGTCCGGCACCACCGAGCCGGCGAGCAGGTCGAGGTAGTAGCTGGCGTTGCGGGCCTCGTCGACCGGGTCGGGCCGGTCCAGGCGCAGCTCGTCGGTCTGCCAGACCAGGTCGATCACCTCGGCCAGCCGGCGGTCCTGGCGCCGCCGGGCCCCGCTGCCCGGCTCGGTGTCGCGCAGCAGCAGGTCGGCGACGGTACGCAGCTTGTCCAGGATCGACCGCCGGCTCGCCTCGGTCGGGTGCGCGGTGAACACCGGGCGGACGGCCAGCGCCGCGGTCGTCTCGGTCAGGCCGGCAGCGCCGGCCCGCTCGGCCAGCTCGGCGACCGCGGTGGCCAGCCAGCCGTGCTCGGCCGGCCGGGCCGCCAGCAGCCGCACCCGGTGCGCCTGCTCGGCCACGTTGGCCAGGTGGAAGTACGCGGAGAAGGCCCGGACCAGGTTGATCGCGGTCGGCAGCGGGGCCTCCGCGAGCAGCCCGCGCAGCGAGCCGAGGGCCGCGCCGCGGGACGCGGCCGTGGCGTCCCCGCCGGTGTCCGACTTGGACGCCTTGGCCAGCGTCCGGATCTGCTCGACCAGGTCGAGCAGATCCGGGCCCTCCTGCCGGACCAGCGACTCGCCGAGCAGGGTCCCCACCCGGCGCACGTCGGCCCGCAGCGCGGCGTCCACCGGTGGGTCCGAGCCGGGTCCGGCGCCGCCGACCGGCAGCGGCTCGTGCACCGTCACCGGTCCATCCTCCCGAACCCCGGCCCAGCCAGCACCCGGGCTAGCCAGCACCTGCCCAGCCAGCACCCGGCCCGGCTGTCCGGCCATAGGATCGTCCCTGCTCTGCCCTCTTCGTACGGAAAAGGATCACTCCAACGGTGGAGAGCGCGCCGAGTAGTCGACGAGGGCCTACTGCCTGGATTTTGATTACTCTTAGTAGTCACTACTGGGGGTGAGATTTCTTTACTTGCCGCAACTCGAACGGAATTTTGCCGTTCTACTTACCCAGAGTGACGAAAGCCTATAGCCTCGGCCTTGCTTCTGGAAGGACCGCGCGTTTGGCGGACGTGCCTGGGGGGGTACGGGCGCTGCGTCGACCTGTCAGGACGAGGCTTGTGTCGGACAAGGAGCATTGAGGGGGGATGTGGGCGGCTGGCCGCCCCATCCGAGGGGGGAATTGCGCATGCGCGTTCGGGAGCGGGTCCGTGGCGACCTTCTCGGTGGGCACGACCAAGTGCGGCGGGACCGGGACTGGCTGCGGCGGTATGTCAGCGCACTCGTGGTCATCGACGCTGTGGCCGCGGTCTTCGCCGCGGTAACCGCGTATGAAGTCCGGTTGAGCCAGGGCGCCAGCGGTTACTTCGCGTTCAACCTGGCCTTTCCGGTGCTCTGGGTGGGCGCCGCCGCGCTGGCCCGGGCGTACGAGACCCCGGTCCTCGGGCTCGGCTCGGAGGAGTTCCAGCGCATCGGTCGGGCGTTCGTCGGCCTGACCGCGGCCGCCAGCTTCGTCCTCTACGCGACCAACGCCGAGATCGCCCGTGGCTATGTGGTGCTGGCGCTCCCGCTGGTGCTCGTCCTCTGCCTGGTAGGGCGGTACGCGGCCCGAAAGCGCCTGCACGCGCTGCGGCGTCGCGGCGAGCACCTGCACGGCGTGATCGCCGTCGGCGGCGAACACTCGGTGGCCGACCTGGTCACCCGGCTCCGCCTGGAGCAGCACTGCGGTATGCGAGTCGTCGGTGCCTGTCTGGCCGCCGGCAACGGCGATCACATGCGTCTGCTCGGCGTCCCGGTGCTCGGTGGACTCGACGACGTCGTGTCTGCGGTTCGTGGGTCCGGCGCCGACACCGTCGCGGTCACCTCCTGCGCGGACATCGACCCGGCTCGGCTGCGCCGGCTGACCTGGGAGCTGGAAGGCACGGACACCGACCTCGTCGTGGCCCCCGGGCTGATGGAGGTCGCCGGGCCGCGACTGCACATCCGCCCGGTCACCGGGCTGCCGCTGCTGCACGTCGAGGAGCCGGAGTTCTCCGGCGCCCGCCGGCTGGTGAAGGGCGCCGTGGACCGGGTGGTCGCCGCGGTCGCGCTGCTGCTGTTCTCCCCGCTGCTGCTGGCGATCGCGGCGGGCATCCGGCTCACCAGCCCGGGTCCGGCGATCTTCCGGCAGACCAGGATCGGCAAGGACGGCCGCGAGTTCACCATGGTCAAGTTCCGCACCATGGTGGTCGACGCCGAGGCCCGCCGGGCCGAGCTGGCCACGGACAACGAGCGGGCCGAGGGCGTGCTGTTCAAGATCCGCCGCGATCCGAGGATCACCCCGGTCGGCCGGCTGCTGCGCAAGCTCTCCGTGGACGAGCTGCCGCAGCTGGTGAACATCCTGCTCGGCCAGATGTCCCTGGTCGGCCCGCGGCCGCCGCTGCCGGAGGAGGCCGCCCTGTACGAGGCAGACGCGCGCCGGAGGCTGCTGGTCAAGCCCGGCCTCACGGGCCTCTGGCAGGTGAGTGGCCGCAGCGACCTGACCTGGGAGGAGGCGGTTCGGCTGGACCTGCGGTACGTGGAGAACTGGTCCTTCACGCTCGACCTGATGATCTTGTGGAAGACCGGCGGCGCCATCATGCGAGGTCGGGGAGCGTACTGACGGTGGACGTCATACGGCATGCGGGATCTCACGACTTCGAAGGGGGAACAGTCAGGGTGCGGAAGGTCGGGTACGCTCCGGGTGTGTTCGATATGTTCCATATCGGCCACCTGAACATCCTGCGCAACGCCAGCCAGCAATGCGACTACCTCATCGTCGGTGTCGTCTCGGACGAGATCGCGCTCGTCGCCAAGGGCGACCCGCCGGTCGTCCCGCTGCCGGAGCGCCTCGAGATCGTGCGGAGCGTGCGATACGTCGACGAGGCCGTCGCCGAGACGGAGCCCGACAAGGTCGCGGTGTGGCGGCGACTGCACTTCGACATGATCATCAAGGGCGACGACTGGCGAGGCACTGCCAAGGGGGACAAGCTCGAGCGCGACATGGCCTCGGTCGGCGTCGAGGTCGTCTACCTGCCCTACACCATGAACACCTCCAGCACCCTGCTCCGTCGCGTGCTCAACGAGCTACCTGCCGGCCGGGGAGCGTCGGGAATCGCCTGACCTGCGGGGCTTCCCGCTGTGGCGCCACCCGTCCCGGGCGAACGTAGCCCGGTCTGAGATGCTTGCCGAGTGCCCCTCGATGACTTGCCCGAGCGCGGGTACGCCGAGATTCTGCGGAGGCTGTCGTCCGCTCAGAAGCCTCCGGCCGCGGGCTCACCCGCCTACTCCCGGCTGGTGAACCGCCGCCTCGGTCGCTATCTGGCGGCACTCGCCTGCCAACTCCGGCTCACGCCGAACCAGGTGACCGCGGTGAGCGCGCTGTTCTCACTCGCCGGCATCACCCTCGTGGCGACGGCCGAACCGGCCTGGCCGATGGCGGTCGCGGTCACCTTGGCGCTGGCGTTGGGCTACGCGCTCGACTCGGCGGACGGGCAGCTCGCCCGGCTCCGGGGCGGCGGGTCGATGGCCGGGGAATGGCTCGACCACATGGTCGACTGCGCCAAGATCGTGGCGCTGCACGGAGCCGTCCTCATCTCCTTCTACCGATTCTTCGGCCTCGCCTCCCCGGCTCTGCTGCTCATCCCACTCGGTTTCCTGCTGGTCGAGACCGTGTCGTTCTTCGGGATGACCCTCAACGACCAGCTCAAGCGCGGCTACTACGCATCACGCGGGATACGACCGGCGACCGGAGCCCGGCCGTCCGCAGTGCGCTCGATCGTGGTCGTCCCGACCGACTATGGCGTGCTGTGCCTGGTATTCCTGTTCCTCGGTGCCGACCGTGCCTTTCTCGCCGTGTACACGTCGCTATTCGTCGCCAATGCCCTGTTCATCCTGGCCGCTTCGGTCAAGTGGTTCCGCGACATGAGCGCGCTCGACGCCGCGTCGCGCCGCTCGGACGAGCGCGACCCGCGTGCCGTCGGCTCGCCGCGGACCGTCGGTTAGGTCAGGCCGGCCGGTCAGCTGAGCCGGCGGCTGACGCGTCCATCTGGGCTACTTGTCGTGGAGGCCGACAGTAGAGTCGACCCGACTCGGATGGACCGCTGAGGGGGCGCTGTGCAAATCGCGCTGGTGGGGACCCGGGGGGTTCCGGCTCGCTACGGCGGGTTCGAGACCTGCGTCGAGGAGGTGGGTCGCCGGCTCGTCGAGCGCGGCCACGACGTGCTGGTCTACTGCCGTGAACGTGGCCCGGCCGAGCACCTCGGCATGCGACGGGTCGAGGTCCCCGCGGTGCGGCAGAAGGCCCTGGAGACGCTGAGCTCGACCGCCGTGGCGGTGGTCGACGTCCTGCGCCGTCGACCGGACGTGGTCGTGCTGTTCAACGCGGCCAACGCGCCGCTGCTGCCACTGCTGCGTGCCGGCCGGGTGCCGGTCGCCACGCACGTGGACGGCCTGGAGTGGCGGCGGGCCAAGTGGAGCGGCGCGGGCCGCCGCTACTACCGCGGCGCCGAGGCGCTGGCGGTCCGCTGGTCCGACGCGCTGATCGCGGACGCCGCCGGGATCAAGCAGTACTACGTCGACGAGTTCGACGCCGGCAGCCACGAGATCGCGTACGGCGCCCCGATCCTGTCCGACCCGGGCTGCGACCTGCTGGTCCGGCTCGGCCTGACGAGCGGCGGGTTCCACCTCGTCGTGGCTCGGTTCGAGCCGGAGAACCACGTCGACCTGGTGGTCGCCGGCTACCGGCGTAGCGCCGCCACCCGGCCCCTGGTCGTCGTGGGGGCGGCGCCGTACGCGGACCGGCACACAGCGCGGGTGCGCGCGGCGGCCGCCGGCGACGACCGGGTTCGGCTGATCGGCGCGGTGTGGGACCAGCGGCTGCTCGACCAGCTGTACGCCAACGCGTTCACCTACCTGCACGGGCACTCGGTGGGCGGCACCAACCCGTCGCTGCTCCGGGCGATGGGCGCCGGCACCGCGACGCTCGCCTACGACGTGGTCTTCAACCGCGACGTGCTGCACGACGCAGGCTGGTACTTCGGCACGCCGGAGGAGGTCGCCGCGCTGGTCGAGGCGGCCGAGGCTGCACCGGAGCAGACGGCGGAGCGCGCCCGGCGGTGCTTGGCCCGAGCGCGCCGTTACGACTGGGACGAGGTGGCCAAGCAGTACGAGCAGCTGTGCGAGCAACTGACGGCCGGGCGGTCGCAACGCGGCACGGCCTCGGGGCGGCGCCGGCGCCGCCAGCCGGACCGGGCGACGTGAGCTGGTAGTGACCGCCGACCGGGTGCCGGTCCACTCCACCGGCGCGATCACGGACCGGGCGCTGCGGCCGAGCAGCCGCCACCACCGGCCGGCGGCGAGCCAACGGTGACGGACGGCAGGCCAGCCCAGGACGGGGGCACCGTGCTGGTGGCGCACCCCTCGCCCGACCTTTACGGCTCGGACCGGGTGCTGGTCGAGACCGTTGCCGCCCTGCGAGAGCGCGGCCGGCGGGTGGTGGTCACGCTGCCCCGTCCCGGGCCGCTGGTCGCGCTGCTCGTCGGCCTCGGTGCCGAGATGGCGATCCTCGACGTGCCGGTGCTGCGCAAGGCGTCGCTGTCGCCCGGCGGGGTGGTCGGGGTCGCCGCTGCGTCGGTCTGCAGCCTGCCCGGCATGCTGCGGCTGCTGAGGCGCGTGCGTCCGGACGTCGTCTACGTCAACACCGTCACCGTGCCGCTGTGGCTGCTGGCTGCCCGGCTGGCCGGCCGGCGCGTCGTCGCGCACGTGCACGAGGCGGAGGAGGCGCTTCCGGGCCCGGTCCGCCGGGCGCTGGTGATGCCGCTGCTCGCGGCCGACCTCGTGATCGCCAACAGCCGAAGCACGGTAGGGGTGATGCGCGGCGCGATGCCGCGGCTGGACGCTCGGATCCGGCTGGTCTACAACGGCGTGCCGGGTCCGGCGGAGCCGGTGCCGGTGCGTGCGCCGCTCGTCCCGCCCGCCCGGCTGGTGCTGGTCGGGCGGCTGTCCCCGCGGAAGGGCAGCGACATCGCGATCGACGCGGTGGCCGAGCTCCGCCGGACCGGACACGATGTCCGGCTTGACCTCGCCGGTGCGGTGTTCGCCGGCTACGAGTGGTACGAGAGGCAGCTGCGCGACCAGGTCGGCCGGCTCGGGCTGACCGGAATGGTCCGGTTCCTCGGCTTCGTCTCGACGGTGTGGGATGCCTACCGGACCGCCGACATCGGGCTCGTCCCCTCGCGAGTGGAGCCGTTCGGCAACGTCGCCGTCGAGTCGCAACTGGCCGGGCGGCCGGTCGTGGTGGCCAGGACCCAGGGCCTCACCGAGATCGTGGACGACGGCCGGACCGGGCTCGTCGTCCCGCCCGGCGACCCCGGGGCGTTGGCGGCTGGGGTCGCGACACTGCTGGACGACTGGCCGCGTGCCCGGGCGATGGCCGACACCGCGCTGACCGAGGCCAGGCAGCGGTTCGGCCCCACCCGCTACCGGGCCGAGATCGCCGATCTGGTCAACCGTCGGGTCAACGGTCGGGGCTAGCGGCGACCGGTGGACCGCCGGACGAACGAGAGCACGTCCAGCAGGTCGGACCGCACCGCGGGCAGCACCGCGCCGGCCGCGGCGACGTAACCGGCGGCACCCGCCAGCCCTGCCAGCAGCTGGGCCGCCGCCGGCAGCGGCAGCAGCGTCGCCAGCCACGCCGCGGCCCCACACGGCGCACTGACCAGGGCGATCGCCCGGGTCGCGGTCGCGAACAGGGGCCGCACGTCCACCTCTGCGACCCGGCCGACGTAGACCAGAGTGGCGATCCAGTAGAGGAAGAAGGCGATCGAGTGCCCGGCGGCCACGCCGACGGCGCCCCACGGCAGGCCGGCCAGGATCATCCCGATCACTACCGGCCGGAGCACCAGGTCCTGCTTGAGCTGCGCCGCCGTCCGGTCCCGCGCCAGGAAGATCCAGTAGGCGATCTGCGCCACCGCCCGGAAGACCCCGCCCAGCGCGAGCACCGCGAAGATCGGGGCGACGCCCTGCCAGCGCGGTCCGAACAGCAGCCGGACCAGCGGCACGGCCAGCCCGGCGGCGACCGCGAACACCGTCGCGGTGGCGTAGCAGGACACCAGCTGTGCCCGGGACAGGTAACGCTGGAACACCCGCTGGTCGTGCTGCACCCGGGACAGCACCGGCAGGGCGACGTTGGTCATCGGCGCGTTGATCTGGTTCAGCGGCATCATCAGCAACTGGTAGGCGCGGCTGTAGAGGCCGAGCGGCACGGCGCCCCAGACCGCTCCGAGCGCCACGTTGTCGACGTTCTTCGTGACGTACGCCACCGCCTGGGTGCCGAGCAGGCCGCCGCCGAAGCGGAAGAACCGGGCCAGCGACACCCCGCGCCGGGGTAGCCCCGGCCGCCAGGACGTGTTGCCGACGTTCACCGCCAGCGCGACCACGGCCACCGTGAGCTGCTGCGCGACCAGCGCCCACAGCCCGAGGCCGGCACGTGCGCAGCCGACCGCGACCGCGATCCCGCAGAGCTGGGCGATCAGGTCGGAGGCGGAGATCCGGCCGAACCGCATCGACCGAGCGAGATCAGCCCGGAACTGCGTGTTCGCCCCGCTGAGCACGAAGACGCCGGCCAGCGCCACGACGACCGGGCCGATCCGGGGCTCGCCGTAGGCCGCCACGATCAGCGGGCGGGCGGCCAGTGCCAGCAGGGCGCAGGCCGTGCCGAGGCCGAGGTTGGCCCAGAAGAGGTTGGTCTTCTCGTCCTCGGACAGTTCACGGCTCTGGATCGCCGCGGACGACAAGCCGAAGTCCCGGATCAGGTCGGCGATGCCGATCACCGAGATGACCATCGCGAGCAGGCCGAAGTCCTCCGGGGTGAGCAGCCGGGCCAGCACTACGACCGAGCCGAACTGCAGCGCGGCGCGGACCAGCTGGGTGGCCAGGGTGACCCCGGCGCCCTGAGCCGCGCGGTCGGCGAGGCTGGCCAGGCTCGGTGCGCGGCGGTGCCGGCCCACATACCGCTCGCGCACGGCGTGCCGACCCCCTGCTCGCCGATCCGGTGTTGTCGCCCGGGCTCCAGCTTAGGCGGGCGCCGATATGCTGTACGCCGAACGGGTGGGAGGGGAGCGGCTTCGGTGGGCCTATCGGGCTACCTCGCGGTCCTCCGGGCCCGCTGGGCCATGGTGGCCGCGGTCACCGCGGTCTGCCTGGCCTTTGCCGCGGTGCTGTCCTTCGCCGCCACCCCGCAGTACGTGGCCACGGCCGAGGTCTTCCTGTCGGTCAAGGTGGGGGGCACCGCGGCGCAGCTGTCCCGGGCCACGACGTACTCGCAGGACCTGGCTCGGACCTATGCGGAGCTGGCCACCAGCCGGACGGTGCTGGAGCCCGTGATCCGGGCGCTGCGCCTCGACCTGACCACCGACCAGGTGGCCGCCATGGTCACCGCCCGGGCGCCGGTCCGGGAGGTGGTGGTCGAGATCGCCGTCCGCGACTCCTCACCGGGGCGCGCTACCGCGCTGGCGAACGCGGTGGCCACGCAGTTGTCCAGGGTGGGCGCCGAGCTCGCGCCGCAGGTGTCCGACCGGTCGCTGCCGGTGCAGGCCAACACGGTCACGCCGGCGGTTGTGCCGACCTTCGCCGTCTACCCCCGCAAGGCGCTCAACCTCGCGCTCGGGCTGGTGCTCGGACTGCTGGCCGGCGTGGTGCTCGCGGTCGCGGTGGACGCGCATGCCGCCAGGATGGCCGGCGGGCACGGCATCGCCGAGCTCGCCGCCGCGCCGGCGCTCGGGGTGGTGCGCGCCCGCCGCGGAAGGCGCGGGCTGGCCCGCCTGTCCCGACGCCTCGGCCGGGGCCACCCGGAAGGGCCCACCGACCAGCTCTGGGCCGCGTTCGGCCAACTGCGCGACCGGCGGCGGCTGCGGACGGTCCTGGTCACTTCGGCGCTGGACGACGGCGCGACCTCGCTCGCCGCCAGCGAGCTGGCCATCGCGGCCTCCCGGACCGGAGCCGAGGTCCTGCTGGTGGACGCCGACCTGCAGCGGCCGAATTTCTCCGGGCGCCTGCGGCTGGCCGGCGGCGACGGCCTGTCCTCCGTGCTGACCGGCAAGCGGAGGTGGACCGACGTGGTGCGGCGGGTGCCCCATAGCACGCTGTGGGTGCTGCCGGCCGGCCCGGAGCCACCCGATCCCAGCGCCCTGCTCGGCTCCGACCGGATGGCCGGGCTGCTCGCCGAGCTCGCCGGCCGCTACCCGCTGGTGCTGCTGAAGGCCCCGCCGGTGTTGCGGGTCGCCGACGGCCTGGCGCTCTCCCGGCTCGTCGACGGCGTCGTGGTGGTCGCCGAGAGCCGGGGCCTGTTGCGGTCCCGGCTCGCCGACGAGGTCATCGCCCTTCGCACGGTCGGCGCCCCGCTGCTCGGCGTCGTGCTCGCCGGCTGAGCGGCGGGCACCGGCGCGAACACCAGCACCGCCATCGGGACGACCGTGACCGCGAACAGGAAGTCCCGGTCCACCACGCCGAAGGAGACCTCCAGCACGCAGGAGATCAGCCATGCCGTCAGGTAGACCGCCGGGAAGGAGCCGCCCCGACCGGCCCAGCGAACTGCCGCGGCGGCCAGCGTCATGATCAACGCCACGGTCAGCACCAGGTAGATCAGACCCCCGGTGACCAACGTCTGGATCAGCTGGTTGTGGCCGTGGAAGGCGTTCCCGCCCAGCGGGTTGGCGTACTGGCCGATGATCAGGTAGTAGCGGGAGCCGAGCCCGAAGAACGGGTCGGTCGACCAGTCCTGCAACCCGACCCGCCAGATGACGCCGCGGTTGGTGAACTCGGCATCGCCCCGGGCCAGCAGTGGCAGCAGCACCACGGCGGCGCTCGCCGCCAGCAGCGCCGTAGCGGCGGCAACCGCGCGGCCCCGGCGGGGCAGCAGCACCAGCACCAGGGCGAGCAGCACAGCCGCGGCCGCGGCCGCCAGCGAGGATCGGGACGAGGTGAAGACCAGGGCGTAGCCGGTGACCGCGCCGACCACGAAGCGCCAGCCGTGGCTGCGGATCAGGCCGATCGCAGGCAGTCCGATCACGAGGAACTGTGCCAGGTTGTTGCCGTCGGTGAACGGTCCGATCAGGATGCCAGACGACAGGATCTGCTTGTCCGGGGCCACGAGCTGACCGCTGACCGCGCTCAACAGGCCCTTGTCCGGACGGACCGTGGCGAGCACGACGCTGAGCACCGCGGTCAGCCCGACCAGGTAACCGAGCAGGGACAGCCGCTCCAGCCGCGGCCGGAGCACCCAGAGCGCGACCACCGCGAGCGGGTAAAGCAGAGTGCCGACCTGCGGCCGGGTGTCCGCGTAGAGGTCCCGGCAGACCAGATACACCCACGGCGCGAGCAGCAGCACCAGGGCCCGCCTCCGATCGCCCGGCAGCTCGCGCAGTCGCTGGGCGACGACGAGCACGCACCAGCCGGCCAGCAACAGCGCGGTCAGGTAGCTGACCGCGGCCGCCTGCGGGCTGTACGGGACCGGCTCGCCCACCGCCGTGCGGTACTTCGGCGCGGTCAGGCTCTGCGTCAGCCGCGGCGCGATCACGTAGAGCCAGGCCAGCACGATCAGCACGGCGGCGGCGTCCAGGCCGGCTCGGCCGGACCGCCGCACGCGCCCGCGGCGATCGACGCCGCGTCCGGGCAGGTGGAGCTGCGGGCCACTGTCGGTGGGCACGCCCTACCGTAAGGCAATGCGGGTGCTGCAGTCGGTGCGACAGCCGACCCGGACCACCAACCCGTACGTCGTCCAGCTCGCCGGCGCGGTGGCCGCCGCCGGCGTCGAGGTGCGGTTCTTCAGCTGGGGCCGTGGGCTACTGGGTCGGTGGGACGTGCTGCACGTGCACTGGCCGGAGGTGCTGGTGCGGCGCGCCGGACGGCTGGCTCGGGCGGCGGCCCGGGCCCGCTTCGCGCTGCTGCTCGCCCGGCTGAGCCTGCTGCGTACCCCGGTCGTCCGCACTGTGCACAATGCCGACCCGCACGAGGCCGGTGGCCGGCTGGAACGTGTCCTGCTGCGCTGGTGCGACCGGCGCACGGCGTACTGGGTGCTGCTCAACCCGCACACGCCGCTGCCGCGCCCAGGGCCGAGCCGGGTGATCCCGCACGGCAGCTACGTCGACTGGTACGCCGGTCATCCGGCCGGCCCTCCGGTGCCCGGACGGATGCTCACCTTCGGCCTGCTCCGTCCGTACAAGCGCATCGACTCGCTGCTCGCCGCGTTCGCCGGCATCGCGGACCCGGACGTCGCGCTGCGCATCGTCGGCCGCCCGACGACGGCCGAGCTGCGCTCGACGGTCGTCACCGCCGCCGCCGCAGACCGCCGGCTGACCGCCGAGCTGGACCACGTCGAGGATGCCACGCTGGCCGCCGAGATGGGCGCGGCGCAGCTGGTCGTGCTGCCGCAGCGGGACCTGCACAACTCGGGCGCGTTGCTGCTGGCGCTGTCACTGTCCCGGCCGGTGCTGGTGCCGGCGACCGCGACCACCGCCGATCTGGCGGCCGAGGTCGGACCCGGCTGGGTGCACACCTACGACGGCGAGCTCACCGCGGAGACGCTGGCCAAGGCGCTTACGGCGACCCGGGAACCACCGGCGACGCCGCCGGACCTCAGTCGGCGCGAGTGGGCCGGAATCGGCCGGCAGCACGCCGAGGTCTACCGTGCAGCGGCCCGCGCCGCCTGCGGTAGCCGCCGGCGCGCTCGGCCCGGGTGCGGTTGAGCACCACGCCGAGGATCGGAGCGCCGGCCAGCTGGAGCCGGTCGACCGCTTCGACGAGCCGCTTCTGCCGGCTGCGCCGGCTGTCGACCACGAGCAGCGCGCCGTCGGCGTGGGCGGCGAGCACGGCGCCGTCGGCCACCCGGAGCAGCGCCGGGGTGTCGATGAGGATGATGTCGTAGCGGTTGCGGACGGTGTCCAGGACCTTGTCCATCACCTCGGAGGCCAGCAGCTCGCTCGGGCTCGTCGGTGGCGGACCGGCCGGCAGCACGGCCAGCGAGGTCTCCCCGTGTCCGGAGGCGAGCCCCTGGTCCGGGTCGACCCGAAGGTCGCGGCCGAGGCGCGGGAAGCCGCCCGCCGGCTCGGGGCTGGTCCAGGTGCGGATCGCTTCCTCCAGGCTGGACACGCCGGTGAGCACCGTGGACAGGCCCTCGGCTTCGTCCAGGCCGAGCAGTCCGGCGACCGCGGGCCGGCGCAGGTCGGCGTCGACGAGCAGCACTTGGTGCGCGGTGTGCGCCATCGCGATGGCCAGGTTGACCGCGGTGCCGGTGCGGCCCTCGCCGGGCAGCGCCGACGCGACCACCAGACACAGCGGCCCGTCGGCCGGCGACTGGGACTCGACGGTGGTGCGCAGCATCCAGAAGCTCTCGGCCCGCGGCAGGTGCGGGTCGCTGACCACGGGCAGCGGCCGGCCGCGTTTGCGGTCCCGGGCGATCGAGGCGAGGACGGGGGCGCCGGCGGCGGCCGCGGCCGCCCGGCGGGTACCGACCGGCGAGACCACGACATCGGCCAGCACGATCACTGCGATCCCGAGCAGCAGCCCGGCGGCGAAACCGATGCCGAGGTCCACCGGCAGCCGTGGAGCCGATGGCCGGGTCGGGATGGCGGCCGGCGAGATCGTCGAAATGGTCACCGCCGGCGCCCGGGCGCTGCTGGACGGCGACAGCGTGGCCACCGCGTCGCTGAGCTGGTTCGCCAGCGCATCGGCCAGCCGGGCGGCGCCCTGCGGCGAGTCGTCGGTTACCCGGATGTCCAGGATGGACGTGTTCCGCCGCGGCGTCGCCGTCACCCCACCGGCGAGCTGGGCCGGGGTCACCTGCAGGTCGAGGTCCTGGATGACTGGGCCGAGCACGATCCCGGAGGTCGTGACGTCCGCGTAGGACTGGACCAGCCCCTGCAGATAGGTGCTGCCCTGGGCCAGCTCGCCGACCGTCTGGCCGCGGCTGAGCGAGAAGAACACCGACGTCGAGGCCTGATAGCGGGGGGTGGACAGCTCGGTGTGGGCTAGCCCCGCCCCGAGGCCGACCACGACGAACGCGACCAGCACCAGCCACCGCCGCCGCGCGACGGAGAGCGCCTGACCCAGATCCACGGCTGTCCTCTATACCATCAGCACACGGCGGCCGTCGCGTCCCGCGGACAGCTTCGCCACCATATCGTACAAAGCCCGTCACTGTACGCGCACGATCTGTCTGTCAACCACCACCCGGTTGTCACGATACGCACGGTTGGGCCATTGACACTGTGCAACCAGACCACCATGATTCCCCCGGCTCGCCTGCGACCGAGCCACCGCACACCCCGGTGCAACCGTCACGCGCGCTACTACGCCGAGTCTCGTCCATCGCGCGCGGCGGCCACATAACCAGTCGATGGGCGGGAGCGGGGGAACCAAGTTCCCGGAGGCAGCCGCGACCCGTCAGCGCGGTGGCCGCCTCCTCGGGGTGAAGCCGTCCCTCCGGCCGGGCACCTTCCCGCCCGAACCCGACAGCTAACTCCGCAGGCGTGCAGGAAGGGGACATCCTGGTGCGTCCGCGCAACGGCTTAGCGCCCTCCGAGGACCCCGCACCATCCGCCAGACCCGCCCCGCGAGACGCCCGCCAGTACGGTGACCGGCAGGGCGACAGCACCGGCCGGCAGCACCGCTCGCCGCTGTCCGGCCACCCGCCCCGGCACCGATACCAGCCGCACCATGGGGCCGACCATCGTCTCACCTACCGCCATGCTGCCGACGGCCATGCAGCCGGGGACCGGGCAGCCGGGGACCGGGCAGCCGAGCAGGACCGAGGGGACTCGCCCTCCCCGACCCACCGGCGGCGCGCGCTCGCCGGCCGTCCGCAGGTCATCGCGGCCGCCCTGGTCGCGCTGCTGGCGGCCCTGGTTTACCCAGCCACCCGGGGCGGCGCAGAGAAGGTCTCGGTCGGCCCGTCCGGCCGCTTCACGCTGACCCCGGGGGTCTCGCTGTCCGCCGACTCCGGCGCGTCGATCGGCGACGGCGTCGCGTCCGGCACGTTCTCGTTCGCTGGGCGGCCCACCGGGGGCGGGCTCTACGTGGGCCTGCAGGTCCGCTCGGCCTCCGGCTCGGGGTACCGGGCGAAGGCTCGAGCGCTGGCCGACGGGTCGCTGCGGACCGGCCTGAGCAAGGTCGTCGACGGCACGGAGACGAACCTCGGCAGCGTGCCGGTGCCGGGCTCGATCTCCGGCGCCAATACCGTGCTGCACGTCGAGCTCCGGGTCTCCGGCGACTCCCCGGTCCGGCTGGCCGCCCGCGGCTGGTTGGACGGCGACAGCAAGCCCGGCTGGCAGTACCAGGACACCGACGACGCGCCCGGCGCGCTGGCCAACCCTGGCAGCTTGCGGGCCTGGTCCTACCTGTCCACGTCCGCGCAGTCGCCGCGGGTGACCGTCGACTATGCCGACCTGGTCGTCGAGCCGTCCCCGATCGGCGGGCCGCCGGCCCCACCGATCCCGACGCTGACCCCGGCGCCATCGCCGACCGCCACGACGCCGGCGCCGGCCTCGCCGACCGCGAGACCCACGGCGAGTTCGCCGACCCCGAGCCCGACCAGCCAGCCGGCGCCGCGGCCGCCAGGCGGCATGCCCGGCCCGGAGAACACCGGGGTGCCGCCCGGCACCGCGCTGCACCGACACGACGGCGACCTCGTCATCACCAGGGCCGGCGCCAGCTACGACGCTCTCGACGTGCACGGCTTCGTGGTCGTGCAGGCGCCGAACGTCAAGATCACCCGCTCGATCATCCGCGGCGGCGTCGCGACCTTCAATCGGGGCCTGGTCACGAACACCACCCCGACCGCGACGAACTTCGTCATCGAGGACAGCGAGCTGACGCCCCAGTCGCCGTCGGTGTACCTGGACGGGATCAAGGGCGGCAACTTCACTGCGCGCCGGCTGAACATCCACGGCACGGTGGACTCGGTCAAGGCGCACGGCAACAACGTGCTGGTCGAGGCGTCATGGCTGCACGGCGAGGTGCGATACGCCTCCGACCCGGCGCAGGGCGGCGGACCGACCCACAACGACGGCGTGCAGGTGCTCGGCGGTAGCAACGTCCACATCGTCGGCAACAACATCAGCGGTGCCGGCAACGCCGGGATGCAGGTCAGCCAGGACTATGCGCCGACCGTGGGTCTGGTCTTCGACGGCAACTGGGTGGACAACGGCGACTGCACCGTGAAGCTGACCCATCAGGGCGAGGCCAGCATGAGCACGGTCCACATGAACGGCAACCGCTTCGGCCGCACCACCACGATCAAGGACTGCGCCATCCTCCGGACGAACGCCACGTCGCTCAGCCAGAGCGACAACCGCTGGGAGGACAACGGCCAGCAGGTGCCGATCCGGGTATACGGCTAGCAGACCGAGACCGACGCGGGGCCGCGCGACCGCGCGCCCCCGCGCCGCGTTCGACGGCACCCGATGCGCCAGGATGAGCCCCAGCCTCCCTAGACGTCGGCGAGGGGAATCGGAGTATGGACCTCACCGCGGTCAAGCAGATCGTCCAGGACACGCCGCACATGTCCCTGGCCAAGGCCCGGACGATCACCTCGTTCATCCGAGAGCACGACCTCCGCGACATCCTCGAGCTCGGGTTCCGCTTCGGCGTCTCGACGACCTACATGGCAGGCGCGCTCCAGGACCTCGACGGCGGCCACATCACCGCGATCGACCTGGAGATCGTCCGGGACGGCGAGGAGAACATCGAGCGGTTCCTGGACGAGGCAGGGCTGCGTTCGCTGGTCACGGTGCACTACGAGCCGACCTCGTACACCTGGCGGCTGATGCGAATGCTGGAGGAGGACACGGGCCCGCGGTTCGATTTCTGCTATCTCGACGGCGCGCACGACTGGTTCGTCGACGGGTTCGCCTTCTTCCTCGTCGACCGGCTGCTGCGGCCGGGCGGCTGGATCATCTTCGACGACCTCGACTGGACCTTCGCCTCCAGCGGGACGCTGAGCCAGACCGAGCGGGTCCGCGCGATGCCCGACGACGAGCGGGTCACCCCGCAGGTGCGCAAGGTCTACGAACTGCTGGTGAAGACCCACCCCTCCTACGGCAACTTCCAGGTGGTCGACGACTGGGCGTACGCCCAGAAGCTGCGGACGCCGGCGGCCTCCGGCGGCCAGCGGGAGGTGGTCCGCGAGGTGGTGGTCCAGCGCGAGCGGTACGGCCTGGGCGCCGTCGTGGTCAACGCGGCCCGGCGGGCGCGGCGGCGGCTGGCGCGCTGACCCGCAGCGGCACCGCTCGGGCCGTCTCCTCTGGCCCCTTCCGGCAGGCGGGCCGTCGAGCCCGCTTCGGCTCCCCGCGACCGCAGCCGCCACGTACAGTGGGCCAGCGGCAGCGCCTGGAGCCCGGCAGGGGTCGAATGGGCGCTACCCAGCATCCGAACCGTGGGGGCCCCTTTCCATGCACCTCCGCACGTCCGCGCGCACCGTGCTCTGCGTTGCGTCCGCCGCGCTGCTCGTCGGCGGCTGCACGGGGCACCGGGACACCCGGAGTGGGGCGGCGCCGGCCACGTCCGATTCGTCCGGAGCCGCACGCCCGCCGGTGTCGCCGAGTCCGTCCGGCGCCACCAGCACGTCCGGCTCGCCGACCGCGCGGCGCACCGCGGGACCGCCGGCCCGGCGCCTGCCGATCACGTCGGTGGCGGTCTCCTCGCTGCCGCCGGTGCCGGTCGGCCACGGCGCCGCGCTGACCGCGGGCGTCTCGGTGACGATCTCCGGCGTCCGGGACATCGACGTGGGTGCGTCCGGTCCGGGCGAGATCGCCGGGCACGCGGTCTCGATCCAGGTCCGGGTGCACAACGCCACGTCCGCCGCGTTCGACCTGTCCGGGCTCGCTGTCGTCGCCTCCTACGGCAGGGGGACCCCGGCCAGCCCGACCAACTCGGGTGGGGCCAAGCCGCTGACCGGCACGCTCGCCACCGGCGGCACGGCGGACGGCACGTACGTGTTCCTGGTGCCGGCCGCGCAGTCGACCACGCTGCGGGTGGAGGTCTCCTCGGCCGAGTCGCCGAACATCGCGGTCTTCCAACGCTGATCGGCTCATCTGAACACTCTCCGTATAGCTTCGTAACGCTACGTACTAAGTCGCGAGTTGTGCGAACGACCTCGCATCGGGGTAGCTATCGTTCTGCAGGGGGGGCCACCCGGTCCCGAAGCATGTGGCGTCCCGGTCGACGGGACGGAGCAGGGAGCGGTCATGGTCAGGCGCCTTCGTGTGGGGCGCGCGGCGGCGCTGATGGCCGTCGCCAGCATCGCAGTCGCGGCGGCCTTCGGCATACCGGCCGGCGCCGATACCGCTCCACCCACGCCCGGCACGCCGCTGACGGTGAGCGCCGACCTGCTGCCGGCACCGCAGATCGACGGCGTGGCTTGGTCACAGACGGTCTCGGGCAACCGGGTTTATGTCACTGGTTCCTTCTCGAACGCCCGGCCGTACGGCGCGGCTCCCGGGACCAACCTGACGCCGAGATCCAACATCCTCGCCTATGACTTGACCACCGGCGCCTTGATCGCCAGTTGGGCACCGACGCTGAACGCGCAGGGGCTGTCCATCGCCGCCTCCCCGGACGGCACCCGGGTTTACGTGGTCGGCGACTTCACGCAGGTCAACGGCGTCAACCGGTACCGGATCGCGGCGCTGGACGCCAACACCGGCGCCGTGCTCAGCTCCTTCACCGCGGGCGTCAACGCCCGGGTACGGGCGCTGGCGGTCACCTCGGACACGGTCTACGTCGGCGGCATCTTCACCGTGGCGAACAACGTGGCACGCACCCGGCTGGCCGCGTTCGCCACCAGCAACGGCGCGCTCATGCCGTTCAACGCGACCGCCGAGCAGGAGGTCATGGCGCTGACCGCGCCACCGGGCAGCGGCAAGCTGATCGCCGGCGGCCGGTTCACCGTGCTCAGCGGCGTGGCGAACTACGGGCTCGGCGCCGTCGACGCCACCACCGGCGCCGCGCTGCCGTGGGCCGCGAACCAGGTGGTCCGGGACGCCGGGGTGAACGCGGCGATCTACAGCCTGGCCAACGACGGCGGGCACGTCTACGGCTCCGGTTACACCTACGGCAGCGGCGGCAACCTCGAGGGCAGCTTCGGCGCGGACACCACCACCGGCACGGTGCAATGGGTCAACGGCTGCCGTGGCGACACCTACAGCGTCGCGCCGATCGGACCCGTGCTCTACTCGGTCGGCCACCCGCACGACTGCGGGATGATCGGAGCCTTCCCGCAGAGCAACCCCTGGACCTACCAGCACGCGATGGGCACCACCATCGGCCCCGCCGCGGACGGCCGGGTGAATACTTACGGCAACTTCACCGGGCGTCCCGCCCCGGAAATGCTGCACTGGCTGCCGACGCTCGACGTGGGCAGCTACACCGGCCAGTCGCAGGCGGCCTGGCACGTCACCGGCACCAGCCAGTACGTGCTGCTCGGCGGCGAGTTTCCGAAGGTCAACGGGACCGCCCAGCAGGGCCTGGCCCGGTTCGCGGTGAAGGAGCTCGCGCCGAACAGGCAGGGCCCGATCGGCTACTCCACGCTCACCCCGACACTGACCGGCGTCAGCCGGGGCACGGTCAAGGCCACCTGGACCGCCGCGTGGGACCGGGACAACCGGCGGCTTAGGTACGAGCTGCTGCGCGGGGCGACGATAAGCACCTCCATCGTGATCACCACGTTCACCGCCGACTCGAACTGGTGGACCCGCCCCGCTCTGTCGTTCACCGACACGACGGCGCCGCCGGGGACGAGCCAGACCTACCGGGTGCGGGTGACCGACCCGTTCGGCAACTCGATGACGAGCGTCACGGCCACGGTGACCGTACCGACCTGACATCCTGAGGCTGACCGGGCGGACCGGATGGAACGCGGGGCGTCCACGGCGACGGTCACCGTCGCGGTGCTGACCTACCGCCGGGCGGACGACCTGGCCGCGGCCCTGCCGCTGGTCCTCGCCCAGGCCGGTGAACTGGACCCGCCCGCCGGCGTGCTGGTCGTCGACAACGACCCGGACAGCGGCGCGCGCGAACTGGTGACGTCCTTGGCTGGCAGGCAGTCGACCGCAGCCGTTCGCTACGTGCACGAACCCACGCCGGGCATCGCCGCCGCCCGGAACCGGGCGCTGGACGAGGTGTCCTCGGACCTGCTCGTCTTCATCGACGACGACGAGCGACCTGTCCCGGGCTGGCTGCGCTCGCTGGTGGACACCTACCTGGCGACCCGGCCGGCCGGTGTCGTGGGTCCGGTGGTCTCGCAGTTCGCCGACGAACCGGACCCGTGGATCGTGGCCGGCCGGTTCTTCGAACGGCGCCGACTGCCCACCGGCGTCAGCGTGCAGGTCGCCGCGACCAACAACCTGCTGCTCGACCAGGCCCAACTGCGCGAGCGGGGCCTGCGCTTCGACGAACGCTTCGGCCTGATCGGCGGCTCCGACGGCCTGCTCACCCGGCAGCTCACCTGCCGCGGTGGCCGGCTGGTCTGGTGCGCCGAGGCGTTGGTGATCGACATGGTGCCGCGGGAGCGGCTCACCCGGCGCTGGGTGCTGCGGCGAGCGTTCCGGATGGGCAACAGCGCGAGCCTGGTCGAGGTGCAACTCGCCGACTCGACGCACGGGCGGCTGCGGGCGCGGACCAGGCAGATAGGACAAGGGCTGGCCCGGCTGGCAGGTGGCCTGGTGCGGATGAGCCTTGGCGCGCTGACCGGCTCGATGCGGCGGCGGGCCTGCGGGGCCCGCAACTGCGCCCGCGGCGCGGGTCTGGTCAGCGGCGCGCTGGGGCACGCCTTCGCCGAGTACCGCCGCCGCCCGGTGACGACGACGTCGGGCGGCGGGCGACGAAAACTGTGGTGAGATGCGGCATGCTGTTGGCTCACGCGGCCAGAGGGTTGGTGGAATCGGTGCGATCAGTGTTCGTGTCAACTCGTTCTGCAATCAGCGCGCCCATTATGGCGACGCTTTGTGTAGCTGCGGTTGCGCTGAGTGTGTTATCGGGCGCGTCCCCGACGCTCGCGGATACCGTCCCACCGGCCGGCACGCCGGCCACGGTGAGCGCCGACGCTCTGCCGACGTGGCAGATCAACGGGGTGGTGCGGAGCCAGGTGACAATCGGCAACACGGTCTACGCGACCGGCAGCTTCTCCAAGGCGCGGCCGCCGGGCACCGCTGCGGGCAGCGCGAGCGAGATCGCCGCCGGGAACATCTTCGCCTTCAACATTACGACTGGCAATCGAGTGAGCACGTTCAGTCACTCGCTTAACGGCCAGGGGTTTGTGATCTCCAGGTCGCCGGACGGCTCACGGGTATATGTCGGCGGCGACTTCACCGCGGTCGACGGGGTGGTCCGCAACCACATCGCCGCCTTCGACACTGCCACCGGCGCGCTCACCTCGTTCCGGCCATCGATCGCCGGCCGGGTGCGCGGCATCACCGCGTCGAACAGCATGGTCTACGCCGGCGGCAGCTTCCTCAGCGTCAGCGGGTACAGCCGGGGCCGGCTGGCCGCGATGGCCGCCTCCACCGGAGGGCTGACCCACTGGGCGCCAAGGGCCGACAACGAGGTCTGGACGATGGTGCTGTCGCCCGATCAGACGCGCGTCATCGCCGGCGGGCGCTTTGGCTACCTCAACGGGGTGGCGGCGTACGGCATGGGCTCGCTGAACGCGGTCACCGGGGCGACCTTGCAGTGGGCCGTGAACCTGATCATCCGCGTCGCCGGCACCGGCGGGGCGATCACCAGCCTGCGCGCCGGCGGCGGGCTCATCTACGGCAGCGCTTACTCCTTCGGCGGCTCGAAGTTCGAAGGCACGTTCGCGGCCAACCCGAGCACCGGCGGGCTGCGCTGGCTCAACGACTGTCATGGCGACACCTACGACGTCTTCCCGATCGGTCAGGTCCTGTACAGCGTCGGTCACGCCCACGACTGCTCCGCCGTCGGCCAGTTCCCGGAGACCAACCCGCTGACCTGGCACCGGGCGCTGGCCTGGACGACGTATGCCACCGGAAAGAACAAGGGACCTGACTCCTACGGCTGGAACTACAACGGCTGGCCGGACTCCTCGCTCCTGCACTGGTACCCGACGCTCGCCGTCGGCAGCTACACCGGGATGAGCCAGGCGGCGTGGTCGATCACCGGCAACAGCAACTACGTGGTGCTCGGCGGCGAGTTCCCCACCGTGAACGGCGTCGCGCAGCAGGGCCTGGTGCGGTTCGCGATCGGCGCGATCGCGCCGAACCGGGTGGGTCCGGAGGCGAGCTCGGCGCTGACGCCGACCGCCACCGCGCAGGGCAGCGGCACCGTCCGTGTCGCGTGGCGCGCCACCTGGGACAAGGACAACCAGACGCTGACCTACGGCGTCCTACGCGACGGCGGCGGCACGCCGATCTACACCATGACGGTGAGGTCCACCTTCTGGCAGCTGCCCAGCTTGGCGTTCACCGATACCGGCCTGGCGCCAGGATCTACCCACACCTACCGGGTGCAGGTCGTGGATCCATTCGGCAACATGAGAACCAGTTCGACGTCGAACACTGTGACCGTCTAGTGCCCTGATACGGGACACTAGCGTCACGGCTGAGGCACGTGGTCGGTGAGCCGGACGAGGTCGGGCGGGTCCGCGAGAGTCACGTCAGGTAGGAACGCGTGGCACTCCCCGAGGTCAGGTTCACCTTTCGCGCCACAGCGACGGCAGCTACCGACGAGCTGACCTGGAGCTTCGACAATATGCTCTGCACGTGAGTTCGGACGGTGTTGGTCGACACGTGGAGCCGGGCCGCCACCTCGGCTCGGCCAAGGCCGTCCGCAAGGCACGTCAGCACGTCCCGCTCCCGCGAGGTGAGGCCCGCCAGCAGCTTCTGTGCAGGATCTTGCACGGGGGACGCTCCGGTAAGCTCGTCGAGCAACTCTGTGAGCAGCCTGGGCGGGATCCACGTCCCGCCTTCAGACGCCCCCCGGACCGCGGCGATCAGGTCGTTCACCGAAGCGTCCCGCGGGACCCAACCGCGCACGCCAGATCGGATCGCCGGACACAGCAGGCTTCGATCGCCGTAGTCGGCAAGGAGGACGACCGCGGGCTTCCTCAGACCGTGATCGTCGCCCGCCGCAGTGTTCCCCGTGGCTCTCTGCGCCGACGGATGGCCGCCACCTTGGCCGTGGCTGCGGCCCTCCGAGTCGAACAGCGCGGCGCCACACACCACGACGTCCACTGAGGAGTGACTGACCGCCTGCGACAGCGCGGCCGAAGACGTCGCGGAGTGGAGGACCCGCATGTCCGGCTCCGCGGCAAGGCGGGCGGCGACGACGTCGCCGAAGGTGCGGCTACCGTCGACGATCACAAGGTTGATCACATCCGACAGGGTCCCCGGCATGCTCACCTTGCACCTCCCACCGCCGGGGGAGATGTGTCTCGCGCAAACGACCGAGCAGCCACCTGCGCTACTCGGCCAGAGCGCGGCTGCCCCACGTCGCACCTTCCAGCCATGAATGATCTTCAGCTACGCCACGTGGCGAGGGCACTGAGCTCCGCCTGGCGCGGTCGGACAGGTCGTCGGCGGTGGCATATCGTGGCCGCGGAATCAGGGTCTCGAGTTCGCCCGAAAGCCCCTCCTTGGCGACCAGAGCAGCGGCCTGGAGGCGCGAGCGAACCCCCAGTTTGGTCAGCACATTCTGTACATGGGTGCGAGCGGTGCTGTGCGCCACATGCATGGCGCGAGCGATTTCCTTGGTGCTCTCGCCCTCCGCGAGCCTTCGAAGGGCCTCGCGTTCCCGAGGCGTCAGGAAGCGCAGCCGCTCCGACTCCGTCCGTCGTGATGCGGTCCGCATGCTGATGGCGGCGCGCTGTAGTGCCGGATCCACCGCCACTTCACCTGCCGCCAAGCGGTCAAGCGCCCGCAGGATGCCGCCTATGCTCTCGTCCTTGAGCACGAATCCCGCGGCCCCGGCAGCCAGCGCCGCGTTGATCAGGTCCGGGTCCGAGCAGGCCGACAGCATGAGCACCTTGCAGGGCCGGCCCGAAGATGTGATCTTGACAGCGGCCTCGAGCCCGCTCCCGTCGGGAAAGTACAGGTCGAGCACGCAGACGTCTGGGTCGTGCTCCAGGACCGCCCGGTATCCGGCCTCCGGAGTGACGGTCACGGCGACCACCTCGTAACCGTGGGTTCGCAGCGCCGTGGCAAATGCCTCGCCCAGCAGCCGATGGTCGTCACAAAGAAGAATCCGCACTGGTCTGCCGCCGCCCTCGCTCACGCCGACAGGTCGATGGCGGCTGGCGGAAGCTTCAGCCGGACCAAGGCGCCGCCGGATCGGCCGCTGGCGATCTCGAGCACACCCCCGCATCGATCGAGCACCGTCTGCGTCACAGCCAGGCCACGGCGGGTATGGGGCCGTAACCTGCCGAATCCCGGCCCGTTGTCCTCCACCTCGAGGCACACTCTGCCCCTGGCTCGCCGGATTCGCACCTGCACCCATCCTTGCGGACCGGCTGCCCGCGTCGCATTGTCGACGACGTTGCCGAATGCTCGACGCAGCTCGAGTGGGTCCACCTGCACCGGCGCCTGGCCGGAAGCACGCCAGTGGAGGGCACCTTCGAAGGACGCCGCGGCGGCCAACAGAACCTCCTGGACGACCTGCTCCGCGTCGGCGCTCGGCGGGCCCTTCCTGGCCGCGGGCGCGGCCCATCCGCCGCTGCGCAGCAGATCGTTCATCCACTCGCCGAGCTCGGCAATCTGACGCAGCCGCTCGCTCAGTCCATCTGCCCCTTCGCCGGCCCCTTCGGCGGACAACGGAGACGATGCGAGGGCCCGGATGGCGGCCAGAGGCTGGCCGATGTCGTGCAACAAGCCAGCCAGGCCGGCCTGGCACCTGGGACACGCCGCACTGGCGCCAATCCACTGGTTGCCTGCCTGCCGCCCCACCTCGGTCCGAGCCTCGCTGATCACACAGTGGACCGCCACGTACCTTCCCCCCCAAAGCTTCCTGCGCAGAAAGCTACAATCGCCGACCGTCCGTACAGCCGACGTCCTGTGATCTGTTGTTTGGCACGGCCTCGCCTCGTCCTGGCGCGGCCGGCCGGCCCCCTCGTTCTGCCCCCCACCTGCCTCGTTGCGCTGTCGCGTCGGGCGACGCGGCGCTGCTCAGCGAGCATGACGATACAACGTGTGTCGTCGTCAGTCCGGGCTTTCACGAAGTCTCCGACGACCGCGCAGCACTCGCTGGCGGGCCGACCGGTCGGACCGGCCGGAGCGGTGACGGCCGGCCGTCACCGCACCGGATGCAGGCCGCCCGCTCCCTCGACATACTCCTCCCCTGTCGTCGAACAGCGGTACCGGCCGTTCCCGAGTTCCTGGAGTGGCCGGCCGGACCGTCCGACCCAGCCGCGCGACCGGGCGGGTACGCCGACGACGATCTCGAAGTCGCGGACGTCGCGAGTGACGACCGAGCCTGCAGCGACCATCGCCCAGCGGCCGACGGTGACTCCGGGCAGGAGGACGCTGCGTGCCCCGATGGCACAGCCCTCGCGGAGCGTCACGCCGACCGCGTCCCAATCGTCGGCGGTCTTGCGGCTGCCGTCGGTGTTGACGGCACGCGGGTACCGGTCGTTGGCGAGCACAACAGCCGGACCGATGAAGACGCCGTCCTCCACCCGAGCCGGCGCGTAGACGAGCGAGTAGTTCTGCACCTTGACCCGATCGCCCACAACGACGCCCTCGTCGATGTAGACGCCACGACCGAGGTTGCAGTCGACGCCCACGGAGGCACCCCGGCGGACATGCGCCAGGTGCCACACGCTGGTGCCGCGGCCAATCGCGGCACCGTCCTCGACCTCCGCCGACGGGTGCACCGTCGCCTCGTCAGCCATCCCGGCCCTCTCCGTCTGGTTGCGTCGCACGCTACCTCTTGCCGTGGACCGCCTGATCCGCAGCCGTCCTTCGGTTGACGCTGTCTGCGCCAGCGCCAGTCCTGAGGCGCGCAAGCCCCGGCCCCGGCGAGGACGAGAGTCACCGGGGCCGGAGGCGGGCCGACGGGGGGGCGACGGCCCGCCTTCATCAGTGCACTCCGTTAGATGCCACAGCACCTCCACCCTTCGGCCGAGAGCAACTGCGCTCTTAATGGGCGGCGGCTACTGCAAATGGGGGCAGTGGCACCGCTTCCCGGCCAGGCTCCGCCACCATCCTCCATCGGCGGCCACCGGATCGGACGTGCCCGCCGGCACGGTCAATCGACGTAGGCGGAATACGACCGGCGGGCGACCTCCGGCGCCAGCCAGTACGGCATCGTCACCTGCACGGACCTGGTTGTTCAACGAAAGGATGGCATCTAGTCGTTGGAGCGAGCTTCGTGGCCGCTGGAAGCGTGGATGGAATCCGCGTCATCGGCCCAATGGCCCAGGCGCGTCGGGGGGCGTGATCCATGACCTGGGCACGGAGCCGGTTGTCGCCTGAGCCAGCCTTGGCCGGACGACCAGGCTGAGTCGAGACTACTTCCGGGGGGAAATGGTCGTGCTGACCGATCTACGCATCGGTGTCGTCGGATGCGGTTATTGGGGCTCGAAGCACACTCGTGTGCTGCACGCACTGGACGAGGTGGAGCAGGTCGTCCACGTCGACGGGCGGGAGGATCGCCTGCTCAGTCTCGCCAGATCCTTCCCGAACGCGCCGGCCTTCACGACACTCCAGGCGGCGTTGCCGCATGTCTCCGCGGTGGTCATCGCGACTCCTCCGACGACCCACGTCCCGCTCGCCCTCGCGGCCATCGAGGCCGGCAAGCACGTCCTCGTCGAGAAGCCGCTCGCCACCACGTCCGCCGACGCGCGGAGGCTGATCGCGGCCGCCGAAGCGAGCGATGTCGCGTTGATGGTGGGGCACACATTCGAGTACAACGCGGCGGTCTGGAAACTCCGTCAACTGGTGCAGAGCGACGAGCTTGGAGATGTGTACTACATCAACACGGCACGGCTCAACCTGGGTCTGTACCAGAGCGACGTGAACGTCGTCATCGACCTCGCGCCGCACGACGTGTCGATCATCAACCATGTGCTCGGCCGCACCCCCGTCGCGGTCCAGGCATGGGGATCCTGCCACGCGCACCGCCGTTTCGAGGACGTCGCCTATCTGCGCCTCTACTATGAGGACACCCGGCTCTCTGCGAATATCCACGTAAGCTGGCTCGATCCCTGCAAGGTCCGCCGGATGACGATCGTCGGAAGCAAGAAGATGGCAGTCTACGACGATCTGGCCGTCGACGAGCGCATTCGAGTTCACGACAAGGGCGTGCACCCCGGAGCGAATCACGAGGACATGACGCAGCCTCCGATGTCCTATCGTTACGGCGACATCACAGTGCCGTTCGTGCAGTTCGAAGAGCCGCTGACGGTGCAGGACCGACACTTCGCCAGATGCATTCTGGATGGGCTGCGGCCGCAGACCGGCGGGCTCAACGGGCTGGCCGTGGTGGAAGTCCTCGAGGCCCTGCAGATTTCCCTGCGGGAAGGCCGTCGGGTCGAGCTGGCCGAACTCCCGGCAGCGACTCGGCCGACCGACTTCGCGCTGGCGTCGCCAGCTTTGTCGCCGGCGCTCGCGGGGGAGGCGTGATGGACGCCGCCGTCCCGTTCTTCGACCTGGGGGGCATGACGCAGGAGGTGCGATCGGACGTCGATGCCGCCTGGAGCACTCTGCTCGGCACCGGCCACTTCGTCGGCGGAGCGGAGGTCGACCGGTTCGAGGAGGAGTGGGCCCGCTACTGCGGGACGGCCCATGCGATCGGCGTGGCGAATGGCACGGACGCGCTCACCCTGACGCTGCGAGCCCTGGCCATCGGTGCGGGCGACGAGGTCGTCGTGCCCGCGAACACGTTCATCGCGACGGCTGAAGCGGTGGTCCTGGCCGGCGCGACTCCCCGCTTCGCCGATGTCGACCCGGACACGCTGCTTCTCACGGCGGACGGGCTTGCCGCGGCGATCACATCCCGGACATCCGCGGTCATCGCCGTCCACCTCTACGGCCAGACCGCCGACATGGACGCGATCTCGGTGACCGCGGAACGGGCGGGGCTAGCCGTGCTCGAGGACGCCGCACAGGCGCATGGCGCCTCGTGGTGGGGCAGGCCGGCGGGTTCGCTGGGGCGGGCCGGCTGCTTCAGCTTCTACCCGGGGAAGAACCTGGGCGCGTTCGGCGATGCGGGTGCGGTCGTGACCGACGACGCCGATCTCACCGAACGGCTGCGCTCGCTGCGCAACCACGGCCGGGTGAGCGGTTCGCACTACCGACATGGTGACATCGGGACGAACAGCCGCCTCGACAGCGTGCAGGCCGCGGTTCTGTCGGCGAAGCTTCCGCGGCTCGACGCGTGGGTCGAGGCTCGTCGGGCGATCGTCGGACAATACCGGGAGGCGCTCGGGGACGGGCCGATGCGCCTCGTCGCGACCGCGCCGGGCGCGGAGCACGCATGCCACCTGGCCGTCGTCGAAGTCCCGGACCGGGACGCCGTCCGGGCGGGGCTCGGTCGGCTCGGCATCGAGACCGCGGTGCACTACCCGGTCCCCTGTCATCGGCACGGGCCCTACCGGCGCTTCGCGACCGGTCCGCTGCCGGTCGCCGAAGGCGCGGCCGAGCGGGTCCTGTCGCTGCCGCTGTTCCCGCACATGAGCGCGGAGCAGATCACCCGGGTGTGCGAGGCGGTCCAGCAGCTTGTCCACCGATTCGTGGTGTCAGATGGAGTTTGACCTTCCCTTCACGGGCGCAGCCCTGGCGACGCACCGCTCGGCGCGGGTCCGACAGCGGAGCAAGAGGGCGTTCGACGTCCTCGTTTCCGGGGTCTGCCTGCTGCTCTTCGCGCCGCTCATGCTGCTTGTCGCGGCGGTGGTGCGGCTGACCTCGCCGGGCCCGGCGCTGTTCCGGCAGACCCGGCTGGGCCAGCACGGCCGGCCGTTCGTGATGTACAAGTTCCGCACCATGTTCACCGACAGTCCGGACGACATCCATCGGAGCTACGTCTCCCACCTGCTGCTCGACGAGCAGCCGCAGACGGGCGGGGAGAGCGGCCTCTACAAGCTCGACAAGGACCCGCGTGTGACCCGGCTCGGCGCGTTCCTGCGTCGCGCCAGCCTCGACGAGCTGCCTCAGCTGCTCAACGTGATCCGCGGGGACATGTCTCTTGTCGGGCCGCGTCCGATGCTTCCCTGGGAGCGCGATATGCTCCCGGCCGCGCACCAGGCCCGGTTCGCGGTGCCGGCCGGGATCACCGGGCTCTGGCAGGTGAGCGGGCGCAGCCGGCTCACCATGAGGGAGGCGCTGGATCTCGATGTTCAGTACGTGCAGCGCCGAAGCTTCGTTGTCGACCTGCTGATCCTGGTCAAGACTGCATGGGTCCTGGTGGTGTGGCGCGGCGGCGCTCGGTGAGGTTGCCGGTCCCTGCCGGCAACCCCGCCACCGCGCGGGACACCGATCTCGCGCTGGCCCAACCGGCCGGCGCCGTTGGCGACTCCATGGTCGTGGCGACATGGACGCTTGTCAGCCGGATCACCGGGTTCTGCCGGGTCGCCGCGATCGCCGCTGTTCTCGGACCGACCTTCTTCGGCAATACGTACCAGGTGACGAACAGCCTGCCAAACATCATCTACTACGGGTTGCTGGCCGGGTCGCTCGGCTCGTCGATCCTGGTGCCGGCGCTCGTTCGGCACATCGACGCGGGTGACCGACGGTCGTGCGAACGGGTCGTCGGTGGTTCCCTCGGGATAGTGCTCGCCGGGCTTGCGGCACTGATCCCGATCGCGTTGTTCGGCGCGCCGGTCCTGCTCAAGCTGGCGTCGCTCGGGTCGGCTCAGGTCGAGATGGGCCTGGCCCAGGAACGCGTGGCACGCTGGTTTCTGCTCATGCTGCTGCCGCAGGTGTTCCTTTACGCGGTGGTCGGTTGCTCGTCTGCGGTGATGAACGCGCAGCGCCGTTTCGCTCTCGCCGCAGCCGCGCCCGCCATCGAGAACATCGGCTCCATCCTGGTCCTCGGCGCGGCCGCGGTGCTGTATCGGGGCACCCCGTCGCTCGACCACGTGCGGACTGGCGAAGTGCTGCTGCTCGGTCTCGGCACGACCGCGGCGGTCGCGCTGCACGCGGCCACCCAGTGGTACGGCGCGTGGCGCACCGGTGTCGCGCTGCGGCCGATGGCGGGCTGGCGGGACAGGGAGGTCACGGCGGTCCTGCGCCGCGCCGTCCCGTCGCTGGCGCACGCCGCCCTCGGAGCCCTCCAGTTGCTGTCCGTTCTGTTCGTCGCGAACCGCATCGCGGGCGGTGTGGTGGCGTACCAAGTTGCCGCGAACTTCTTCTTCCTTCCGATCGCGCTGGGCGCGACGCCGGTGGCGCTGTCGTTGCTTCCGCGGCTGTCCCGGCTCCATCATGGCGTCGACCAGCGCCTGTTCCGCGACACGGTCGTGCGGGGTCTGCGCTTCGCGTTCTTCATCGCGGCACCGGCGGCGGCGACGCTCGCCGTCCTGGCTCCGGTCTTCGCGGATGCGGTCTCCTTCGGCCGGATGGCCGCGGGGCACGGGGACGTGATGGTCGCCTCCACCCTGCTGTTGCTGGCGCCCGGAATCATTGGTGAAACCGGGTTCCTCGTCGGGACGTACGCCTCCTACTCACGCGGCGACATGCGGTCGCCGCTCCGCTCGATGCTGCTGAAGTTCACGGTCTGCCTGGGCATGCTGACGCTCGCGCTCACGGCGCACGGGCCGTCTGCCGTCGCGCTGGCCGGCTTGGCCGTCTCGGTGGCAGCTGGGGTGGCAGCGGCCCATCGCGTTGCCGCCCTGCTCCGCGGAGTCCCGCTCGGAGACGAGCGACTGCTACCCGCCATGGGACGCATCGGCGTCGGAGCGGTGGTGATGGTAGGTCCACTGTGGATCGGCGGACGCCTGCTCGCGAACGTCCACGGCCAGTTCGGCGCGATGGCCGGTGCCGCCGCGGTGTTCCTCGTCAGCACCGTCGCGTATGTCGGCGTGGAAGCCCTGCTACGCGCGCCGGAGGCGGCCTGGCTGCTCGGTGCCCTGCGCCGCGGCCGCGTGGGTGGCCGGCGCCGGCCGGTGGCGCCGACGGCGCGGCATCTCAGGCCGGCCGCCGGTCCCAAGCACCGCCGCGTGTCGGGCGCCGCGCCGCCCTGGCTGAGTACGCCGGCCCCGGCCCTTGGGGTCACCGGAGGCGTCCAGGCCGTGAAGGCGCGCGAGCGGCCCGAGGCCCCGAGGAGGGCGGTGTGAGCACGACGGCCGTGGGCTCCTGGCCGGTACCGAAGGCGTACCGACCGCAGTCGGCCCGCGGAGCGGTCATGGTGGCGGTGCTGGCGCTCCCGGCGGCCGCCGCGCTCGGCGCGATCGTCAGCCGGGCGCCCGAGCTGGCCGCGCTCGCCACGGTCGCCCTCCTGCTCGGGACGCTCATCTTCTTCCGACCCGCGGTGGCCGGCTACCTCGTGATCGGGGTGACTCCGCTCATTGTCGGCATCGACCGCGGTCGGATCCTCCCAGTGCTGCGGCCGAACGAGGCGTTGATTCTCCTGGCCGCCGGGGCCCTTCTGGCGCGCGGTATTTGGAATCTGCGTACCGGCGTTCGCCTCCGGCCACGGATCGGCCTGGTGGTCGGCTCGCTGATACTCATGGCCGTGTTCAACTCGGCAGTGCCGCTGCTGTGGATGGCGGTCCGCGGCGTGTCGATCTCGGCCGATGACCTGATGTACGCCATCGTGCTGTGGAAATACCTGGCCCTGTACGCCGTCGTGCGGGCGAGCGTCCGATCCGACCGGGACGTCAGGCGGTGTCTGTGGCTCGCCATGATCGCGGCATGCATCGTCGCGGTCATCGCCATCCTGCAGTCGCTCGATCTGTTCGGCGTGCCGCGACTTCTCGCGTCCTACTACACTCCCGCCTTCAGCAACGACACCCGTCTGTCCAACAACCGGGGCAGTTCGACGCTGGCGCTTCCGGCGGCGACGGCGGACTTGATGATCTTCAATCTCGCGCTGGCCGCCGGGTTCTGGCGTCGCTACGGCTTGAGGCAACTGGCTCTCTGGCCGATAGCGGTGCTGTTCGTCGTCGGGACGCTCGCCTCCGGGCAGTTCTCCGGCGCGATCGGTCTCCTTGTTGCCATGATCGCGATCGGACTGGTGTCTCGGCGAGCCGACCTCCCGCTCGTCTTCGGGTTGGTGGGTCTCGGCGCGACGTGGCTGTTGCGGCCGGTGATCGCGCACCGCCTCTCCGGCTTTCAACGAGTGTCGGGGCTGCCGGAGAGCTGGGTCGGGCGCCTGCGCAACCTCCGCAGCTACTTCTGGCCGAAGCTGTTCTCGCACGAGAATTTCCTGCTCGGGGTGCAGCCCAGCGCTCGGGTGCCCGGCCCACGCGACCTAGGGATCAAGTGGGTCTGGATCGAGAGCGGCTACACCTGGCTGCTGTGGGGTGGCGGTATCCCGCTGCTTCTCAGCTTCGTGCTGTTCGTCGTCGTCTCGGTCCGCCGCAGCTGGGCTCTCGCCCAGCGTCCGGACGCCGTGGGCATCGCGGCCACCGCTGTCTTCGCCGGTGTGCTGGTCGTCACCGTCCTCATGTCGTTCGACCCGCACATCACCTACCGGGGCTCGGCCGACTTGTTGTTCTCGCTGCTCGCCCTCATCGGAGGCGCATCCGCGATCACCGGAACCCGATCTGGCGCCTCGGCACGCGCCGCACCGACGTCAGCTCCTCCGCGCTGGGCGGTGCGCGCTCGGAGCCGGCGCAAGCCTGTCGTCCCGGCCTGGACCCGCAGACAGGTCGAGATGACCTGGGACCCCGCGCAAGGCCTGTACGTTCCGCGCGGGAATCGTCGGGGCCTGCGTAGGGCGACGGAGTATCCGTCCCGATCAGTCGGACGGGGCCGACGTGGATCGACTCGGAAACGGACTCGTGAGGGAGGGATGTTCGCTAGACTGACGGGCGTCTCCCGCGGTCGGCAGGGCGAGAAGCGAGGGACAACCACCGAAGAGTGATGGGAAGATCGGCCGCGCTCTGCGTGCTCCGCAGAACAGGTCGAGGGTGACATTCCGCCCCTTTGCCGACGAGCTTCGGCCTGGTGCGGCTCGAGGGGGAGGGTGACGAGAGATGACAGACGTGGGATCGGGCCAACCGCCTCCCACTGCGGCCGGCGGGATCGGCCGCCTCCTGCGCGCCCGGATCGCCTGGATCCTGGCTGTCACCTTCGTCGTCTCGCTGAGCGCCGCGGTGTTCTCCCTCCGACAGGCGCCCGTCTACTCCTCGACGGCGCGGGTCGTGGTCGTTCCCGAGGTCAAGACCGGCGGCCCGACGCCGCAGGCGCCCAGCATGGGCACGGAGAAGGAGATCGCCTCGTCGGAGGTCGTCGTGTCCCGCGCCGCAGCGGTGCTCGACGTTCCGGTCGCCGAGCTTCAGGCCGGACTGACGGTCACCGTGCCTGTCGATGCCAACATCCTCGACTTCAAGTACGCCTCCGTCAATGCGGAAGAGGCTCAGCGCCGCGCCCAGCAACTCGCCCTGTCCTATGTCGAGTACAAGGATTCGCAGCCGATCCAGACAGTTCCGGAGCGAGCGAGCATCATCACCAAGGCGTCGCTGCCGTCCGCGCCGGTGCAACCGAACACTCCGGTAAACGTCATCGCCGGGCTCGTCGTCGGTCTCGTACTCGGCTTCCTGACCGCCCTCGTCCGGGACCGCCTCGACGACCGCGTCCGCGGTCCTGGCGACTTGGAGCAGCACGGCTTCCCGGTGCTCGCGGTGGTACCGCCGACCGGGGACCGGACCGCGCCGAAGATCGTCGTCGTTGCGGCACCGGATTCGGCGGCCGCACAGGTATATGGCATGCTCGGGGAAAAGATCCTGCTCGCGATGCGGGGCGTGCAGGGGGCGACGATCGCGGTCACCAGCGCGGTCGAAGACGAGGGAAAGTCCTCGGTCGCGGCCAATCTCGCCACTGCCCTGGCGCTGGGCGGCAAGCGTGTCGTCCTGATCGGAGCCGACGTCCAGCTGCCTCACCTCGACTCGTTCGGTTTCGACGACTGGCCGGGGGTCCTCGAGGTTCTCGCCGGCCGCGTGCCACTGTCAGCGGCGCTGCAGCCCACGCGGGTCCCCGGACTCAGGCTGCTCACGGTCGGCCCACCGAGGCCGGGTGCACCGACACAGGTTGTCGCGGCGCACTGGGCCGACCTGGTGGCGGATCTGCGCAGAACGGCCGACCTGGTCGTCGTCGGAGCCGCACCGCTGCTCGCCTCGGCCGACAGTCTCCGGGTCATCCAGGGTGCCGACGCGGTGGTGATCAGCATCGGCGACCGGCGCTCGACCCGGTCCAACGTCGAGCGCGCCGCTGTTGAGCTGAGACGAGCCGGGGCCAGGGTCCTGGGCTGCGTCGTCACGGAACAGGCTCGCCGCCGCTGGGTGCCGCGCCGTCGGCGGCACCGGCAGGACGAGGCCGACCAGGCGGACCACCAGCTGGCCGCGCCGGCGTCGATGTCGATGCTGATCGACCAGCAGCATCTGGCCGAGGTCCGGGCGGAGCCGGGCTTGTGGGATGCGCGCCGCAAGCAGGAGAACGGCTATCGTGCCGTCGATCCCCAGTTGCTGCGCGAGGGCCGGGACTGAGGAGGCTTCTGGTGTGACGGCTGGGGTGAGCCGGCACGATGGTGGGTTTGCGCATGCCTGCTTCCCGGAGATGCCGGGCCCAGTCCTCAATCTGACGTATCCCTGCTCGTCACCGATGCGGGTTGTCCCGGCTGACCGCAGTGCGCTTACCTAGCTGCGCCCGTGGGCAAGGCATCTGATCGGCGGTCTGCCAGGCCGCCCAGCGGTGGGGCTCCCTGAGGTGGGTGTCGTACGCCGCGGAGGGGGGACGCTGTGGGGGAGTTCTGCTCCAGCGCCAACCCGAACGGTGCCGACGAATCTACGGCGCCGCCGTCCATTCCGGGGGGTTTCCCGATGCTCCGCAGGCTCCTCGGCAGGGCGAAGCGCCTGCGCGCCAGCCGTCTCGCCGCCCTGGTCCTTGCCGTCGCAATGCTGGCCGTGTTCTCACCGGCGCCACTGTCCACCCCTCGTGCAGCTGCCGACTCCGGGACGAACCCGATCGTGACGGAGAACCAGCAGCCCGGCACCACCGCCTGGCAGCCAGGGGACAAGCCGGCGGATGACGTGCACAAGCAGATCAAGGGCTATGCGTCCGCGGTAAGCGCAAATCTCGGCGAAACCGTCACGTTCTACGTGACGGTGAACCCGGCGCAGACCTACTCGCTGGACATCTACCGGATCGGCTACTACCAGGGGCTGGGCGGACGGCTCATGCAGCACGTCGGCGGATTGGCTGGCGTATCGCAGCCGGCCTGCCCGATGGACCCGGCCACCGGAATGATCTCGTGTAACTGGTCCGCCGGCTATCAGCTCACGGTGCCGACGACCTGGACGAGCGGCGCCTACCTGGCGAAACTGATCAACGCGCAGGGCTACGAGAACTACGTCGTGTTCACGGTACGGGACGACAGTCGGACTTCTGCGCTGCTGTACCAGCAGAGCGTGACGACGTACCAGTCGTACAACAACTACCCGGACGACCCGCCGGCCGGCTCCTCGGTGCCGGCGACCGGCAAGAGCCTGTACGAGTACAACAGCTCGACCACGCGGACCTCCCTCGGCACGACCCGCGCGGTCAAGGTGTCTTACGACCGGCCCTATGCCGGCGACGGATCGGCTCAGTTCCTGGAATGGGAGGTCTACTTCATCCGCTGGCTGGAGGAGAACGGCTACGACACCACTTACTCCACCGACGTCGATACCGACCTGAACGGCGGGCGACTGCTCAACCACAACGGCTTCCTCTCGGTGGGGCACGACGAGTACTGGTCGAAGGCCATGTACGACGCCGCGGTCTCGGCCCGGGACAACGGGGTGAGCCTCGGATTCTTCAACGGCAACTCGGTCTACTGGCAGATACGCTTCGAGGCATCGGCCAGCGGGCAGCCTGACCGGGTTCAGGTCTGCTACAAGGACGCCACGCTCGACCCGGTGAAGGACACGACCAGCACCGTGCGGTGGCGCGACCCACCGGTCAACCGCGCAGAGCAGCAGCTCATGGGGGCGATGTTCGTCGCCATGCAACCAGACGGGGTGCCACCGGCACCCTACGTGGTGACCAACAGCTCCAACTCGATCTACAGCGGAACCGGTCTGAACAACGGTGACAGCATTCCGGGCATCGTGGGCTATGAGGCGGACCGGTACGTCAATGGCTACACGGCTCCGACGACTTCCGCCGGCACGTACTTCACGCTGTCCAGCTCGCCCTTCCAGACCAGCAACAACACGACGGAGTACCAGCAGTCCACCATCTACCAGGCGCCGAGCGGGGCGTGGGTGTTCGCCGCCGGCACGATCGAGTGGTCCTGGGGGCTGTACAACGACGACGCCCAGAGCTACGCCGATCCGCGGATCCAGCAGATAACGGCCAACCTGCTGAACCGGTTCGCCGCCGGCGCGCAACCGCTACCGGCCGGGGCGACCGATTTCACCGCGTCGGCGAGCGCGTCAGCCGTGCATCTGTCCTGGACCAACAACGCGACGAACGCCGACAACTACGTCCTGGACCGCAGCACTACGCCGACGTTCGACGCGATCAACAGCGTTACCCTGCCCGCCACGGCGACGACCTATGACGACACCGGCCTGGCCGCTGGCGTGTACTACTACCGCATCCGGGCGGTCAACGCGAACGGCAACTCGCCGTACAGCACTACCAAGGCCGCGACCACCTCGTACACGGCGCTGGTCAACCAGCGCGGAAGCAGGCTGGCGAACTGGAGACTGGGGGAGTCCAGCGGAGGGACGGCGTTCGACACCACCGGCGCCTACAACGGTTACTACTCCGGCGGGCCGACGCTTGCCGCCCCTGGGGCGATCGCAAACGACCCGGACACGGCGGTCACCTTCAACGGGTCGACGAGCAAGGTCACCGTCCCGCCGTTGCCGAGCTCGATCAACTTCACGATCGAGGGCTGGACCCATCTGACCAGCACCGCGAGTGTCAACAACACCGTCTACGGCGACAACAGCACGGTGCGCTTCCTCGCCCGAGCGGGGGCGCCGAACTCCTCGACGACCGGGTATGCCGGCGTCTGGCTGAATGGCACGGAGTACGTTCTCCAGCCATCCGTGCCAGCGTCAAACGTGAACACGTGGGTCCACTGGGCGGTCACCCGGGACGCGAACATCCTCAGCCTGTACCGCAACGGAGTCGTGGTCGGGCAGCGATCGGACCTGCCGGCCACCGCGCCGGCGAACCTGTCCGGCAACATCGGGATGCAGATCGGCGGCGCCTACCCGCTGACCGGGCGTATCGATGAGGTCGCCGTCTACAACGACGTCCTGTCCGGGGCCGACATCGCCAACGACTACACCGCCGGGCTCGGCGGGCTCGCCCCGCCGCCACCGTCTCCGCCGGCGTCGTCCTATCGCAGCACCGTGCTGGGCGAGAACGGGCTGGCTGCCTACTGGCGGTTGGGCGAGACGAGCGGGATAACCGCGGCCGACAGCAAGGGTGCCAACAACGGCACCTACCTCAACGGCGTCAGCCTCGGGGCGCTCGGCGCGATCGCCAACGACCCGAACACGGCGGCGACGTTCAACGGCACGAGCAACAAGATCAGCCTGCCCGCGCTGCCGACGACCGGCGACTTCACGATCGAGGGCTGGACCTACCTCACGAACGGTTCGACCACGAACCAGACGATGTACGGCACCAACGGCAACGCTCGGCTGCTCGCCCGGCCGGGAACGCCGGGCACGCCGACGGCGGCCTACGCAGGGGTGTGGCTCAACGGAACCGAGTACTACCTCCAGCCCAACAGCGTGGCGTCGAACGTGAACACGTGGGTCTACTGGGTGATGGTCCGGCAGGGCAACACGCTCACGCTGTATCGGAACGCGGCCCAGATCGGCCAGCGCACCGACCTGCCGAGCACCGCGACGGCAAATATCAGCGGCTGGATCGGCGCACAGGGAGGCAACGCCTACTTCCTCCAGGGCAGCGTCGACGACGTGGCGGTATACACCGGTGCGTTGAGTCCGGTGGCCGTCACCAGCCACTACAAGGCGGCGTTGTACGGGCCGGCGCCCTCCTGAGCCAGGCGAGGGGGATCATGCCGGTGCGGAGGCTGCACCGCTTGTCCACACCGGGTGGCTTGCACAGCGACCCGCCTCGCTCCCGCGGCCGGCGGCTGATCCGGGCCGTGATGTCGGTCGCCCTGGCGACGCAGCGATACCGGGTCTGCTGCTGCAAGGTTCGCACCGTGCCGGGGCCGCAACTGGTTGTCTCCTGGACCGTCCCAACCGGACCCTGAGTCCGACCTGAGTCGGGCGTCACCCGACATTGGCCGTAGTGATCCTCCGTCGGATGCTGGTGGTGGTCCGCGGGCCGGTCCGCGAACCTGGCAACAGTCGAACCGGTGAAGGCGGGACGACGGGCACCCGACGCCACGATGCCCCGCCTGGGACAGGGCTGCCCGCGTAGGCGCCCGCAGCGAGTGCGGCAAGACGAACGAAGCGAGGATCGATGGCCGGACAACTCCAGGTAGCGACACCAAGGCTTGCGGGACAGCAGCGGGAGCGCACCTGCCTGCTGTACCTGGTCAGGCACGGGACGACCACGATGAACGTGGAGAACCGGTATCGAGGTCGCTGTGACATACCCCTGGACGCCCAGGGCTACCAGGACGCGGTCGACGCCGCTCGTCAGCTCTCCGGCGCCGGCCTGGCCGCCGTCTACACCGGTCCGCTCCGTCGCACCATCGCCACCGCCCAGATCATCGCCGACGAGGCCCGGGTGCCGGACCTTCGCATCCTGCATGGACTCAACAACGTCGACTACGGCGTGTGGGAGGGCATGACCGCCCAGGAAGCGGAGATGTACAGCCCCGAGGCGTTCGCCCTCTACCGGACTACACCTGGCCGCGCCGCCTGCCCGCTCGGGGAGCGGCTGGCCGATGCGCAGGAGCGGATGGTGGCGGCGGTGCAGCTCATCGGGCGACGGCATCGGGGCGAGACCGTGGCAGCGGTGACCCATGCGGTGATGATCCGGCTGATGGTGGCGAGGCTCGCCGGGATCGACGACGAGACCTGGCGCATTCCGGTCGGACGTGGGTCGCTGACCGAGTTCCACATCGAGGACGGCGAGATCCGGCTCGCGACGCTCCCGGAGGGTGACGATGTCGACTGACCGGCCGGGCCGGCCGAGGGTTCCCGCGTCGAGGGCTGCCGGCGCGTGACCACCCAGCCCCAGGTCTCACCAGTCCGCCGCACCAGGCACCGGCTGCGGACCCGGGTGTCGGAGTACCCCGGCCTGTACCTCCGGTTCGCCAGGCGCAAGTACCCGGGTCCAAGCCCGGAGGTCATCAGCTCGCAGACCGAACTCGTGATCGACGGGTACACCCGCTGCGGGACCACGTTCGCCGTGTACGCCTTCCAGCTCGCCCAGGACCGGCCGGTGCGGCTCGCCCACCACCTGCACGCTCCGGCCCAGCTCATCGAGGCGGCCCGGAACGCCGTTCCGACGCTGGTGCTGATCCGGGAGCCGCAGGGAGCGATACTGTCGCAACTGGCTCGGGAGCCGGATGTCGCGCTTTCGGACGCTCTCGTCGCTTACGCGCGGTTCTATGCGTGCCTCATGCCTTACCGGGACCGGTTCGTGATCGCCGACTTCGACGAGGTGACGGGCGACTTCGCAGCGGTGATCCGGCGGCTGAACGAACGGTTCGACACGTCGTTCGCAGAGTTCGTGCATACCGAGACGAACGTGCAGGAGTGCCTCGGGCTCATGCGAAGACGCGGAACCCTGTCCAGGACGCTGCTCGGCTTCGAGTCCGGCGTGGCAACCGTGGACGAGGTGCGTCGGGAGCAGGCGGTCCCCCCGGATGGCGGCATGCCGCCGGGCGGAGGCGAGGAATGGGTGCCTTCCGCGGACCGGGAACGCTCGAAAGCGGCGCTTCGGGAGCAATGGCGGCGAGCGGACCTGACCAGGCCACGGGAACGCGTGCAGCACGTTTATCAGACGTTTCTCGGTAGGTAAGAGGGGCCGAAGGAGGAGCTTTGCCCGTCATCACCGTCGCCCCGCCTCAGGAAGAACCGCTGGTCGATCTGCTCGTCGAGCCCGAGCGCGCGACGGAGCTGCGGAGGTGCAGTCTCGACTGGCCGAGCTGGCAGCTCACCCGTCGCCAGCTCTGTGACCTGGAGCTGCTGGCGTGTGGTGGCTTCTCGCCGCTGGAGAGCTTCCTCGGCGAGGACGATTACCTGGCGGTGTGCGCGTCGATGCGGCTCGCCGACGGGACCCTCTGGCCGATTCCGGTGACCCTCGACGTACCCGGGGAGGTGCTGGCCGCGGTCGAGCCACCGGGGGTCCTCGCGCTGCGCGACGCCGAGGGGACGATGCTGGCGGCGCTGCACATCACCGAGGGATGGCGGCCTGACCTGCGGGCCGAAGCGGCCGCGGTGTTCGGGACCACCGACCCTGCCCACCCGGGCGTCGACCATCTGCTGCACCGGACGAACCTGTGGTACGTCACCGGCGCGCTCGAGGTCGTCCAGCTCCTCGAGCACTGGGACTTCAGGCACCTTCGGCACACGCCGGCACAGCTGCGGGCCGAGTTCGCGCGGCGTGACTGGCGTCGGGTGGTCGCCTTCCAGACTCGGAACCCCATGCATCGAGCCCACCACGAGTTGACCCTCCGTTCCGCCCACGAGGCGAAGGCGAATCTGCTGATCCACCCGGTCGTCGGAGTGACCAAGCCGGGCGACGTGGACTACCCCACTCGGGTGCGCTGCTACCAGGCGATCCTGCCGAGCTACCCACCGGGCAGCGCAATGTTGTCCCTCCTCCCACTCGCGATGCGCATGGCAGGGCCGCGCGAGGCGCTCTGGCACGCGATGATCCGAAGGAATTACGGCGCCACCCACTTCATCGTCGGGCGAGATCACGCCGGGCCCGGCGCCGACTCACGCGGTCGCCCTTTCTACGGCATGTACGACGCGCAGGGGCTGCTCGACCGGCACAGCGCGGAACTCGGCGTCGAGATCCTGCCGTTCAAGCGGATGTCCTACCTGGCGGAGGAGGGCGTGTACGTTCCGGAGGAGGAGATCCCCCGAGGCGCCCGGGTCCTGTCGATATCCGGCACCGAGCTCAGAACCCGTCTTGCCGAAGGCCGGGAGATACCGCTGTGGTTCACCCTCCGCGAGGTTTCCGCTGAGCTGCGCCGCAGCTACCCACCGCGTTCCGAACAGGGTTTCACGGTCTTCTTCACCGGGCTCTCCGGTGCCGGCAAGTCGACGATCGCCAACGTCCTGGTCGCCAAGCTGCGCGAGCGGGGAGGCCGGCACGTCGTGCTGCTGGACGGGGACCTGGTACGGCAGTGCCTGTCCAGCGAGCTGGGTTTCTCTCGGGAGCACCGGGACCTCAACGTGCTGCGCATCGGCTTCGTCGCGGCGCAGGTCACCAAGAGCCGCGGCATCGCGATCTGCGCGCCGATCGCGCCGTACGATGCGACGAGACGCGAGGTGCGGCGAATGGTTGGCCTGGACGGCCAGTTCGTCCTGGTACACGTCGCCACCCCGCTCAATGTCTGCGAGAAGCGGGACCGAAAGGGTCTCTATGCCAAGGCCCGGGCGGGGCTGTTGCCGCAGTTCACCGGCGTCTCGGACCCCTACGAGGAGCCGGCGGACGCCGACCTCGTCCTCGACGGCGAGACCGAGTCACCCGAGCAGGCCGCAGGCCGGATCATCGAGTACCTGCAGGAGCGCGGGTACCTGCTGGCGGCAGACTCGCCGCTGCCCGGTCGCGATGTGACCGGCTAGGCCGATGGGGTCGACGTATGCGGGAGTACCAATCATTGCCTGGGTGCTCACCGTCGGCGTATTTGCTTTGGTGCAGTCCCTGTTCGGCGTCGGCCTGCTCGTGTTCGGCACGCCGACGTTGCTGCTGCTCGGAGTTCCGTTCGAGCTTGTCCTCGGGTACCTGCTGCCCTCCTCGATCACCGTGAGTGTGCTGCAGGTGGCGACCAGCGGTGGCCTGACGCTCGAGCCGATCCGCAAGCTGTTCCTCATCGTCGCGGTGCCCGCGGTGCTCGTCGCCACCGCGGTCGCACTCATGTCCGGCTCGCCGCACCAGACCCGTGCGGTGGTCGGCGTGATGCTTCTGCTGACCGCGGTGATACGGCTGGGGCGCTTCCACTCGTTGCTGGCCGGCTTCATCGGGCGGCACCTGGCGCCATTCATGCTGGCGCTGGGTGTCCTGCACGGCTTGTCGAATCTTGGCGGTGGGGTGCTGACCGTCATCGTCGGCTCCCGCTATACGGACAAGGAGTCGATCCGGCGGCATATAGCATTCGCGTACGGCGCGATGGCTTGCGTACAGCTCACCGTCGTGTTCGTGACGAAGCGACCGCAGGTCAACTGGGGCTTGTGGGTCCTGCTACCGCTGCTCGCCGGCAGCATCTATCTGCTTGTGGGCCAGCGGGTGTTCCGCCGGGCTCGACAGGGTGTGTACCAGTTCTGTCTTACGGCAGTGATCTTTGGGTTTGGCTTGCTCCTGGTGACGACCTGATGACTTCGGCTGACCGGCCGACATCCGGGGTCACGCCGCTGACTCGGCCGCGCCAGTCGCACGAAGTCGCTGGTCATGCGGGTGGACTACGACAAGTACGTCAGATGACAGAGTTCCTGCACGATCTTTCTCCGTACCGTTCAGGGCACTACTCCCGTGCCAGTTGCCGGTTCGGTGTGCCGTGTGCGGGGTCAGGTAGATCGACCGGCCGGATGCGGGGTCAGACGTGGGGGAATCGGTGGATCTGGGGCGGCGCGACAGTATGACGGCGAAGCTCCGTCGGCGCGCCCGAGCAGGCCGACGGCGGGTCGTGCACACACGGCCGATGCGCAGACGCGTCCTGTCGCTGGCCAGCGTCAGCCTGCTCGTCACCGGGCTTGCCCCATTCGTCGCCCTGCCGGCCAGCGCGACCACCCAGAGCACGGTGTCGCTGACCTTCGACGGCGGAACCATGAGCCAGTACAACCTGGGGTACCTGCAGGCCCTGCAGCCGCACGGCGCCAATGCGACGTTCTTCGTCAATTCTGGCACTGTGGCCGCGTCAGGGAACTTCATGACTTGGGCGCAGCTCAGCACACTCGCCTCCGCCGGTAACGACATTGGCGGCAAGTCGGTCAATGCCACCAACTTGACCACCGACCCGGACCCGACGACCCAGGTCTGCAACGACCGAACTGCAATTCTGCAGCACGGCCTCACCCCGGTCGGCTTCGCCTACCCGGGCGGCGCCACCAACGCCCCGGTCAAGACCATCGTGAAGAATTGCGGTTACGGCAATGCCCGGACCGCGGGATCGCTGTCTCCAACCGGGCCCGTGTATGCCGAGACGGTGCCGCCCGTCGACTGGTACGGCACTCGGGCTTACGCCCCGAGCGCGGTGACGTTGGCCAACCTGCAATCGTTGGTCAACGGTGCCTCCACGCACGGCGGCGGGTGGAGCCAGATCGTGATCGGCAAGGTCTGCTCGCAGACTCTCGATCCGGCCAACTACAGCACCTGCAGCACCTCCAGTGGCCGCATCGAGCTGGCCGACCTCAACTCGTTCCTGGACTGGATGGCCAACGCGGGGCAGCCGGGCGGCGCGCCGGCGGGTGCGGTGCTGAGCACGCTGCGCAATGTCATTGCGCCGGCCGACAGCAGCTCCCCGACCACGACGATCGCCTGCAACGGTGCGCCGTGCGCAAGCACGCCCTACCCGGGTGTGGTGAGCGTGACGCTGTCGCCGACCGATGTCGGCTCGGGGGTCGCCAGCACGCACTACTCGACCGACGGCTCCGACCCGACGCTGGCCAGCCCGACCTACACCGGCGCGTTCAACGTCAACAACAGCAGCAGCAGTACCACGGTCAAGTTCCGATCGTGGGATTACGCGGGCAACGTCGAGGCGACGAACACGCAGGTGGTCCAGGCACCTCCGGACACCGTCGCGCCGACCACCACCATCGCCTGCAACAGCGCGGCGTGCACGAGCATGGCCTACATAGCGTCCGTCACGGTGACCCTGTCAGCCACCGATACCGGCGGCTCAGGTCTGGCCGCCACGTACTACACGACCGACGGCTCGACACCCACGACGTCGAGCACGGCATACACGGCGCCGTTCCAGCTGAACACGACCGGCACCTACAACGTGCGCTTCTTCTCCACCGACCAGGCCGGGAACGCCGAACCGGTGCAGTCGCAACAGATCACCGTCGTTCCGGTGACGACCAAGGTGTCGCTGACGTTCGACAACGGCACGATCAGCCAGTACAACCTCGGATACGTCCAGGCGCTGCAGCCGCACGGCGCCAGCGCGAGCTTCTTCGTGAACTCCGGGACCATCGGTGTCTCGGCCAACACGATGACATGGGAGCAGCTGAGCACGCTGGCCGGCGCCGGCGACGACATCGGCGGCAAGACCGTGAACTCGACGAACCTGACGACCGACCCGAACCCGACGGCGCAGGTCTGCAACGACCGGACGGCGCTGCGCCAGCACGGCCTGGACCCGGTCGCGTTCGCCTACCCCGGCGGTGCGTTCAACGCGACCGTCGAGGGGATCGTCAAGAGTTGTGGGTACGGCAGCGGCCGCACCGCGGGGTCGGTGTCGCCGGCCGGGCCGACCTACGCCGAACCGCTGCCGCCCAGGGACTGGTTCGCGACTCGGGCCTACGCCCCGACCGGCCAGATGACCCTGGCCAACATGAAGGCGGTAGTGAACGGGGCCGCCACGCACGGCGGCGGCTGGAGCCAGCTGGTGATCGGCCGGGTCTGCTCGCAGTCGCAGGACGCCGCCAACTACGCCGCCTGCACGGCCTCGGCCGGGTGGATCGAACTCGCGGACCTGAACAGCTTCCTCGACTGGACGAGCGCCGCCGGTCAGGCCGGCGGCGCGCCCGCCGGTGTCGCGCTGAGCACCGTGCGCGCGGCGGCGATCGGCGCGGACACGATCGCGCCGGTCACGACGATCGCCTGCAACGGCACGTCGTGCGCTCCGGATGTCTACACCAGCACGGTGTACGTCACCTTGCCGAGCACCGACGTCGGCTCCGCCGTCGCCAGCACGCACTACACGACCGACGGGTCGGACCCGGCCCTGTCCAGCCCGACATACTCCTCGCCCGTCCCGGTGACCAGCACGACAACCCTCAAGTTCCGCTCGTGGGACAACGCGGGCAACGCCGAGGCGACGAACACGCAGGTAATCCAGGCCGACCTACCGCCCGACTCCACACCGCCGACGACGGCGATCGCCTGCGACGGCTCGCCATGCGGCGGTACCGGCTACAACGGCAAGACCGCCGTGTCGTTGACCGCCACCGATGCCGGCGGCTGGGGGGTCGACAAGACCTACTACACGATCGACGGCTCGACGCCGACGACATCCAGCACCGTCTACGGCGCGCCGTTCACGCTGAGCACGCCTGGCACGTACACCGTGCAGTTCTTCTCCACGGATCTGGCCGCCAACACCGAGCCGGTGCAGTCGCAGCAGATCACGGTGCTGCCACCGAAGGTCATCGTCTCGCTGACCTTCGATGACGGCGTGAAGACCCATTACTTCCTCGCCGACAAGCGGGCACTGCTGCCGCACCACATGCGTGGCACGTTCTACAACGTCAGCGGCCTGAACGAGGTCGACGAACAGCACATGACCTGGGCCCAATTGACCGACCTCAACAACGACGGGCACGAGATCGGCGGCCACACGGTCGACCACGTCAGCCTCAAGGGGATGACCGACATCGCCCACGAGACGTACGAGGTCTGCCAGGACCGGCAGAACCTGATCGACCACGGGTTCTACCCGACGAGTTTCGCCTACCCGACCGGTGCGTATGACGCGCAGGCGGAGAGCATCGTGCAGTCCTGTGGCTACACCACCGGACGCGCGGCCGGCGGCCTCGACGTCGCCGGAGACGGCGCCGGTCCGGCGTACGTCGAGACCATCCCGCCGAGGGATCCCTACGCCACGCGCACGATCTACGACGCGCCGACTGGCACGCCCCCGAACGTCCCGCCGCTGACCCTCAATCACCTGAAGTCAGCGGTCACCGCGGCGGCGCAGAACGGCGGCGGATGGGTGCCGCTGGTCTTCCACGAGATCTGCTCGCAGACCTACGACCCGGCCAACTACAGCTTCTGCATCAGCGACTGGGGACCGATCGAGCTGGACACGTTGAACGCGTTCCTGGACTGGTTGCAGACCAGCGGGCAGCCCGGCGGCGCGCCGGCCCGGACCGCCGTGGAGACGGTCTCCGAGGTCATCAACGGCCCCGACACCCAGACGCCGATCACGACGCTGAACTGCGACGGCTCGCCGTGCCAGTCGAGCACCTACAACGGATCGACCACAGTCTCGCTGGTGGGCCAGGATCCAGGCGGCTCCGGTGTGGCGGCGACGTACTACACAACAGACGGATCAACGCCGACCACGTCGAGCCCGAAGTTCACGCGGCCGTTCACGATCAACCAGAACATCACCGTCGAGTTCTTCTCGGTGGACAACTCCGGCAACGCCGAGGCGGTGCAGACCCGGCAGGTGCAGGTCCAGCCGAACGCCGACCCGATCGTCGGCGCGGCCGGTGACATCGCCTGCGACCCGACTGCGCCGGCGTTCAACGACGGGCAGGGCACCGACACCGACTGCCGCGCCGCGCACACTGTCGGCCTGCTCAACGGCGTCGACGCGGTGCTGCCGCTCGGCGACAACCAGTACGACTGCGGCGGCCCCGCTGCCTTCGCGCAGTCCTACGACCCGACGTGGGGTGTGAAGAAGCCGATCACGCATCCCGTGCCGGGCGACAAGGACTACGCCACCAGCGGCGGCACCGACTGCCCGGCGACTGCCGGTGCGGGCTACTACCAGTACTTCGGTGCTGCGGCGGGCGATCCGGCCAAGGGCTACTACAGCTACAACCTCGGCCAGTGGCACGTTGTCGCCCTGAACACGGCTCCTTGCCCGGACGACGCGTCGACGTGCTCGGCCGGCTCGGCACAGGAGCAGTGGCTGCAGCAGGACCTTGCCGCGAACACCTCGTCCTGCACGCTCGCGTACTACCAGAACCCGCGCTGGGCATCGACCGCCTCTGGCTCGGGTGGTAACCCGCTCTACCAGCAGATCTGGCGGGACCTGTACAACGGCGGTGTAGACGCCGTGCTCAATGGTGACTCGCACTGGTACGAACGGTTTACTCAGCTCAACGCGACCGGTGTACCAGATGCCAACTTCGGCGTTCGCGAGTTCATCGTGGGCACCGGTGGTGCGGGTCTGGATACCCCCGGTACCGAGGTGTCGACCAGCCAGGCGCTCAACGCAACCACCCATGGCGTCCTGCGGATGACGCTGCACGACGGGTCCTACGCCTGGAACTTCGTGCCGGACGAGGGAAGCTTCACCGACTCCGGAACGACGAACTGCCACGGTCGCCCGCTGTCGGCCGACACCGTCGCAGCCACGACCGCGATCGCGTGCAACGGCACGGCCTGCTCGGCAGGTTGGTACAACGGTGGCGTCCCGGTGACCCTGCTCCCGACGGACAACCCCGGTGGCTCCGGGGTGGACAAGACCTACTTCACCACCGACGGCAGCACACCCACGACCGCGGGCACGGCGTACACCGGGCCCTTCACGGTCTCGAGTACGTCGACGGTGAAGTTCTTCTCGGTGGACAAGGCGGGTAACGCCGAGTCCGTCAAGTCCCAGCTGATCCAGGTTGACACGATCCCGCCAACGACGACCGGCGCGTGTAACGGGTCGCCCTGCTCAACCGGCGCGTACGCGTCCGGCGCGCAGGTAACCCTGGCCGCGACCGACGACACCGGCGGCTCCGGTGTGGACAAGACGTACTACACCACCGACGGCAGCACGCCCACGACCGCGAGCACCGTCTACGGCGGGGCTTTCGGCGTCGCCAGCACATCGACGGTGAGGTTCTTCTCCGTCGACAAGGCTGGCAACGCCGAGGCGGTCAAGTCGCAGGTGATCCAGATCGACGGCACGCCCCCGGCGACGACGATCAGCTGCAACGACGCCACATGCGGGACCTCGTCGTACTTCGCCTCCGTGACGGTGTCGTTCGCGGCGACGGACTCCGGCGGCTCCACGGTGGCCAGCACGCACTACACGACGAACGGCGCCGACCCCACGCTGAGCAGTCCGACCTACACCACGCCGTTCGCACTGACCAGCTCCGCGACCGTGAAGTTCCGGTCCTGGGACAACGTCGGCAATGTCGAGGCCACGAACAGCCAGGCCGTCTCGGTGACTCCGGACAGCGCGCCGTCCGCCGCCCTCACGGTGACGCCGACGACCGGCATAGCACCCTTCACGGTGACCGCGAACGCATCGGGGTCGACCGATAACGACCCGACCCCGATCGCCTCCTACACGTTCAACTTCGGTGACGGTACGGCCATCGTGACGCAAGCCTCGTCGACCGCGACGCACACCTACAACAAGGCCGGCACGTTCACGGTGACGGTCACCGTGAAGGACACCGCGAACTTGACGTCGAGCACCACGAGGCAGGTCGTCTCGAAGCAGAACCTGATCAACAACTCCGGCTTCGAGAACAACGCCACGGGGTGGACGACGGGCAGCGGCGCGGTCTCGCTGACGCGAGTGTCCCCAGGGCATACCGGCAGCTGGGCGGCCCAGCTGGCCAACACGAGCAACGGCGCGACGACGTGCACGCTCGACGACTCGCCGAATGCGGTCGGGAAGACCAGTGCCGGCACGTACACGGCCTCGCTGTGGGTCAGAGGAGCGACCTCGGGCGGCGTGCTCACCCTCCGGTTGACCGAGTTGAACAAGAACACGAGCGTCGGGTCCGCGTCGGCCACGGTCAGCCTGACCACGTCCTGGCAACTGATCACGGTCAGCTACGTGGCGCTCCAGCCGGGCACTACGGCGCTAAACTTCAACGCTATCGTGACCAACGTTCCCGCTCGGACCACCGGCTTCTACGCCGACGACGCTGCGATCACGCTTGGCTGACGCATCCCAAGGCACGCTGGCGTGGGCCAGGGCCTAGGGGGTGTCCCGTGGATCTTCGGCGGCGCCCACGACGCCCAGACGCCGACCGGCTGCGTTCTCGTCGTCGCCGATCCAAGCCCAGTATCGGCTCCTCCTCCGCCTTGCCGGACGCCGCCTGGATCGCCGTGGGCATCCACCAAGATCCACGGGACACCCCTAGAGCGGATCGGGACCGGGACAGCCGTAGGCCGGGTCGCACGGCGGCTTGATGCTCGGCCATTCGGAGGACAGCCAGGTGAAGTTGGCGAGTTCACCCCGCACGCGCGAGATGTAGCCGTTCGCCTCGGAGGTGTGCCAGTCTCCGGCGTACCAGTTGCCGACACAGCCCCAGATGTCCCCCGCGGCGTAGGTCCTGGTCCCAGCGGTCTTGAGCCAGAACTCCCAGCCTTCGTAGCAGCCACGTAGCTCTGACGCGAGGTAGTCGACCGCGAAAGCCGTGGAGTCGCGGTTGAAGGGAAAGGAGCCGTTCTGATTGCCCGGCATGACGTCCCATGACGGGTCCTGCCACGACATCACGCCGGCGATGGAGAACGTCCTGGGGCAGATACCGGACCCGAAGCTCGGCTGGTAGTCGAAGCCGTACCCGGCAATGCCGTTGCAGTAGGTGTTGGCGCCGGCGGTGCCGGCCGGCATCATGTCTCCACTTCCCCAGTCCACCACCGGCCGGCCGGACCGGTAGGTCTCGTACTGGTACCAGGTGGACTCTCGCACCGCGATGGCGCGCAGCATGTCGTCGGACAGGCCCCACTTGCACGCCGCCCACTGGAAGATCTCGTCCGTGGTGCCGGCGAACTGGCCGTCCACGCGCTGCCGCAGCCACCTGTCCCAGCGGGGGTCATACGAGCCGCCAGCGGCGAGCGTTCGTGCGCCGAGCGACCGATGGACCGCGGCGGGGTCGGGCTTGACGTGATTGCGCTTGGAGTTGTCGGGGCGCGGTTCCCACGTCGAGTAGTGGACCTTGGCTGCGCAGGTGCCGTCGGAAGGCAGGGATGACCAGGAGCCGACCGGCAGCAGGGAGAAGTAACCACCCCTGGGTGGGGGCAGGCTCGACGAGGCTCCCGGCGGCGTCGTAGCCGAAGGCGACGGTGTGGGCGAGAGGGGCCCGGCCGTAGGTGCCGGGGAGGTCGACGCTGGCGCGTTCAGCACCGTAAAGGTCACGTCTGTCGACCTGGCAGTCCTACCGGCGCCGTAGGCCGCGATAGCGAAGATCTGATGCTGGCCGTTGCGTACCCGGGTGCTGTCCCAGGGTTGGCGCCACCCGGGTGACGTGTCGGACGCTGCCGGAGCCTGGTCGACGTACCAGGTGACCTTTCCCGCGCCGGGTGCGCGCGCTCCCAGCGTGGTTGTGCCAGAGACGGTCGCGCCGGCCGTCGGGGATGTCACGCTGACCACCGCTGTCTTGGCTGCCGTGGCGGCTTCGGCATGGTTGGCACGGTTGGCCCCCGGTGAGCCCGCATGTGATCCGGACAGCAGCCACGCGGCGGACACGGCGACGATGGCGGCGACGCTGACCCAAAGCGCTGGACGGGGCCGTAGACGGGCATGACTTGCCATGGGCACCTCGCCGAACGCCTGCTAAGGGGTGGCGTTTCACGAACGGCGTAGGACTCTACCGGCCACCCGACGTTGATGCGTCCACCACCTCCCGCACCGTCCTCACTTCCGTGCGGGCCGGTGCTCCGACCGCCAGCCAGTCCAGGAAGTGTTCCAGGACGGCCAGGTCCACCGGGCGGTAGCTGCGCATGCACCTGCCGAAGTCCTGTTCCGACGCACGGCACACCTGGTGGAAGATGATCTGGACCCAGCCTCCACCGTGTTCTGCCGCGCTCTCTACTGCGGACTCGAGGTAGGAGAGCCGGATTGGACCGTCGTTCTCGCCTTCGAGTGCCGCGGTGGCGAAGCGGTTCTTGGGCGGTACGTCCGCGGCATACCTGGGGCCGTCCGGTGAGACACCCCCGGTGGTCCGCGCTGAGCGGTATCCGCACGAGCGGACCGTAGGTTGAGCGTCGACCGCGCCGAACGGATAGGCGAAGCTGACCGGGTTGAGCCCCTCTGCGAGGAGTCGACGGCGATCGTCGCAGATCTCGTGCCGCGTGGCCTCGAGCGACAGGCCACGCAGATTCCGGTGGCTCAGGGTGTAACCGCCGACATCGTTCCCGTCGTGCGCCAGTTGCCGGATCTGCGACCATGACATCGCGTAGCCGTTGGCGCGGTCTACGAACAGGCTGTTGATGTAGAAGGTTGCCCGCATTCGCCGGTCGAGCAGGGCCGATCGCAGGAGGTACTGCCTTCTGCTGCCGTCATCGAAGGTGAGCGACACGATCGTCGTCCGGGGTGGCAGTGGGGGTTGCTCCCCGGCCCCGAGCGCCGCGCGGACTGTCTTCACCACGGTCCCCGCTGGTGCGCCTCCCGGGCGCCCCGAGGCAGCCAGCCAGTCCAGGAAGTCAGACAGTGTGGTGTCCGGCAGTGGCCGGGGCGAGGCCATGCAGGAGGTGTAATCCGCGGCGCCGCGATGGCAGACCCGGTCGAACACGAACGGCAGCCACCCCCCGCCCCGGTCCGCGGCGGCGGTGACGGCGGCCTTCAGCTCGGCCAGCTCGAGGCGCCCGCGTGGCGGCCGATCCGGTGTCCGTAGCGCAAACGGGTCCGCTGGCCGCAACTCGTTGGCGTACCGGGGCCGGTCCGCGCCGAGTCCGCCGACCGCTCGCGCCGAGAGGTAGCCGCAGCTCCGTACGATGTCCTCCGGCGTGCTGCCGTCCGGAAACGCGGCGGCGTAGGTGCCCTCGGGATAGGCGAAACTCCACGTGTCGTACCCGCGGCGGAGGAGTCGTTGCCGGTCGTCGCAGACCTGCCGGCGCAGCCTGGCAAACGCCCGCCGCGACCCGGTCCTCGTCGACTCGCCCGGTGCCAGCGCGGTGAGGTCCTCGTGATCAACACCCATTCCGCCGATCTCGTGACCCTCGCGGTAGAGCTCGTCGACCTGCCACCAGGCCATGCAGCAGCTCCCCTGGGCGTCCAGCCAGCCACTGGCAAGGTAGAACGTCGCCGGCATCCGGTGCGCGTCGAGCACCGGCCGGGCGTAGGAGTACTGGCTGGCCAGGCCGTCGTTGAAGGTGAGCGAGACGACGACCCGCGGGTGAGGCGGCTCGGCCGGCCCGGGCAAGGGGGCCGGAGAGCAGCTGGTGGCGAGCAGCGCCGCGCTACAGCCGAGGGTCAGGCGAGCGAGCCTGCGTCGAATCCAGCCGCCACCCATGCCGGTCTCAGAAGCCCGGGTCGAGCCACGGCCGCACCGCGTACGTCTTCTGGGCACGCTGAATATAGGTGGCACCTGGCTTGTCGCCGTTGTAGTACCAGTCGCCGGTCGCCCACGCCCCGACACAGCCCCACAGGTCGCCAGCCGCGTACACCTCGCGGTCCTGTGACCCGTGGTCACGCAACCACCACACCCATCCCTCGTAGCATCCCCGCAGCCACCCCCCAAGGACGTCGACAGCCGCCGCGGTCGAGTCTCGGTTCCACGGGAAGATGCCCGACCATGACGTGGACTTGGTTCCGACGATGCCGAAGGTGACCGGACATGGGGCGCGGTAGCCGGCAGGACACCGCGACTGCTCGTTCACATCGTCGCCGTAGTTGGACTGTCGCCAGTGAGACTCGAGGACGGCCATGGTACGCAACAGGTTGTCGGGCAGCCCCCACTTCGCCGCAGCCCACTGGAAGATCTCGTCGGTCGTGCCGGTGTACCTGCCCGTTATCCGAGCGAGGATGTAGGTGTTCCACCGCGGGTCGTAGGCGCGCATCGCATCGTCACGCGGCGTGAGGCTGATCGTCGGTGGCATCGTTGCGTTGTACCGGGCATTCTCTGGCCGGATCTCCCAGCTGGAGCGGTGCACGAGGCGCGCCGCGGCCACGTCGTCGGGCAGCTCAGCGTACGACATAGACGGCCGTAGCCGAAAATACCCTGCCGGGGGTGGCGGTCCGGATGCTCGTGCCGTTGCCGCCGGTGCCGCCGACGACGTGCGCAACACCCCCGTGACGTGGACGGTCGCGGCCGTGGCTGCCAAGGCGGCGACCGTGGCTAGCAGCGGCCACCGGGTGCGATTGCGCCACAGCCGACTCACGGTGTCAGTAGACATGCCACGCAGGTGTGACACGTACTGCAGATGGCGGGCCTTCCACTACGAGCTACGACGGGGGGCGGACGAGCACGCCAGGGCCAAGGACCGCCGGTCGCCAGGTACTACCAGCCGACCGATCCGGTCGGCAAGCGCACGCCGGTCCTGCGGCAGGACTAGGTCCGGTACGTCGTTTGGGCGTTCGTCCGTCGACGTCGGATCTCGACAATGAGGCCATGAAGGAGGCCGACGATACCGACCGGCATGCGCCGAGACGGGTTGGCAGGGAGCCATGGTCGCCAAGGTCAGGAATTGACGGAGAGTACCTGACTGAGCCTCCCGCGCGGCCGGATGCCGCCACCAGCACGGTACGCGGGCCGGTCGACGAAAGCCGCGGACACATTCTGGTGATCGTCGAGAACATTCCGCTTTGCGCCGACCACCGGGTCCGGAAGCAGGTCGATGACCTTCTGATGGCCGGGTACCGGGTCTCCGTCGTGACCCGTCGCGATCCGGGTAACTCGGCATACCGGCAACGGATCAACCTCACGCTACTGGAATATCATTCGCTGCCGGAGCCGTCGGGAATGGCCGGTTATGTCCGGGAGTATACCCAGGCCTTCCTGTGGGCCGGCATCCTGTCGGTCGCCGCCCGCCTGCGTGGCCGGATCGACGTCGTCCAGTTGTGCCAGCCTCCCGACATCTACTTCCCGCTGGCCCGCCTGCTGCGGTGGTCGGGTGCCACGGTGGTCGTGGACCAGCGCGACCTCATGCCCGAGCTCTACCTGGCTCGGTACGTCAAGCCGCCGAGGGGCATTCTGGCCGGCCTGGCGTGGCTGGAGCGGCGGACCCAACGCGTCGCCCAGTACGTGATGTGCGTGAACGGTTACCTGAGCGACCGGGCGGTGCAGGCGGGCGCGCGTCCCGAACGGGTCGCGATCGTCCGCAACGGGCCGGTACTGCGGCGCGTCGCAGCGGCCAAACCGAACCCAGCTCTCCGCTGCGGCTTCGAGTCCCTGTGCTGTTGGGTGGGCAAGATCGGCCGGCAGGATCGAGTTGACCTGCTGCTGCGTGCGGTGGCACACCTCGTTCACGACCTCGGTCGTCGTGACTGCCGCTTCGCCGTCATCGGCGACGGCGAGTGTCTCGACGAGATGCGCGCGCTGGCGTCACACCTCGAACTCGATCGGTGGGTCGCGTTCACGGGCTGGCTGCCCGAGAGGGAGGTCTTCTCCTACCTCGCCTCGGCTGACATCGGCCTCGACGCCTCCGTTCAGGCGGAGGTCTCTCCGGTCAAGGCGATGGAGTACATGGCGTTCAACCTCCCGATCGTCGCCTTCGACCTTCCCGAGACCGCGGCCCTGGTAGCCGGGGCCGCCGTGCTCGTTCCGCCGAGGGATGTCGAACGCTTCGCGAGAGAGATCGCGGCCCTGCTCGACGATCCCGCTCGGCGGGCGGGGCTTGGCGGCATCGGGCGGCTTCGAGTCGCGACCGAGCTGTCCTGGGAGCGGCAAAGCCTGACCTACCTGCAGGTGGTGGGACAGGCCGTCGAGACAAGGCGCAGGAGGAGGCCGGGCCGCCGCGGGTGACCGGTCCGGTGACCGGTCCGGCTTCGCGCGGTGCGGCTCGGCGGGTGTCCTCCGACCGGCGTACCCTGTCACACGGACACCCCCGGTCACGCCAGATCGGGGGTTGCCGTGTTGCCGTCTGGAGGCCCCCTCCCCGCCATGACCCTCGCCGGACTGCTGGATGTCGCCCTGACCGACCCTGCCCTGGCCCGCGCCGCCTCGCTTGCCGGCGCACCCGACCTCGACATCGCGGCTCCGGCGGCGATGCAGCCGTTCGCGATCGGCGCGCTGAGCGCCGACGCCGAGCACGGCGGCGCCGGCCGGCCGGTGCTCGCGGTGACCGCGACCGGCCGCGAGGCCGAGGACCTGGTCGCCACGCTGAGCTGCCTGCTGCCGCCGGACCAGGTCGCGCTGTACCCGTCCTGGGAGACGCTGCCGCACGAGCGGCTGTCCCCGCGGGCGGACACGGTCGGCCGGCGGCTGGCCGTGCTCCGCCGGCTCGCCCACCCGAGTCCGGACGACCCGGCCACCGGGCCGCTGCGGGTCGTGGTCGCCTCGATCCGCGCGGTCCTGCAGCCCCAGGTGCCCGCGCTGGGCGAGCTGCAGCCGGTGCAGGCTCGGGCCGGCGACACCGGCGTCGAGCTGTCCGACCTGGTGGAGCGGCTGGTAGCCATCGGGTACGGCCGGGTCGAGCTGGTGGAGAAGCGCGGCGAGTTCGCGGTCCGCGGCGGGATCATCGACGTGTTCCCGCCGACCGAGGAGCACCCGGTGCGGCTGGAGTTCTGGGGGGACTCGGTCGAGGAGGTGCGCTACTTCAAGGTCGCCGACCAGCGTTCGCTGGAGGCGGCCGAGCACGGGCTGTGGGCGCCGCCGTGCCGGGAGCTGCTGCTGACCCCGTCCGTGCGGGAGCGCGCCAAGCGGCTGGCGACCGAGCACCCGGAGCTGGCCGAGATGCTCGACCGGATCGCCGACGGCACGCCGGTCGAGGGCATGGAGGCGCTGGCTCCGGTGCTCGTCGACGACCTGCGGCTGGTGCTGCACGAGCTGCCGGCCGGCACCCACGTCCTGGTCTGCGAGCCGGAGCGGGTCCGCACCCGGGCCGCCGAGCTGGTCCGGACCAGCGAGGAGTTCCTGGCCGCCTCCTGGGCGGCCGCCGCCGGCGGCGGCCGGGCGCCGGTCGACCTCGGTGCCGCCGCGTTGCGCACCGTCGAGGACACCCAGGACACCGCTGCCAGACTGGGCATTCCCTGGTGGACGGTCACACCGTTCACAGTGGACGCGGAGCTGACCGAGGCTGCCGCGGCAAGCGAGTCGCTCACCGTCGGAGCGACCGCCACCGAGACGTACCGGGGCGACACCGAGCGGGCGGTTGCCGACCTCCGCCGCTGGGTGGCCGCCGGCTCCCGGGTGGCCCTGGTGTTCGACGGACATGGCCCGGCGCACCGAGCGGTCGAGCAGCTCGGCAGCGCCGGAGTGCCGGCTCGGCTCGCACCGGACATCGGCACGGCGCCCGAGCCGGCCGTCGTGACCGTCACCACCGGGCGGCTGGAGCGCGGCTTCGTCGCCGAGCCGATCGGGCTGGTGGTGCTGTCCGAGGCAGACATCTCCGGCCAGCGTGGACAGTCCACAAAGGATATGCGCCGAATGCCGTCGCGGCGGCGGAACGCGGTCGACCCGCTGTTGCTGCAGGCGGGCGACCTCGTGGTGCATGAGCAGCACGGCGTCGGCCGGTACGTGCAGATGGTCCGGCGCACGGTCAACTCCGGTGAGCGGGAGTACCTGATCCTGGAGTACGCCCCGGCCCGTCGGGGCCAGCCACCGGACCGGCTCTACGTGCCCACCGACTCGCTGGACCAGGTAACCCGGTACGTCGGCGGGGAGAACCCGGCGTTGAACCGGCTCGGCGGAGCCGACTGGGCCAAGACCAAGGGCCGGGCGCGCAAGGCGGTCCGGGAGATCGCCGGCGAGCTGATCCGGCTCTACAGCGTGCGGATGGCCACCCGCGGGCATGCGTTCGCCCCCGACTCGCCGTGGCAGCGGGAGTTGGAGGACGCGTTCCCGTACATCGAGACGCCCGACCAGCAGGCCGCGATCGACGAGGTCAAGCTGGACATGGAGCAGCCGATGCCGATGGACCGGGTGGTCTGCGGCGACGTCGGCTACGGCAAGACCGAGATCGCCGTCCGGGCGGCGTTCAAGGCGGTGCAGGACGGCAAGCAGGTGGCCGTGCTGGTGCCCACCACGCTGCTCGCCCAGCAGCACTTCTCGACGTTCTCCGAGCGGATGGCGCAGTTCCCGGTCACCATCCGGGTGCTGTCCCGGTTCAACAGTCCGAAGGAGACCGAGGACACGCTGGACGGGCTGATCAGCGGCAGGGTGGACATCGTGATCGGCACGCACCGGCTGCTGCAGCCGACCACCAGGTTCCGCGACCTCGGGCTGGTGGTGGTGGACGAGGAGCAGCGGTTCGGGGTCGAGCACAAGGAGTACCTGAAGCAGCTGCGCACCACTGTGGACGTTCTGACCATGTCGGCGACGCCGATCCCGCGGACGCTGGAGATGTCGCTGACCGGCATCCGGGAGATGTCTACGATCCTCACCCCGCCGGAGGAGCGGCATCCGGTGCTGACGTTCGTCGGGGTGTACGACGAGAAGCAGATCGCCGCCGCGATCAGGCGCGAGCTGCTCCGGGAGGGGCAGGTCTTCTACATCCACAACCGGGTGGACACGATCGAGCGGGCGGCCGCTCGGGTGCGCGAGCTGGTGCCGGAGGCCCGGGTCGCGGTCGGTCACGGCCAGATGAACGAGGACCTGCTCGAGCAGGTGATGATCGGCTTCTGGGAGAGGGAGTACGACGTCCTGGTCTGCACCACGATCGTCGAGTCCGGACTGGACATCGCGAACGCGAACACGCTGGTCGTCGAGCGGGCCGACATGTTCGGGCTGTCCCAGCTGCACCAGCTGCGCGGGCGGGTCGGCCGGGCCCGGGAGCGGGCGTACGCCTACTTCCTCTACCCGCCCGAGCGGCCGCTCACCGAGACCGCGCACGACCGGCTGGCCACGATCGCGCAGAACACCGACCTCGGCGCCGGCATGCAGGTGGCGATGAAGGATCTGGAGATCCGCGGCGCCGGCAACCTGCTCGGCGGGGAGCAGTCGGGGCACGTGGCCGGGGTGGGGTTCGACCTCTACGTCCGGCTGGTCGGCGAGGCGGTCGCCGAGTTCCGGGGCGACGCGGCCCGGGAGGAGTCCAGCGAGATCAAGGTCGACCTGCCGGTGGACGCCCACCTGCCGCACGACTACATCCCGGGCGAGCGGCTGCGGCTGGAGGCGTACCGGGCGCTGGCCGCCGCGCACGACGCGGCGGCCGTCGACGCGGTCCGGGCCGAGCTGCTGGACCGGTACGGCGGGTTCCCGACCCCGGTGCGGAACCTGCTGGCAGTGGCCCGGTTCCGGGTGCTGGCCCGGTCCTACGGGGTGACCGAGGTCTCACTACAGGGCTCGGTGGTGCGCTTCTCGCCGGTGCTCCTGCGCGAGTCGCAGGAGCTGCGGATGCAGCGGCTGTACCCGCGTTCGGTGTTCAAGAACGCGGTCAAGACGATCTCGCTGCCCCGCCCCGGCCAGCCGGGGGAGCCGGTCCGCGACGTGGAGCTGCTCGACTGGTGCCGCGAGGTGCTGACCACGGTCCTCGGGCCTCCGGTGGCCGCGGCGAGCTGACCGGAGCCGGGCACCGGAGGACGGACGTCCCACCCGCCGGTCCGGCGGCAGTCCTCGGCGTGAGAGCCTTGACGGCGTGAGCCGCCGTCGCATCCGGGTCGCCGTGGTCGCCACCGCGGTCGCCGCCCTCGCCGCCGTCGCCCTGTCCGGCTGCCAGCCCCGGCTCGGCGCCGCCGCCCTGGTCGGTGACCAGCGGATCTCGGACGACCAGCTGCAGGGCCTGATCAGGGACGCGCTCGCCTCGCCGGGCGTCCGGGAGGCGCTGCCGACCAGCTCATACAAGGGCGACATGGCCAGCTACCGGCGCACGGTGCTCAACCTCGAGGTCGAGCTGGCGCTGGCCGACGCGGTGGCCCGCCGGCTGAACATCCGGGTGGACCAGGCGAAGGTCGACGAGCGGTACCGGTTCTACCAGCAGCAGTCCGGCTCCGCCGCCCAGTTCGCGACCGATGTGGCCGAGCGGCTCGCGTTCTCACCGGAGCTGTTCCGGGAGCTGGTGCGCCGGGAGGTGATCGAGTCGGAGATCGGCTACCAGGCCGCGGGCGTGCGCCGGCCCACCGAGGCTGAGCTGGGCCGGCTGTACGAGTCGTACGCCACCACCCAGACGTCCGCGACGCTGAGCCTGGTCCAGGTGTCGGACGCCGCGGCCGGCGCCGCGGCAGTGAGCCGCATCAAGCAGGACCCGGCCGCGTGGGACGCGGTGGCCAAGCAGTACGCGACCCTGCCGGGCACCCAGTCCAGCCCACAGCGGTACGTGCTGTCCCGGCTGCCGGCCGATCTAAGCGCCAAGCTCGGTGCGCTGAAAACGGGTGACGTGTTCCCCTACACGCTGACCGCGAACGGCAGCCCGGTCTACTACGTGATCCGGTTCGGCGGCGTCCAGCGGCCGACGCTGGAGTCCAGCCGGTCCGAGCTGCAGAGCCAGAGCATCCAGGACGCGGCGAAGGCCGGCCACACCTATGTCAGCACGGTGGCGAAGCAGATCGGCGTGCAGGTCAACCCGCGGTACGGCGCGTGGGACGGCAGCAAGCTGATGATCGTCGACTTCGTCAACCCGGCCGTGCGGCCGGCGCCGGCGCCGAGCACGCCCAGCAGCTCGATCCCGGGCAGCCCGGCCCCCACCACCGGCGGCACCGGCTGAGCGCAGCCGCCCATCGGGCACGTCCGGACCGGGCCCGAGGCCATCGGGCATGACCGCGCTGCCGCCCAGCGCCGGCGACCCCGGCGACCGCCCGGTGGATCGGCTCCGACTGAGCGCAGCCGCCCATCGGGCACGTCCGGACCGGGCCCGAGGCCATCGGGCATGACCGCGCTGCCGCCCAGCGCCGGCGACCCCGGCGGCCGCCCGGTGGATCGGCTCCTGCTGGTGACCTACTCGCCGCGGCTGCCGGCCGGCGTGCTCTCCTGGCCGGCGTGGCAGGCGTTGCGGTCCGGACCGGTGTATGCGGCCGACGCCGGCGTCCCGCAGGCGCAGGCCGTACAAGCCGCCGGCATCGAGGTGCACCGGCTGCCGTCCGGCGCCGGGGCGGCGGGACTGTCCGAAATGGATGATCAAGCCGCCGCCCGGGCGTTCCGGGAGCTGGCCAGGGGTGGCGCGACCGTCGTCTGGCTGGCCGGGCCTGGCGGGGACGGCGGGTTCGCCCGGGCACTCGGCGACCTGGTGGCGCGGGAGCGGGTCGGCGCCGCCGAGGTCGAGGTTGTCTACGGGTCCTGGGATCCGCCCGGCGCCCGGCTGCTGGACGTGGTCGCGGTGATGGACCGGCTCCGGTCCCCGGGCGGCTGCCCGTGGGACGCCGAGCAGACGCATGCCTCGCTGGCGCCGTACCTGCTCGAAGAGGCGTACGAGATGCTCGACGCGATAGAGGACGGCGACCTTCGGCTGCTCCGCGAGGAGTTGGGCGACGTCCTGCTCCAGGTCGCGTTCCACGCCCGGCTGGCCGAGGAACTGCCCGAGCCGGAGCGGTGGTCGGTCGACGACGTGGCCGCCGACCTAGTGGACAAGCTCGTCCGCCGGCACCCGCACGTGTTCGGCGACCGCACGGTGGCCGGCGCCGCCGAAGTGGAGGCGAACTGGGACGTGATCAAGGCGACCGAGAAGGGCCGCTCCTCGCTGACCGAGGGCGTTCCGCTCGGCCAGCCGGCGCTGTCGCTCGCGGCGAAGCTGCAGCGGCGGGTGGCCAAGGCTGGGCTGCGGGTCGACCCGCCCACCGGCCACGGCGTCGGACAGCGACTGTTCGCCCTGGTGGCCGAGTCCCAAGCCGCCGGCGTCGACCCGGAAGCCGCCCTCCGCGCCGTCGCCCGCGGCTACCTCGACGCGGTCCGCGCAGCCGAAGCCGCCCGCGGCGCCGACCCCGGCGACGGCGACGGTTAGCGCGTCGCGATCCTGGGACCACCCAGCAGCAACCGCAGGTAGCTCTCGTACCCCCGATCCCCGGCCAGCCCGGGCAGCTGAGCGATAGCCGCCCGGGACATGGCGATGTACTGACGGCCGTCCTCGCCGGTGAGGACGGCCGCGCGTGCGTAGTCGGCATCGCGACGTGCGCGGTGCAGGGTGACAAAGCACTGCGCGAGTGTGACCAGGTCGGCCGCCGGACTCGACAGCAGCGGGCCGACCGGGTCCGGGATCTTCCGAGCCTCCGCGCGGGCGATCACCCAGGTCGCGACGGTGGCCAGATCACCGTGGCTGTACCAGCGGCTCATCACGTCACGCTCGGTCTGCCTGGACGGATCGGAGCCCGCCACGCGCTGGACTGCTTCGTTCACCAGCTCGTGGAACAGGGCGTAGTAGGCCGACGAGATCGCCCGCCGGACGTGCCCGGGCCGCGGCCGGGCGGCCGTATCCTGCGCAACGAGCAGGTCGGCGGCATCCAGCAGCTCGGCGCTGCTCATCGGGGCGGTCATCGCTACCCGCCGGGAGCGGCCGGCGAGAAGCCGTGGACCTCCGCCTCGCGCACTGACACAGGCGACGTCCACACCTCGTCGGGGATGCCGATCTGCTGCCACGCCTGCCTCCCGGCGAACCCCATGATCGCGAGGATGGCGTCTACGGGCCAGGTCGGCTCACCCGGCGGTGGGTCGTCGACCAGCACGTACAGGCGGACGATCGGCACACCGTCCCAATCGATTTGGGTCGACGCCCTTGCGTCGTGGATCCGAACTCCCTCGATCACCTGGCCGCGCACGGCCTCAACGAGACGCCCCAGCATCTCCGGTGTGGCACGGCTCATCGGCAGGCTCACCGAATCAGGGTAACCGGGCTGACGGCTGGCACTCATGACCTTTTCCGTCCCTTTCTGCCGCCGCCATGGGACGGTGGCTTGAGCCGTGGAGGTGGTCAGACCGGGTCGGAGCCGATGATGCTGGGCAGCCAGAACAGCACGCCCGCCATAAGCAGGGTGCCGCCGACGAAACCGCCGGCGCCGCTACTGTCCAGGTAGGACCAGAGCAGGCCGAGCAGCGGTGCGGCGGCCAGCAGCGCGGCGTCCGCCCGAAACTGGCGCACCAGGCCGGCGGGCGGTGGCAGGTCGGCCTGCTCGGCCCGGCGTAGTGCGGCTTTCGACCACAGCGTCGAGGCGGTGATCACCTCCCCGGCGGGCGACACCGGCCGCCTGCGCCCGGACTGCCAGACCGGCGTCCCGTGCAGGTCGGCCACGACGACCCGGTCGGTGAGCGGACGACCGTGCACCGTGCACGGTGTCTTGGCCAGCGTCGAGTCGAGCACCGGCTCCCAGTGCACCGGCACCCACCACTCCCGGTCCGCGTCGTTCAGCAGCAGCCAGCTGCGGTGGATCAGGCCTCGGCGGGACCGCACGTGCGTCGCCGGCACGGTGTGACCCGGGCGTCGCTCGGCGGCCAGCCGCCGGGCTACGTGCACCGCGCTCACCCCGATCGCCAGCAGCAGCACCACCCCGACCAGGAACCCGTCGTACAAGAGGTTCCGCAGCCTGACATAGGTCTCGTCGCCACTGACGTACACCCGGCTCGGGTCGGACGGCACGTACCGCAGCGGCACCGTGTTCGGGATCGCCACACCCGGAACCCGGATCGTGCTGGTGTGCTGCGTGCCACCGGCGTCGGTCCACCGCAGCTCCAGCTCGTCGCCGTCGGGGCCGAGGCCGGACCGGGTGATCGTCGCGGTCGCCTCGCCGGTCGCCTGCTGCAGCGGCCGAAGCGCGCCGTCGAACCGCACGCTGAGCACCACGATCAGGACCGCGCCCAGGACGAGCAGCGGCGCGAGACCGATGACGAGGTGCCGGAACGGCCGGCGGTGCCAGAGCCCACGCATGGCCGGGACTATGCCATCAGGAGCCGACGAACGCGTCGGTTGTCCACAGGCGAAACCGTTGTCCACAGATCGCGGCGGGGCGTGGCGGAACGGTCCGGTCCGGCCGATACGCTCGCTGGGAGTCGCCGGATCCGCCGGTGATCGGTAGGCCTGCGGAAGGAGTCGTCGTGGCGAGCATCGAAGCCGTCGGCGCACGCGAGATCCTCGACTCGCGCGGCAATCCCACGGTCGAGGTCGAGGTCGCCCTCGACGACGGCACGATAGCCAGGGCCGCGGTGCCCAGCGGAGCGTCGACCGGCAAGTTCGAGGCGGTCGAGCTGCGCGACGGTGCCGAACGCTACGGCGGGAAGGGCACCGAGAAGGCGGTGGCGGCCGTCCTCGACAGCATCGGTCCCGAGCTGGTCGGCTACGAGGCCACCGAGCAGCGGCTGGTCGACCAGGAGCTGCTCGATCTCGATGGCACGCCGGACAAGTCCCGCCTCGGTGCGAACGCGATACTTGGCGTCTCGCTGGCGGTTGCCCGGGCGGCCGCGGACTCGGTGGGCCTCCCGCTGTTCCGCTACCTCGGTGGCCCGACCGCACACCTGCTCCCGGTGCCCCTGATGAACATCCTCAACGGCGGGGCGCACGCCGACAGCAACGTGGACGTGCAGGAGTTCATGATCGCGCCGATCGGCGCTCCGACGTTCAAGGACGCGCTGCGCTGGGGAGCCGAGACCTATCACGCGCTCAAGAGCGTGCTCAAGGCTCGGGGGCTGGCTACCGGCCTCGGCGACGAGGGCGGCTTCGCACCTGACCTGCCAGCTAACCGGGAGGCGCTTGACCTCATCGTCGAGGCGGTCGGCAAGGCTGGCCTGACGATCGGCACCGACATCGCGCTCGCCCTCGACGTGGCCGCCTCGGAGTTCGCCGGCGACTCGGGCTACCGGTTCGAGGGCGCCGAGCGGACCGCCGAGGAGATGACGGCGTATTACGAGGAGCTGGTTTCTGGCTACCCCATCGTCTCGCTGGAAGACCCGCTCGCCGAGGACGACTGGGAGGGCTGGTCCGGGCTGACCGCGGCGCTCGGCGACCGGGTGCAGATCGTTGGCGATGACCTGTTCGTCACCAACCTCGACAGGCTGCGCCGCGGCATCGAGCAGCGTTGCGCCAATGCGTTGCTGGTGAAGGTCAACCAGATCGGCACCCTGTCCGAGACGCTCGACGCGGTCGCCCTCGCCCATAGGTCCGGCTATCACTGCGTGGTGAGCCACCGGTCCGGGGAGACCGAGGACACCACGATCGCCGACCTCACCGTCGCGATCGACTGCGGTCAGATCAAGACCGGGGCGCCGGCCCGGTCCGAGCGGGTGGCGAAGTACAACCAGTTGCTGCGGATCGAGGAGGAGCTGGACGACGCCGCCCGGTACGCCGGGGCCGGCGCGTTCCCGCGGTTCGCCTCGGCCGGGACGGGCTAGGGGGTGGTGCATGGTGCAGCTGCCTCGCCGCCGCCGGGCGCCGGGCATCCCCGCTCCGCCGTCGACGGGCGGTGGCAGGGGAGCCCGGCGGCCGCGGTCCACGCCGTCGTCCGGCCGGCCGACCGGCAGCCGACCTGGCCGGCAGCGGCGGACGGCCGGCATCGGCCGGAGACGAGCGACCGCGGCGGCCGCCGGCCCGACCCGGCGGGTGCCTGGCGGCCTGACCGGCCGGGCCGCCGTGCTCGGCCTGGTGGTGTGCGCCCTGGTGCTGAGCGTGGGGTATCCGCTGAAGCAGTACCTGGCGCAGCGCGGTGAGATCAGCCGGCTGGAGCGGCAGCGCCAGGCCACCGAGGAGCGGGTGAAGGCGCTGGAGGCGCGGCGCCAGCAGCTCGCCGACCCGGACTACGTGAAGGCGCAGGCGCGCCAGCGGCTGCATTTCGTGCTTCCCGGTGAGTCGCTGTACGTGGTCGTCACGCCGCAGCGCCGGGCCCAGTCCGAGGTGGACGCGCTCCCGATCCCGACCGTGGACAGCGGCGGCTCCTGGTACGACCGGCTGTGGGGGACCATGCAGGCCGCCGACGGCGCGCGAGGGCCATGACTGCACCGGCTGCCGGTGACCGCGCGATCGTGGCCGCCCAGCTCGGCCGGCCGCCGCGGGCGATGCGGGCGGTCGCACACCGGTGCCGCTGCGGGCTGCCGGACGTGGTGGAGACCTCGCCGCGGCTGCCCGACGGCACCCCGTTCCCCACGCTGTACTACCTCACCTGCCCGCGGGCGGCGGCCGCCGTCGGCCGGCTCGAGGCGTCGGGTGTGATGCGTGAGATGACCGACCGGCTGCGCTCCGACCCGGACCTGGCCGCCGGCCACCGGGCCGCGCACGAGCGGTACCTGCGCCGGAGGGAGCAGATCGGTCACGTCCCGGAGATCGCCGGGGTGAGCGCCGGCGGGATGCCGACCAGGGTCAAGTGCCTGCACGTGCTCGTCGCGCACGCCCTCGCCGCCGGCCCCGGGGTGAGCCCGCTGGGCGATGAGGCCCTGGCCGCGCTGCCGGAGTGGTGGGAGCAGGGCGCCTGCGTCCCGGCGGCCGCCGGCGAGGCGGGGCGATGACCCGGGTCGCCGCGATCGACTGCGGCACCAACTCGATCCGGATGCTGGTCGCCGAGGTGACCGACGGCGGCGGCGAGCTGGTCGACCTGGCCCGCCGGATGGAGATCGTCCGGCTCGGCCAGGACGTCGACCGCACCGGCTGGCTGCGGCCCGAGGCGATCGAGCGCACCCGGCTAGCCCTGGCCGACTACGCGGCGCAGGCGCACCGGTTCGGCGTCGAGCGCCTCCGGATGGTCGCGACGAGCGCCACCCGGGACGCGAGAAACCGCGCCGACTTTCGCCGGATGGTGCTGGCGACGCTGGGCGTGGCGCCCGAGGTGATCACCGGCGCGGAGGAGGCGGCCCTGTCGTTCGCGGGGGCGGTGCGCGGGTTGGTCGGTAACGGCGACCCGCCGCCGCCCTACCTGGTCGCCGACATCGGCGGCGGCTCGACCGAGCTGGTGCTCGGTGCCTCGTCGGTCGACGCGGCGTACAGCATGGACGTGGGCTGCGTCCGGCTCACCGAGCGACACCTCACCGTCGATCCGCCCACCCCGGCCCAGGTCGCCGCGGCGGAGGCCGACATCGTGGCGGCGCTGCGGGCCGCCCGGGCGGAGGTGCCGCTGTCGAGCGCGCGGACGTTCGTCGGGCTGGCCGGCTCGGTGACCACTGTCGCCGCGATCGCGCTCGGCCTCGCCGAATACGACCCGACCCGCATCCACCACAGCCGGATCCCCGCCCAGCAGGTGCGGCAGGTCGCCGGCCGGCTCCTCGGCATGACGCACGCCGAGCGGGCCGCGCTCCCCGTGATGCATCCCGGCCGGGTGGATGTGATCGGCGCCGGCGCGCTGATCCTCCGGGTGCTGGTCGACGAGGTCGGGGTCGGCGAGGTCGTGGTCAGCGAGCACGACATCCTGGACGGCATCGCCTGGTCGATCGCCCACCACCCCGGCACCGCCTGACGGTCCGCGCCGCGCCGTGCCGGGCTCAGACCGTCCCGGCTTCCTCCAAGCCGGGCGGCAGCTTGCCGGTCAGCGTCTTCCAGACCGCCGCCGCCCCGCGGGTCGCGATCAGACGCCCGGCCGCCGTCGCGATGCCGGAGATCGCCGCCCAGGCGAGCGCCTCGGCCCAGGCCGTTCCCGGGGCAGCCGGGTTGCGCGGTGGGTTGTCGTGCCGCGCGGCCCGCCAGGTGGCGTCCAGCGCCTTGCGCATCGCGATCCCGGTCGGCACCGCGAACGCGAACGCCACCACCTTCCAGCCGACCTTGCCGACCGCACCAGACACGCCGTCCTCCTCCACGCTGCCGATCCGACCGGTACCCCTGCGACAGGACCCTAACCTGCCACCGGTGCCCACCCACCTCGCACTGTGCGGACGACCGTGGTTGAGTGTCGGCCGCACCGGCGACGAGGCAAAGGAGCGACCGTGGGCGAGAACGTCAGCTTCCCGAGCAACGGCGGCACGACCGACGCCTACCTGGCGTTGCCCGAGTCGGGCACCGGACCTGGGGTCATCGTCATCCAGGAGTGGTGGGGCCTGGTCCCGCACATCGAAAGCCTGACCGACCGGTTCGCGGCCGAGGGGTTCGTCGCGCTGGCGCCGGACTTCTACCACGGCGCGAAGACGTTCGAGCCGGACGAGGCGACGCGGCTGCTCATGGGCTTGGCGATGGACCAGGCGGCCAAGGACATCGCCGGCGCCGCCCAGTACCTCAACACGCTGGACGCGCAGATCGGCCGGGTCGGCGCGGTCGGCTTCTGCATGGGCGGCAGCCTCGCGCTGTGGTCGGCCGCGCTCACCGACGAGGTGGTCGTGGCCGTCGCGTTCTACCCGGCGATCCCGTGGGAACGGATGGGGCTGACCTGGGAGCGGTTCGGCGGCAAGCATGCGGTCATCCACTGCTCCGAGGAGGACGGCGGGTCGGGCGCGGCCGGCATCCAGGCGGCGAAGCGGGGCATCGAGGCCGCCGGCGGCGAGGTCACCCTCTACGACTACCCGGGCAGCAAGCACGCGTTCTTCAACGACGACCGGCCGTCGGTGTACGACGCCGGGCACGCGGCCGACGCCTGGGACCGGACCCTGGCGGTGCTCAACGCCCACCTCGCCGTCTAGCCGCGCCTCGCTGTCTAGCCGCGCCTCGCTGTCTAGCCGCGCCTTGCCGTCCCGGCGAGACCCGAGCAGGCCGGTGCCGCAGCCGGCCGGCGACCGCGCGCCACACGTGCCGCCGGGCAGCGGCTGGCCGGGCGACCCGGCCGACGACCGCACCCCGGTCGCCGCGGACCCGGCCGGCGTCGACCGGCTTGCCGCCCGAGCGCCCGACCTGGCCACCCTGGACGCGCGGGTCTCGGTCTGCCGCGCCTGCCCGCGGCTGGTGGGCTGGCGCGAGGAGGTCGCGGTGTTGCGCCGCGCGGCGTTCGCCGACCAGCCGTACTGGGGTCGCCCCGTCCCCGGGTTCGGCCCGGCCGACGCCCGGATCGCCGTGCTCGGCCTGGCCCCGGCCGCCCACGGCGGCAACCGCACCGGCCGGGTCTTCACCGGCGACCGCAGCGGCGACTGGCTGTTCGCGGCGCTGCACCGGGCCGGGCTGGCCAGCCAGCCGACCTCGGTGTGCGCCGGGGACGGGCTGCGGCTGACCGCGACCAGGGTCCTCGCGTCCGTCCGCTGCGCGCCTCCGCAGAACCGGCCGACCCCGGCGGAACGGGACACCTGCCGGCCCTGGCTGGTCCGCGAGCTCGCGCTGCTCGCCGGCACCCTGCGGGTGGTCGTCGTGCTCGGCGCGTTCGGCTGGCAGTCGCTGTGGTCGGCGGTCGAGCCGGCCGGGCTCGGTCCGGCGCCGCGGCCGCGGCCGGCGTTCCGGCACGGCGGGACCGTCCGGCTGGCCCGGGTGACCGTGCTCGGCTGCTACCACGTCAGCCAGCAGAACACGTCCACCGGCCGGGTGACCGAGCCGATGCTGGACGCCGTCTTCGGCACCGCCCGCAACCTTGCGGGGCTCCCGGCGCCGGCCGATCGGAGTGGTTCGGGGTTGACGGGCGGGCCGGCGCCGACGACCGTGACAGCAGCGAACGAAGCGGGCGCAGCCCGGCAGGAGGGGAGTTGACCGAGCGCGGGATGCCGGCCGGGCGGGCGGTGGCCGGCTGGGTCGCGGTTCTCGTCGCGCTGGCCGGGATCGGGCTGGTCCTGACCGCCGCGCGGAGCGGCCGGACCTCGACGATCTCGCCGGTCACCACGCTGTCTCCGGCGCCCCAGCCGAGCACGATCACGCTCAACTCGGCTCCGCCGGAGGACAGCTCGCCACCGCCGCTGCACCGGTCGGCGCCCTGGCCGGTGTACGCGACCTACGTACTGCTGGTCCTGGTCGTGGTGGCGCTGGTCGGGCACCTCACCTGGGCCCGGTTCAGCGGTGGCCGGGTGGTCCGGCGCCGGACCGGCGGCTACCGCCGCCCGCGCCCGCTCCCGATCCCGGACCGGCCAGGCCCGGAAAGGCTCACCGAGGCGGTGGACGCCGGCCTGCGCCGGCTCGAGGAGGGCGAGCCGACGGACGCCGTGATCGCCTGCTGGGTCGTGCTGGAACGAGCCGCCGCCGACGCCGGCACGGCTCGCCGGCCGTCGGAGACCCCGGCCCAGCTGGTCGACCGGGTGCTCGCCGGGCACCAGGTCAGCCAGCGGGCGCTCGATCGGCTGGCCGGCCTGTATCGGGAGGCCCGGTACTCCCGGCACGTCCTCACCGAGGCGGACCGGGCCGAGGCACGGGCCGCGCTCGGGCAGGTGCGCCACGAGTTGACCGGGGAGGTGCCCGCGTGGTGACCAGGCGGGCGGTCCGCGAGCTGGTCCTGGTCGGGCTCCCCGGCGTGGCGCTCGGGGCGGCCACCTGGGGCCTGTTCGCGCTGGCCTCGTACCGGGCTCGCCTGGCGCTCTGCCTCACCCTCGGGCTCGCGGTGGCCGCCACCTGGCGGCTGGTCAACGCGACCCGACCGGAGCCCGAGCCGCTGCCGCCACCGCCGGCCGATAACGAGTCGGACTCGGGCCGCTTTCCGGAGCTCTACCTGCTAGAGCACCGACTGTCCTGGGGTAGCGTCGATCCGGAGCGGTTCGAACTGCGGGTACGCCCGCAGCTCGTTCGGCTCGCCGAGGAGCGGCTGCGCCAGCGGCACGGCGTCGATCGGTGGCGCCGGCCGGAGCGTGCCCGAGGCATCGTGGGAGAGCCGCTGTGGCTGCTGATGACCGGACCGACGACAGAGCGGCCGCCGACCCCGAGCCAGCTGTCCGAGCTCGTGACCCAGCTCGAACGGATCTGAGCACCCCAGCCACCGGCGGCGAGGCGGCCGAGGTCGTTCCGTTGCCGCTGCCGCAGGTGTGGGTCATCTGCGAGGCGGTGCTGGACCGGGTGGAGCGTGCGGTGGTCGGCAAGCGCGGCCCGCTGACCGTGATCCTCGCCGGCATCCTGGCCGGCGGCCACGTCCTGCTCGAGGACGTGCCCGGCCTGGGCAAGACGCTGGCCGCCAGGTCGTTCGCCGCGACCCTGGGCCTGACGTTCCGCCGGCTGCAGTTCACCCCGGACCTGCTGCCGTCCGACGTCACCGGCTCGTTCGTGTACGACCAGCGGCGGTCCGAGTTCGTGTTTCGGGCCGGGCCGCTGTTCACCGGGCTGCTGCTCGCCGACGAGATCAACCGCACCCCGCCGAAGACCCAGGCGGCGCTGCTGGAGGCGATGCAGGAGCGCCAGGTCACCGTCGAGGGGCACACGTTCGCCCTGCCGGCACCGTTCCACGTGATCGCCACCGCGAACCCGATCGAGTACGAGGGCACCTACCCGCTGCCCGAGGCGCAGCTGGACCGGTTCCTGCTCCGGGTCGAGTTCGGCTATCCCGGGCGCAACCACGAGATCGAGGTGCTGCGCCGGCGGGTGGCGCGGCGGCAGGAGGCGATCCGGCTCGACCCGGTCCTCGACCCGGGCATGGTGCTGCGAGTGCAGCGCGCGGTCGAGGAGGTCACGGTCGAGGACACCATCGCCGGCTACTGCGTCGAGCTCGCCGCGGCCACCCGGACCCGCCCGCAGGTGCTGGTCGGTGCGTCGCCTCGCGGGGCGCTCGGACTGATGCTGGTGGCCCGGGCGTACGCCGTGCTGCAGCAGCGGGACTTCGTCACGCCCGAGGACGTGAAGGCGGTCGCGGTGCCGGCGCTGGCGCACCGGATAACGCTCCGGCCGGAGATGTGGATGCGCCGGGTCGCCCCGCAGGACGTCGTCCGGGCCGTGCTGAACGAGGTGCCCGCCCCGCCCACCGTCCCGCCGCGGCGCCGGCAGACGCCACCGGGCGGCCCGCCCGGCCCGGGCCGCCCAGGACCACGCGGGGCGGCCGGCGGCCCGACCAGCGGCCCTTCACCCGGTCCGGCGGCGGGACCGCCGAGCGGCCGGCCGGCGGGTCCCAGCGGCCGGCCGGCGGGTCCGGGCGCCGGGCCACTCCCGGGTCCGGCGGCGGGACCGCCCAGCGGCCGGCCGGCGGGTCCGGGCGCCGGGCCACTCCCGGGTCCGGCGGCGGGACCCGGCCGGCCGGCGGGTCCGGGCGCCGGCCCGGTCACCGGCCCCGATGGCGGGGTGCTCCGCTGAGCGGTCAGCCGCTCGGCGCGCGGGCTGGCCCGTCCGCCCATCCGGGCGCGGCGCGCTGGCGACCGACGGCGGCGCTCGGCCGGGCCGTGGGTCTGGGCGCCGGCCTGTTGCTGCTCGCTGTCGTCCTGCGCCGGGCCGACCTCGTGGTGCTGGGCGCACCGTTCGCGTTCGGAGCCGTGGTCGGGCTGTCCCGCCGGCCGCGTGGGCTGCCAGGGGTGCGCCTGCAGGTCCCCGCCCACGCCCTGCTGGAGGAGGAGCGGCTGGACGCCGTGGTCACCGTCGCCGGCACCGATGCGGTGGACGTCGCCTCGGTCGTGCTCCTCGTGCCCCAGTGGCTGGTCCCGGAGGTCGGCTCGGCGAGCCGAGCGGTGACCGTGGGTGCCGGCGAGGAGGTGGACCTGGCGTTCCGGCTGCGCTGCCAGCGCTGGGGTCGCCGGCATCTGGGCCCGGCCGTGCTGCGTGCCACCGCCGCGCACGGCATGCTCCGGTGTGGCCCGCTGGCCAGCGGCGCCGGGCTGGTTGCCACCTGGCCGTTGCGCGAAGAGTTCGTGGCGACGGATGCCGTGCCGCGGGCCGCCGGGCTGGTGGGCCTGCACCATTCCCGGCGGTTGGGCGAAGGGACCGATGTCGCCGGCGTCCGCCCGTTCCTGCCCGGGGACCGGCTGCACCGGGTGAACTGGCGGGTCACCCAGCGCACCGACCGGCTGCACGTGACCAGCACCTACTCGGACCGGGACGCGGAGGTGCTGCTGGTGCTGGACAGCCGGCAGGACCTGGGCCGGCCGCCCGTCAGCTGCCTGGACACCGGCGTGCGGGCGGCCGCCGCGATCGCCGAGCACTACCTGCGGGAGGGCGACCGGGTCGGCCTGCTGGACCTCGGGCAGTACCTCCGGTTCGTGCGAGCTGGGAACGGCCGGACCCACCTGGCGCGCATCGTGGACGTGCTGCTCGACGTCCGGCCGCTGCTGTGGCACGAGCTGTCGGATCGGGCGGCGACCCAGCTCACCATGGCGAACCTGCCGGCCGACGTGTCGACCGGCACGCTGGTCGTGGTGCTCGGCCCGCTGGCCGGCGAGGCCGCGTTCCGGCTGCTGGCCAGCCTGGCCCGGGCCGGCAGGTCGGTCGTCGCGGTGGACACGCTGCCGCCGGACGCCCGGCCGGAGCCGCCCGGGCTGTGGAGCGATCTGGCGTACCGGGTGTGGCGGCTCGAACGCGAGGGCGACATCGTCCGGCTCGGCGACATCGGCGTGCCGGTGGTGCGGTGGCTGGGCGCCGGCAGCCTGGACCAGGTGCTCCGCGATGTCAGCCGAGCGGCCCGGGCGCCGCGGCTGCGCCGGTGAGACAGGTATGACTCACTCATTCCTGGGCAGGGCGGTCCGCCGGGCTCGCGGCCGGGCCGGCCGGCTTCTCCGGATGCCGCCCGCACAGCTCGCCTTCCGCGGGCTGCTGCTGCTGACTGGTGCCGCCGCGCTGCTGGTGGCACCCGGCGGGCGGCTGATCGTGCCCGGTCTGCTGGCGCTGGTCGGGGTGCCGGCGCTGCTGTCCGCGGTGGTCAACCCGGACGGGGCCGGCCCGGCCGTCGTGCTCGGGGCCGCCGGCGCGGCGTGGGCGCTGCGGTACGGTGTGAGCACCCCTCCGCTGGACGCGACGCTCGCACTGGCCGGCGCACTCGCCGTGCACCACTCGACCGCCGCGCTGTGCGCCGCCATGCCCCGGACCAGCCGGATCGACCCGGCCGTCGTGCTGCGCTGGGCCGGTCAGGTGGCGGTCGTCCTCGCCGTCGCCGCCGCGGTCGCGGCCGCCGCCCGGCTGCTCGGCCGGCCGGCCGCGTCGGTGCCGCTGGAGATCGCCGGTGTGGCCGCGGTGGTGGCCCTCGCGGCGGTCGCGGTCCTGCTCACCCACCACGATTAGGGCCGCCGGGCCGGTGGGGTCGACTGGGTAGTCTCGGTGGCATGGCGGACAGCCCCCGCATCCTCATCGTCGGTGGCGGCTACGTCGGCATGTACACCGCGCTGCGGCTGCAGAAGAAGCTGCGCCGCGGCGAGGCCACGGTGACCGTCGTCGACCCCCAGAACCACATGACCTACCAGCCCTTCCTGCCCGAGGCGGCTGCCGGCTCGGTGGAGCCGCGGCACGTCGTGGTGCCGCTGCGCCGGGTGCTGCGCGGGTGCCGCGTGCTGACCGGCACCGTGACCGGCATCGAGCACGCCCACAAGGTGGCGAAGCTGCAACCGCTGGAGGGTGAGCCGTGGGAGGTGCCGTACGACGTGCTGGTGGTGGCGCCCGGGTCGGTGGCGCGCACCCTGCCGATCCCCGGGCTCGCCGAGGTCGGCATCGGCTTCCGCACCATCGGCGAGGCCATCTACCTCCGCAACCACGTGCTGTCCCGGTTGGACTTCGCGGCGTCCACATCGGAAGAGCAGCGCAGGCGCAAGGCGCTCAGCTTCGTGTTCGTGGGGGGTGGGTACGCCGGCATCGAGGCGTTCGCCGAGCTTGAGGACATGGCCCGGTACGCGACCCGCTACTACGACGAGGTCTCCCCGGCCGACCTGCGCTGGGTGCTGGTGGAGGCGGCCGGCCGGATCCTGCCCGAGGTGAGCCTCAAGCTGGCCGACTACACGGTACAGCAGCTGCTCCGCCGCGGTATGGACATCCGGCTCAACACCCGGGTCACCGGGCTGACCGACGGGCACGTGGTGCTCAGCGACGGCGAGGAGTTCGACGCGGAGACCGTGGTCTGGACCGCCGGGGTCAGGGCCAACCCGATGCTCGCTCGCACCGATCTCCCGCTGGACCCGAAGGGAAGGCTGGTCTGCACGCCGGAGCTGCAGGTGCGGGACACCCCTGGGGTGTGGAGCGCGGGGGACAGCGCCGCGGTGCCCGACCTGACCCGGCTGGGGAAGGACCCGGACGCGCTCACCAGCCCGTCCGCGCAGCATGCGGTGCGGCAGGCGAAGCGGCTGGCCGACAACATCGTCGCCTCGCTGCGTAGCCGCCGGCTGAAGCCCTACCGGCACGCGTACGCCGGCTCGGTGGCCAGCCTCGGCCTGCACAAGGGGGTGGCCGAGGTCTACGGCGTCAAGGTGCGCGGGGTGCTCGCCTGGTTCATGCACCGCACCTATCACCTGAGCCGGATACCCACGCTGAACCGCAAGGTGCGGGTGGTCGCGGACTGGACGCTGGCGCTGTTCTTCCGCCGCGAGGTGGTGTCGCTGGGGCAGGTCCAGCAGCCGCGGCGGGAGTTCGAGCTGGCCGCCCTGCCACCCGACACGAAGGTCGAGCTGCCGACCGGCACGTAGTCGGCTCCTGGTGTGTCGACGGGCGAGCGCCCTGTCACCGATCGCCGGTTGGCGCGCGCCCTCGGCCGAGCGATCTGCTCCTTGTTCTCGCCCTTCACGAAGTGGACCACCGGTACACCGTTGTCCTCCGCGAACCGATGCACCGCGGCGACGTACGCCTCCCCCAGACACCCGAACGCCGCCGAGGACGGGGTCTTGAAC